>Ga0172363_10004483_pt1 | contig 11300 bp, 9 predicted proteins | sample LakKivs2_kivu2a2_FD_114541 | JGI IMG/M metagenome (GOLD analysis project Ga0172363, IMG submission 114541) | Sediment microbial communities from Lake Kivu, Rwanda - Sediment s2_kivu2a2 | ecosystem: Environmental > Aquatic > Freshwater > Lake > Sediment | place: Rwanda: Western Province, Lake... | reverse complement strand
TTCGCGCTCCAGTTCGTACATGGCCATCGAGCTGGCCACGAGCACGATGCCGGCCACGAACCCGACCACGCTGAGCTCTCGACTCACGCGGCGAAAGCCGTTTAATGTTGCTGCCCCGGCGGGTGCTGAGAGCGAAACTCATTCAGGCAGGCTTGCAGCCGTTCCAGTTCGCGTTCCATGTCCTGAAAGCAGGCCTGAGCACGCTGCCCGTCGTGATGGTGTGCATACTGCTCCACGGCCGCTGCGGCAGAAGCGAGTTCGCCGGCATCGAAATTAACGGAGAGGCCCTTGAGGCTGTGGGCCGCACGCTCAAGCTCTGGCAGGTTGCTTTGCCTGATCGACTCGCGAGCCGCTTCGAGCAGCTTGGGGCTGTCCTCCAGGAACAGCACGACGATCTCGGCGAAGAGCCGCGGGTCTCCGCCTAAGCGAGCGAGCGAGCGGTCGTAGTCGAACAACATTGGAGCCGTTCGACCATCCGCCCCCGCTGGTGTGAATCTGTCCATGGCGCACATAGTATCTGCTCCGGAATCGCCCCCTCTGGAAAGTGACCTGACGACGCGATCGGTTAACATGACTTATGTAGTATGTCGAAGCTTATCGCCGACAGTATGTCGCATTTCGCGTGCCGAATCGACGAATGCCGCTCTCCAACGTCGCGGGGCCGAGGAAAATCTCCAGCCCAGGTCCAGAATTGATTGCCTGCCCAACGAGCTGGTTGCACGACGCTCATGCGCGACCCGAACGCAAAAGGACCGACGGGATTCGCTCCCGCCGGTCCTGTAGATTGCGTTCGGTACAAGGTCTCTTGTGCCTGACTAGTTGCGACGACGGCGTGCGAAAGCACACAGGCCGATCATCGCCATCGCGCCCAGGGCAATCGTCGAAGGTTCGGGCACGGCGGTCGGGTACTGGCGGAGGGTGAAACGTACGATGTCATCCGGCACGTCGATCCGCAGAGTGTACAACTGCAATGCGAGATTGTGGACGCCGCCGCTGAATACCAGCATGTCTTCGCTGGTCGCGACCGCACCGAAGGCACCCGAAGTTGGCAGCAGATCATACAGCGGAGCGTCGAAATCCAGACCGTCTCCCGCTGGCGACGGATCGAAGTCGATCCCGGTGCCAAAACCGAGCACCATCGTATAGGCGTTCCAGAAGATGCCGGTGTCGTTGTCGACGGACTCGGTGATTTTGTATTCCGTGACGCCGCCGGTTCCGCTGACGTTGAATTCGATGTCAATGTAGCCGATGTTGTCGAAACGCTTGATCGGTACCGTGATGTTGTTGTCCGCGATGCCACCGCCGGTTTGATTGTCGTTGTTCACATTCACGGTTGAAATCAGCGGAATGTTTACGGTTCCCAGCCCAGGGCCCGAGATGCTGTTCACAGAGTCGATGCGCCCGGCTCTAGCGGTGAGCGGCAGGCACAGCATTGCCACGGCAAGCGGGAAGAAGAGCCGTCCAGCGGTGCGGCTCACACGGCGCGAAGCGCCGCAGAAGGTAATCGATCGAACTGTTGTTTTCATGGGCGTGTTTGCAAGCCATCGCCGGCGGACTGCCTCGTTCCCTGACGTGCACGTGAGTTGGCTCGCTCGAAATCTCAAGCGAAAACCAGGGGCGTCGGAAATGAGTGTGCTTCTACGAAAAGCGGACGACAACTTGGACGTCCAATGAGCCGGCACGCGCCTGCCCCGATGTGACACGGAGCTGTTGCTTGCGCAGGATTGAGCAGCTAATGCGGCAGAAGCACGTTCTGCACGGCGATCACTAGCTTACTCCATCGGGGTTGGGGGGCTCAAAGTTGTAGATTCACGACGCACCATTAGCACAATCCCGTCAGTACGACCGTCAACTACTTTTGCTGCGATAATCCGCGTAATTTTTGGGTCACCCCAAATCGCTCATTTGTGGGCTTTGCTCAGGTGCTTAACAACCAGGCCGCGTGCTCATAAGCATCGATGAGGCATCGGTTTCCGGCCGAACAATTCGCGGAAACTCGCTGCTTCTGGCAGCACTGGGGAAGTCTGTCCGCTCAACGATTGTCCGCCTAACGACGCAAGCGGTGCCCTAATCTGACAGCCTTTCGGCCGCCGCCAGCTCAAAGGTAGACCGGAACTGCATGCGGATCATCGCCCGGGCTCTTTCCACGTCGCGGTCACGGATCGCGGCGAGCAGTTCCCGGTGCTCCCACAGAATCCGCTCGGCAGAGGCTGCCGCAGGCTCGGCGTGCGGGGCCATCTGAAAAAACTGCACCAGAACCTGCTGCATACCGGCGATTAATTCCGAGCCCGTCATCTGCAAAAGCTGGGCATGAAACTCCAGATCGAGCTGCACCGACAGCTGGCTACGCGTGTCGCTGTGCAGGGCCACTTCCATCTCGGTAGTGATTTGCGCAAGCCGCTCGATCTGCTGCTCTGTGGCAGCCCGGATGGCGAGTTCGATCGCACCGACTTCCAGGCAGTAGCGGAGCTTGGCGACTTCCTGCCAATCGTGCGGCGAAGCGGCCAGAGAAGGCAAACTGCTGGAGAGCAGCCGTAGCGGGTCGGGGCGCCGCACCAGCAGACCTTTGCGTTTGCGCCCTTCGAGAATTCCTAATGCTTGCAATCGGCTCACCGCTTCGCGTGCGACCGTCCGCGAAACGCCGTACTCGGCGGCCAACTGTGCTTCCGTCATGAAGAAGCTTCCCGGCGCAAGTTGCTCGCTCTGGATTCGCAGTCGAATCGTGCGCGCGAGTTCATGCGCCTGAGTTGTCGGCCGAGATTTGGCAGTTGGGTTCATTTATTGGGTTTCTCCAAGGTTCGATGGTAGTTGTTTGACGCCGCCGCAGTCAATAAGTAGGATTTGTTTCCGTTTGCGAATACACGCCCCCCCGATTTTTGCCGCCTTGGACGTGACCTGACACGTGTCCCCGCTCGATTGGATCGTGATCTTCGTCTACGCCGCGATCATGTTGATCGTGGGCTGGTATCACGCGCGCGGGAACCGGACGGCCGATGATTTTCTGCTCGGCGGGCGGAACCTTCCGGTTCTGGCCCTCGGCTTGTCGCTGTTTGCGACACTCTGTAGCACGCTGACCTATCTCGCCACACCGGGTGAAATGCTTGCGCATGGCCCGATGATGATCACCCAAGTGGCGGCCCATCCGATCGTGTTCGTCATCGTCGGCTTCGGGTTGATTCCGCTGATCATGCGTCAGCCGGTCACCAGCGCGTACGAGCTCTTGGAGAAACGCTTGGGGAGGGGAGTGCGCAAAGCCGGCGCAAGCGTATTTCTGTTGCTTCGCATCGGCTGGATGGCCACGATTCTGTATGCCGCCAGCTTCGTGGTGCTCGTTCCGCTGCTCGAGGTCGATCCGTCCTGGGCGCCTGTTTTCTGCGTCGCGATGGGCATCATCACCGCGATCTATTCCTCCACGGGCGGCTTTCGGGCGGTGGTCACAACCGATGCGATTCAGGCCCTGACGATGGTGGTCGGAGCGATCGTCACGCTCACGGTGATTAGCTATCGAGTCGGCGGCGTAGGTGGCTGGTGGCCCACGTCTTGGCCTGCGCATTGGCAAACGCCAAGTTGGGGCTTCGATCCCTCGATGCGTGTTTCGTTCGGGATGCTGCTCTTGTCGACCACGCTGTGGTACGTGTGCACCAACGGCTCGGACCAGATGTCGATCCAGCGGTTTCTGTCGACTCGTGATGCCAAGGCGGCCCGCCGCACGCTTCTGGTTGCGCAGCTCACGGACGCCACGATGGCGATTTTGCTGGCGCTCACCGGCGTCGCGATCCTGGGGTTTTACCAGGCGACGACTTCCGTCGATCCGTCAGTCATTCAGCAACAGGGCGATAAGTTCTTTCCAAAGTTCATTATGAACGAAATGCCTTCCGGCCTGGCGGGCCTGGTCATCGCCGCCATCCTGGCCGCCGCGCTGAGCAGTCTGTCCTCCGGATTGAACTCCTGTTGCGCTGTCCTCGAGCGAGACTTCCTGGCCGATCCTGCCGACGCTCGCCTGCCGCCCGAGTTGGCTGCGCATCAAAGTCTGCGGCGGCTGAAACGCCTGACCTGGCTGTTTGCCGCCTGCGCGGTCGTCCTGGGCATCATGAATACCGTCATCACCGGAAACTTACTCGAACGCTGCTTCAAGCTCGTCAACTTGCTGACTGCGCCCCTGTTTGTGCTGTTCTTTCTGGCGCTGTTCATCCCCTGGGCGAACGCGCTAGGTGCCTGGCTCGGGTTGATCTCCAGCATCGCCACCGCCGTGACGATCGCCTATGCGCCCGACCTTGGAATCGACCTGGGCATCAGTTTTGTGTGGATGATGCCGTGTTCGCTGCTGGTCGGTATCATCGTGGGGATGCTGGGTAGTGCGATCGGAACAAATTCCACGCAGCAGAGCTCCGCCCGACGACTGGGAAAGGAATTGCCATGAAAGTTGCATCTCAGGACGTGCGCATTGGTCGACCGCTCGCCGAGGTCGATACGCCCTCGCTGATACTCGACCGCGCTGCCTGCGATCGCAATCTCGCCCGGATGGCTGAATTCTTCCGCGATCGGCCGGCCAAGCTCCGTCCGCATTTCAAAAATCACAAATGCGTCACGCTCGCCAAACGGCAGCTGGCCGCCGGCGCCATCGGCATCACGTGCGCGAAGCTCTCCGAAGCCGAAGTTCTCGTGGCGGCCGGGATCGGCGACATCCTGATTGCCAATCAAGTTGTCGGCCAGCAGAAAGTTGCCCGGCTGGCCCGCCTGGCCCGCGAGGCAAATCTCACCGTGGCCGTCGATCACATCGAGCAGGTTGAAGCGATTGCCGCCGCGGCGCGCGAGGCCAAAGCGCAGGTCCACCTGCTCATCGAAGTCGACATCGGCATGGGACGCTGTGGCGTAACGCCTGGGGATGCGGCCGTCGCATTAGCCGAGCAAATCGCTCTCGTCGAAGGCGTGCGCCTGGCCGGATTACAGGCGTATGAAGGTCACCTGGTGAACGTGCTCGACCGATCCGAACGCGGTGAACGTGCGCGAGCAGCCATGCAAAAGGCAATCGATACCCGCACGCTGCTCGAGTCGCGCGGCATCGCGATCGACTGCATCAGCGGTTGCTCAAGCGCCACCTACGACAGCACCGGCACGATGCCCGGCGTCACCGAAGTGCAGGCCGGCACGTACGCCACGATGGACCGGCAGTACCAGCGGCTTGCGCCGGAGTTCGAGATCGCTCTGGGAATTCAAGTCCGCGTGATCAGCCGGCCGACCGCCGACAAAGCCGTGCTCGATATTGGCGTCAAAGGCGCCGGTTGCGAGTTCGGCGTGCCGGCCATCCGCGGCTATCCCGACGTCGAGATCACCAGTTTCATGTCTGAGGAGCACGCGGTCGTCAAGAACGTTCCCGATTGGCGGATTGGCGACCTGGTGGAACTGATCCCCACTCACGCCTGCACGACCTGCAATCTGCATCGGGAGATCGTCGTTCACGATGCCGGCCTGGTCACGGACGTATGGCGCATCGAAGGATCGGGAAAACTCACCTGATGGACACTCACGAAATGACACGAGGTGTCACGATGTATCGCTTGAATCAGTGGCTCATTGCCGGGCTGCTAGGTCTCTCAGCAGTCATGGCTCGTGCCGAAGAGGCAAAAGTCGTCGAGGTCCGCAAGATTTGGGACGCGGCGCCGCACAATGCTTTTACCGATCTGGTTCGCTTCAAGGACGCCTGGTACTGCGTGTTTCGCGAAGGCCAGGGACACGTCTCGCCAGACGGCGCGCTGCGCGTGCTCACCTCCAGCGATGGCGAAAAGTGGGAGTCCGCCACGCTGATCACCTCGCCCGACTCCGACTTGCGCGACGCAAAGATCAGCATCACGCCCGCGGGTGAGCTGATGCTGGCCGGTGCCGGCGCTTTGCACGACAAATCGCAGCACACGCACCAATCGCTGGCATGGTTTTCGAAAGATGGCCGCAACTGGACTGAACCGCACAAAATCGGCGATCCGGATTTCTGGCTGTGGCGCATCGTCTGGCATCGCGACAAGGCCTATGCCGTGGGCTACGGCTGCGGAAAGGACAATCGCTCGATTCGGCTCTACAAGAGCGACGACGGCAAAAAGTTTGAAAAGTTGGTCGAACGTCTCGACGTCGACGGTTATCCGAACGAAACGGCGCTCGTCTTCGATGGCGATACCTGCTACTGCCTGCTGCGTCGCGACGACCAGCCGAACAGCGGACAGATCGGCATCTCCAAGCCTCCTTACACCCATTGGCAATGGAAAGATCTAGGCGTGCGCCTCGGCGGCCCGCAGATGCTCCGACTCGATGACGGGCGTTATGTCGCGGTGGTCCGGCTCTATGACGGTGGATCCCGGACTTCGCTCGTCTGGATCGATCCCGAGACGGCGAAGCTCACCGAGTTCCTCAAGCTCCCTTCCGGCGGCGACAACAGCTACCCAGGCCTCGTCATGCACGATGGCCTGCTTTGGGTGAGCTATTACTCTTCGCACGAAGGCAAAACGAGCATCTATCTGGCCAAGGTGCAGTTGCCGGACATGGTGCGCGACATTGCTTCGCGGCGGGAGCTTTTTGTTGACGACCACCTGATCGCCAAGCTGGAAAATGCCGAGCTCCGCATGCACCAGCCGCAGCCGGCCGAGGTGTCGCTGGTGTGCGACGCGCCTTGGGAAGGCAATATATCGGCCTACTATTCGATTTTCCGCGACGACGACCGCTACCGGATGTACTACCGCGGCGCTCACTTCGACGAGCAGGCCAAGAAGTCGACGCACCGCGAGGTGACTTGCTATGCCGAAAGTCGCGATGGGATTCACTGGGAGAAGCCCAAGCTGGGACTGTTCGAATTCAACGGCTCGAAAGAGAACAACATCGTCTGGGATGACGAGGGTTCGCCCGATACTCACAACTTCACGGTGTTCAAGGACGCCAGTCCGAATTGCCCGGCCGACGCCCGCTATAAGGCTCTTGCCGGGCCTCGCAATCCCGGCCTGCGTGCTTACAAGTCACCGGACGGAATTAGTTGGTCGCTGATGCAATCGGAGCCGGTGCTCAGCGGTGGCGACTTTGATTCGCAGAACCTCGCGTTTTGGGATCCCACGCAGCAGCGTTACCTGGCCTTCTTTCGTAAGTTCGACCGCAAAGTGCGCGACATCATGACCTGCCACTCGGACGACTTTGTCCATTGGAGCCAGCCGGAGTTCCTTGATTTCGGCGATGCTCCGCGCGAGCACCTCTATACCGGCGCCATCCAACCCTACGTTCGCGCGCCGCACTTGCTGATTGGTTTTCCGACCCGCTTCCAGCCCAAGAACGAGCAGGTCGAACCGGTGCTGATGACCAGTCGCGATGGCCGGCATTTCCGCCGCTGGCCGGAACCGCTGATTCCGATCACCGCGCCGGAGGATCGCGATGGCAACCGAGCAAACTACATGACCTGGGGACTGCTGGAACTGCCCGATCGCGACGGCGAACTCTCGGTCTATGCGACCGAAGCCTACTACGCCGGCCCCGGCAGCCGCGTCCGCAGGTTCACGTTCCGCTCCGATGGCTTTGTGTCCGCCCATGCCGGCGACCAGGGTGGCAAGCTGGAAACGCATCCGCTCACCTTCACGGGCGACGAGTTGCACCTGAACTATGCGGCCGCGCAAGGTGGCAGCATACGCGTCGAAATTCAGGACGCCGAAGGCAAGCCGCTTCCTGGCTTCACGCTTGAAGATTGCGAGCCGCTGTCCGGCGACAGTGTCGATCAACAGGTGCGATGGAAGCCGGGGGCCAGTGTGGCAAGTCTCGCCGGCCAGCCCGTCAGGCTGAAGTTCACCCTCCGTAACGCGGACATTTTCGCCCTGCAGTTTGTCGAGTGACCGTTTCCTGGCAACGCAAAGGATCGCAGCATGAGACGTGATGACCTCCGAGAGACGCTCGAACGCGACGGATTCGTGGTGATTCCGGGCCTCTTGTCGGCAGCGGAGCTGAGCCAGCTCCAAGAGAATCTCGAACGCCACGCACGCGACGTGGTGCCGACGCTACCCGACGCCGACGCTTTCTTCGAAGACAAGTCGCGCCCCGAGACGCTCAAACAGCTACAGCGAATGGGCCGTGACGCATACTTCGAGGCGTATCGCAGCCATCCGCGCTGGGTGCAGGCAGCCGAAACGATTCTGGGAGAGGCCGCGCTGGCCGAGCAACCCGAGTGGTTCAACAAGCCGCCTGGCACGCGGCACGTCACGCCGCCGCATCAGGACAACTACTACTTCTGTCTGAAGCCGGCCCAGGTCATTACGATCTGGCTGGCGCTCGACGAGGTCGACGCTGAGAACGGCTGCCTGCGATACGTGGCAGGATCGCACCGAGAAGGTTATCGGCCACACGCGCGCTCGCAGATTCTGGGTTTCTCGCAAGGGATCAGCGATTACGGCCCGAGTGATTTCGCTCGCGAGGTGGCTGTTCCGCTCAAGCCGGGCGACGCGGTGGCCCACCACGGCATGACCATCCACCGGGCGGACGCCAACATGTCGGCGGTGCGTCATCGCCGCTCGTTTGCCATGGTGTTTCGCGGCGTGTCGTGTGCGCGCGATGAAGAAGCGTTCGAGCGTTACCTGCAATCGGCTCGGTCCCAACATCAGTCAATGGGGCTGAACGTCTAAATAAAGGACGCGGCGAGGTGCTTCACGTTCATGTCGACTGAGAATTCGCATCACGTCCTCGTCGTCGGCGCCGGCTCGATCGGCGAGCGGCACTTGCGCTGCTTTCTCGGCACAGGGCGCGCCAAGTGTTCGTTCGTCGAAGTGAATGTCGAACTTCGCGCCCGGATTGTGGACGAATATCACGCGCCCGGTTTTGCGCAGCTGCAGTGTGCGCTCGATAGCGTAAGCAAAGGTGGGGCTCCAATCACGGCGGCAGTCGTGGCCACGCCGGCCCATCTGCACGTGCAGCAGGCCACACAGCTTCTTGGGGCCGGGCTTCACGTGCTGATCGAGAAGCCACTGAGCACGAACCGCGAGGGGCTCGACGTCTTGCTCAGCAAGTCGCGCGAACGCAATGCCGTCGCCGCCATGGCTTATGTGTACAGGGCTTACCCGGCGCTGACCGCAATGCGCGCAGCGATTCAGAGCGGTCGCTTTGGCCGGCCGGTGCAACTCGTTGCCACCTGCGGTCAGAACTTCCCGACGTATCGGCCCGCGTACCGCGAGACGTACTACACCGACCGGGCGAAGGGCGGCGGCGCGATTCAGGATGCCCTGACCCACGTCCTCAATGCCGGCGAGTGGCTCGTCGGCCCCATCGACCGGCTGGCGGTCGACGCCGCGCACCAGGTTCTCCCCGGCGTCGAGGTTGAAGACACAGTGCACCTCCTCGCCCGGCATGCCGGCGTGCTGGCCAGCTACAGCCTCAACCAGCATCAACCGGCAAACGAGATCACGCTCACCGTCAACTGCGAGCGTGGTATTGTGCGCTGGGAACCACATCAGCGACGCTGGCGGTGGATGATCCGGCCGGACGAGCCTTGGCACGATGAACCGCACGAACCGCTCGAGCGCGACACGCCGTTCCTGCGGCAAGCGCACAGCTTTCTCGATGCGATCGAGCGAAAGTCCGCGCCGCTTTGCACGCTTGCCGAAGGAGTCCAGACGCTAAACGTCAACCTGGCCGCGCTCGCGAGCCTCGAACGAGTCAGTTGGCAAACCGTGGAGGGCAGGGGATGAGCGAACCCACCAATCCTCAGGCTGAACCGACGGTACAGCAGCTTTTCGACCTTACCGGCCGAGTCGCGCTGGTCACCGGCGGCGCCGGACACTTGGGCACCGCCATGTGCCGGGCGCTCGCCGAAGCCGGCGCCACAGTGGTTGTCACTAGTCGGGATGCCGAACGTGCGCAAAGCGTCGCAACGAAGCTGCCTCGGCCGGGCGAAGGAAAGCATGGGGGAGTCGCGCTCGACCACTGCAATCCTGAGGATGTTCGCCGTTGTATCGAGCAGACAGTCGCACGGACTGGCCGGATCGACATTCTCGTCAACAACGCGCACGAGGCAGTCGCGCACGACCTGACCAAGATTACTCCCACGGAGTTCAGCCGCCAGCTGGAGAACGCCACAGGGTATTTCGAACTTGCGCGGCTCGTTCACCAACATGCCGTCGAACGGCACGCGCCGGCGAGCATCGTGCTGATCGCTTCGATGTACGGGCTGGTGGGTTCGTATCCGGAGGTGTATGAGGGCGTCAGTCCCGCCAACTCAGTCGCCTATCAAACCTTGAAGGGTGGGATCATTCAGATGGCCCGGCACCTGGCCGTGTACTGGGCGGCCAATCGCGTGCGCGTCAACTGCCTGAGCCCCGGGCCGTTTCCCGGCGCTGCGGCTCCGGCGGCACTTGTTGAACGGCTTGGCAGCAAGTCGCCGCTCGGCCGGATGGGCGCTCCGGCGGAGCTGAAAGGCGCGATCGTGTTTCTGGCCTCTGACGCGAGCAGTTACATGACCGGCCAGAACCTTGTGATCGATGGCGGCTGGACAGCCTGGTAGAGAAGTGACGTAACCATGAAAAGTCAGCAACCAGTGGCGAGTTCGCGAGTTCCCAAATCGCTGGAACTATTCGAACGCGCGCTCGAACGGATTCCCGGCGGAACGCAGCTGGTGAGCCGGCGTCCCAGCCGCGCCGCGTACGGCGTGTCGCCCATCTATGCCGAGCGTGCCAACGGCGCGCGCTTCTGGGATGTTGACGGACACGAGTACATCGACTGGATGAGCGGCATTGGTTCGATCCTCCTCGGCTACTGCGATCCCGTCGTCGACGATGCGGTGCGCGAACAGATCTCACGCGGCACGATTTACTCGGTCAACCACGAGCTCGAAATCGTGCTCGCCGAAGCGCTGTGCCGCCACATCCCGTGCGCAGAGATGGTGCGCTATGCCAAATGTGGCGGCGAGGCCTGTGCAATCGCCGTTCGCATCGCGCGCGGTGTCACCGGCCGAGATCGGGTTCTGTTCTGTGGTTATCACGGTTGGCATGACTGGTACCTGGCAGCCAACCTGGCTGAAGCGGCAGGCCTCGATGCGCATCTGCTTCCTGACATCGAGCCGATCGGAGTTCCGCGCGGGCTGGCTGGTACGGCGATACCTTTTGCCTTTGGTGATGCAGCAGCCCTCGGCGAGCTGCTGGACCAGCACCGCGGGCAAATCGCCGCCATCGTCAAGGAACCGCTCCGCTCAGAGCTCCCGCCAGCGGGATACCTGGCCGCCGTCCGTAAGCTCGCAACCGAACACGGCGCCGTGCTGATCTTCGACGAAGTGTCCGCCGGCCTGCGATTCGGCA
>Ga0172363_10004482_pt1 | contig 11302 bp, 12 predicted proteins | sample LakKivs2_kivu2a2_FD_114541 | JGI IMG/M metagenome (GOLD analysis project Ga0172363, IMG submission 114541) | Sediment microbial communities from Lake Kivu, Rwanda - Sediment s2_kivu2a2 | ecosystem: Environmental > Aquatic > Freshwater > Lake > Sediment | place: Rwanda: Western Province, Lake... | reverse complement strand
GGCCAACCACTTTTCCCTTCTTGAAAATTATGAAAGTGGGAATGCTTTGAATTCCATACTTCGCACTGATAATAGGATTTTCGTCTACGTTAAGTTTTCCCACTTTCAGCCTACCCGCATATTTGCGGGAAATTTCCTCGACAGCCGGGGCAACCATTAAGCAAGGTGTGCACCATTCAGCCCAGAAATCTACCAGGACAGGCAATTCTGAATTCAGAACTTCCTCCTCAAAATTCTTATCATTCAGAACAATTTCCATCTTTCCCCCTTATATCAATTACACTATAAACTGAAATTTGCCCGTTAAAATCAGAATTCCGAATAGAATCAACAATCCTCCTGTTACTATTGATATCGGTTTTGAGTATCTCTTTATTTTCCGAAATCCCCTGAGAAAGAAGTTGACAGCAAGACCAGAAATCAGGAAGGGAATACCCAATCCGAGAGAGTAGGAACCCAAAAGGAAGACCCCTTGCCTCACAGTATCTCGGGTGGAGGCATAAGTAAGTATTGTTCCCAGAATAGGCCCAACACAGGGGGTCCAGCCCAGGGCAAAAACTATTCCCACAATAAAAGAACCAAAGATGTTTGTGGGTTTCATCCTTAAATGAATTTTTCTCTCATATCCCAGAAAAGTTATGTTAAATGCCCCGGCAATATACAAACCAAACGCGATAACCAAAATTCCGCCGATAATTCTCAAAAGTTTAAGGTGCGAGAGCACAAATTTTCCAAAGTAGGAAGCTGAAGCACCAAGCAAGACAAAAACTAAAGAAAAGCCAAGAATGAATAGAACCATCTCTAAAAAAAATTTCCTGGTCATCTTACTCTTCTCTTCACTGCTACTAACCAAATCATCAATGGACACACCGGTAATGAAAGAAATGTAAGCAGGTATCAGTGGTAAAATACAGGGGGAAAGAAATGTCAAAAGTCCAGCAAAAAAGGCCATGAGTAGTGAAATTTGTTGCGCCACAATACCTCCTCGGCCAAGAACTAATGCTGCTGTTTTTTCTCTCTTCCCAATTTCCCCAGCATGACCAGTGCTAAAATGGCAAAAATTATACCCAGAAATTGAGAAGTGGAGAACATCCAGATTTGTCCCCGAGGGTCGGCCCGAAAAATTTCAATTATAGAACGACTCACTCCATAGAGAAGGACATAGAGCCAGAATAATTGACCATCAAATTTTTTATACCGTCTTAAGGTGACTAGAACGCCAAAGATAATAAATAGATTCAATGACGAGAATAGTTGTATCGGAATTAGGGGCTCTCCCAGAGAACCAGCAGGGCTCTCTGGCGAAAAAGAGACCCCCAGCCAGGAATCAGTAGGACGACCGTAACAGCAACCATTTAAGAAGCAACCTATTCTACTTATGCCATGGGCGATAACAATTCCGGGAGCAAAAAGATCCGCAGTTTTCCAGATATTTAAGCTCTTTCTTCTCATCTGCCAGACGCCAATTCCAAAAGCTAAAATAAATCCACCATAGAAAACGAACCCTCCTCGGCCAAAAATGGTTCTCAGGGGCTCATTGAGAAAACGTTCCCATTCCACAAGAATGTAGAGGATTCTTCCTCCTGCAAAGCCAGAGATTAACACCCAGAGAAATAGACTAGTTATCTTATCGATATCGAGCCCTGTTCTCTTTGCCTCTCCTCGAACATAGAAAAAGCCCATAAGACAACCAATTGCCACCATTAATCCATAGGTATAAATAGTAAAAGGTCCCAATTTAAACAGTACTGGATACAACTTCTCTCCCTTATTTGGGTACTGCTTACAGTGCCACCTGGTCGGGCACTCTTTAGAGTGCCGTTTTCATCACCCTAAACCCCGTTAGAAATGGATGTTAGAAATTATCTTGGGGGAATTTCTAACGGGGTAAAGGGCGACCGACCTATTATTGGTCAATCACTTTTTGGAGTGCCACCTGCAGCTCTGTTGAGTCGAAATATAATATCTCTTTCTATTATGCATTTCCGTTTTTATCTCTGATTGCCCTTCCAGAATGGTCAGGTTTTTCATCACCTCTTTAGAGTTGACTCTCAAAGCAGAGGAAATATCACTGAGCGTGCAGGGTCTTCTTTTAAGGAGATTCTTGATATCGGTCTCCAATTTTTCTATATGTTCTCCCTTTGAGATTTTCTTGAATTTTCTAACTATCTCCACTTTCCCCGGCAGTTGCCTCCGGATGGAGCGAAGCTCTTTTTGATTTAGGGCAAAAACCTCTTCTTCCGCAGGAGGACGAATTACAGTATTCAGTTGCACCTTGTCCGGTTTAATCTTTTCTATAACTTTTGCCAGTTTACGAATCTCTTCCGGAGCATCGTTAATCCCTTTAACCAGTAATACTTCTAACCAGATTTTATTTTTAAATTCTTTTCGAAACTCAATTAATCCGTTAATTATTTCCTCTATCTTCAAAGACGGATGTGGCCGATTGAGAGATTCAAAGAGAGACTGGCTTACCACATCCAGGGAAGGAAGAACGACATCTGCCCCCTGCAACTCCCGACGCACTTCTTCTCTATTAAGAAGAGAGCTGTTAGTCACTACAGCTACAGGAATGTCTGTGAGTTTTTTTACTTCGTTTATCATTTCACCAATCCTGGAATTTAAAGTAGGCTCACCGGAACCGGAGAAAGTGATATAATCTACATTCTTCCTTTTGCATAAGAAAGCTTTCAGTTCTTCAATAACAGAAGTCTTAGAAACATACTCTTTCCTCTCTAAAGTCAAGTTAGTCGTCCTCCCGGTTTCACAATAGATACAATTAAAACTGCACGTCTTGAAAGGCACAATATCTACGCCCAACGACCTCCCTAATCGCCACGACGGAACCGGGCCATAAATATAGCTTGTAACCTCTTGTGTCTTCATCAGTCTTTTCCATCCCCAATTTTGATTCTAATTTTTCCTTCTTTGAAACCTTTCAAGCCAGAGAGAAATCCCTTTATTGTCTTTCGCAAAATGTCAGATACAAAAGGATTAAGTTCCATTCGCTCGCCAGCCACTTGCACTTCTACATCTTGCTCCAAACGAGTACAGTCACTGACTCTCTTCTTACCTTTCACAATCTCTCTTGCTAGCTCATAACAAGTAGCAAATCCGCAATCACCACAGTCAAGGCTGGGTAACTTGAATGCCTTCTCTACCACCAGATCGGCTATTGTGGAAATGTCTTTATCAGGATGGAAATTCCCATTTCCCACCAGTCCAATTTCCAGGCCAAGAAAAAGTTCTTTATCCTCGTTTTTCTTTCTCAAACACACAACTTTGGGAAAGTTCTTTTTCTCCTTAAAACCTTCCACGATTACAAAATCAACATCCCGGGAGTCAACTACCTCTTCAAAATTGACTTTGCCCTCAAAGAATTCTGTTCTTCCTTTTTCAGAGATGGCTATAAGTTGGTCGCAATGTCCTCTATATAGACCGGTATCTTTATCAGGAAGGTCGAGTGAGCCTGGCGCGTGTTTGACAACGGCTACGGTGTATCGTCTCCTTCTCAATTCTTCTGAGAGGTTGATGCCCAGATGCGTCTTACCACTTCCTTTATATCCTACTATCCCAATAACTTTCATTTTACCTCTTCACTTTTTGACACTAGTCTTACATAACCACAGAAAATATGAACCAACCACCAAAGCCGATTAGTATCGCGCCACATAACCCGAATAGTATCCCGTGTAACCTTTTGCTCCATAAGTGTTTGCTCTTGTAAACTACCAAAGATACCAAAGAATACCAGGATAAATCAGACAACCAGTGGACCAAAACGAAAAGAAGAATTCCTATTAATCCGAATGTTATCGCCTTAGTCATCAGGGCTGCGCCAATTGTTGCCCACCAGAGAAAAAAGTAGGGATTAGAAGCGCTGGTGACGAAACCAGCAGTAATCGAACCTTGAGAAAGGCTGTAACTTTTTTCGTTTACCTCATGGCGGATTCTGAACATACCAGAACCCATATAGATAAGAATCGACCCTCCAGCAATACCCGCGATAGTTTTGACCAATTCCAAATGGAAAAATCTACCAAAACCTAGGTAGATGATAGCTACCAGAGGAAGTTCAATTATTCCATGCCCCAAAGCTACTCCGATTCCTGCAACGGGAGATTCATAACCCTTGGATAAGGTCACTGCAAATACAGGACCAGGCATCATAATTCCAGAGAGACTAATCAGTATTACGCTAAACAGGAATAGTATCAGGGACATATTGACGATATACCTTAAGCTTTAGACTTTGAACTCTCAATCATATGTTCTGGACCACAGGTCTTTCCCCTCAGCCTTTTCTTCCTCTTCTGCCTCCTCTCCCACCAGCGTTCTATGCAGCTTTTCCCTTCCGCCTCTTCAATTGTCTTGACCAGTTCCCTGACTTTTTCTTTCTCAATTTCGTAATACCATTTACCTTCACGACATACGGTGCTACGAGCTCCCATTATATCTACTCCCGTCTGAAGCATCGCTGGCACATCGTCCTTTCCCAATGAGCCAAGAAAGAGCGTCCACAGCCCGTGACTATGCGCTCCCTCCACAAAACTCCGCAGTTCTTCAATCGACATATAATCGAAAAGGTGTTTACCATCTTTATTCGCAACATCTATAACCGCTATATCTGCTTGAGAATCGACGAGAATATCGAGAGTCTCTTTAGGAGAGATAGAGCCAATCTCTTTATAATCGGCAAAACTGCACACTGCCACACCAACTCTCTTATTAAACTTCTTTATCGTGTCACTCACTGCTTTGACCATTTTTGCTGCTTCCCTGTAAGAAGGCACCTTGTACAGTCCCACAGTAACATGGTCTCTTGCTCCTGATACAACTGCTCCCATCGCTGCTTGTGCCGCTGTACAGGTCATATAGCCAGGAAAATTTCCCACAGTGGCGCCCAGGCGAATTCTCCTGGGAATCTTTTTCCTGACAGTCCTTATTGTGTAAGGAAGATTAGCACCCATAGAACCTTCATGAAGATTTTTTACGCTAATCAGTCTGGCCCCACCCTCAAGTGCTGCGCGGGCATCTTGCAAACTCATAACAGGAATTACCAGTTCCATTTGTTTACCTCCTTACGCTTCGCTCCAGTCGGCCGGGGTTCTCACCATCTCGAACCCGTCGCCGGACTTGTCCCGATTTATTCATCGGGACGGCGACCCTTACGCCTCGCTCCAGTCGGTAACCTGCCTGCTCACCGACTCGCAGGCATCGCTAACACGTTCCTCCTTATTCGTCGGAACAGCGACCCTCCTTAACTAAAATCCGATTAAAGAATAGATGGCTTCTGCATCTACAATTACTTGAGTCAAAATTCCTAACCGATTTAAATTTCTTCACCAGATAGAAAGCAATCTTACATTCACTTTCTCCATGTGATGTCAATCCATATATTATACCGAAAATCTTTGAGTATTCAAGTAAATAATCGATATGCCAGAAATTTCTTTTATTTCTCCTGAAATGCCTGTTGATTCTTTCCTCCAGACCATTCAATGCCCTACCCACCACCTCAACTGCTACAGAAAAATTTCAACAGATTCTTGGAAGCTGTTCACCCGTAAGCATATCTAAGACTCTCTCTCCTCCCACGCTCGTCTTAACCACAACCCTGCCTTTATGACTGGAAACCACAGTTCCAATTATTTGAGAATCTCTTCCATATCTATTTTTTCTCATAACATTCATAATTTTTGCGCAATCATTTTGGGGAACGAAAGCTACCAGTTTCCCTTCATTAGCAATATATAGGGGATCGAAACCTAACATTTCACAGACGGCCTTAACTTCTTCCTTAACGGGAATCTTCTCCTCTTCAATCTCTATCCCCACTCCCGACTGTTCAGCTATCTCGTTCAGAGACGTGGTCAATCCACCCCTTGTTGGGTCGCGTAGAGCGTGAACATTCTTGCTTACGTTCAAGATTTGGGACACCATCGCGTTTAATGGCTGACAGTCGCTCTTCACCTTTGTGCGGAAATCAAATCCCCCTCTGGCATTCAAAATAGCAATTCCATGATCGCCGATTGTGCCGCTCAAGATTATCTTATCGCCAGGCCGGGCATTTTTCGAAGAGATATCCACCCCTGAATCTATCAACCCGATGCCTGAAGTGTTTATGAATATCTTATCCGCACCACCTTTTCCCACAACTTTAGTATCACCAGCAACTATTTTTACACCAGCTGCCCTGGCAGCCCTGTTCATTGAATCGATAATCCTGTCAAGCTCAAAGAGAGAAAATCCCTCTTCAATAATTGCTGCTGCAGTCAAATATAGAGGTCTTGCTCCTACCATAGCCAGGTCATTAACAGTACCATTGACCGCTAATTTACCTATATCTCCACCGGGAAAATATATGGGGTCTATCACGTAGGAATCCGTAGTAAAGGCAAGTTTGCCCTTGAATTTTACTACAGCACTATCGTCGAGCTTCGCCAGCGGCAGATTTCGGAATTTCTTCACGAAGCTCTTGATTAATTGATGGGTAAGCTTGCCCCCACTTCCATGCCCCAGTAAAATCTTTCTCGTATCGTGTTGAAATTTTTTAACCATATTTGTAATAGGCTGCACATGTCCCTTCGGAAGAGACCATGCAGGGCCCGTAAGGCTTTTCCGGAGTACAGATTCTCCTGTATAATTTGCACTGTGTAGGTTTCTTTACTCCCTTGAGCACCTGCCCGCAGGCACAATCTGGATTCTCCTTACTCCTCTTTACTTTCGGTTGAAACTCTCTTTCCGCGTCGAAGTCAGAAAATTCTTTCTTCAGCCTGAGACCGCTTTTAGGAATAATTCCCAGCCCGCGCCATCTAACATCGGTTACTTCAAACACTTCAGATATCAACTGCTGAGCAATTCTATTGCCTTGCGGGTGAACTGCACGAAAATATTCAATTTCTACTTCGGCCCTTCTCTCTTTAATCTGTTTCAATAACATATATATAGATTGCAAAACGTCCAGCGGTTCAAACCCCCCAATCACGCAGGGAACGTCATACTTCTCGGCTATAAATCTGTAAGCATCACTTCCTATGGTAACACTCACGTGCCCCGGGCAGATAAAACCGTCTATGTTTAACTCCTTTGACTTCAACAGGGCCTCCATTGCTGGAGGAATCAGCTTGTGCGTAGCGAAGACAAAAAAGTTATCAATTTTCTCTTTTTGCGCATCGAGGAGGGAGGCAGCAATAAGAGGCGAGGTGGTCTCAAAACCAATAGCCAAAAAGACAACTTTCCTGGCAGGATTCTCCCTGGCAGCCTTTAGAGCTTCGCTGGGACTGTAAATAATCCTCACATCAGCGCCATCGGCTCTTTCTTGCTCCAGGCTGGAATTCCTTCCGGGCACTCTTATCATATCGCCAAAGGTGGTAATTATCACCTCTTTATCCCTGGCTAACGCAATTGCTTTATCAATATCTTCCTGAGAAGTGACGCAGACGGGACAGCCAGGACCTGACAGGAGATTTACATTCTTAGGAAGCATCCCTTTCAGTCCCTGCTTGAATATCACCATTGTATGAGTACCACAGACTTCCATAAGGTTGGCTTTGAAGGAGTCGAATCCCTCTATCTTTTTGATTATTCTTTCTGCTATAGCTCTGTCTCTAAACTCATCAACGAACTTCATGCCATCTCCCTTAAAAGCTGTAGAGTCTCCTCTGCTTCTTTCTCTCCAATCTTCTCAATAGCAAATCCCGCATGGATTAAGACGTATTCTCCCACTTTTAGATTACTTATCATACGTATGTCGGCCTGTCTCTTCACTCCCACCATATCCACCTGAGCCAGGTTATTCTCTATTTTTAATACTTTTGCTGGAATAGCCAAACACATTTTCCCATCCTCGTTTCCTTACTCCTCACAATTGAAAGATAGTTCTGGAGTCCCCCCGATTTGATTGAGGGGGGGTCTTTACCTCCCTTTCGGGAGGACTCCAGATTTTTTTACATCTGTTTCTTAGTTATTTCGTTAGCTATTATTGCCTGACCCAGAGAGATTCCTCCGTCGTTAGGAGGGACTTTCTTCTGATAATAACATATGAATCCTCGTTCTGTCAATTTCCTAAGGACAAGGCTTAAAAGTAATCTATTCTGAAATACACCACCCGAGAAGGCGACTCTACCAATGCCTGTCCTTTTCTTAATCTTTAAGCTAACGTCTTTTACTATATTGGCAATAGAATTGTGAAATTTATATGCAATAACTGTTCTGGGGACATTCCTCTCTAAATCCTTAACAATCCCCATAACAATCAATGCCGGCTCAATGACAAGTTTACTTTTCTCATTTCTTATTTCATATTTATAATTTTTAGTTAGCAAATTTCCCGCAGAACGGGAAAGCCTTTGCGCCACACTTTCCAGTTCCATCGCCGCCTGACTTTCGTAAGTATTAACATCACATATTCCCAGAAGAGAAGAAACCCCATCAAAAAATCTCCCCATACTTGAACTCAAAGGAGAATTTATCCTCTTCTCTATCATTCTTTGAATAATTGGTATTTTCTTTTTCCACCTATCTATAAAATCTATGCGGGGAATCCTGTTGCCAAAAGCATGCACCAGAAGGCTTACTGCCATTCTCCAGGGTTCATCAACCGCCCTGTCTCCTCCAGGCAAAGAAAGATATTCTAATTGACCGATTCTCAGAAAATCCCTGGAATCGGCAACGAGAAACTCTCCTCCCCAGATATTCCCATCTGCGCCATAGCCAATTCCATCAAAAGCCACGCCAATAACTTTCCCTTTCACTCTGTTTTCTGCTAAACAGCTAACGATGTGCGCGTGATGGTGTTGCACCGGAATGCGCATAATTTTAGGTCTTCGACGGGCAATGTCCAGGGCGTATTGTGTAGAAAGATAGTCGGGATGGAGGTCATGGGCAACTATTTCTGGAGTAATGTCAAACAGTTTCTTAAACCGCAGAAGCATCTGTTCATAGTACTTGAGAGTTTTATGATCTTTTAGGTCACCTATATACTGACTGACAAATGCATAGTTTTCTTTGGTCAAACAGAAAGTATTCTTCAATTCAGCGCCACATGCCAGTATAGAACTTACTTTTGAACCCAGTTCCAGTGGAGAAGGAACATAGCCCCTGGCTCTACGGATAAGAATAGGCTCTTGGGAAAATATTTCCGCAATCGAATCATCACATCTATTGTAGATATCCCGATTATGGATAAGGAAGTAATCTGCAATATGAGAAAGGTTATCGATTGCTTCCTGGTTACTAACTTCGATTGGCTCGTCGGAGAGATTGGCGCTGGTCATCACCAGAGCAGATGGAGAAGAAGAGATGCTGCGGAACAATAGATAGTGCAATGGAGTGTAGGGAAGCATCACTCCCAGGCAGTTATTATTAGGAGCCACCAAATCAGAGATTTTTGACTCCTCTCTTTTCTTAAGAAGAATAATGGGCTTCCGCCAGTGGGAAAGCAATTCCTCCTCTACGTGAGACACTAAACAGTGTCTCTTCGCTGTCTCTATATCTGAAACCATAATAGCAAAGGGTTTGTATTGACGTCCCTTCCTTTGGCGAAGTTTCTTTACCGCAATACTATTTTTAGCGTCGCAGGCCAAATGGAACCCACCCAGTCCTTTTATTGCCACAATCTTCCCTTCCCTTAGAAGTTTAACAGTAGCCTTAAGTGCCTCCCACCCTTTAGGGTTACGTTCAGAGTCCATCGACTTCCTTCCAGATTCTTGACTTTTTATGAGTTCTATCTCCGGTCCACACCGGGGACAGGCATTCGGCTCTGCGTGGTATCGTCTCCAGGATATATCCTCATATTCATTCTGACATATAGGACACATGTGAAATTTTTTCATCGTGGTAAAAGAACGGTCATAAGGCAAATCTTTAATTATGGTGAATCTTGGCCCACAATTCGTGCAATTGATGAAAGGATAGTGGTGCCGCCGGTCGGAAGTATCTTTCAATTCTTTAAGGCACTCCTGGCAAAAGGCTATATCCGGGGAGATGAGTACCTCCTTTTTTTGCCGGGAAGTGCTTTCCTTGATAGTGAAAGATTGAGAGCCGCGAGGAGTTAGATATATTATCTTCTTCTCTCTTATCTGAGCTGGAGGGGGTTTACGTAAAGTAATCTCAGCATAAAATTCCCTCACATTTCTTTTCTTCCCTTCCACTTCCATAACCACGCCAGTTGTAGTATTTTTCACCCAGCCTCTAAGTCCGAACTCTTCGGCTAATCGGTGAATAAAGGGACGAAAACCGACTCCTTGAACAACGCCCTTAACTGTTATTTTCGCTCTCATTTCCATAATTCCTACCTTGAGAAAAAGGGAAAAAGGGGACAGGTACTTTTTTCATGGGGTTTCATAAGAGGAGAGGAATGTTTTATTTGATGATAATAAAAAAAGATTAAAATATCAAGTAAAAAAAAGAAAAGGGGACAGGCTACTTTTTCTCAATAGAGAATTTTTCCGCCGTTTAGGAGGTAAATTTTATCGGTAAGCGTTTTCAAGAAATTAATATCATGGGAAGCGATTATGAAAGAGGGACCATCCTGTTTGAGATAGTTGAGCACCTTGTGAGTGGAACGTTCATCCAATCCCGCTGTGGGTTCATCCAAGAGAAGAATCTCCGGTTCCATAGCCAGCACCGTAGCCATGCAGACAAGCCGTTTCTCTCCCCAGGATAGTTTATATGATGCTCTATCTACATATTTTTCCAGACCTAACAATTTGGATATTCTACTAACTATTTCCCTGGCCTCCTTATGTGTTTTCCCCAGATTTAGCGGCCCAAAAGCAATGTCCTCGGCCACAGTGGGACAAAACAATTGGTGGTCAGGATTCTGGAAAAGGAAGCCTATTTTTCTTCTCACATCTTCAAAATCCTTCTCCGTTTGCCGAACCTTACTAAAGATTTCAATTTCACCTTCTTGGGGCTTTAATAAACCCATAATAAGATAAAAAAGTGTCGTCTTGCCCGAACCGTTAGGCCCAACAATACCTATTTTCTGCTCCTTTTCATATAGAAAATCAAGGTCATTAAACACCAACTTATCCCCGGGATACGCAAATCTAAGTTTTTGTATTTTTATCATGGCAACCCCCAAAAATGATTACCTACTTCCAATGTCACGAGGCAGGCGGCGACAAAAATCATAGAAACAAAGAAAATAAAATCTTTCCTGGTTATATGAGTAAAATGGTCAAGTAGAGGAAACTTTCCTTTAAACCCACGACAAAGCATAGCCTGATATATCTTCTCAGAATGCTCATAACTTTTTAGTACAAGCATACCTATGAGATACGCATAGCTACGATAG
>Ga0172363_10004479_pt1 | contig 11304 bp, 10 predicted proteins | sample LakKivs2_kivu2a2_FD_114541 | JGI IMG/M metagenome (GOLD analysis project Ga0172363, IMG submission 114541) | Sediment microbial communities from Lake Kivu, Rwanda - Sediment s2_kivu2a2 | ecosystem: Environmental > Aquatic > Freshwater > Lake > Sediment | place: Rwanda: Western Province, Lake... | reverse complement strand
TTGACGCCATCTCCAAATGTCTTCCTTCACCCTAAGGGGCGATAAATTAGCTAGTTCTTGAAATTTTACCTTATGACTTTTTGTTACCTAAATGGCATTTCTAATTTTGATGTAGCAAATATGACCAGTGACCTATGGAGTTTGACAAAAACAGCTCAGCTATTTAGAGTGTCTGGTGATGAGCTGTGTCAATGCTATTGTCTACACACAGTATTAACCTATGAATAAATGTTGAGGAGCAGTCTAGGGTCAGGTAAATGATGAGAACTGTAGTAACGTAGGAGGATAATCATGCTGGACGAGAAACTGCGTAGCGAAGAAAGGTATATGGCCAAATTCCCAAAGTCTAGATTTCTGTATGAAAAAGCAAAGCGTATCTTTCCTAGTGGGATTACCCATGATGGCAGGTTTTTCCTGCCCTTCCCTATTTACATCACGCATGCTAGCGGTTCACACATGTGGGATGTTGATGGCTATGAATATATAGATTATTTTGGGGGGCATGGCGCGTTAATATTGGGCCATAACCACCCCTCTCTCATTAAGGCAGTAAACATTCAAATTGAAAAAGGGACACATTATGGTGCACCTCACCAGCTTGAGATTGAGTGGGCTGAGTTAATAAAGAGTCTTGTTCCTTCTGCCGAGCTTGTCCAGTTCACTAATTCAGGCACCGAGGCTGGCATCATAGGGATACGACTGGCTCGTGCCTTCACCGGTAGAAAAAAGATTGTTAAGTTTAAGGCTCACTTTCACGGCTTGTCATCACCGGTGATGGTAGGGATGCGTGAGCCATGGGACATACCTGATTCAGCCGGATTAGCTGATGGTGAGGTTGAGGACACTGTAGCTATCCCGGTCAATGATGAAAAGGCGCTCGAAGATGCGTTATCTGGAAGGGATGTCGCTGTCTTGATGGTTGAACCTTCAAACTCAGGGACGTCCTTTTCTTTCTACCAAACAATGAGGGAGTTAACCAAAAAATATGACACTCTATTACTGTTCGATGAGGTTGTATCAGGTTTTCGCTATTCACCTGGTGGGATGCAACAGGTGGTTGGGGTTATCCCGGATTTAACCATGTTAGGCAAAGCGGTAGCAGGTGGAATACCTGTTGGCGCCATAGTTGGTCGTGCTGACGTTATGAATATGATGGCCTTTGCCAACCCTGAGTGGAACCGCTACAAACGCGTCTCTCATTCGGGCACTTGGTGTGCAAATCCACTGACTTGTGCTGCAGGCATAGCAACACTCAAGATACTGGCTACCGGAGAACCACAAAAGCACGCCAGCAAGATGACAAGTCGGCTGCGGGAAGGAATCCAACGTACTATGGACGAGAAAGGCGTAAGTGGCTGCGCCTACGGTAGCTTCTCAAGTTTTAACGCGTACTTTGGTGAGTGTCTGTTACGTGACAGGTGCGATAGAACAGTGTGTTTGAATACCAGCAGGGTTATTCGTCCCGACTTAACTAGACTTGCAATTATGAACCTAGCACTTAATGGTGTACATGTATCGGGGCGGGCAGGTCCTTCCGGTCTAGTTTCAGCAGCTCACTCTGAAGAGGATATTGACAAGACTATCGAAGCATTTGACACTTCACTCACTGCTATATTCTAAGGGTTAAGGCAATTGTAAGTCTAGAGTGCCAGCCCGGCATGGAACCCTTCCTTTATCGCTTTAATCATTTTGCCAACCCCGGCACAGTCTCCTACGATGTGAAGCTCGATGTCAAGCTCCTCTAACTGACTGGCGAGTTCACGGTTTGGTTTGTTGCCAAGCGCCAATACTACCGTATCTGCCTCGATAGGGAAGCGTTGACCCTTATGATTCACTATTACTCCGCTTTTTGTTATCTCCTCAACTGTTGCGTTGGTCAACACTTTGACCCCCAGAAACTTTAGGCTTAATAGCAGGAATTGGCGGATGCGAACGAGGGTATCCTTTGCTATCGCAGCCGAGGTTTCCACTATGGTCACCTCATTGCCTTTAGACGCCAAGTATTCTGCTGTCTCAGCACCTATTTGCTTTCCGCCGACGACAACCACCTTGCCCTTAGGAGTGTATCCGCCAAGCACTTGCCAAGCAGTGACTACGTTTTTGTTATGGCTTCCAGGCAAATCGGTGTGCAGAGGGACAGCACCAGTGGCTACGATGACGGCATCAGGCTTCTTTCCCTGCACAATCTCCAAGGTGAGTTCCCTATTCTCTATCTTGACTCCCAGTTTATCTAGCTGTTCCTGTTCAAAGTCGAGGAATAGTCTAATTTCATCCTTACCCGGAGGTATGCAGGCTAGATTGAGTTGCCCGCCAAGTTTATCCTTCTCGTAGAGGACTACTTTGTGCCCCCGAAGGGCAGCTACCCGCGCTGCTTCCAGACCCGCTGGACCACCGCCAGCAATGAAAACAGTCTTAGCCTTGGTGGCTGGAGTTAACTGGAGTTCACGTTCCCGGCCAAGACGAGGATTGATTGTGCATGCTACTGGCATCGGTCCCATGGTAACCTTAGCGCAATAGGTGCAAGAAATGCAGTGCCTGATCTCCCGTTCCCTGCCCTCTTGTGCTTTCTTCGGCCATTCAGGGTCAGCGAGCAAACCCCTGCCTATGCCAATAAGGTCGGCCCTACCCTGCTCCAATATTTGTTCTGCTTGCTCCGGGGTAATAATACGGTTTGAAGTCATGACCGGTATGGAAACCACGTCTTTCACTGCTGCCGCCAAGTGAACCAATTCACCACGAGGACTTTTCATCGGTGACGCTGGCAATAGTGGAAAGTAGTCAAGGTTCATGAATGCAGCCGGGTTAGCCCCCATAGAAACACTAATGCCATGGATCCCGGAGGCCTCTAATCGCCGCGAGATCTGCCTAGCATCTTCAATAGTCAGGCCACCATCCACGAGCTCTTCACCACTGATGCGGCAAATAAGGGGAAAATCATCCCCCACCCTTTGCTTGACCTTGCGTATTATCTCTAACAGGAAGCGAAGGCGCCTATTAAAATCCCCGCCATAGGCATCCTGACGTCTATTAGAGTATGGGGATAAGAACTGATTGATAAGGTACATATGGGTGGCATGCAGACTAATTGCGTCGAAGCCGACTTCCTTACTGCGCCAAGCAGCCTCAGCAAACTTGTCTTCTATTTCCTCAATTTCCTCAACAGTCAATTCTCGCGGCACGACCCAGCCAGGTATCGGAAATGTAACTGCTGAAGGAGCCACCGGAATTTGACCATTGGTAATAGATAGCCGGCCGTTACGCAATTTACCAGCTATACGGCCACCATGGCTAAGTTGGATAGCAGCCTTTGCCCCCTGATTCTTTATGGCTTCGGCAAGACGACGCATGCCAGGCGTATACCTGTCATCACTAAAGATTAAGTCATTGTCAGCCTGTCTTCCCAGTGGTACTTGCACAACGGTGTCCTCAACGATAACAAGGCTGACCCCGCCGCGCGCAATTTCTGCGTGGTAATCTACCATCCTATCAGTCACAAAGCCATCCTTTGGAAAGCAGGTTGCCATGGGAGCCGCCACTATTCGATTGGCCAGCTCTAGTTTGCCCACCCAACATGGCTCAAATAGCTTAGGGAATTTCATTTTGCTTGCCCTTTCTAGGGGGTATCCGCCAGCTCCGCTTTCTCGCAACTAAAGATTTACCCCCTTCCCTTTTCGCAAAAGACTGTATAATCTTGCCCCTGAGTACACGATGCGGTATATTGAGGTCAGGTGACTACCCGCATATGCTTGCCCTTTTCCACGCGCAGGCAGATAAATGTTTCGGTGTTTTTTATTCCTTCTATTCCAGTCAGCTTTTTTTGCAAGAAGTCAGAAAGCTCATCGGGAGAACGAAACCGGGTAAGGGCCAGCAAGTCAAATTGCCCGGTACTGGTTGATAGCCATTTAACCTCTGGCAGGCTGGCTAACGCCTCTACGGCTGAATTTATTTTGTCCTGGGTTACATCAAAACCAATGATAGCAGAGAGTGGAAAACCAACCTTATCCGGGTCAACAACTGCCACGATGCGTAGCACCCCACTTTGAGTGAGCTTCCTTATCCTGCGTCTAACCGTGGTTGGGCTTAACTTAAGCTTCGTAGCTAGCCTGTAGCTACTTTGCCGCGCATTCTCACCTAACAGTTGTATTAATCGACTATCTATTTTGTCCATAATGTTCCTTTTAACCAGATTTTAACACGATTTTGTATATTTTGCAACTAAAAACAGCCAAAAACTTGACATTTACTTAGGTGTAGGATAAACTTTCTGTAGGAAAGCGAGAGACATGCCTTTCGGTCCCTCATAAGTGTGTTCCAATCACCAAGCTTTAGCGATAGCAAGGGAAATTACAGTCGAGTAAATTAGTCAAACTTGAAGACCAAAGGGGGTGATAGATGGAGTAGCACCTTGAGTATCCGGCGAGTTGAATCTTATTAGGAGGTTTAGTATTGAAAACGAAGAGGTTATTAGCACTATTCTGTAGCTTCTGCTTTATCTTGATACTAGTGGCGCTGCCCTTCTTGACAGGTTGTGCCCCAAAGGAAGTGACACCACCAGCGCCACCAACAACACCAGCGCCACCAACAACACCAACACCACCAGCGCCACCACCAGAAATATTGAAGGTTGGTACCATTCTTCCTCTGAATAACCCCTGGGGCGTGGAAGCAGATAAATGCCTGCGTCTACTTTTTGACAACTTGAATGCAACAGGAGGACTAGAAGTCCAGGGGAAGAAATACAATGTCCAACTCATCACCTATGATGATAAATATACTCTTGATGGGGGAAAGGCAGCCGCTGAGAGGTTAGTTTACGAAGACAAAGTAAAGTTTATTGTGGGGCCGCTCGCCTCATCTTCGGTGCTAGGCATTATTCCAGTTACTGAAGCAGAGAAGGTGCTGCTCATCCACTCTAGTTCCACCGACCAAGCTTTTAACCCTAACTATCGCTACACCTTCAGGTCAATGCCGGCAAAAGCTAGTGTATCCGCTATGTACACGTTTGCCCTGAAGATGAACCCGAATATTAAAACCCAGAGTATTGTCGCATCAGACGATGCATTTGGGCACGGATACGTAGACGGTGGTCATGCTTGCGGTAAGACCTTTGGCATAACGGATGTCAGCGACTTCTTTTACACAATGCAAACAACTGATTTTACCGACTTAGCCACTAAGGCTGCATCCTTAAAGCCAGATTTCATATTCTTTGTTGGAACAACAGGGACAACAGCCGGCTTGGTCATGAAGGCGCTATATGACGCTGGCTGGCATGGGCTAGTCGTATCCGGCTCATCGCCGGTATGGAACGAAATCAAGGCGGTAAGCACTCCAGAGGCAATGGAGGGATTCTGTTACCAGACAAGGGACCCCACTGTATTCCCAACCGGACCAGCAAAGGACCGACCGGCAGCAGTGGAGTTACGTAAACTATATGAAGCAAAATACGGGACTTGGAACGGGGTTGGCGCGATGTGGGTTAATTCATATTATCTCTTTGTTGAGGCTATAAAGAAGGCTAACAGCTTAGATCCAGGCAGAATTTCTGCGATACTGGGAGCGGCACCAATAAGCTATCCAACCCCAATGGGTCAGTGTACAACGATTAGAAGACCAGACATCGGCATTACTCAGTATATGGACTGCTTGGCTGAGGCTGACTTTGGGGTAGTCAAGAACATGCAGGAAGCCTATGCCGCATCGCTTACATTTGAAGAGGTCTTAGCTGGGGTGGAAATGGTATTTGGTTATAAAGGGGAGTGGTATACAAAGGAGTGATGAATTAGACCTTTGCATTACAGTCGGAAGGGCATACTACAAGAGGTGTATGCCCTTCCGAAGCTCTGCATACGCGAGGTGCCAAGATGACAGCGACGCTACTTGTACAGGTGTTGGTAAATGGACTGCAGCGGGGCATGATATTTGTATTGGTAGCCTCAGGACTGGTTTTGATACTGGGAGTTGCCAAGATATTTAACTTTGCCCACGGTGAATTTTATATGCTGGGGGCGTATGCTGCCTTTTTTGCCTGCTGCATTGCCGGCCTTAATTATGCACTAGGCCTGATTTTAGCTGTACTGGCAATAGCCTTGCTTGGTGGGCTAACTTATACCGCTGTTTTTCGTCACATTCGGAGCAACATTTTGCTGGGTGCAGCAGCAACCATGGGTCTGTCTCTGATATTCAGACAAGGGGCATTAGTACTATTTGGAAGTTTGCAGAAAGGCATACCAAGTGTTTTCCCTGGTTTAATTACTGTGGCTGGTATTAGCTTGCCGGTGGAGAGATTAGTTATTATCATGCTTACCTTGCTAATAATGTCAGCCTTGTATTTTGTTTTAATGAAAACGAAGCTAGGCAAGTCAATACGTGCTGTGATGGCAGACGAAGAGGCTGCTTCCCTCCAGGGAATAGATAGCAACTTAATTTACTTGATAACTGTAGCTATAGGCTGTTCGCTTGCTGGTCTTGCCGGTGCCATAATGGCGCCTGTTTATGCCATTTTCCCCGACATGGGAGAGGCTATGCTGATGATAGTTCTCTTGGTGATAATCGTTGGAGGGCTTGAAAGTCTGAATGGTGCAGTCATAGCTGGCCTGGCAGCAGGTTTGCTACTAAGCTTCGGGTACCAGTTCATCGGCGTTTATAATGAGATCGTCGTGTTTCTTATTGTTGCCGCGTTTCTGCTTTTTAGACCTTGGGGTCTATTTGGACATCCTCATGAGGCTGGCTGGTGAAAACAGGGAAACTAATTAGTTTACTCATTTTAGCAGTAATCTTGGCACTGCTACCGTTTGTGGTTAAATCGCCATATTTGATGGGTATCTTTATTATGGCGGTTGTCAATGCCATCTTGGGTATGACTTTTTCCATAATATTCAGCACTGGTTCAATAACATTAGGGGCAGCTGGTTTCTATGTTACCGGAGCTTATTGTTCAGCTGTTTTAACTACAGTGCTTGGGCTGTCTTTTTGGCTTGCTCTGCCCTTAGCAGCAATAGTAACAGGGATTATCGCCCTGATTGTTGGCTTGATTATCGTTAGGAGTTCAGTACTGGCATTCCTCTTTTTGACTGTGGTTTACAATTTAACTATAATTTCACTGATAGGACATACAGAGTTACTAGGCGGATGGGCTGGGATTACTAATATTCCACGCCCAGAGTCAATTCCTATCCCCTTCCATGCCCCCATACAATTCTTGGGTAAAATACCTTACTACTACCTAGTTCTCTTCCTGTTACTGCTAACCATAGTTGTTTTCTATGCTCTTTATAGTTCTCGGATTGGTAGGGGGTGGAGGGCAATCAAGCTAAATCCCCAGTTGGCGGCATCATTGGGAATAAACGTCTTTAGATACAGATTGCTAGCATTTGTTGTCGCATGTATCTTTGCTGGATTAGCCGGCAGTTTTTACGCCAGCTATAGCACGGCACTAGTTCCAGAGGGTTTTGGAGTTTTCGAGTCAGTCTTTATCCAAATATATGCCATCTTGGGAGGGTTGAACTCTTACATCGCAGGCCCAATAGTCGGGGCATTTATTCTGACTTGGATGCCTGAACTTCTGCGCATCTCCAAAGAGATAGAACCAATAATTGATGGTTTTATTTTGGTAATCTTGGTCGTTTTTCTACCTGGTGGTATCCTAAGCCTGCCAGAGCGAGCTTCTCGGCTGTGGACGCCAGTTGTCAAAATAGCCAGGAGAATAAGGTCTTGGTAGCATATTAGATAGAATTTACGACAATCAGACATTACAAGATGGTAAGGGGTTAATTATGAAAGGCAACAACAATTTCAAAGGAACTCTGGTAACAGGGGTAATCGGTGACGATGTACACATCGTTGGCATCAGGGTTTTGGAGCATGCACTGAGAAACGCTGGTTTCAGGATTGTTCCTTTAGGAGCCCAGGTTTCTCAAGAAGACTTTGTCAATGCCGCTGTAGAAACGAAGGCAGATGCTATTCTAGTCTCCTCACTGAGCGGCCATGCCAATGTACTGGTTCCAGGGTTGAGAGAGAAGTGTATTGAGGCTGGATTACGAGATATTCGTCTATACCTAGGGGGGCAGTTACTAATCGGTGAGTCCAAGTGGGAAGATGCAGAGAAGATGTTTAAGCAGATGGGTTTTGACAGAGTGTATCAACCAAATGTGCCACTGTCTAAAGTAATTGAAGACTTGGAAACTGACCTTAGACTATGAAGGGGAGATATCATGGAAATTAGAAACAAAAGGTTAAATGATGACGAATTTAGGCAAGAGAGAGAAAAAGTGCTTGCTATGTGGCCGACAGGCAAGGAGGTTGATTTAGACGAGGCAGTTGAGTTCCATAAGAGCTTGCCCCCAGGCAAAAACCATGCTAAGAAAGTGGCAGTGGCTAAAGAGACCGGGGCTATATTAACTCGTAGTGACTCAGGCATACCATCGATTGAAGAGCAAACGGAGTACTTACAGTACTTACAAGACGAAGGGGAGTGTGACCTACTGGGGACAATCATTGACAGTTTCACTAGAACTGGGCGATTTGAAGAAGCTGAGCAAGGTCTAAAAAAAAGCTTGAGGACTGGCAAGTGGCTCATAAACGGATTCCCTATCGTAGATTACGGTGTAGCCAAAACCAGGAAGCTAGTGGAAGCAGTAGATTTGCCAGTTAAGCTGAGAGGGGTTGCTCCAGACTGGAGGCTAATAGCAGAGATAGGAATAGCCGCTGGGTATACCGCCAGTGCCGGTGCACCAATGATCTCCTTCTCCCAGTTTTGTCAGGACGTACCTCTAGAGATAACAACACGTAACTTTCAATATATGTATAGGTTGATGGGATATTATGAGGAAGCAGGGGTGCCCATTCTCTCCGAGATATCAGGGGGAGTCGGGGTATTAACCCCTAATAGTCTGACACATGCAATAGCGATAATAGACTCTCTAAATGCCGCAGAACAGGGAGTCAAGAACATATGCCTCATGGTTCACGCCCAGGGAAACCTGGCTCAAGACGTTGCTGCCATAATGTTCCTCCCCAAGCTTTGCCAAGGGTATCTAGACAGATTTGGTTACAGGGATATGAAATTGACTACCGTGACTACATCTTGGTCTGGTAAGTTCCCTGATGATCCTGCCCAGGCCTTTGCTATGATCTGCTTGGGTGTCATTGCCGCTATATTAGGTAAAGCCCAAGTGGCTCATGTGAAGACAATTCAGGAAGCGATAACTATCCCCCAAAAAGAAGCTAATGCTGCTAGCCTTAAAGCCGCTAGGAAGTTAATAGATATATTGAAGAATCAAAGGATAGGGCTAGACAGCAAGGTGACGGAAATTGAGATGAAAATGCAGGAGCTAGAGACAAAGGCCATCGTGGATAAGGTCATAGAGTTGGGGGACGGTGATGCGGTTATTGGCGCAATAAAAGCGGTTAAGCTGGGTGTGCTGGACCAAGTATTCCCTACCAATAGGTATGTTGCTAGCCGGGTAATGGGAGTGAGGGATAATGAGGGTGCAGTAAGATATTTGGACCACGGTAATCTACCCTTCACCAAGGAAATAGTAGACTTTCATAGGGGGAAAATAGCTGAACGAGAAAAAGCCCGTGGTAAGAAGGTTGACTATGAGTCAATAGTTGATGACCTTTTCTCAATAAGTAGAGGTTCCTTGGTAACTTGAGATGTTATCTGGGTCTTTAGCAGTAATATATAATATGAGAGCAGCAAGATGGGTATATCACTAAAAGAACGTGACCGTCGTTATAAAGCTATTCGAGAATTGATGGCTAGAGAGGAGTTAGATAGCTTACTCATTGCCGGGCGTGGTGACCACATGAGTCGGGGTAACATTCGATATATAACTAACTATGGAATTATTACCGGCGAGCAATATTGTGTTTTTCCTTCGTCAGGTGCCCCCGTCTTTATCGCCCGGAAGACGTCATTTTTAAGCAAGCTACGTAAAGCGGGGTGGATTCCAGCTTTCAGCGAGACTTCCAATCCTCAAGAGCAAGTTAGGAAAGAATTATCAAATTTTGATAGGGGGAATAAAGTCGGAATCGTAGGAATGACGGACATCTCAGTTCCCATGCATCTGGCAGTGCAGGCAGAATTCCCTGACAGGGTCATCGACGCCACTTACATATTCAAGCAAACGCGACTGATTAAAAGTCCTGAAGAGATTGAAAAGATGCAAAAATCAGCTTCAATTGCCGACAAGGTATTTACTACGCTTAGGGACATAATTCGACCAGGTCTCAGTGACTACAAAATCTACGGCGAGGTCAGAAGGATTATACATGAAATGGGCTGTGAATACTCTATGGAACTCATAGACACGGAAAAAGCAAAAGCGAACCTATTCTATCCGACAGGCAGTAGGCTAAAAACTAACGGCACATTGGCTCTGGAAATCACACCATCTTACGATGGTTACTACACACAACTAGTAGTGAGTTTACCTGTGGGAGAATATCCACCTCGTATCCGAGGAATGATACACGTCTGGAAAGAGGCGCTTAAAGCCGCGGTAGATATTCTGCGCCCCGGTATAAAAGTGTCTGATATTTACCAGATAATATCAAATGTCATCCGTGATGCCGGATATTCATCCCTCGGGCAACGGTATGGTCATGGAATTGGACTGGATGTTATTGATTTTTGGTCTCTCACTGAGTCTGAGACCATGGAGCTCAAACCAGCCATGACACTTGCGCTTCACCCTGGTATGTTGCTTGAACATGAAGAAGATAGTATCGGTATGGGTTACACCTACCTGATTACCGACACTGGAAGTAAAAGACTAAATAAAGTTGAAATAGTTGGCTGAAACGTTGCATAGAATAACAACTAGAGGTGAGGGACAATATGAAGGCTTGGAGAATGTATAATTTTGGCGATATGAGGTTGGACGACGTTCCTACCCCACAGGTTAGACCAGGGTGGGTGCTGGTGAAGGTAAGAATGGTTCAGCCCAGTTACACTGAGGTACAATGGTCACGGGGCATTTCTATAAGCGGTATCAAACAGGTAGGGAAACTGATTAAAGAAAAGGCCCCTCTTCAGCTATTTGGCCATGAGTTCTGTGGTGAAGTTGTCGAGGTGGGAGAAGGTGTTAAGAATGTGAAAGTGGGTGAACGTGTTGTCTATTATCGAAGAGCACCTTGTCACCAGTGTCGCCTCTGTCTTGCCGGGCATGAGGAACTCTGCCACAAAGGCCCTGCCTTAGGGATAGACATACCAGGTTGCTTAGCTGAATATGTTTTGCTCCCAGCTGAGGGAGTAATAAACGTTCCGAGCTCCATTTCTGATAGCGAGGCAGCGGCTCT
>Ga0172363_10004474_pt1 | contig 11313 bp, 8 predicted proteins | sample LakKivs2_kivu2a2_FD_114541 | JGI IMG/M metagenome (GOLD analysis project Ga0172363, IMG submission 114541) | Sediment microbial communities from Lake Kivu, Rwanda - Sediment s2_kivu2a2 | ecosystem: Environmental > Aquatic > Freshwater > Lake > Sediment | place: Rwanda: Western Province, Lake... | reverse complement strand
TTGGTCGGACATTTCCCGCCGATAGGCTAGATGCACTTCTTCCGCCTGCCGGACGGCTTCCTTGATCTTGTTTCTATCCTCACTGAAATGATGCCCTAAATCATATGCAGTGCGGTCCAGGCTACGACGCCCTTTGTTCAAATCTATCTCCGGGTCGAGAATCGGCGGACACTTCCTGACCAGGGCCCGCGTCATATCCGGCAAACCGATGAATTTGGAGCAGTAATAGGCTTTGTTCCCTAGGCTGCGCATAGCCGGAATAAACATATAGTCGCACTTATCTATTAGGGAAATGACGTGGCCGAAAAAGAGCTTAACCGGCAGACACGTTTCGGCAACTGCCTGCGAATTCCCTGCAGCCATGATGGCTTTGTTGGTGGGCGATGATACCATCACCTCTGCCCCGAGCGCCTGGAAAAAAGCCTTCCAGGCAGGAAAGTACTGATAGTACAATAAAGCCCTGGGAACGCCTACCTTAACCACCGTTGAACTCTTGTCTGATCCTGTCAATCGTTCCTGACTGAAGTATATCGGCTACAGTCATTGCCATTGCCCTGGCAGCGTCCAGCAGGGCCTCGTGACCGGCCTGTGACGCGGCGGCCGCGGCAAACTCCGGCGTGTGTGCCACCACATTGGGCGGCGCAATAGCTATTGTGGCGTGTATACTTGGTACGACCTGGCTGACGTTTCCCATATCGGTGCTACCCATTCCCGAGCGGGCGTCGAAAGCCTCTACTTTGCGCCCCAGCGATTCCAGATTTCGCCCGAACAGCCCCGCCAGAATCATATTGTTCTTCATGGGAGCATAAGTCCTGTCTCGCCACTTATGTTCTAGTCTTGCCCCGGTGGCCAAAGATGCTCCCCTAAAGCAGTTCAAGACTCTGTCCTTCAACTCGGCAAGATAGTCGTAGTCCAGGGCACGTACCAGAAAGACTGCGGCAGTGTGAGCTGGCACTATGTTGGGGGCTTCACCGCCATCAGTTACTATGCCGTGGACCCGCGCATCCCCTCTTATGTGCTGACGTAGCGAATTCACCGAAGTGAAAGCCAGAATCATAGCATCCAGTGCGTTGACTCCCTTGTGAGGCTGTGCCGCAGCGTGAGCCGGCCGGCCAAAAAACTCCACTTCCAGGGTGCTACAGGCCAGTGCCTCCTGGGTAGGCATGTTCCTGGTATCGGGATGCACCATCATTGCCACATCTATGTCTTTGAGCGCCCCCGCGTTCACGATGTCGATTTTGCCACCCAGGCCTTCTTCTCCAGGCGTGCCCACGGCGATAATGCTGCCTCCCAGCTGGTCAACAGCAGACTTGCTGGCCACAGCGGCCCCTACTGCCGAAACGCCTATGATGTTATGCCCGCAGCCGTGTCCTACCTCTGGTAGAGCGTCGTATTCAGAAAGTAAGGCGATTCTGGGTCTACCTTGGCCATATGTCGCTCGGAAGGCTGTGGCCAGTCCGGCGATGCCCTGCTCCACGTGAAACCCATTCTCCCCGAGATATGCACAAAGCCAGGCGGATGCCTTCTCTTCGACAAAGCCCAGTTCGGGGTTATCGTGAATATTCAGGCTTAATTGGATAAGCTGCTGCCTTTGTGATTCGACGGCGTTCTTTACTGCTACCTTCAGTTGTTCTATCTCCAAGGTTGTTCAGTGCCTCCTCACCTCACTGTCGGCAAGCTGAATGAACTCAGTCTCGCTCGATGTGATAAAATGGTTGTTCTACGCGTCTGCTATTTGAAGCCCTTGTGATTAGTTATTATACTGTTTGGCTCGCCTGAATTTCTAGGTTACGGGACGTGAAAAAGGAACCGCTCGAAGTCCGGATAAACATAGCCCAGTTACTGAAAGAGCCTGTTGGCTCCAGCCGGACCTATGATGTGGACGGGGTAATCAAGGATGAGATTGAGGCCTACGTCGAAGGAAACGCAAAGCTGACTCACATCAAGCGGGGAGTTCTGGTCCAGTTTGAGGCGACAGCGGAGGTAACGCTGGTGTGCAGCCGGTGTCTCGATACGTTCCTGTGTCCGGTATCTTTTGTCGCGGAGGAAGAATTCGCCCAGATATCCGACGTGTCCGGTGGTTCGGAGGCATCGTCGCCGGAGCAGACGGAGGAGTTTACTATTGATAGCAAGAATACACTTGACCTGGGCGAGCTGATACGGCAATATGTACTGTTGAATTTGCCCATGAAACCGTTATGCCGGACTGACTGTCCGGGAATGAAGGAGGGGAACTCACATGCCACCACTACCCAAGAAGAAGACTCCTAAATCACGCCAGGGGAAAAGGCGCAGCCATCTCGCGCTGACTGCACGGGCCACCGATGTGTGCCCGCACTGCCACAGTCGTAAGTTGCCTCATCATGTTTGCCCGACATGTGGATGGTACAACGATAGAGAAGTGATCGAGGTCAAACCCGCCAAGAAATAGCTTCCATGGTTGAATCGTCCAAAGCAGCTTATGTTTTCCCGGGTCAGGGTGCCCAGAGCACTGGCATGGGATTGAACCTGTACAAGAGCTCTCCGGCAGCCAGGAAGGTCTTCGATGAGGCCGACACTTCTCTTGGTTTCTCGCTCTCACGTTTGTGCTTTGAGGGCCCGGACGAGGAACTGACAAAAACGCACAATGTCCAGCCGGCAATACTGGTCGTGAGTCTTGCTTGTCTTGGGGCGCTCGGGGAAGCCGCCATAGCCGAGTTTCCGTCGCCCACCTTTGTTGCCGGACATAGCCTGGGCGAATATGCCGCTCTGGTGGCCGCCGGCGCGCTGGACCTGGCTGACGCGGTCCTGCTGGTGAGGGAAAGAGGGAGATTGATGTACGAGGCTGGCCTGAAGAACCCGGGCAGTATGCTCGCCGTGATAGGACTTGACGAGGAAGCGGTCAGAGACATAAGTGCCAGTAGCGGGGCCGAAATCTCCAATATAAACTGTCCCGGACAGATTGTCGTTAGCGGCACTGCCGGGGCCCTGGCTGAAGCGGGCAAGTTGGCCAGGACGAGAGGCGCCCGCGCTCTTATTCCTTTGAAGGTTAGCGGGGCTTTCCATTCGGCTCTGATGGAACCAGTCCTGGGTGAATTCGGGAGGGTCGTCTCGAATGTTAGGTTGCTGCGGCCGGCCATGCCGGTAATATCCAACGTGACCGGGCAGCCCTTAATTGATGTGGATTCGATACGTGAGGAACTGGTCAAGCAGCTTCGCAACTGCATCCAGTGGCAAAGGTCAGTCGAGTATATGGTGCGAGGTGGGGTCACCGCATTCTATGAGATAGGGCCCGGGAGAGTGTTGAGCGGTCTAATCAGGCGCATCAATCCCGACCTCCAGATTTACAGTGTATCGGGGAGTGAGGATATAGCACAACTGGCCGGTAGCAGAGTTTAGTCGGGGCGCCCCGGGCAGGATCGTTTTCGTTTTCTCTATTACTTTCAAAGCCAGAGATTTCGTGTGAGAATCTGAATTCCAGGGAAGGTGAACCCTTTTGCGGGTGAAATAGCAATGGCTGGTATCAGACGGCAGGCGAGAATGGCTGCCATCCAGGCACTTTATGAGCTTGACTGCACGAAGCACAAGCTGGAACAGACTTCGGCATACTCGGAAGCGAAGGAGAGCCTTGCTCCGGAAACACTCGGCTTCAGCGAGGAACTGGTGAACGGAGTTCTTCAACATAAATCCGAGATCGACGCCCTGATCAGGAAATTCGCCACGGCTTTCCCCCCCGAACAGATGTCCATTATTGATCGGAATATTCTTCGCCTGGCCATTTTCGAGATGTTATTCGGTGGTAGAACTCCCGTGAAGGTAGCCATAAATGAGGCGGTGGAGCTTGCCAAAGACTTCGGGAGCGATTCTTCACCGCGACTGATCAACGGAGTGCTGGGGTCAATAGCAGCTGGACGCCGGATGCATGATAGGATATCGTGAAGGCCACCGGGGCTTGCGTTTCTCCCATCAACTCCTGGGGCGAAGCGAAACAAGCGATACAATTTGTTGACACTGCGGTAGGTGCAATGTCAAGTTATTAGACACCCATTGAAGTCGTTTGGATTCCGAGCATAGGATAGGAGCCAAAAGGACCCGCATGGAGGAAAGACGAGCGCCACACTCTTCAACAGGGACTGCAGGCAATGCAGTCATGCCAGATGGCGCGCAAAGGCACTGGAGAAACAGAGTTGGCGTAAGAATCGTCAACTGGTTGCCGGCCACTCAGGTGTCCAGGGGTGTGCGCAGTCCTCATCTTTGGATAATCCTTGCGCTAATGGCGTTTTTCGCGCTTATTTACTATGCGGGCTATACCCCGTTATCCAATGTCGGAAGCTTTTTCAGCAATGATTTTCCTCACGACCTGCACCGTGCTTTCTTCTTGTTGCCGGTAATCTACGCCGCCTTGCTCTTCAGGTTCTGGGGCGCCTTGGGCGCTTTCCTGGCCTTCCTCGGTATCATCCTGCCACGTACGCTTTACTCGCCGTACGCCGACCCGCTGGCTAGACCTGTTCTCTTTGCCCTGTTTACCGCTCTGATAGGCATGCTGGCGGCGGTGCTGATGGACCAAGTTGATGAAGAAAGAAGGATTGTCCGGCGTCTGAAGGAAAGCCAGGAGCAGCTTATTCAGGCTGAGAAGCTGACTTCGCTGGGACAGTTGGCTGCCTCCGTTGCCCATGAGGTCAATAATCCTCTGGCCGGAGTCCTCAACTACACCAAATTGCTGGAAAAGAAGTTGGCTGGCGATACCCTTGAGAAAGGGCCTGCTCTGGATTACCTTTCGAAGATGGAATCGGAGGTGAATCGGTGTTCCAGAATAATCAGAAATCTTCTGGATTTCTCGCGGCAGGCCGAGCCGCGTTTGCAGCCTGTCAATATTAATCAGGTGTTGGAGCACGTCGTCGCTATGGTAGGACATCAAGCTCAGATGCAGAAGGTTGAAATCGTGAAGGAGTTTGGCTCACCCTTGCCCGAGGTCATGGCCGATTTCGATCAGCTTCAACAGGTATTTCTGAATCTGGCACTGAACGCCATCCAGGCCACGTCCGGAGGGGGTAAGCTGACCCTGCGCACGTCGGCGGTGGATGGCCAGGTCGAGATTGACGTCCAGGACACGGGCTCAGGCATCTCGAGGGAGAACTTGTCTAGGCTTTTTACGCCTTTCTTCACCACCAAGGAAAAAGGCAAAGGTGTCGGTTTGGGATTGGCGGTCGTTCGGAGAATTGTCGAGAAACACAGGGGAAGGGTCCAGGTGCAGAGCGAGGTGGGAAAAGGCACCACCTTCAGCGTGTACTTCAACGCGTACGCTGACGCGGGAGGTCAGAACGCCTCTGGCAGATGACGCGGCTATGGCCAGGCGCCGGTGCGCGGACGATTCAAAGAAGAACAGAAGTCAGGCATTTCCATATGATTAGGTAAGAAGTGGGACCCAACACGTATCCCCATGATCAAGTAGGAAGCAGTACCCAGCACATATCTCCATGATCAGGTAGGAAGCAGGACCTAATACATATCCCCGTGAGCAAGTAGGAAACAGGACCCAACGCATAACATATAAGTCAATACATAATCGAAGGGGCTGCCTGAAGAATCGGGGCAGCCCCTTTGTTTTGGCAGAAAAATTGCAATAGCAGAGGGTAGATGGAGCAAAGCAGAAGACAGCATTGATGTGAGAGAAAACGGAAGAGTAGAAGGGGCGAACAAAATAGTAGAGAGCAAGGCAAGAGAAGCATTGAATTGATTTGAGAAAACAAAAGGAGATCAAGAAAATGGCTAAGAAAGGGGCCCTAAAGAAAGAAGAGCAGAGAAAGGAGGCAACAGAAATGAAGCCGGTATTAATAGTTGAAGATGAGACCATCATGAGGGAATCGCTGAGGGACTGGCTGAAGGACGGAGGCTACGAGGTTGAGACCGCCGAGGAGGGGGAAGAGGCGCTGGAGAAGATAGGGAGGAAGGAGTTCAGCGTTGCGGTTCTCGACCTGCGGCTGCCGGGGAAGAACGGGCTTGAGGTCTTGAAAGAAGCGACGGCCAAAGACCCGAAGATCAAGGGGATAGTGATCACGGCGTATCCGTCAGTAGAGACCGCAGTAGAGGCGATGAAAATAGGAGCGGTGGACTATATAGTGAAGCCTTTCGCGCCAGATGCACTGGAGAGAGCGATACAGGAGATTCTGGGGCCGGTACAGGTGGAGGTAAAGCCCGAGGCGGGACCCGCAGAAGCGAAGAGCGAGAGGGCTACAGTGGAGCTGCCGGTGATTGAGGAAGGCGGGGCTGAGGAAGCGATAGCGATAAGTGAGGCGGAGGTCCCGGCTCATAAAGAACAGGGGGAGGCTTACTACAATGAGGGCCGATACAGCGAAGCGCTGAGGGAATTTCGAGCCGTCTTGCAGGTCGCTCCAGGTGACATCGAGACGCGGATTCTGGTACGGAAGGTGAAGGAGGCCCTGACGAAACCTCAGGTTGCGGTAGCCGAAGGCGCTGTTGAAGAAGGGAAAAAGGTCAACGTATGTGTGTGGGCGAAGATGGGAGTGGTGTCGTACAGGGTTTGCACCCGGGACTACGATTGTCTGACCTGCGAATTTGACCAGGGGATGCAGGAGAAGATGGCCGGGGGACAGGCAGAGCTTGACACGGCTGTAGAGAAGCTGATAGAGCAGCCGGGGCCGGAGAGGGTATGCAGGTATGCCATAAAGGGAGACGTTTCCTACAGGCTATGCTCGAGGGTATTCCAGTGTGCTACCTGTGAATTCAACCAGCAGATGCAGGATGCACTGGAACGGAAGCTGGTGAAGTTGTCGGCCCGTCGAGAAGCTCTGCGCAGGAAGGAGGCGAAGGCCAAAGGCGAGACGAATTGAGACTTGGCGTAACTGCTCAGTTCGAAGCTGGCAAACACACAAGGGCCGGGCGTCTCGCAAAAGGGGCGCCCGGCCCTTCCCATAGTTAACTTTGACGGACAGGGCATGAGATAAATTTCTTGACAATCGCCTGCCGCGGCTGTAAAATTACTGGACAATGGCTAAACCAGAGATGAGGCAGACCCAGTCCATGCAGACGCGACAGGAGCTCAGATTATTCCTGCAGCTGGAGCAGGCCAATGTGCTGGAAATGCCTGAAGATGAGTTCAACAGGCTTACCGTCGAACTGGAGAACAGCCCATTGTTCAAGAAGCTGTATCGAAAGGAAAGAGTGATTGGCTATCAGAGATACCGCGGAACGGATATCTCCGCCCATTTTTACGAACTCAATGAAGAAGTCACCGCCGGTGGCGCCGGTAATCTGGATGTCGAATCGCTTCTGTCCGGCAAGGAGGACTTGGTACATCGGATCAAGCGAATGGGACTGGAGAAGTTCAAGCGCTATTTCTTGTATCCCGAGCCCGGGGTGAGCCTGGAAGAGACTGCCCGGCAGTGCGGTTTAGAGTTTCCAGAGGCCGAAAAGATCAACGATCTCATCAACGAATTGTCTGTCATGAGCGAGTTTCATCATCCTTCCGGCCTGAGTCTGGAACGTGGGGTTCACTACTCGAAGGTGGCCTCCGTGGAGAAGGGGCCGCAAGGATTTGTCATCGGCTATCTTTCGCCAGCCTACGCGAGGGGGAAGTACTCGATCGATTACCAGAGGTTTGAGGAACTAAGGGGGAATGGAGTTTTCGGCTCCGGCGAAGCGAAAGAGATGAGGGAGTTGTTCCGGAAGCTGGAGCTGATTAATGGCCGCAAGGATACCTTGACGCGCGTACTCCAAGGAATCGTGCAGAAGCAGGCCCTTTACTTCGAATCAGGAAATGGCAGGGCCCTTCTACCGTTTAGCCAGAAGGAGCTCGCCGAGAAGATTGGCGTTGCTGCCAGCTCAGTGAGCCGGGCTATCAGCAGCAGAAGCCTTGAGACGCCCCTGGGCGAGGAGAAAGCTCTTAAGGACTTCTTCCCGCACCCGAGGACATTCCGAAGGGAGCTGGTCAAGCAACTCCTCGGAACGGGCGAAGAATTCCGGTCGGATGAGGCGATTAGAGTCCGGCTGGAACAGAGATTCGGCGTGTCCATATCACGCCGCCTGGTGGCAGATTTGAGGAAGGAGTTGAGAATGGCGGCGGCAGGGAAGAGGAAAAAGACAGCCGAACAACGATCGACCGGAGGATGAGCATGGGGTTTATTTTTACCGTAGAAGAGAAATGCCGGGGATGCCATGTGTGTGTCCGTAGTTGCCCGGCTAAGGCGATCAAGGTGAAAGAAGGAATAGCCCGGGTGATGGACGAGCGATGTGTCGCTTGCGGGTATTGTACGAGCATATGCTCCGTAGGGGCAAAGCAGGCGAGGAGTGACATAGATATTGTATGGCAACTACTGAGAGAACCTTCGCCGGTGATTGCTGTTCTTTCCTCCGCGTTACCGTCCGCCTTTCCGGGAATCAGGCCGAAACAGATAGTATTTGCCCTGCAGAGACTGGGATTCAGCGAGGTGATGGAGAGTGCCTTTGGTGCTGAGCTGGTCTGCCGCGAGTACAGGCGAATTCTGATGGAGAACAAAGAGAAGTCTATCTTCTCCTCGGCTTGCCCTGCTATGGTTTCGTTCATCGAGAAGTTCTATCCTCAGCTAATAGACAACCTGGCTCCCATCGTCTCCCCGGCGGTGGCCATGGGCAGGGTCATCAAGTGGCAGTACAACCCTGGAGCCAGGGTAGTCTTCATTGGTCCCTGTGTTGCCAAGAAGGCTGAAAGCGAGGATGAGGCAGTCAAAGGAGTCATTGATGCGGTCCTGACTTTCACCGAGATGCGCGAAATGCTGGCAAGCAGGGGAATTGATGCCGCCAGCGAGAAGGAGGCAGAATGGTCTGGCCCCAGGCCAAGCCTGGGCCGCTTATGGCCTGTCCCGGGAGGATTGCTGAGGATAGCGCACATCTCGACTGATATTCTGCTGAACGACATCTTTGTAGCCGAGGGCATCAGCCGCGCCACGGGCTGCCTCCGCGAATTCGCCGAAGGCAAGACGAGGACCAAGTTTCTCGACATATTCTTCTGCCAGGGCTGCGTGGACGGACCTGCCATAGACAACAATCTGAGTCTTTTTGAGCGCAGGAGGTTGGTAGCTGACTACGCGTTGGAAGAAGCGGACGTAGCTCGGACGCAGGCCGACGTTGAGAAATACGCCGGCATCGACCTCAGTCGCAAGTTTACGAGCCGGTATACCGCGTTGCCTGTTCCCGGCGAGAAGGAGATTGCCAGCGTACTGAAGCAGATCAACAGAACAAAGACAGAGGACCAAGTCAATTGCGGGGCCTGTGGCTACAGCTCTTGCCGCGGACTGGCCGTGGCCGTTTGTCAGGGGATAGCTGAAACTGAGATGTGCTGGCCGTATCTGGTGGAGAAGCTGGAAGGGACCCAGGACGAACTTATCAGAATTGAAAAGATGACGTCTCTGGGGCAGATGGCGGCTTCCATCGCGCACGAGATTAACAATCCCCTGGCCGGGGTCCTAACTTACACGAAGTTGCTGGAGAAGAAGGTAGCGGCCGATACTTTCAAGAAGGCGGAGGCCCTGGACTTTCTGTCAAAGATGGCATCGGAGGTGACCCGGTGCTCGAGGATAATCCGAAACCTGCTGGATTTTGCCCGCCAGAGCGAGCCGATGCTGAGACTCGTGGATGTCAATCAAGTTATCGAACAGGTACTAGCCATGGTGGGACACCAGGCTCAGCTTCAAAATGTGGAAGTTGTTAAGGAGTTCGGCCCGTACCTGCCGAAGGTCATGGCTGACTTTGACCAGCTACAACAGGTATTCACGAATCTCACTCTGAATGCTATTCAGGCAATGCCCGGAGGCGGTAGATTGACTCTCAGCACGTCAACTGAAGATAACCGGGTTAAGGTTGATGTTCAGGATACCGGCTGCGGCATATCCAAGGAAAACCTTGGCAAACTAGGAACGCCTTTCTTCACTACTAAGGAGAAGGGGAAAGGGGTTGGTCTGGGAGTAGCCGTGGTCTATGGAATCGTTGAGAGGCACAAAGGGAAGCTCACGGTGCAGAGCGAGGTGGGAAGGGGAACTACTTTCACCGTACATTTGGGAGTTAGCGACGATGAGAAAGGTCAAAGTACTCGTAGTTGATGACGAAGCCATTGTCCGCGAGTCACTGAGCGACTGGCTCAAAGAGGCCGGCTATCAGGTGTTCACCGCAGGAAACGGCAACGAGGCGCTAGGACTGATTGAGAATGAAAAGCCAAGCGTCATGATTGCCGATCTGGTCATGCCGGGCATGGACGGCATTGAGTTAATGAAGAAGGCCAAAGAGCGGCAGCCCGGTCTTGAGGTAGTTATTATTACGGCTTACGCCAGCATACCGACGGCGATCACCGCGATGAAAGAGGGGGCATATGATTATATTGAAAAGCCCTTTTGCCCTGAACGAGCAGAACTGCTGGTCAAGAAACTGGCCGAACATCAGAACCTGGTCGAAGAGAATTTGTCCTTGCGCCAGAAACTAGAGGAACACTATCGGTTTGAGAACATCATCGCGAAGAGTTCGAAGATGCAGCGGGTAATTGAGATCATCAAAGTCGTGGCGAAGAGCAACGCCACGGTATTGATTACCGGTGAGAGCGGCACGGGAAAGGAACTGGTGGCGCGCGCCATTCATGCCCAGAGTCATCGTAGTAGCAAACCTTTCATAGCGGTCAGTTGCGCGGCTCTGCCGGAGAGCCTCCTGGAAAGCGAGCTGTTCGGACATGAGAAGGGGTCGTTTACCGGAGCCTACGCTCAAAAGAAAGGCAAATTCGAGTTCGCCGACGGGGGAACGCTGTTCCTGGACGAAATCGGCGAGATGAGCGCCAATATTCAGGTCCACCTCTTGAGGGTACTGGAGGAGAAGGAGTTTAGCCGCGTTGGCGGCAACGAACCGGTCAAGGTTGACGTAAGGGTCATCTCGGCTACTAACAAGGACCTGAAACAGGCGATAGAGAAGCAGGAATTCAGGGAAGACCTTTATTACCGGCTTAATGTGGTTAACATCGAATTGCCTCCGTTGAGGGACAGGAGGGAGGATGTCCCCCTGTTGGCTGAGCACTTCCTGAGCAAGTTTGCGATGGAGAATCGAAAGGATATATCCGGGTTCTCTCCCGAAGCCGTGGAATTCCTGCTTGATTACAGTTGGCCGGGCAACGTTCGTGAGCTGGAAAACGCCATCGAAAGGGCCGTGATCCTGGCCAGAGACAGCCTCATCACCATTGATGACCTGCCTCGCGAGAACCTATCATCTGCCTATTCAGCCGCGCCGAAGAAGAACCTGAAGGAGGTAGAGGAGGAGCATATTCTGAATGTTCTTCGCAAGACCGGTGGAAACTACAGTGAG
>Ga0172363_10004468_pt1 | contig 11321 bp, 8 predicted proteins | sample LakKivs2_kivu2a2_FD_114541 | JGI IMG/M metagenome (GOLD analysis project Ga0172363, IMG submission 114541) | Sediment microbial communities from Lake Kivu, Rwanda - Sediment s2_kivu2a2 | ecosystem: Environmental > Aquatic > Freshwater > Lake > Sediment | place: Rwanda: Western Province, Lake... | reverse complement strand
TGACTAACCTAAGCATAGAAGTTTGTAAGAAAATCTAATCACTAACAAACCATGAACCAGTATGGGTAATATTATTTCAATAATTTAAATTCCAAACAAGCTTTTTTTATCAGTCAGCAAAAATATATCGTTTATTCCCGTCAGCAAGAAAAAAAGTGTTTTTTATACATTTTTAACATATTCTTGGGATTTTCCGGAAGTTTCTTTCGGTCTGTGTCGCGGTACAAAGCCAGTGCCGGGGGTTACTGATGCTGTATAAAAAGGATTTTTTTCTTTTCCCTTACTGGTTTTTCCGGCGTTGTCAGCAAGAGTGGCGTTAAAAGTTTATCTTTTTTTCTACAATCTTTTTTATTGTATGAGCCACGTCACGATATTGTTTTGTCTCCTGATTATCCGGGATATAGAAATCGTCAGGATATCTGATATTCACACTGAAATCTGCTAGACTCCCGAGATCAACTTCAAAATCACCTGGATCTGTTTTTTTGCATTCCAGAAGCAGAAAGTCCACATCATGGGTTCTGGGAAAATCAACGTTACGGTAAACCAGAAATGCTTTTAAAAATTTTTCTACTGCTTGTTGAGCATGAAAGCAGATAGTGCTTGCATAGAAAACCGGATCTGTTTTGAAAAGATTATCAATTACCGCAATATCCTCCTCAGCACGAAAAAGCCAGTTTCTTAAATATTCGTCTTGCTCTTTTGTCATAGGAGAATAGCTTCTCTTAAGATTCTGCTCACAACATGGCCCGGAAGATTCTTCTTCTTAGCTACCTCAGATTCGCTTTGTATCAAAATGTCTGACCTAATTCCGAATGACAATAAAGCTTTCCGGATTTTTGTCCTTAGTGTCAGTTTTTCTTTTGGTGTCAGATTAGTCTTTGTGACCAGGAAGATATCGTAATCACTATCTGAATTTTCTTCTTTTCTTGCCCTTGAGCCAAATAATAATACTTCCGCGTCAGGTAGGTATTCGTGAGATGTTGATTTTATTGTCTCGATTATTTGGTTCTCAGCCATGATGCAAACATATAATTATCACAAATATACGATTTTTTATTATTATGATCTTGCTTATTTAAATAGGTGTTGTTCATTATAACTGAAAGCCTTGCTGTGTTCCGGCACACAGCCAGGGCCGGGTGTTACTGATAGAATGACAACGTTAGTCTTTGATACACCGCACAGAGAAACCTCTTTTAATTGTTGTGCAACCAGATGTTATATCGTCACACTCAACCGAATGATGCCTATAGCTAGCACCAGTTAGTCCACAGGGGGTTGAAGACCAGAAAAAATTGCTCTCCCCTATGCCATAAAAGGCACCTTCACTTGACCGAGATCCGGATGGCAGACTTGTGAATCCGCTCTCGTTTGTGGCAATTCGACTACCCTGAATCAGTTTCCAATGCTCGAATCCAGCCTCTTTAAGTTTAATACCCGACACTTCTTCTCCCCCAAGATAAGAATCAATTATTATCCATTCATCATCTGTCGGTACATGCCAGCCGGCAGGACAAAGTATACCTGTGTTTACTGTATACCAGTTATAAAGGGCCCCATATAAATTCTTGTATGAGGCTTCATCATTATTATACCAGCAATATCCGGGAGTTGTTAGATTGCTCCAGGTCACGGGATCTGTAACCAAAGGTATTGTGTTTCCATCATTGTACTTAGTGGTCTCAAGGTTCTCCACCATCCAGATTTGAGTACCAATACTGATAGTCTTGTATATATTACCTTCTATATCAGTAACTGTTCCTTCTGTACCAGATAAATCTTTTAGTGTGGTAAACGACAACTCATTACCAAAGCTGATTCCTGCTTCATTTAAAGCGAATGCTCTGACATAATATTTGGTTTCCGGATTCAGATTCGATAACAGATGTGTATATTCTGCATGGTAGGGTTTCACGTCGTAATCGATCGTCCAATGATTATCAGAAGTGTCAGGAATGGGTTCATCATCCCAGCAAAAACCTCTTCTGGTGATTGGGGGATTACCTTCGAAAGTCACTATTCCGTTACAGAATGCAGACTTTGGAGTTATGTAATTTATGCTGCTTGTATTCAATTCAGACAGCAACATATCACCGGTAGTAAATGAAACGACCTCACTATAGCCTACATCAAATTCGTTTATTGCATATGCTCTGACATAATAGTCTGTTTCTCCATGAAGATTTATCATATAAGCAACATAATTACTCGCTCTCCCTTTCCTGAAAGTTTTATAATCGTAGATGGTAGGCTCCTTTTCTTTACTCCAACAGATCCCGTATTCTTTAACTGGACTGGATCCCTCATCAGTGACCGAGGCTGTACATGTAGCTGACCCAACTTCAATATCGGAAACTACCGGTGCTGACAATGAAGGAACATCCTGTTTTTTGCATGAAACGAGATTTAACAGGAAAAATGAAGCGAAAAGAGTTATGTACTTCACCGATTTCATGACTTTGCTTTAGGTAAAAATCAACGGTCCTTTAAACATCGTATGTAATATCCAGATTCCTTTGGCATACCGTCACTTATTTTGAAACTGGCCGAATTAATGTGATAAGCTTTTCCATCAGATGAATAGATCCACCATGAGGCCGTGTAATTGGTAAAACTTCCGTTCCACACCCGAAATCCGACCTGGTTGATGTTGAAACTCTGCCCAACTTCTTCGGGTGCCTCTTTTAAAAAATCAATCAGGGTGAGCCATTCTTCCTTTTCAGGGACGTGATATCCTATGGGACAAATAGCACTATTTAATTTTGCTGCATACCAGTTATACAGAGCACCATAAGTATCCTTATAGTTTATGTCATTATTATACCAGCAACAGGCTGCACCGATAGGCGTAGACCAGGCAGCATTATCGGTTACCAGTGATATCGAAAATCCGTAATTATTCTTAGTGGTTTTCAGGTTTTCTGACAGCCATACTTGCCTGCCAATGACTACGGTATCATATGTATTGCCATCAGCGTCCATTGGTAAGCTCTTCTTCTCTTTTTCGCAGCTTATAAGAAGTATTAATCCCAAAAGAGAAAAAATTTTGATTTTAGATGTGCTCTTCATGACTTTGTAAAATTACATTATTATTTTCTTTTTCACTATTGTGCGATTAAAAACAGGTCGCTCCTACGGAGCTTTAAATTATGGTTTTCTTGGTTTCTACAAACAGTTCACTCCTACGGAGTTTAGTTTTTAATAGTCCCGTTAGGGACATACTGTTGGTAGAAATTAATTATAAACGAGATAAAGAGCCCCATCGGGGCGACCTGTATTTCAATCAAATAAATATAGTCGGACAGTAGTGATTCTTTTTATGATAATGATTTATAGTATTTTGTATTCCTGCCCTTTTGCAGGGATCTCAAGATTCCGGAACCCTTCCTTCTCAAGTTCAGACACATACCTTTTCTGTGTTTCATATTCACCATGCACGATGAAAGTTTTCTCGACTGATTTCTTTTCCTGGCAGCCAAGGAAGCCGATCATCTCCCTGTAATCGGCGTGGCCTGAGAATGATTCAATTTTTCTGACCTCCGCATTCACGGGATAAACCGTTCCATGTATCGATACTTCCTTATCACCCCTGAGTATTCGCGCACCAAGCGTTAGCGGGGAGCAGTATCCCACTGCCAGGATTGTATTTCTGGGATTGGCTATATTATTGGCAAGATGGTGCTTTACACGTCCTGCTTCCATCATGCCTGAAGCAGAAATGATAACACACGGCTTCTTATGATCGTTAAGTTTTTTAGAATCCTCATGTTTCGTGATATAGAAAAGGTTGCTGAAACCGAAAGGATCAGGATCATTTTCAAGCACTTTGCGGAAATCATCGTTGAAACATTCGGTGTGGAGGCGGAATACGGTTGTGGCATTTACTGCCAGCGGACTGTCAACATAAATATCGATCCTTGGCAGCTTGCCCTCATTGAAGAAATTATTGAGAGCATAAACCACCTCCTGGGTCCGTCCCACGCTGAATGCCGGAATTATCAGTTTGCCTCCTTTATCAATACATGTTTTCAGGAGGACTTCTAGCAGTTCCTTATCAGCTGTTTCTTTGTCATTATGAAGCCTGTCTCCGTATGTTGATTCTGTAATAACAATATCAGACTGAGGGAAAGGAGCCGGAGAAGCGAGTATCCTGTTCACCGGTCTTCCGATATCCCCGGTATATGCTATTCGTTTGATTTGTCCGTTCTCAATTATCTGAAGGTTTGCCACTCCGCTTCCCAGCATATGACCGGTGCTGGTAAACCTGATTTTTATATTTTCATCAATCCTGAAGTTCATATCAGGAGGAATGCCTATGAAAAGGCTCATGCACGCGACTGCATCCTGCTGGGTATAGATAGGGGTCACGAGCGGAAGACCTTTTTTTGCCCTTCGCTTATTGAAAGTATGAGTATCATGTTCCTGGATGAAACCTGAATCGGCAAGCATTATTGAGCAAAGATCGCGCGTTCCGCTGGTACATACAACCGATCCTCTGAAACCCAGTTTATACATGTACGGAATCAGTCCTGCATGGTCTATATGTGCATGCGTTAGAATAATATGATCGATCATCTCAGGTTCAAAACCAAGGTTCCTGTTCATTGCATCAGTATCCAGACCTTTGCCCTGGAACATCCCGCAATCCAGAAGGAGTTTCTTGCCTGAATCGGTTGTAATGAGATATTTGCTGCCTGTCACTTCGCGTGCGGCACCAAGGAATTTTATATTCATATCAACAAAGAATTTTGGTAAAGATAGCCTTTTTAACAGAGGGTTGAAGGAGGTTGAAGGGGGTTGAAGAGGGTTTCCCTCTAAGCCCTCTAAGCCCTTTAAACCCTTTAAACCTTTCTACTTTCAGATTCTTATTCCCAGTATTGTTATATCGTCAATCTGGTCGGTGGCTCCTTTCCATGAAGCAAGTTCATTTTCAAGTATTGTGCGTTGCTCCTGAAGAGGCCGGTCGTGAATCTCAGTAAGCAGTCTTTTCAGATTGGCCTTTTTGTACTTCGAACCTTCTTTGCCGCCGAATTGATCAATGAATCCGTCTGAAAAGATATATATAGTATCTCCGCTTTTTACATCGATTTGAAAATTGGTGAAAGAGGCTTCTTCCCCGTAATAAATGCCAATTGGCATTCTGTCTGCCTTATATTCTTTCAGTTCCCCGTCCTGGAAAATGAACAGGGGATTATATGCTCCGGAGAACTGGAGAGTTTTCCTGTCCTTGCCCAGGACACAGAATGCAATATCCATTCCGTCGGCTGCTTCTCCTTCTTTACCGGTCTGGTGCAAAGACTTCATTATTTTTGTCCTGAGCATATTGAGGATTTTATTTGCCTGCAGGCTCCTGTTACCTGAGACTATCTCGTTTAATGTCGAGATGCCCAGTGTACTCATGAATGCTCCCGGAACTCCATGTCCGGTGCAGTCTGCCACTGTGAAAAAGTGCGATCTGTCGTTTTCACCGATCCAGTAAAAATCACCGCTGACGATATCCCTCGGCTTGAAGAAAATGAAATAATCGCTGAATGCTTTCATAAAGTTCTCTTCCATGGGCAGCATGGCCATCTGTATTCTGCCTGCATATTCTATGCTTGCTGTAATCTCTTCTTTCTGCGCCTCAATTTTGGCTGTGCGTTCACGAACCTTTTCTTCAAGTATCCTGTTTGCCTCAAGAAGCTGTTTTTCCCTGAATCTTACAACCAGGATCATGATGCCGAAAGCTGCCAGTCCTACCACAAGATAGAATGTAACAGTCTGTGTGAAAGGGGCTTTGATAGTAAAACTGATTGATTGAGGTTCGCCAATATTACCCCACAGGTCCCTGGCTCTTACCTGAAGGACATAATCTCCCGGCCTGCTGATTGTTTTTTCATAATGTGTTCTTATGGACCATGGCGACCAGTCGTTCATAGCCTTGTCTATGAAGTACTGGTACTGGGTGGTATTCTGCTTCAGGTATCCCGGAGCAATAATATCAAAAACAATCACATCGTCGCCTCTCTGAAATTTAACATCTGCAAGGCTGAAACTCATGCCCTTATCGTTGGAAATATTTTTTATCAGGATATTTATTAAAGGTGTAATTGAAGAGGATCTTTTCCTGTCTATTGCATAAAGGCGGTTATTGCCGCTAATGACCCAGAGGTTATTAGCCCCGGCTGATACAGAAACAACATCATCAAAGATCTTCAGAAGCGACAATTCGTTTTTGTCAATGCTGGCAGATGGATCCAGCGAGAACCATTCATCGTAATATTTGACAAGAGGCAGATTGGAAAGAGGGAGACTGAAACTTTTACTTCCGGCAGGTCCGGTCTGTTTAAAATAGGGATCAAATGAACCGCCAGAGTTGTTGTATTGAAATACTCCCGATTCTGTAAAAAGAAAGACAGTGTCATTTATAAGGTCGACAATATATCGCTGTGGATATTCATTTTTAACATTGAGAGTCTTATAATTCTTATCAACTGTTCCTCCTGTTATATCAGTTTTATAGACACTGTTTACTCCTCCCAGCCATAGCACCTGACCCTGCCGGCAGACTGAATAAATCTGGTTGAAGAAACCGGGATCAGGCATTTCGGTCTGCCATTTGCCATTCTGATATGTCACGCTTAAGTAGCCGTCGTTTGCACCAATATAGTATCTGTTTTCTGAGGGATACCAGCTTATGTGGTTTATATATCTGCCTGAAATCACCGGCGAAGCTTTATGATTATTTACTACAAACAAACCCCTGTTGGTTGCTGCAAGTAAACCATGCGGTGTTGAAACAAGCTGGCGGCATTTTTCATTCAGCCCTTCGACTTTCCTGAAAATATGATTTATTGATTTCAGCTTACTTACCGTTTTCCTGGTCACCTGCTGCACCGGCACCGGTATTTGTGCCTGAACAGGTTCTTTTGAAGCAGGTTCCTGCTGAATAGTTTTCTTCCCGAAGATCCTGGTAAGAATGTTTTTTCTCCCCGTCTGTCTTTCCTGTTCGGCAGGTGCAGCATCCTGAGATACGGCCGGGGCCTTTTGCTGTGCTCCGCTTTTCACAAGAACTTCAATCTCTGAGTAACTCCTGACTTCGCTCAGGTAAAAAATTCCTTCACTTGTGGCAACGTATAATTCATTATCGTGTTTCAGGGCAGATGTAAGGTTGCCTCTCAGTCCCGGAAAAATGCTGAAGTTTGCCACCGGAAGGATCATATCTGCCCTGGTTAGTCCATATTGATGAGATAGCCATAATCCGCCGGTATTATCAAGTCCTATAGCAAATATTTCATCATCGGGCAGTTCATTCTGATTATTAATGGTAAACAGGATCTTACCGCTCTTCTTCTGAACTACCAGAGCGCCGCCATCAAGAGTGGAAAAGGCATATGCCGTATCACTCAGTACAATACCTTCCGAGAGGATGTTATCTCTGAGGTAGCCTTCATCCTTCACAGGAAAACTGTAATATTTTATTCCGTCAAACAGAGATAGGTCGCCGTTGCTTATTCCGACCAGCACCCGTGTCCTGTCATAAGGAAGCGAAAACAGAATATCAACCTGTTCAGTGAGGTAACCTGTAACAATCGGGAACAATGTATCGCTTTCAAGCCTGTGAAGGCCTTTATTAAATACATTGATGAAAGTATTTGAGGGAGTAACAAACATCCCTGTAAAAGGACTTCCCTCCTTCGTTTTAAGGCGCAATTCAAGAGTGTTGCTTTCAAGATTATACCTGCTGATTGACCAGTCGCCATAGAACCATGCAAGTGAATCGCTGAAAATTATTCTTGTAATTATGCCTGTTTCCGAAGAATCTCCCGAGAGCGATACATATCTGTACTTTCCTGCAGGATCTTTTTCAAGAAATCCGTAATTATTATCTCCTCCGACATATATTCTGCCATTTGCAGGATTTTTCTGCATAGCATACGGAACAACGGGCATCGTGATTGTTGTCCAGTCCTGGCCGTCGAAAGTCAGGATTCCCTTGCGGTTGGCAAAGAGCATGATATTATTTTCGTCCTGACAAATAGCCCAGCTCTGGTTTTCAATTTCGCGGCTTTCAGTGAAATTCGTGAGAAGAGGCGATCCCTGCTGGGCAGTTGCAGCCTGCAGATTCAGCAATAAAAACGCCGGAATAAATACTCTCTTCATGGTATTTTTTTTGACCTTCAAAATTTACGGAATTATAAATTTATGATAAATTTTCGAATTCGGATACCCGATTAAACGAAAATACCAATTATCAGCGCGAAGATGAGGCCTGAAACTGATATCACTGTTTCCATGACCGTCCACGACTGTAGAGTCTGCTTTTCATTCATTCCCAGATATTTACTTACTATCCAGAAGCCGCTGTCGTTTACGTGTGACAGGATGGTTGCACCAGCAGCGATGGCAATAACAATTACAGCGGTTGAAGGCTGACTAAGGCTGAAAACCGGAAGGATGGGAGCAACGATCCCTGCCGAAGTGATCATCGCAACAGTTGCCGAACCCTGGGTGATCCTTACAAGTGCAGCGAGCAGCCAGGCAAGAAAGATAATCGGAATTGAAGATCCGGCAACCGATTCGGCAAGTATCTTTCCGATACCGCTATCGACAAGGATCTGCTTTAAAACCCCTCCCGCCCCGGTCACAAGAATAATGATTCCAGCCGGACCAAGAGCCTTCGTGCTAAGATCAAGGATCGTCTGCGCGGACATTTTTCTCCGGATACACAGAAGAACAGCCAGCAGGGTGGCTATTATCAGGGCAGTAAACGGGTGACCGATAAAGGCAATTATTTCAGTGGTTGAGGATTTTGCCAGTACTTCTTTGTCTATGAGAACATTGACAATGGTGCTCATAAGGATAAGAAGAAGTGGCGTCATAATTATTGCAGCAATAACGGCAAATGAAGGAAGATTATGATCACGGGCATCGGTTTTATCCCTTGCATCATCAAAAATGGACGGTACACTGATATTCATCCTGCCTGAAATGAAGCGTCCGAAAACAGGACCGGCAATTATTGCCGTGGGCAATCCGATTATAATCCCGAAAAGTATCACCCAGCCAAGGTCGACTTCAAGAATATTCGCTACAGCCGTAGGTCCGGGTGTTGGCGGCACCATTGTGTGAGTAACAGCCAGCCCTGCAAGAAGGGGGATTGCATAATAGAGCAGTGAACGGCCAGTGTCTTTAGTAAGGGCATAAACGATCGGTATGAGAATAATAAATCCCACATCAAGAAATATAGGTATCCCTATAATAAAGCCGGTAAGCGTAAGTGCCCATGAAGCCCGGTTTTTCCCGAATTTCCTTAAAAGAAAATCTGCAAGGGATTTTGCACCTCCGGAGCTTTCAAGCATCTGCCCGAATATAGCACCAAGCCCCACAACCGTGGCTATAAAACCCAGGGTCCCTCCCATCCCTTCCTGGATACTTGACGATATCCCGGAAAGCGGCATCCCTGCAAGAATTCCAACCAATATTGCAGTTATCAGAAGTGCAATGAAGGCGCTGAGCTTGAACTTCAACACCATCAACAATAGTATTGTTACGGCGACAATTACTATAAATAATATATATGGTGCGGACATATTCTGGTTACTGCTTGCTGGTTACTGTCTACTGCCTACTGGTTACCGATAAGATGTTGTCTTCCATCGGGCCCCGGTTCATGTTTAAGAGGGAATCGTACAGGTGCATTATCTCGTGTTGACCTGTATATTGCAGAAAACAGCTCGACGGTTTTACGTCCGGCCTCCCCGCTGACATAAGGTTCCCTGTTATTCCTAATTGCATCTATGAAATCTTCTATCTGGCACTGCATATAAAATACCGTCGGATCGCAGCTGTTAAAGGTTTCTGTATCTTCCTGTATCCATTTTTTCAGCATTTTCTCCTCCCCGGGAATGGTCCACAAGTCATTAACAGGAGGTTCGGCAACACCTGTCATACCGGCAATGAACATTGCGCCACCATCAGTCTGGACACCCACTGAAGCACCATTTTCACCGTGAACATGCACTTTGCCGTGGATCCCCGGCTTCTGGGAGTTACTTACCAGGATATTGCCTATTGCCCCGCTTTTAAATTTCACTATTGCAACCGCGGTATCATCAACTTCGATATAGGGATGATTCAGGTTTCGCCAGATGCCATATACTTCATCGACATCGCCCATGAGCCAGAGCAGGATGTCAAGCTGGTGAGGGGCCTGATTCACCAGCACTCCGCCTCCCTCTTCCTTCCATGTTCCCCTCCAGGCATCAGAGTCATAATAAGCTTTATCGCGCCATCCAAGCATTGTTACTGTTGCCAGGACAGGTTTACCAATCTTACCGGAATCTATAGCTTCCTTAACCCTTCTGACAGGCGGATACCACCTTCTCTGACTTACAACCCCAAGTTTCCCGTATCTGACCTTGCATGCATTGATAATAGCATCACAATCCTGAAGGTCTGCAGCCAGAGGCTTTTCAACCAGGACATTGGCTCCGGCCCCTGCAGCCTCTGTCGCCGGCTGCCTGTGAAAGGGATGAGGAGTACACACGATAACCAGGTCAGTCTCGTTTTCGATAACCATCCGGTTAATATCACCATATGGCCTTGTCTTATACTGAGATGCGAATTCCCTTGCTGATTCAGGTGTTCTGCTCCACACGCCGGCAAGTTTTGCATTCCTGATATTCTGAATGGCTTTCGCGTGAAGATGCGCGACCTTGCCGCATCCCGCAATTGAAATTTTAAATATCCTTTCAGCCATTATTCATTGAATTAAGGTACCAGAATAACCTTACCATCAATATCTTTCTTATTATGTAACCTGTCAAACCAGTATTCTCCTTCCGAAAGAGGCGCCACTTGTGCTATCTGATCATCCACACTTATTTTTCCAGTCTTAAGATATTCAAGAACTGTATCATATTCACCGCATATGGCACAGCTACCAAGTATTTTTAATTCTCGGGTGACGGCATTCTGAAGGGGGAATTCAACCAAAGGCGTTATATTCCCGATGAGTACAACTGTCCCGCCTTTTCTCACGTTGCTGATTGCAGCTCTGAATGAATCGTTTGTTCCTGCTGCATCGAAAGAAATATCTGCACCTCTTCCGGTTGTAACAGACCTTATCTTGTCAGGGAAAGAGGTATCATCAGACATGAAAGTCAGATCAGCTCCGGCTTTTTTAGCAATCTCAGTTCTTTTTTCATTGAGATCGGTTACAATAAGAACTGAAGGTCCTGTTATCTTCAGAAGCTTGATCAGGAATATACCTATCATTCCCGCGCCGGTCACGAGGCATGAATCGCCGGGTTTTATACATGATATATTAATACTGT
>Ga0172363_10004467_pt1 | contig 11322 bp, 7 predicted proteins | sample LakKivs2_kivu2a2_FD_114541 | JGI IMG/M metagenome (GOLD analysis project Ga0172363, IMG submission 114541) | Sediment microbial communities from Lake Kivu, Rwanda - Sediment s2_kivu2a2 | ecosystem: Environmental > Aquatic > Freshwater > Lake > Sediment | place: Rwanda: Western Province, Lake... | reverse complement strand
GCCGTGCATCTTCCCCAGACCATTCTGGAAGCAATAAGGGAGGCGGTGCAATAGCAGAGATGGTAACTGTTACCAACAGACCCATTGACTCGTATCTCAGGGTAGACCGGATGCCCCACATCTGGTGTGCCGGCTGCGGCATAGGGCTGGCAACCTCATGCTTCATCAGAGGCATCGAGCGCGCCGGACTGGACCTGGACAAAATAGCCCTGGTCTCAGGAATAGGCTGCACCGGCAGGGTTGCCGGTTATGTCAAATTAGACTCGTTTCACACCACGCATGGCCGGGCTCTCCCCTTCGCTACCGGCTTGAAACTGGGCAACCCTGAGCTGAATGTGGTGGTCTTTTCGGGGGACGGAGACCTGGCAGCTATAGGGGGAAACCACCTGATACACTCCGCCCGCCGCAACATCGACATGACTGTCATCTGTATAAATAATTTCAACTACGGCATGACGGGGGGCCAGATGGGGCCCACTACCCCGCTCGAAGCCCGCAGCACTACCTCGCCCTACGGCAACTTCGAACAGCCATTTAACCTGCCCTATCTTGTAGCAGCCAGCGGGGCCACCTATGTCGCCCGCTGGACGGTGCTGCACCTGCGTCAACTGGAGAGGTCTATCGCAGAAGCACTTGCCAAGCCCGGATTCAGCTTCATAGAAGTACTGAGCCCCTGCCCCACAGTATACGGGCGCATGAACAAGCGCCCCCGCGGGCTGGACGAGATGCACTATTATCAAGAGAAGAGCGTAATCCGCAACGGAGCAGACCCCAAGGATACGGACATAGATTTAAACGGCCCTATTGTGGTAGGTAAATTCGTCGATATAAAGCGTCCCACTCTCTGGGACTACCGCAGGCAGGTGCTCGACAGGGCGCTGCAGAAGAAAAAGGCTTAGCCGCCAAGAAGCATCGTGACTTGAAGGGCTTCAATGCGGAGGAAAAAGACTTGGGCAGAGTTGAAATAAGAATAGCGGGGTTTGGCGGACAGGGGATAGTGCTGACAGGGCATATCCTAGGCCAGGCTGCCTCTATATATGACAGCGGGTTCGCCACCTTCACGCAGAGCTACGGGCCTGAGTCCCGCGGCGGCTCCTGCACCGCCGAGGTGGTAGTCTCCGACGAGCCCATTGACTACCCCTATGTGCAAAGCCCCCAGGTGCTCATTATCCTGTCTCAGGAGGCCTATGCCAAGTACGTAAACAACCTGCCCAAAGGCACACTGGCAATTATAGACTCGGACCTGGTAAAGCCCAGTCCATCTCACAACCCTGTACCGCTCTCCATCCCGGCTACCCGCATGGCACGGGAGATGGGACGTGTGGTGGTGGCAAATATCATCATGCTGGGATTTCTGGCAGCCGTAAGCGATCTGGTTTCCACTGAGGCGCTGCGCAAGTCCATCCTGGCCTCTGTGCCCGAGGGAACGGGAGATTTCAACATGAAGGCATTCGAGTTGGGATATGACTACGGGTTAAAGCACAGAGAGCGGAGCTAAGGCAGAGATGGCCAGGAGAGTTGCTGTAATCGGTGGCGATGCAGGGGCAGCGCAGGCTGCCCTCAGCCTGGCGGAGATGGGCGTAGAAGTCGCATTAGTAACTTCCGCTACTTCGCTGGGTCTAGACAATAGCGTCCCGAGCACTTCTTCCCGGGATATGCTTCGCATCTGGCCCCTGCTGCTGCGCGCAGCGAGCCATCCTCTAGTAACCCTGTACACCAACTCGCGGGTCGAGTCAATCAGAGGGAAACAGGGGAAGTACACCATAAGAGCAGTCAGGCTGCCGCGCTATGTGCGCGAGGAGCTCTGCACAAGCTGCGGCCGCTGCAGTGAAGCTTGCTCGGTAAAAATTCGCTCGCCGTTGGAAGGGCAAAAGATACTCCACAGCGCTATTCATGCACCCTTTCTGGATGCCAAGGCTGTACCATCGGCCTACTACATAGAGAAGAACGGGGTTGCTCCCTGCCGTGCGGCGTGTCCTCTCGGCATCAAGGTACAGGGATTTATCTCCCTGCTGTCCCGGGGTAAAGTGGACGAGGCGCTCAGCCTGATAAACGAGGCCGCACCCCTGGCGGGTATACTTGGCCGCGTATGCACGCATCCCTGCGAGAGCAGTTGCAAGCGCGCTGAGGTCGACGACCCCGTATACATCCAGGCGCTGCATCGCTTCGCTGCGGACAATGCCTCCGGAATTAAATATACTCGCAAAGCGCCTGCGACCCCCAAAAAGGAAAAAGTGGCCATCGTCGGGAGCGGGCCCGCCGGTCTGACTGCGGGCTGGGAGCTGGCGCGCCGCGGCTATGTCCCCACTATATTCGAATCTCACGCAGTAGCAGGGGGGATGCTGGCAACCGGCATCCCCAGATTCCGTCTCCCCCGTGAGGTGCGCGAGAAAGAGGTAGAAGCAATAAAGGAGGCAGGGGTAGATATAAAGACGGGGATAACTGTAGGCCGCGATGTTACCTTATCCGACCTGAAAGCGCGGGAGTTCAAGGCGTTCTTTATAGCTATAGGCGGTCAAAAGAATAACAGACTGGACATCCCGGGCGAAGACCTCGACGGAGTGGTGGACGGCATCTCGCTGCTGTTTGCACTGAATCAGAAAGTCGGCGTCTCGGTAGGCTCTAAAATAGTAGTCATCGGAGGCGGCAACAGCGCTGTAGACTCAGCGAGGACGGCGAAGAGGGGAGGCAAGGGTACGGTACGGATACTCTATCGCCGTACTGCAGATGAGATTACTGCGGTAAAAGAGGACATCGAGGAAGCTATCAAGGAAGGCATAGCTATAGACTACCTTACAGCACCCATCGAAATTCTCGGCGACGGAAACAAAGTAACCGGAATAAAGTGCCAGCGAATGAGGCTCGGAGACATAGGAGAGGACGGCCGCCGCAGGCCGGAGCCGATACCGGGCTCGGAGTTTGTAATAGATACCGACCAGGTTGTGGTGGCGATCGGCCAGCGTCCGGACACTTCTCTGCTCAATATAAAGGGGCTCGATACCGACAGCGACGATGGGACTATAAAGGTTGACCCTCTCACCCTTGAGACCAACATACCCAGCGTTTTCTCCGGAGGCGATTGCATCATGGGACCTAACAATGTCGTGGAGGCTATGGCTGCCGGGCTGCGGGCGGCAGAGTCCATAGACAGGTATCTCAGGGGACATGATGTAAGAAAGGGGCGCAGTATTGAGAAACCTCGAGTTGCCGAGGTCGATGTCCAGGAGAGAGAGGCATCTCGACACAAACGGGCCCAAATGCCCGCCATACATTACTCGAAGAGAAGGGATAACTTTGAGGAGACATCGTTCGGGCTGCCCCGCGATATAGCAGAGCGGGAGACAGGGCGTTGTCTCAATTGTGCCCTGTGCAGCGAATGTCTGGAATGCGAAGAGACGTGCGAATTAGGCGCGGTGTTCCACAAAGATGATTTTAAGAATATAGAGATAGAGGCTGAGGCCATAATCAATTTTGCCCATGATAGCTCGGGCAAAACGACTGCCCGAAAGTCCACCAAGCCGGGGATATATACAGTAAAGGCAGATGGCAGCGGTAACCTCGGCAGCAAGCTTGCCCGGGCTTCGGCTATCGCTATGCAGGCAGCAGAAGCTTTGAAGCTGAGAGAGGAAGCGTATCCGGCAGAGCCTGATACCGCAAGCGGATTCGATGCCCAAGCGGGGCGCGAAACCACTGAAGCAGCGCCAGGCAATCCGGACAGGGGCCGCATCGGCCTGGTGCTATGTAGCTGCGGCGGCAGCATCAGCTCGGCGATAGACTTCGAACAGGTTCTCAGGGAAATAGAGCTGCTCCCTAACATTTACAGCGTCCAGGAGGTAGCACAGGCCTGCAGCGAGGAAGGGGCGCAGCAGATTGCAGCCAAAGCCGCCGAGTCCAAACTGGGCCAGGTTGTTCTCGCAGCCTGCCGCTGCTGCAATCTGGAGCAGATATGTTTTAGCTGCACCGACAGACGCGTGAGGTGCCAGCACCATCTCAACGACAGCCTTATCTCCTCCTACGGGATACCCGTGGAGTTCGTGAACATCCGGGAACAGTGCGCCTGGGTACACAAAGACGACCCCGCAGGTGCTACCCGCAAGGCGATAGAGATAATCACGGCAGGTGTTGGCCGGGCCAAGGGGATTGTTCCGTCAGCCAGAGAGGAACGCCCCCTGGAGAGCAGCGCGCTAATATTGGGCACAGGGCTTTCCGGCCTCGCGGCAGCAAGCGCCCTAGTATCTCAGGGCTATTCGGTGGCACTGGTTTCCGGGCCGGAGACTGAGAAAGCCTCCAAGAAGCACGCCAAATATCCGGACAAAAAATCCAGCCTGATGCAACAGCTTGAGGAGCATAGTATAAATATCATGTCATGGCCCCAGGAATTGAAGCTGGAAGGTTCAGCCGGTGATTTCGAAGCAGTACTGAAATACCCTGCGCAGACCGACCGCGTTAGGGCCGGTGCGGTGATCCTCGACCTGGGAGAACTAGCCGCGGAGACGCCCGCTGTTAATGATGCTATCCCGGAAGACAGCCTGCTCGGCCGCATCCTTACCCGGGAAAGATGTCCCACGGGCACGGATTCGGCCTTATTCAGGGAGTTCTCTATAAAAGAAACGGCAGGTATATTCGCAGTATCTTCCGATAAGGCAGAACCGCCTGAGGAACAGGTCGTTAAAGGAACGGCAGCAGCAGCCAGGGCTGCGGCCTATCTGGCACAGGGCATTTTGAGCCCGCGGGCGACTGCGATTACTATAGACAGCAAGCTCTGTCGCGGCTGCGGCGACTGCGCCGCAGTATGCCCCTACATAGAGATGGTAATAGACAGCAACGGCGCAGCCTGCGCCCATGTTGACCGGGCACTGTGCCTGGGCTGCGGGGCATGCATTGCCCGCTGTCCCACCGGCGCTATATCCCAGCCTGCCCAGAGCGACAAACAGATAACCTCCACGCTCGAGGCTTTGCTGGGAACAACCTACAGCGCGAGCGGTGTCGCATGAACAATACCGGAGCAAACATAGTGGTCTTCACCTGCAACTGGGACGGCCTTAGCTGCATAGAGGCGGCAGCCCAGAAGGGGCTGAGCTACCCTGCGTCCGTAAAGATAGTCAGAGTAAGCTGCCTCTCCAGGGTGCATTCCGGCCTCATACTCAAGGCTTTTGAACTGGGTACAAACGGGGTGATGCTCCTGGGATGCAACCCGGGCGGCTGCCATTTCGAAATCGACCCCGGACTTATTGAGCGGGAATATGAAAAGACACGGAATATACTGGGGCTGCTGGGACTGCAGGAAAAGCGATTGGCCCTCATCCGTCTGCCCGCCGGGGACGGACCGGGCTTTGTGAAACAGGTGAATGATTTTATTGCAGGCATCGAGCAGACGGAGCCTGCCACTTCACGATAGAGAGGATAGAGCCTCAAGGTGCAACAAAATATCGAGCGGGAAATAAAAGACACCAATATACGCCTCTGCCTTGACTGCGGCAAGTGCACAGTAGTGTGTCCGGTTGCCCAATATGACCCGGCATTTAATCCCCGCCTCATTGCTCAGAGAAGGCTGTCGCAGAACAGCCGCGGGTCACGTGACGAGACAATCTGGTCATGTCTGAATTGCTATATGTGTGTGGAGCGCTGCAATTACCACGTCAAGTTTCCCAGGTTCATCCAGGCTTTGAGAGCCGAATCGCTCTCCGAGGGTACACAGATACAGTGCAGCCACGGCGGTGCAATGCAAACAATGATGCGCCTGATGACCAGAGAAGGTATAAAGCAGAAGCGCCTGAACTGGCTGCCGCAGGATGTCGAGCTATCCGGGCAGAGCGACACGCTGTTCTTCGTGGGTTGCGCGCCTTATTTCGATGTGCTGTTCAAAGACCTGGGCGTGAATACACTGGAAGGTGTGAAAGGGGCACTGAAGCTGTTGAACCGCGCTCAGATACCGTTCAATATTATTGCCGATGAACGATGCTGCGGGCGCGACCTGCTCCTTCAGGGTGATAGAAAAGGGTTCGCAGCGCTGGCAAAGGCAAACGTGGAGGAGTTCACACGCCACGGCATAAAAAGAATAATCACCAACTGCCCTGAATGCTACTATACACTGAAGGTTGATTATCATAACACGTTCGGGGGAACAGGCATCGAGGTAATGCATCTGACACAAGTGATAGCGCCGCTGGTACAAAGCGGCAAGCTATCCCTGGGTAAGCTGGAGAAGAAGGTCACCTATCAGGACCCCTGCACCCTGGGGAGGTGCTCCAGGATATTCGACGAGCCCCGCCGGGTTCTGGGTGCAGTTTCAGGATTGAAACTGGTGGAGATGGAACAGAGCCGGGAGAAGGCGCTCTGCTGCGGGGCAACCTCGTGGCTGCAGTGCGGTGCGGTGAATCGTCAGATACAAAGACAGAGATTCACGCAGGCAGAAGCCTCCGGAGCGGAGATACTGGTGACCGCCTGCCCCAAGTGCCAGATACATTTGACTTGTGCCCAGAAAAGCAGCGATGGCAAAGCTGCCCGGATTGAAATCCGGGACCTGGCAAGCCTGGCTGCACAATCGCTGGACTAGGAGGTGAGTCCGTTGGCTGAAGAGGAAGTGAGAATAGGGGTATTTGTCTGCGACTGCGGACTTAATATAGCGGGGTCTGTGGACACCGAGGAGGTTCGGCGCTTTGCGGAGAAGCTTCCCGGCGTAGCAGCTTCGGTGAGAAACCGCTATACCTGCGCCGACCCCGGGCAGCAGGAGATTAAAAAGCACATCAAGGAACACAGGCTGAACCGCGTGGTGGTTGCCTCCTGTACGCCGAGACTGCACGAGGTCACCTTCCGCAACTGCATCGCAGAGGCCGGACTCAACCCCTACGTTCTGGAGATGGCGAGCATCAGGGAACATGCCAGTTGGGTACATTTACATGACCGCGATGCTGCCACGGAGAAAGCAAAAGATATCGTCAAAATAGCAGTGGCCCGCGCCCGCCTGCTCTCGCCTCAGCACGAACTGGAGATACCCATCACGGATGCCGCTCTGGTCATCGGAGGCGGTGTTGCCGGCATCCAGGCAGCTCTCGATCTGGCCGATGCCGGGCACCAGGTCTATCTTGTGGAAGAGCAGCCCTCGATAGGCGGCATCATGGCGCAACTGGACAAGACATTCCCCACTATGGATTGCTCTATTTGTGTTCTCGGGCCTAAGATGATGGACGTGGGACGTCATCCCCGCATCGAGCTCATGACCAACAGCACCATCGAAGAGGTATCGGGCTATGTGGGCAATTTCAAGGTACGTGTGCGCAAAAGGGCACGCTTCGTGGACGAAACCCTGTGCTCAGCGTGCGGCAAGTGCGCTGAAGTCTGCCCGGTGGTGCTGCCCGACGAGTTCCAGCAGGGATTCTCCTCGCGCAAGGCTGCATATATCCCCTTCCCGCAGGCCGTGCCCTCGTCTTACCTCATCGACATGCAGCACTGTCTGGGGAACAATCCGGTGGCCTGTGCCAAGTGCCTGGACGCCTGCGATAAGCACTGCATAGACCTGCACATGCAGGACAAGTTTGTTGACCTCAAGGTCGGTACTATCGTAGTAGCTACAGGGATGGGAATATATGACCCCACCCCGCTGGACGAATACGGCTATACCAGATTCGAGAACGTCATCACCAGCATGGAGTTCGAAAGGTTGATATGCGGCGGCGGGCCCACCGACGGCCACCTGGTGCGTCCCTCCGACCACGAGACACCTAAGCGTATCGGCTTCATACAGTGCGTGGGCTCGCGGACAAATAACCGCGGCAACCCCTACTGCTCCAACGTATGCTGCATGAACACGATAAAGGACAGCCTGCTCATTAAAGAGCATTATCCTGACGCCGAGATATATGTCTTCTACATGGATATACGCGCTTTCGGCAAAGGCTTCGAGGACCTGTTCCGGCGCTCCAAGGAGATAGGAGTTCACTATATTCGCGGCCTGCCCGGAGAAATAACCGAGGACTCGGCCACACGAAACCTCCGCCTCAAGGTGGAAAATACCACCTCGGCTCGCATAGAGCAGTACGACCTGGATATGGTGATTCTATCGGTAGGTCTACAGCCCAGGGGCCACCTGAAGCGGCTCACCAACATTTTGAACCTCTCCCAGACCAGCGACGGCTTCGTCATGGAGGCACATCCCAAGCTGAGGCCGGTGGACGCGCCTACGCCGGGCATCTTCTTCGCCGGCTGCGTGGAAGCGCCCAAGGACATCAAGGACAGCGTAACCCAGGCGGGGGCGGCGGCAGCGAGGAGCTCTATCATACTTAATGCGGGCAAACTCACCAGCGAGGCCATCAAGGCGATAGTAGACCTGTCCAAGTGCACTTCCTGCGGGGTCTGCGCCAAGGTCTGCCCCTACGGGGCGATAAAGGTGGACATCAAAGCCAAAACAGGTGCACAGATAACTGCTGCGGCCTGCGTCGGCTGCGGCACATGCGCCGCAGAGTGCCGCTTCGATGCCATCACCATGCAGCACTTCAGCGATGCCCATATCTTCGCCATGATAGATGCTGCCCTGGAAGAAGAGCCCGAGAGGAAGATAATCAGCTTCCTGTGCAACTGGTGCAGCTATGCCGGTGGCGATCTGGCCGGGGTATCCCGGCTGCAATATCCACCGAATAACCGCTTCATACGCACCATGTGCAGCGGGCGGGTGGCCGAGAAGTTCATCCTGCACGCCTTCGAGAAGGGCGCTCCCCTGGTACTGGTCTCCGGCTGCCACATCAACGACTGCCATTACATCAACGCCAATACATGGACGAAGCGCCGTGTCGAGAAGCTGTGGGAAAAGATGAAGAAATGGGGCATCCGTCCCGAGAGGCTGCAACTGGAGTGGATCAGTGCTGCCGAGGGGCCGAGGTTCGCCCAGATTATGCGCCAGTTGGAGGAGATGCGGCAGAAGGTCACGCCCGAGGAGATAGAGCACACCAAAAAGGTGCTCAAAGAGCAGAGGCTGGCCAGGGGAAAACGCGGGCAGAAAGAGAAAGAACCGGAACCCTATATATAAACCTCTCTTCCTCAGTAAAATAAAGGACAACTATGGCGTTCAATTGAACGCCCCTTTCGTTTCCCATGTCGTTGCGAGTCCCGATTTATCGGGACGAAGCAATCTCCTCACTACCCCCGTAGTTGCCCAATTCATTGGGCGGTTCCAGCCTGATAAATCAAGGCAACTACATAAATCAGTCTACCGTGTGGATATTAATCGTAGAGGCAGACCCATGTGTCTGCCCTAACTTCTTGCGCCATAATATATTTCGCTGTAGAATGTCGTGAGAAATGAAAGGCAATAGGCTTTATACATATGCAAAAGTTCTAGTTGTCGGCTTCATTGTGACAGGGTTATGCTGTGCAGCAAGAATGCTTGATGTAATTCTTATAGGAGGTCTGATATGGTCTATGAACCAGGAAGTTTGAGGAAACTAGGGCTTTTTGAATCTCTATATGTAGCGCTGTTTCCTAGAACTTATCCTGCGCTTGCCTATACTTTTTATCAACCAGGCGAACGCGGTGTTCTGGGGATAGTTGTTAACAAAGTACTGAAGGTATTACTGGGGTTGATTAACATCCTAAACGTCCTATTGACCCCCTTATCAATGCTGCTACTGTTTATCCTGACACCTATTTCACTAATATTGTCATTGCCATATCACGCCTATCGTTGGGTCTTTCACCAAAGAGATGTTTCGCTGCGCATACCATTGTATATTCGCATTGTATCTTTTCCTGTGTCGATGGTCATATGGACACTATTCCTACCTGTGAAGGCGCTACAAGTTATGTGCGTTCTCCTAGCTTCACTTTTGGGTCCTAACGATATTAGACTGCCATCGGGCTTTCAAAAAGAAGTTTGAAATAAACCCCAAATGTTATTGCCGATGTATGAGAAGATCAACTCTCCTAAGGAATGGCTACCAGCGAAAGTGAAGGCGGTTTTCAAGGTGCATGAGGTATCAATACTTTCAAGTCAACAAGCAAGGCGGAAACAATGACTCCTATATGCCCAAAATGTGGGGCTGAAAACAATATTGGGGACGTTCCAGATCCCCCGCAATAGTATATTGTTGTGACAGGTGCAATTTCTTGCTCTGGCAGCAACCTGATTCTTCAAATATGGAGTACTGGATAAGATATATGAAAGATGGTCAGGTTGATTGGAGTCAGTACCAAAACGACCAGGATAAGGAATTCCAGGCAAGGGCAAAGTCTTATCTGCAAGACCTGAAGAAGTTGTCAGACGATGAGTTGATGCTTTTTGACATTAAATTGCATGAACAAAGTCTAGAGGTAGAAAAGCACAACTCATTTCATGGTGCTGACCCAGCACTACACGCTGCAATGCTCAGGGAGGTAGACAGGAGAAGTATAGCTGCTGGTTGGTTTTTGATACGCTGGCTAAAACCCAAAAACTATAAGAAATGGGTAGAGCACTGTAAGCAGACTGAGGATCTATCTCTTCAAGTGGCTCAGGAAATAGTCTCCAGAACACATCCAAGCGTTACATTGGAGCCTAAATAAAGTGAGCCGGAGGTCAACTTTCGAGAAGCGGTATAGAGTAGACTGAAAATAGGGGGATAAATGAATAATACACGCTTAGAACTACACAAGGCACTGACTCTGGCTGAGGTTCATATCAGCAGAAATTTGATGCGTTAAAGAATTTTGACCTTGAGCGATTGTCTAACCCAATCAATAATATCATAGAAATACTGGACCAAAGAGAAAAGCTGGAGGAAGAGGAAAGAGAGGCGTATAAGAAGCGAAAGATCGCCGAGCAAGCTTACATAGATTACCTTAGACAGGTAAAGGGTAAGAATTCATAGGGTGGGTGGAGCGCAGCAAAACCCACCCTTACATTTTTCTCCGTAGGGTGTGGTTCGTTTCATTCCACCCACCCTACACACCTGAATACAAAACGTAGGGGCGTTCAATTGAACGCCCCTACAAGCAAATACGAACTCCAAATCAAAATCCCGTTACGCACCCCGGCACTTTAACCAGCAGTACCGGCACACAGGTAGAGCGCAGAACCTTATCAGCCACGCTTCCATACGCCCATCTGCTCACCCCGGAACGGCCGTGGCTGGCCATGATGATGAGGTCAACCTCGTTCTTGTTGGCGAAATCTACTATCTCCTCGGCTGGTTTACCGAGGCGGGACTCTACCTTTACGCTAAATCCCTGGTCTCGTAATTGCTTCTCCACATCTCCCAGATAGATATTGCACTGCTGCTGTGCATTGGTTGTCATGCGTTCCACATGCTTGTCCCAGCTTTTGCCCTTGCCTTCGGGATAGTCAGCAAGAAT
>Ga0172363_10004464_pt1 | contig 11327 bp, 10 predicted proteins | sample LakKivs2_kivu2a2_FD_114541 | JGI IMG/M metagenome (GOLD analysis project Ga0172363, IMG submission 114541) | Sediment microbial communities from Lake Kivu, Rwanda - Sediment s2_kivu2a2 | ecosystem: Environmental > Aquatic > Freshwater > Lake > Sediment | place: Rwanda: Western Province, Lake... | reverse complement strand
TCCTCAGCGTCGTCATGATGCCCTCAGGGCGCTGACCTCGCTTCTGGCGAAGAGGCCGCTCGGCCGGAAAACGAGGACCAGGAGGAGAACGACGATGGCAACGGCTTCCTTGTACGCGACCTGAAGCTGGCTGACCATGAAGGCCTCCAGAAGTCCCAGCAACAATCCCGCGGCAACGGCGGCCATGCTGTTGCCGAGGCCTCCGAGGATAGCGACGGTGAAACCCTTGATCGCAAGGGGCGCGCCCATGTCGTACTGAGTCTGCGTGATGGGGGAGATGACACAACCGGCAAGGGCGCCCGTGCCGGCGCTGAGCATGAAGGACAATGTGACCATCCAGCGGTCGTTGACGCCGCAGAGCCGGGCCGCCATCCGGTCGTCGGCGCAGGCCCTCATGGCCCGTCCCATCAGCGTGAATCTGAAGAAAAGCGTCAGCGCCATCACCACGACGGCGCTGACGCCGAGTACCCAGAGGACCTGCAGCGAGATGTGGGCCCCGAGCAACGTGACGGTCGAGATCGACGTGCCCGTGAAATACGGCAGCGACCGGACCTTCTCGTCCCAGATATGCAGCATCGCCTCCCGGATTAGTATCGAGACACCGATGGTGATCACGATCAGCCGCAAGACCGAGGCGTCCCGGAGCCGTCGGATGAACACCAGCTCCACGAGCCCGCCCAATAGCGTCGTAATCAGCACGGCCACGAGGATCGCGAGCGGCAGCGGCAAGACCTTGCACAGACTGATCGAGGTCATCGCGCCGACGATGAGGAACTCGCCCTGGGCGAAGTTGATGATCCCGGTGGTGTTGAAAATTATGTTGAAGCCGATGGCGACGATGGCGTAGATGCTGCCGACCGTAATCCCCGAGAAGCAATACTGCACTATCTGGGCAAGATCCATTTCGACTCCGCCTGCCGCATTGGGTTTAGCGCTGCGACGCCGCTATTACTCTTTGGCCAGTGCGAACTCGCCATTCTTTACCGTCAGCATTTCGAAAGCATCCATCGTCAGGCCGTTATGGTCCTGAGGCGAGAAGTTGAAAATGCCCGCCGTGCCGACGAGGCCCTTCTCGTTCTCTATCGCGTCGCGGACCTTGTCCCGGTCCATGTCCCCGGCCTTTTTCATCGCTTCGGTCAGGACCAGCAAAGCGTCATAAGCGTGTCCGCCGAACGTGCTCACGTCCTCGTTGTAGCGACTTTCGTAGTCCTTCTTGTACTCCATCAGAAGCGCTTTCTGCGGATGGTCGGCGGGCAGGACGTTCGCGACCAGTAGCCGCCCGCAGGGGAAGAGCGTCCCGTTGGCGGCTTCTCCGCCGGCGCGGGCGTACGAGATGTTGCCGAAACCGTGGCTCTGGAAGAGCGGGACGTCCAGGCCGACCTGCTTCATGTTCTTGGCGACCAGGCTCTGGGCGGGCACTATGGACCAGTTGACGACCGCCTGGATTCCCTGGCCCTTGAGCTTGGTGACTACGTCGGTCAAATCCGTTGCCTGTTTGTCGTAAACCTCGGAGATGGCAACCGTGATTCCGTACTCTGGGGCGATCGTTTCGAGTTGCTTCGCCCCGGCTATCCCGAAGCCGTCGTTGCTGACGATCACTGCGATCTTCGAAATGCCCTTTTCCTTCATCGTCTTGAAGATCCACCGTGCGGCGTCGCTGTCCTTCTGGGGGACCTTGAAGACGTAGGACGCCACCGGATTGACGATGTCTTCGGCGGCGGCGCAGGAGATGAGGATCATCTTCGCCTCCTGGCAGACGTCCTTGATGGCCATTGTCTCGCCGCTGGTCGAGGGGCCGATGATGGCGAGGACATTCTCCTCCTCGATGAGTTGTTTCGCCAGGGAAAGCGCGTTTTCAGGTTTTGCCTGCGAATCCTTCACGATGAGCTTGATCCGATGGCCGTTGATGCCTCCCGCCGCATTTATCCTGTCGACGAACATCTCCACCGTCTTGGCCTCCGGGGCTCCAAGCCACGATGCCGGCCCGCTAACAGCGAAAATGGCGCCTACCTTGATGGGCCCTCTTTCGCCCGACTCCGCGCCGTACGACGCGAAGCCCACGGCAAGCGCAATGATGAAAATCCCGACAAATCCTACCACCCGCATCCTCATGACTGCTCTCCTTTCCGACCTCCACAAGTCACAGGTTCTGGATCATGTCCTCCGGCAGGACAGGAATCCCTCCCTCCCTCAGCGCGTCCAATGCCCGCGCGGGATCATCGCTCTTGAATACCACGATTGCATTGTTGCCTTTCTTCCCGAAGAACGCGTACATGTACTCTACGTTCACACCCTTGCGCCCGAGGACATCGACAACCCTGTGCAGGCTGCCCGTTTTGTCTTCTATCTCGACGGCCAGAACCTCCGTCTCCTGCGCGGCCAAGTCATGTGCCTTGAGAACGCGAAGACACCGTTCCCGGTCGCTGACAATGAGCCTGAGCACCCCGAAATCCACCGTGTCGGCCAGCGACATTGCTCGGATGTTAATCCCTTCCTCGGACAGGAGCTGCGTCACCTCGGCGAGCCTTCCCTTCTTGTTCTCCAAGAAGACAGAGACCTGCTTGGTATACATGGCGCTCTCCGCGACCTCAAGCGGCAAAAACAGGCAGTATGATACCGAAGAAAGCCAGGCAGGACAAGACAAAGATAGCGCCTGCGCCTTCCAGAATGACGGGGGCGCCCCAGGCCCAAACGTACGAGCGATGATCGGGCACGCGAGCGCTTTCACGAAGCGCGATTGGCAGGGTGTTGCCGGGCGGATACGTTTCCCCGAGGGCCACCACCAGGTTGAGACGCTTGTCCGGTGCCACAGGCCGCGCGGGGGTGACGCGACGCGTTTTTGACTATTTGTCAAGCCATGAGCGGGAATTGACTTTGAGAAGTGTAGTATGCGCGGGGCGAAATCCCAGAATCACGGTGTCGCCCCAACCGGCCTACTTGACGTCTGGGGTGCCAACGGGAAACGTGCTCATTTGCACGTCTGACGCGCTAACGCCGCTACCTGCGGACCGCACAGGAGTTGACTGCCATATGATTTGAGCCCATGACCTGCTCATCGGTCATCCGCGTGTCACCACAAGACGCACCCAGGATTCCGATCTACTGTGCGTTCGCTACGTAGGCTCTCCGCGGCATTCGCGGGCCGACGCAGAGTTCGTTCGGATGTGTTCCGGTCGCACGGTGCGTGGAGGCAGGAATCCCCGTGCGGGTAGCATGTGTCACGTCAAGGAAATACAGAGTGGGCCCTGTAGGATTCGAACCTACGACCCGCGGATTATGAGTGGGATTTGAGGGTTTTCAGGAAGGAGAGTCATAACTTGGCTTCGGGTCGCCTCTTGCGTTTCAACCCTTTGTCGCGATTGAGATTATGAAGAGTTCCGACATGCGGTAACTGGCGATAGTGGGTGGTACTGAACGGTACCTGGCGGCGCTAGACGGCGTATCAGATACGTAACATGCAAGCCGCGAACTGCCTGCTCAGGAATCGAACAAAGGCAGCTCGGCAACTTCCCTTGCGCTTCGCCAATTGCCCGCGATGCCGCAGCTCTCCGACGGCAGGTCACAGTTCTTGCAGGCGCATACGCGCACTGTGATCCCGTGAAGCCACGCGATCTCCCGCACGCGCGCATACATTGTGCTTCTCTTTTCGGCCGACAGAGAGACCACGAGCCCCTTCTCGCCGTATAGCGGTAGCCGCTTGGCTCCTGTGAATTGGTCCATGAGTATCTTCATGTGGTGATCATGGCTGGACAGGTGCCTCCAGAGCGAACCCACTATCATCGGCCGAAGGAAGAGCGCAGCGACCGCGGCTTCCCTCGCCCCCGCTCCGGCTATCGCGCCGAAAAGCGCGTCAAGCTCGGCCTCGTCATTCGTTATCCCCGGCAGTATCGGGTCGAGCCTCACTTGTGTCCGGACGCCGGCGTTTGTCAGCCGCGCCATCTGCTCGATGCGCACTTGCGGCTGCGCTGCGTGCGGCTCAAAGACGCTTTGGATTCCAGCATCAAGTGTCGTCACGCCAATCTGAACCTGCACCAGCTCTGGATGCGCGGTGAGAAGGTCCATATGCCGTTCGGGGATCCGCCCCTTGGTGAGTATCGCTACGCCGACGCCGTTCTCGAGCAGGAACTCCATGCACTTGTAGCCGAGGTCGAGAACCTCCTGCACCGGCTGGAATGCGTCTGTCGACGGACTGAAGTAGACGGCAAGCGGCTTCTTCCGCTTGCGTGGGAGTTCCTTGCGCAGCTTCTCAAAAGTGTTGGCGCATACGACAATCTTGTTCTCGCCCGGAAACTGGCTGTAGCCCCTCGCGTAGCAGTACAGGCATCGGTGCGCGCAGCCGGACGTTAGGTTCACGGTCGGCAGGCCGCTCAGACACTTGAGAATGGAAGGGGCAAGCACGGACGCCTTGCGCTCGGCGAGAATCAACTCAGTCTTCGCACTTGGCCCGACACTCACGACTTGCCCCTCGCCGCCGCGCGCGGCTTCGTGCTGAAGAGGTTGAGCACCTTCTCCCTCAGGTATCTCTGGACGAACGAGTTGACCGTGCCGTCAGGATAGACGATGCGGTTGCCGGCGAGTATCTTCCACTTCCGCTCGAACTCCCGCTCGTGCAGCGCGATTCTCGAAAGGAGGTCCGTCTTGGAATAGAGCGTGTTATCCCAGAGCCATTTCCAGACGTAGTCTTCCGAGTCCTCCGAGAGCGTAGAAGCCGGCTGGGCGGATTTCGTCACCGTGTTTGACCACGCGACTATGACCTTCACGAGTTCCGGGTCATCCGCAACAAGAAGCACCGTCTCCGGCTTCTCGTTCTCCTTGAACCGCGCAAGCCTTTCGGTGTAAGAAATGTTGGCAACAGTCATGTCGCTTGCCCCTCGACATATTCGCCCAAGTCCTCGCGGTCCGACCGCTCGGTCTCTTGAAAGGTCACGCGCCACACACGTGGGTTTGCCTCCCAACCTCCCCCGCGCTCCGCGTAGATACTGTCCCACAACGCGGCAAACACGTCAAACGCGCTGCCGCCTTCGCTCAACGAGACGCCCTCCTGGCGCGCGCCTTCCTCCGTGATATCGCGCAACTGCTCCTCTCTCACGTTCGTTACCGCCAGGAATATCCGCGTCGCCCAGCGAGGCATGTAGAGCGACCTGCGCCAGCGCCCCGGCGCGGGCCCGTTCCACCCCGCCCTGTAGTAGCACGCGACGGCGGGGTTGTCGGGGCTGACCGTGCGTGGCGCATCCCATCCGGCCGCCGGGCCCAGAAAGTGCGCCTCGCGCACCCAAATGACGTCGCCCTCTGCCGCAGGCGGCTTTTCGCCCGGCCGCCGGGTCTGTGTCTTCACCCCGGCCAGAATTGCCTCGACCATTTGCGCGTTGAACGACATCGTTCGGTCCGGCATGTCTTCCTCCGTCTTGAGCGCTCACGTTACCCTTCAGTGATGGCCCATCACTCGATCAGGCGCTCCTTCTGGTGGCCACGCACTGCGCCAGCGCCCGCCGCCCGCCACAATTCGTCCTTGATGTAGTATCGCGCGCCCATGTCCTCCAACAGGTTAAGCGCCGCCACCGTGAAGCCTCCCCAGTCAATCGCGTTTGCCCTCGTGTCGTGGTTCCACCGGCCGACCTTCCACGTGTCGACCGTCCCGCTCATCTCGCGAATGACCGCCAGCGCCTCGTGCGGTTCTATGACCGGCTCCAGCGAAATCCACGTCTTGAGGCCCATCTCGTGCGCGGCCTTAAGCGCCTTCATCCGGCTCTGAATCGCCGGGGCGTACGGCTCCCAAATGGCCCGCTTCGCGTCGTCGGCAAAGAGTATCGTCGTTCCGAACTCGACCTTCCCCTCCCTCAAGAGCCCCGCGTCCAGTTCGAGCGCCATCGCCGGGTTCTTCGTCAGGAGCCGCACGCGCAACTCGTACCCAAGCATTATCTCGAGCGCCCTTTTCGTGAGCCGCGCGCTTCGCTCCAATTCCTGGTAGGGGTCCGAGGTGAACGAAAGAAGTATCGGCCGCTCATCGCCCCTCATGCCCCGCGCATCTTTCTCAAGCGCCTTGAGCACGTCTGCGCGCGGCGAGACCTTCGCAAATTGTTCCCTCGTGCGACGCAGGCATCCTGGCACGTAGCAGTACGTGCAGCCGTGCGAACACCCGCTGTAGAGGTTCACTGCCAGTGGCGAATACTCCCTTGCCGCCCCTCGCGGCTCATAAATTACGTTCATTCGCGCACCGCCCTTTCCCCCGTGAACGCCTCCCATCGGCGAATCGCAATCTCCGCGACGCGCGGCTCCAGTTCCATCCCCACCCCGTCTTTCCCTTCAATCTCGCACGCGACAAGACACGTGCCGCTGCCCGCGAACGGGTCGTAAACTGTGTCGCCGTCCATTGCCCTTACAAACGTCCGGAATAGATCGCAGCATTTTCCGTATCCGTAAATCCTGCGTTGAACCGGGGCCTGCAGCACGCTGCAATGCGTCCCGCTGACCGACGCGTATCTGCCACGGTCGAAATTCACCCCCGCTCCCAATACCATGCCGTCCGCCGAGCAGGGGCCGTTGCCCTCCGGCTCAACGTCCGCCAACAGGATGCGATTGTGCCTGTACATGAGCGAACCCTTCCCCGCGAGCGCCACGCTCCGGTCGTATACTATCGTGAAATCAAATCTGTACTTGAGGTCATCAAGGTTGGCTAACCTGAAGAACTCACGCCCGGAGCCGAAGATTACGGCCGTCCTGACTCCCGCCAGCCGAAGCGTCCTGATCTGTTCCCGCGCTGGCATGTCGAACGGCGGGTCCGTTATGCTCAGGTTCATTCTTCCGCGCGTGAGTCGAGCGACGTCTGTGGTCGAGAGGCTGTCCCCGCACATGAGCCTGTGCCTCCCCAGAAGCCACACTTCGCCTCTCCTGACGGCGGGGTCTTTCGCAGGCTCCGGGATTTCGTCGGGGTCGGTAAGCCCCATATCGGTGCCAAGGAGGCCCGCCAGGACATCCTCCGTAAACCCGAACTCCTTCATATCAGGACCGCTCTCAGCCACGAGTGCCTCGAGTTCGGTCGCGAGTCTGCCGTCGTCCCACTCCGCAAGTTCCGCTGTCTTGTTGTCCGCTATCCGCTACGCCCGCGCCTGCGTTGGCGTGAGGTCTGTTGCCACGTGAACGGCAACCGTCTTGAGCCCGAGCTTCCTCGCCGCTTTCCATCGCGTATGCCCGACTACTATCACGCCCTCCTTGTCAACGACAATGGGTTGACGAAAGCCGAACTGCTCGATGGACTTCGCCACGGTTTGCACCGCCGAATCGTTCACACGCGGATTGTTGCTGTACGGTTTCACGCGCTCTGTCTTCCACATTTGTATCTTCACGTCCGCACCTCCTTCATCTTAAGTCCCCCACTGACAAAACCGCCGCCTCCGTGGCGTGCATAGACCGCGACCGGCATGCCCCGCCCCTTGCAGACGCGCCGCGGAATTCACACGAGCCCACGCCCCTCGAGGCGACACTGGCCTTCACCCGCCGCGTACCGCCGTTTATCACGTTTGCCGGCGGAGCGCGAAAGGAATTCATTATACAAGGCGTATGACTACATGTCAAGGCCATCCCGACACTTGGACGCAACACTAGTATGTTCAATGAGTTGAGTCAACGCGCAGAGTGCTGATTCCGCCGAGTTCAAGGACCTCGCCCTCCACGCTGTCTCGGCAGCACGAGGGGCCTCCAGCCTTCAGATATGCGCGGTTCTGGCCGACGCCCTCTGCAGGCCCGAGCGCAGACACGGCCCAGTCGACATGCGATTCAGCGACCCGTTCTCGCCCATGCCTGCATATCGCATCAAGTGGTACGACAAATTCTGTGCGCCTATTGCCTTGGGGGCCAAGGGTTTGCAGTCGAAGGTGGAGTAACAGCGCGAGACGTGCACTGACGTCGCGTGATGGATCTGGATGCAGAGCGTCGTATCAAATTCGTATCAAGAGAGCGCAGCGCGCGTGAGCGAGAAAAGCGCATGAGTCGTAAGCACTGGAGTGGTAAGGAGATACAAGTGGGCCCTGTAGGATTCGAACCTACGACACGCGGATTATGAGTCCGCTGCTCTGACCAGCTGAGCTAAGGGCCCACGAAGTCATGAAGTCGGCGAGCAATCTCCCGCAATTCTACATCCATTGGAGGTCAAAGCAAGGTCCTTTTCCAGCGCCGCCGACGGCGAGAGAACAACCGGCCGAGATGCGAACAGTCGGGCGCGGCGGCGTGGAAAAGAGAGCCGCCGTGTGACGTGAGCGCAATTGAGTTATGCTGTCTCCATTTCTGCTTATCTGCAGCGAATCGGTATGGCGTCCCCGGAATCGGCTTAACCTGCCCCCGGAATCGGCTCGATGCCGGCCCAATTCACGATCCCCGCAGAATCACGTGGAAACGATCGAGCTACAGCCCCCGACATTGGCCGAGATGGTTGACGCGGGACCTCGAAAAGAATCGCGCGGATACGGGAGGATCCATTGGGCGCTGCAGGCGCAGCGCCCCGTTGGCCCCTGACCTCACACCTCGAGCAGAGTCCCTACAGAGTTATCTCGACGTTCTTGAGCACGGGCTGTTCGTGGAAAGTATTGCCGTTGCCAGAGTAATCCGCCGTGTCCATGCCCGCCCCGCCATCAATGGTGACCGAGTCGTAGGAACGCACGCTCATGTCCGAATTGACCCCTATGACAACCTGGTCGTCGCCGGCGCCCATGGAGACGGAGAGAGGCCCGCTGAAGTAAGTCCACCAGTCAAAGTGCGTCTGGATCTCTATGACGTCATTGCCTTTCCCCGTCACGAGCGATACCGCGTCGTGGAAACTGCACTGGTTGTCGATATCCAACGAATTGTCGCCGTCGCTGGCGTTCACGCTTACCTTGCCGTCAACGGACAACATGAGCAGCTCGACCTCGTCGATGCCCTCGCCGCCCTTGAACGTTATCGCGCCATGTGCCTCCAGATCATTGAGGCTTACCTGGCTGGCGCCGGCGCCCGTGCTTATCAAGAGGTTGCCGCCGATCGTGTCCTCACTGAGCTGCACGATCTCGTCGCCGTCACCGCAGGTAATCTTGAAATCGCCGGGCTTGGTCCCTCCCGCGCCGATGGTCACGTTACTGTGGATCCTCGTCTCACTGCCCCCGTCGCCGTACAGCAGTGAAACCGGACCCTGTATCACGGTGTCCCACATCTCAACGCCGTCCACGTCGGGGCCGCCCTTCACGGTAAGGCCGCCCACAAGGGTGAGCGCGCTCAGTTCAACGTCGGAACCGCCTTTGCTCGTGAGGGAGATTCCTCTGGTGACAGTCAGGCCGTCGACGGCGAACTCGTGCCACCCCTGGCCCAATTTCGCGGTGATCGCGCCGGTAACGTCGCTGTCCCCCGACAGAGTCGTGGTCGTGTCGCCGTCGCCGAAACTCAGCTGCAGGTTCCCGGTCAAAGACGCGTCGTCGAACACGATTTTCGTATCGCCATCCCTGCCCTTGAGCGCCAGGCCCGCGCCGATGACAGTACCGTTGAGAAACTCGGCATGGGCGTCTCCCGCGCCGTTGTCCACGCCGACTTTCCCCCCAACCGTCGTGGCGTCGAGGGAAACACTGTCGTTGCCGGTGCCGCTCGCCATGGCGAGGGAACTGGGTATGTCGCTGTCGTTGAGAACGAGGGTGTTGTCCCCTGCGCCGTTCTTGATCTTAAGGCCCTTGATCGCGGTAAGGTTGCCGGCGGAGAACAGGCTGTTTCCGTCGGCGTTTGTGACGGTGACGGTGCTCTCTGCGGTCAGCCCGTCGATTGTGAACGAGTGAGTCCCGATGCCATTGGTTACCTTGAGCGCGCCGGAGATCCCGGTGCCGCCGTCAATCTGAACGGCGCTATTTCCGTTGCCGTTCTTGATCGTCACCGACTTGTCCATCACCATGGAAGCGAGCAGCGTCGTATTGTCGCCGTCGCCGTTGGAGAGCGCGAAACTCCCCCTTACCCCGGAGCCGGACATCTCGAAATCGCTTCCTCCGCCCTTGTGGGAGAATACGACGTTTCCGTTGAAGCTGCCGTTGAGGTAGGCTTCGAGATAGCCGTTGCCCGCGGCTACCGATGTGTTTCCATCAACGATGAGCCCGGTGCCGCCGGCAAGCGTGATGTCGGTGCTCACGCCGTCACCGGCCTTGATGCTGAGGCCGCGGTGCATGTGCCCGTCCACAGTGACGACGTTGTCCGCGGCGGAGGTGATGACGGACGCGGCCCCGTACACGTCGGCGCTCAGCTTCAGGTCGTGTGCGGCGCCCGCGCCCTGCTTGAGGGCGAGAACCCCCTTGACGATGCCGGAGAAGTCTACGTCGCCCGAGCCTGCGCCGACGTCGATGACGACACTGCCGTCGACGGAACCGCGGTAATAGACTTGATCGTCCCCGTCGCCGCCCTTCACGGTCAGAGCTTTTCCGACGCCGAACCAATCGTTCATTTGCGCGCTGTCATTGCCGCAACCGCAGTCGATGGTAAGATTCCCCTCGACCCGGAAAGGGTCCATTACGAGGACGTCGTCCCCGCCTTTCAGGATGACCGTTACGTTGCTGGTGACACCGTCGTACACCTGTGGGTCGGTCAGCCCGTCAATTGTCGTAGCGTCGGCGCCCGAAGCTATCCTGAGCTGCCCGGCATCAAGCCCTGAGGTGTCAATCACGATGCTGTTGGCCTCGTCGTCGCCCGTGATGGTTATGCTCCCACCGGACTGCGAGATCGTAACACCCCCCGCAGGCGCAATCCTCTCCTCGAGCTGCTCAATTTCCAGCCGCCTGGAATACGTACTCCCTTTCCCCGTGTTCACTTGCGTCATGTGCTCGCCTCCTCTTCTCGAAGTCTGCATCTGCACCGTAACGGCGCATGCTGGGAAGCGTAGGGCGTGAATCGCAGGTCCTGCCTGCCGTTGAATCTATATGGTGGGCAGGGCCGGGATCGGACCGGCGACACCAGGATTTTCAGTCCTGTGCTCTACCAACTGAGCTACCTGCCCACCGAGTGTGAGACGCGAATATCGTAGCCCGCGGCGCGGCGCGCGTCAAGACGGATTTTCGCCGGGGGTGGTCCGGCTGAAGGACCTCATGAATCGCAGATCCTTTTTCATCTGGCGCGTCAGATTCTCGGCGGAATCGAACTTCCTCTCGGGCCTGACGAAGGACGCGATCTCCACCTCGAGGGCCTTGCCGTAGAGGTCGTCTCCGGCGTAGCCGAACACGGAGCGGTAGACGTCGGTGTTGCCGCATCTTCGCGCCCACCTCTGGATGTCCGAGAGGCTTCCGAAGCGGTTGCGTAAGAAAAACCCGTCCTTGCTTTTGTGTCCGAATTCGTAC
>Ga0172363_10004463_pt1 | contig 11327 bp, 13 predicted proteins | sample LakKivs2_kivu2a2_FD_114541 | JGI IMG/M metagenome (GOLD analysis project Ga0172363, IMG submission 114541) | Sediment microbial communities from Lake Kivu, Rwanda - Sediment s2_kivu2a2 | ecosystem: Environmental > Aquatic > Freshwater > Lake > Sediment | place: Rwanda: Western Province, Lake... | reverse complement strand
GATGTTTAAAAAGCATTTCGCGAGCACAAAATATATATCCTAAAAAACATGTGCTTGGCACATACATTATCATTTTTAAAAGTATGCTGAGGCATACACTGCTTTTTGAATTGAGGTGAATATGAATGGAAAATGTAGTTCAATCCGCTTTTAATAGAGCATTTGGAGTCGATAAAAATTACACCGCATCACCGGGAGTACAAGGTAGGATAGAGGAAGCTGAGAGAATTGACTGGGAAGCTAAAGTTTCAGAAGAATTTGACATTCAGATGCACAAAGCCAAAATAATGGTTGTAGGTTGTGGAGGAGCAGGATGTAACACAGTATCAAGATTAACAGAATTAGGAGCTTCAGGTGCTGAGATAATTGGGTTAAATACAGATGCAAAGCATTTGTCAATAACTAGGGCTCACAAGAAATTGTTAATAGGAAAGGATACAACCAAGGGTTTAGGTGCAGGTGGTTATCCACAGGTAGGAGAGAAAGCAGCCATAGAACAAAGAACTCAGGTTAAACAATTACTAGAAGGCGTAGATTTGGTATTCGTAACTGCAGGAATGGGAGGAGGAACAGGAACAGGAGCTGCCCCAGTTGTTGCAGAAATAGCTAAGAGTTTGGGGGCAATAGTAGTAGGAGCAGTTACAATGCCTTTCAAAATGGAAGGAACAAGAATCCAGAAGGCTGAAGACGGTTTGTCAAAACTAAGGCAAGTAACTGATACAGTTGTTGTTATTGAGAATCAAAAACTTTTAGAATACGCCGGATCTATGCCATTGGCTCAAGCATTTGCTTTGGCTGACGAGTTAATATCAATGATGATAAAAGGTATAACAGAGACTATAACAGTACCATCCCTAGTTAACCTAGACTTTGCAGATGTTAGGACAATAATGAAGTGCGGTGGCGTATCTGCAATATGCGTAGGTGAAAGCGACTCTCAATCAAGAATAAAAGATGCTGTTTTAAAGGCTTTGAATCATCCATTGCTTGAGGTAGATTATCAAGGAGCGTTAGGAGCATTAATACACGTTGTTTGTGGTCCTGACTGCACATTGGCAGAAATTAACGAGGCAGGGGAATTGATATCTAAGAGACTAAGCCAAGATGCTCAAGTAATCTGGGGAGCAAGAGTTATGCAAGAATATGCAGGGAAAGTTCAAGTTATTGCAATAATAACAGGTGTAAAATCACCTTACATTCTAGGTCCAATGCAGAGAGAAGATTTTGAAAAAACAGTTGAAAGCGAATTAGGTATCCCAGTGATTCTGAGATGAACAAAATAAAGGAAGTTAAATTTAAAAAAGGGGAGGAAGCTCCCTTCTTTTTAATTTTTTTCTCAAGAAATAATTGAGAAACTTCCTTTCCTTTTTTCTTTTTATTTTATACAAAAAGTTTTAATTCTTCTATTCTTTTTTTAGCGTCTACTGAGCTTCTGAAAAGACTTAAAAATACTTTTTGTAGCCATTCGATCCAATCTTTATCGTAAATATAGTAAAGAATGTAGGTTTCATGCTTCAATTCATCGCCTGCATAATTCCTAGGATCCAGAACTTCTTTTAAAACTGCTACTTTGTCATCTATTATGCTTGCCCTTAAAGGATGATAACAATGTCTTAATTCGATAGTATCATAACCGACTCTTTTATTTATTGACAATGTATTTTCAACATTATTTATTCCTGCTAGTTCTATTCTGCTTATAATTTTTGTAGAAATCTTTCTTTTACCAAGTTCTTCTAAAATATCTTTGACTGTTTTGCCTTGGTATGAGTAATTGGTGAACGTTAGATTTCCTGAGAAGAACAAAATCTGCCTTTCTACCTGTTTAATATATTCTATAAAATCCTTGAAATTATCAGAAGAATAATATTGAGTTCTAGTCATTCTTTTGAATTTCTTTTTATCCTTATCAATAAATTGGAATATTTCTGATGGACTAAAGTCTTCTATCTTTCTACCACGCTCTATCTGCTTAAATAGTCTTTCTTGGATTTCGGAGACATGAAACTTCTCTATATTGTTCCAAAATACGACTTTTAACGCTCCTGGAGTACCCTCTCTGAAGACCTTTGCGGATATAGTCCCCTCTTCAACTGCTATTTTCTCCACATACCTGTTAGCAGTCCTCCAGTTAACATCGATTAACTTAGCTATTTCATCAACACTTCTGGGCTTTGCATACACAAATTCGTTTATTTTTTGAATAATATCCTTGGTAAGCATACTAATAATATACAACTATATGTATAAAAAAGTGTATGTAATATGCTTATTTTATACAACTAATACTAATTATCGATGAATACCAAGTGCTGTTTAATTGCTGTGGGAGGAACTGGACACAGATTAAGAAAAGATGGCATAAAATTTCCCTATTCAAAATCTTCTTTGGAAGTTTCAGGGAAACCTATGTTATATTGGCTGTTGGATACATTAGAAAAGGTTGATATAGAAAAAGTTGTGATGACATCAGAAAGAAAAGATTCCCTTGATTTTGCTAAAAGAGTTGTAGATAATCATTTCAAAAACAGTTTTAATACAGTTTATAACTTAGATTCTGGTTTTGGTTCAAGCGGTCTGGCTTATCAAAATAAGAATTTGATAGATTTTCCTTGTTTTTTTGAAGCTGGACATTCGTTTCAAAATCCAGAACATTACAGAAAAATGAATAAAGAATATAAAGAAGGTTGTTTGATAGCATCAGGATTTCCATCTAAAGGTTTTGCTCTTCGTTACACTGTTAAAAATGAAAGAGGTAAAATAATTTACGTTGGTAAAAAATTTTCATCTATTGGAGAAATAGAAGTAGGAAGTCCAAAGCTTTTTGGAAGAGATTTTGTGGAAATCTTGCCTAACTTAGGTTATGACTTTGATAGAGTAATTCCTCATTACATTAGAAACGACAAACTGAAAATAATATCCAGCGCTATGCCTTTAGAGGTGGATGTTAAAAAAGAATGGGAAGAAGCTGTACCAAAATATAAGAAGTTTTTATTAAATTGCAGGTGATTAAATAAAAGTAAATTGGAAAAAGTTTATTGAAAAGAAAGATTTTGAATATGAAACATATTCTAGAGAAGATTATGATAAGATGGTAAAAGAATTACTAGATTCTGGAATTTTTAGTTTTAAATCTCAAGGTAATTATCAATTAGAAGGCTGTGGGGTTATAGTTTCGCCTCGAGCTTCAGGCTTGTGGAGACCTGTTTTATACTTCACTAGAAGAAAGGATGCTGAAAAATATGCAGAGATAGAATTTGAAAATGCACAATATGAAGTTACGGTTAATAAAATTGAAAAAGAGTTTAACCCTAAATTAAAATAAATTATTTAATCTGATTCTAGGTGAATTTAATATATGTTGGTTTTTTTTCTACGTTAACAAATCTGGCTTGAAGAGTTTCTCCAAATCTTTCGATATGGACGAATTCTTGAATTGATTGTCTTGGAGGCATTTTGGGTTCTTCAGCAGGATAACCTAAGGTTATAATTGCACAAGGTCTTACGTATTCAGGACATCCGAGTAGTCTGGCTACAACTACTTCAGAGAAAGCACCTACCCAACATGCACCTAGTTCTAACGCCTCTGCCATAAGAAGAATATTTTCAATCGCAGCTGCTACAGATTGTATTCCATAGAGCCTTGCTCCCCTTTCTCCATAAACAGCTGCTGCTAATCTCATGTTTATGCAAGCTACAATAAGGACAGGAGCTTCCAGCATCCAGTTTTGATTATAAGAAGCTGACACCACGTCTTTTTTAGTATCTTCATTTCTAACAACTATGAACTCCCATGGTTGGTAATTGCCTGTAGAAGGAGCGTGTCTAGCAGCTTCAAAAATCCATTCTAAAATTTTATCTGGTACTTCTTTCTTCAGATATTTCCTAACAGACCTTCTTTTTTTGATTATTTTTGATAAAGTTTCACAAACTTCTGGTTGAATAGGTTCATCAGGATTTTCTGTAGTATTTGTTTCTTTTCCAAATTTTTTAATAATGTCAAATGGCATAAAAATTAATTGTTTTAACAGCTTAAAATAACTAACTTTTATTTATTGTTAAGCTATATTCTTTTATATGGAATATTTAAAATTAGCAGAAGTTTATGAAAAATTAGAAAGCAAGTCTGGAAAGCTTGAAAAGACCCATATTGTTTCTAAAATTTTAGTTGAAGCGCCAAAGGAACTTTTATCTAAGATAGTTTTACTGATAAATGGTAGGGTATTTCCATCTTGGAGTGAAGAAGAGTTAGGAGTTGCAAATCAGTTGATGATAAAAGCAATTTCAAAATCTTACGGTATTAGTGAAAATGATGTTGTTAAAAACTTCAAGAAAACAGGCGATTTAGGAATAACTGTTGAAGAGTTGTCAACTAAGAGAAAGCAAATTACTTTAGGTAGAAAAAACCTAACCATCGACAAAGTCTTTGAAAATATACAATTAATATCAAAACAAGTTGGTAGCAGGTCCCAAGAAAGAAAACTGAATTTAATTACAGAATTACTAATTCAAGCAAAATCAAAAGAGGCTAAATATATCGTTAGAACTATACTAGGAGAATTAAGGATTGGAGTTGCAGAGGGAATAGTGAGAGATGCTATTGCAGAATCTTTTAACATTCCACCAGAGGATGTGGAAAATGCTTGGTTCTTAAACCCTGATTATGGAGAGATAGCGCAGATTGCAAAAGAAAAGGGAGTAGAAGGCCTAAAGAAAGTTAAGATTGATTTAGGAAAACCTATAATGGTTCTGCTTGCAGAGAAAGCACCCTCTTTAGAAGATGCCATAAAATCTTTTGATAAGGTAGCTTTAGAATACAAGTATGATGGTGCCAGATTCTTGGTTCATAAGAAAGATGAAAAAATTTGGATATTTACAAGAAGGCTAGAGAATGTTACAAAAGCATTTCCTGAAGTAGCGGAACTTTGTAGAAAGAATCTAAAGGCTAGGGAATGTATAGTTGATGGAGAGTGTGTAGCAATAAATCCAAAAAATAAAAGACCAGTTCCTTTCCAGATGCTTTCTCAAAGGATAAAGAGAAAGTATGATATAGAAAAAATAATAAAAGAAATTCCAGTTGAACTAAACTTATTTGATATCATTTACTTAGAAGGTAAAGCTTTATTTGATCAGACTTTAGAGAAAAGAAGAGAGATTTTGAAAAACATAGTTAAAACAGTCCCTGGGAAAATTCAATTGGCAAAACAATTGATTACAAGCAACATTAAGGAAGCAGATACTTTCTACAAAGAAGCTTTGAAAGCAGGGCATGAAGGATTAATTGTGAAGAATCTTGAAGCAAAATATCAATCTGGAAGAAGAGTTGCTGGCGGATGGCTTAAAGTAAAACCAGTTATGGAAAGTTTGGATTTAGTTATAACTGGAGCTACTTGGGGAACAGGCAAAAGAGCTGGTTTTCTAGGCTCTTATATATTAAGCTGTAGAGACCCAGATACAGGCAAGTTCTTGGAATGTGGTATGCTAGGAACAGGAGTAAAAGAGAAGAAAACCAACGTGGAAGACGTAACCTTGCAGGATATGACTAAATTATTAAAACCAAATATAGAATTTGAAAAAGGCAATGAAGTAAAAATAAAACCAAAAATTGTTATTGAAGTTGCTTATGAAGAGATACAGAAAAGTCCGACTTATTCTTCCGGTTATGCTTTAAGATTTCCGAGGTTCATTAGAATCAGGATAGATAAAGGAGCTGACGAAACTGATACAACTCAAAGAATAGCCACTTTATTCGAAGTGCAAAAGGGTAAAAAGCCTCTAAAAGATTAACTCGGCTACAATAGTTAATTTTATATATCTTTTTAATAATTTAGAATTATGAAAACAGCATCTATCCCTAAAGAAGATGAGATATCTAGAAGATTAAGAGAAGATAATTATTGTAGAGAAGTTCTTTTTGACCTAGTTTCAAGTTTTGGTTATGGACAACAAGCATTTAATAAACCTGGTTATGTTGCTTCTTTGTTAGATAAATTTCGTGATAAACCCAGATCTGAAAGTCAAAAAAGAATTGAAGATGCTTTTGAGTTTTATGAAAAGTACGGCCTTGTTACAGTAACTGAAAAAGAAATTGATATTAATAAAGAAAAAGTTCAAAAATACCTTCCAAGAAATTTACGTTCTTAATCAACTTTTTTTGGAATTCTGTTTTCTAAATCTATTATCTGCCAATCCTTGTAGTTTAATTTAACTGCTAAGATAGGTTTTGCCTTGCAAGATTTAGCAACCCTTATAAGTTCGTTTAATTGATTCAGATGACTTTTGGAATAATAAGCTTTTTTCTTGGATTTGCACTCTATAAATTGTACTTTACCATTTTTAACAGCTACCAAGTCACAAATAGCTTCCTCTTTTAACCCAGAACCAGCTACCCTATGAACAACAAATCCTTTTTTAGTTAGAAATTCTAATAGCTCCCTTTCCCTTCTAGAGCCCTTTGAACTTTTTGGCATATAATTTTATTCTTTCGAGTAACTTATAAATCATAGAAAGACCCAACCCGTCACTCCTGAGCCGTTGGGTCAAAATTATTGTCCATAAGGACAAAAAAATATTGAAATAGCCTATTTAAAAATTTTTTTATTCTAAAGAATATGTGTTAAGTTATCGGGTGGTGGGACATTAAGTTTATAAATCTTCTGAATTTTGAAAAAATAGTAAGTTTTTGATGTTTTTATAATTTAAGAACTCAAATCATAATATATTTAATGGTGTTTAAATGAAACCAGCATTTTTGTTAATAGTCTTATTTTTAATAACTCAGTTTCTAGGGCTATATGTAGGAACTCAATATCTTCAGGCTATAAAAATTGGAATAGCATCTCCTGCTTTGGAAAATCCAGAAAGCATACAAACCTCTTTTTACCTATTCGGATACATTATAGTGACAACCATAGGAATCTTAATTCTTATTAGGTTCAAAAAATCAGTTATAAGAATTCTAGAAGCTTTTGTAATTTTTACCGCATCTTGGCTTACTTTCGATTTTATATTGCCATTAGAAATTTTTTATTTTTCATTAGGTTTCTTTTTAGCTTTAGCATTAACGGCCTGGAAAATGTTTAAGCCAAGCATATTAAATCAGAATATTGCAGCCGTAGTCTCTGGATCAGGCGTCGGGGCTTTGCTTGGGGCTTCTCTTGGAGTTTTACCAGCAGTAGTTTTTATGCTAATATTATCTGTTTATGATTTTGTTTCGGTTTTTATTACAAAACACATGGTTACTATGGCCAAAGCGCTAACGGAAAGACCAAGTGCTTTTACTGTTGCGGCTCCGCCTAACCTTAAAGCTTTAACTTATACCAGTTTTAAAAAATCCAGAAAAAAAGCCAAGAAAATACATGTATTTCAGCTGGGTGTGGGTGATATGGTTATGCCTCTAATGTTTTCAGTTTCAGTGTTAAACAGGTTTAGTATAATAAATTCGTTAGGAGCTATTTTAGGGTCAACCTTAGCACTATTGGGCTTGATTTATTTCATGAGTAAGAAACCAAGACCACTACCAGCCTTACCTTTTATAACCTTTGGAACGTTTGCTGGATTTATACTTTCTTTTATGTTATGAATATTGCATTTATAAACTTCTTAGTTCATTATTAAAAATGATATTATGAACATAAGTGAATTAAAACCAGGTATGAATAACGTAAACATAAAAGCTAAGATATCAGAGTTGAAAGAACCAAGAGAAATCATGACAAAATTTGGAACTACCATAGATTTAACTGAAGCTACTTTAGAAGACGAGTCTGGCACTATAAGATTAGCCTTATGGGGAAAACAATCTGAAGGACTAGAAGAAGGACAGGAAGTAGAAGTGGTAGGCGGATTTACAAAAGAATTCAGAGATGAGATACAATTAGGAATTGGTAAAACTGGTTCTATAAAAACTGTTTAAGTCCTTATCGATGTTATTTTCATATCAAACGATTGGTACAGACAGTTTGCTTATAAAGGCAATCATGTTATATTGATATAACCTGTCAAAGTCTAGGATTTCCTGTTTTGGTTTTTGCAGCATGATGGAAGTAAATTCTAAATTTGATTTTGTTCTTGTCACAAAACTCTCTTATTTCTTTTTCTATTTCATACCAATATTTGCTGTTCTTTGAATAGATTTTATCATATTTCTTTATCAACTCTGGTTTGTTTCTCTTTAAAAATCTATAAATGTTGTCCTTAATAGAAGGATACAAGTTCAGATTTTCAAACCAATATTCGTCTATAAAACTCCTTGTTTTATTTATTATCTGTTTCCAGTTTGTTATCTCTGGCAAAAGTGGAGATATAAATATGACAGAATATATGCCTGTTCTGTGTAGCTTCTTTAATGCCTTTATTCTCCTGTCTAAAGACGGTGCTAATGGTTCCAACTCTCTTCTCATCTTATCATCCAAGCTAGACAAGGATATTGCCACCATAGAATGTTTAAATCTTTTGAGTAAATCTATGTCCCTGACAACTAAATCTGATTTGGTTAATATGTCTATGTGCGGTTGCAAAGGTATTAATTTTTTTAGTATCTTTCTTGTTAATTTGTATTTTTTATCAAGAGGTTGATAGCAATCTGTTACAGAACCAAGCGTTATATACTTCTTTTCGTATTTTTTATCCTTAATAAGGTCGTGTGCATTTATTTTCACATCTACAAATGAACCCCATGGTTCTTTATGCCCTGTAAATCTTTTCATGAATCTTGCATAGCAAAAGACGCATCCATGTTGGCATCCGATATAAGGATTTATTACATAATCTCCTTCTGGTAAGTTAGATTTTACTATTATTGATTTTGCTTTAATTTCTTTAACTTTCATTTAATCACTTAAAAATTGTTAAAGGAACCATAAAAAACTATCAGAAATATGTCACTGGCATATTTCTGAGAAAATGTTATAACATTTATTTAGAAGACTATACATATTTTTTATTAATTCTTAAAATCAAAGTAATTTATAAAAAAGGTTAATAAATGCAGTCAGTTAAAGATACTAAGGTAAATAGAAGAAAATGTTTTTGCCCAAGCTGTCCTAGCTTTAATAAAGACTGCAAAGGAGAAATTCTATATTGCAGCTTAGGAAAAAGTTCTTGTGATATTGATGCAAAAGGTTGTAAGTGTAGCGTATGTCCTGTTTTCATAGATAATAAATTAAAAGATTTTTATTTTTGTAACAAGGAAGAAGTTGGTCAAAGCAATATAATTATGCGAAAGAAAAGTTCTAAAGAAGATAATGAATTTTATCAAATGATAGTTGATATAAAAGACATGGCTGTCTCAGGGAATAGTGTTGTTCGTTCTATGGGATCGTTGAAAAAAATACCCTTTTCTTTAAATGATTTACATTTTGTTCCGGCACAGATTCACAAAATTCCATTAAACATAGAAGATAAAGTAAATACTGAAGTCGTTATAGGTCCTAAATCAGAAAAGCCTTTAAAAATTTCCTCCCCAATATTGATTTCTGGAATGAGTTTTGGTGCAGTCTCGAAAAAAGTTGGGCTAATTATTTCACAAACAGCTGCAAATTTAAAAATCGGTTTTAATTCAGGAGAAGGAGGGGTTATACCTGAAGAAATTCAAACTGCTTCAAAATATCTCATTATTCAATATGCTACCGGTAAATTTGGTATTAGCGATGATATTCTTAAACAATCTGCTGCAATTGAAATAAGGTTTGGTCAAGGGGCATACCCAGGCAAAGGAAGCTATTTACCATTAGATAAAATAACTCCAGAAATTGTTAAGTTAAGGAGACTAAAAGAAGGAGAACCGTCTTATTCCCCTGCTCATTATGATGATATGAAAACTCCAGAAGAGATTAGAAATAAAATAGTATATCTCAAGTCTCTCACAAAAGGAATTCCTATAGGCGCTAAAATTGGTTGTGGAAACATAGAAAGCGATATTAAAGTTCTAGTTGATGCTAATATAGATTTCATTGCACTTGATGGCTTTGGGGGCGGAACTGGGGCAACAGATTATTATGTAAGAGAGAATGTAGGAATACCAATCATTGCGGCAATTACCAGAGCTCACAAATTTTTGAAAAAACTTAACGCTAGGGATGATACTACTTTAATAGCTGGTGGTGGGCTAAGAACTTCTGCTGATTTTGCAAAATGTCTTGCTCTGGGAGCAGATGCTGTTTATATAGGAACTGCAGCTTTGATTGCCATTAATTGTCAACAATACAGAATCTGTCATACAGGTTTATGTCCTACAGGTATTGCTACTAACAACCCAGTCCTAGTCGAGCAACTTGATGTTAATGAAGGAGTAAGAAAGTTATCTAATTTCATAGAAGTTTCTACTAATGAAATTGCAAATCTTACAAGAATTGTAGGGAAGGATGATGTGAATAAACTTGATATAGATGACCTTGTATCTTTAAAAAAAGACCTTTCTGAAATTACTGATGTTAAATGGCTTGACGGAAACTAAAGTCGATTATTATTTAATTCTCCATTTAGTTATTATTAGCATTAAAAATGGCTGAGTAGTTCAGTAGGTAGAATGCCTGCCTGTTAAGCAGGAGGTCGCAAGTTCGAGTCTTGCCTCAGCCGCTTTAAGTGATTTGATGATTGATAGAAAAACAGTTGAACACGTTGCGAAAATATCAAGGATCAACCTTACTGACAAAGAGATTGAAAAATTCTCTAAAGAAATATCTGATGTTTTAAATTCATTCTCATTGTTAAAGGAGGTTGATACAAAAGATGTCAAACCATCCTTTCAACCAACTGAAATAAAAAATGTGATTAGGGAAGACATTGCCGAAGAATGTTTGTCACAAGATGAAGCTCTTTTGAATGCAGAACAAAAGGAAGATAAATTCTTCAGGGGACCAAGGTCTGTTTGATATGGATATTATTGAAGAATGCAAGAGAATAGATAAGAAATTGAATTGCTTTACAGCAATAGCTGATAAAATCGATAGAAAAATAGTTTTTTCTATTAAGGATTGCATATGCACCAAAGGAATGCTCTCAAGCGCTGGTAGCAGGATTCTACAAAATTATATTCCTGTCTTTGACGCAACTATTGTTGAAAAAATAAAAACAGTAGGTTCAATAATAGGTAAGACCTGTCAAGATGAGTTCGGTTTTGGAACTTTCTGTAAAAATACCTATAAAATTCCTAAGAATCCTTGGGATTTGGAAAGAAGTTGTGGTGGGAGCTCAGGTGGTGCGGCTTGCTTAACTGCTGCTCTAGATTATCCGCATATAGCTATTGGAGAATCAACTGGAGGTTCAATCTCTTGCCCTGCTGCATTCTGTGGAGTGATTGGTCTAACACCAACTTATGGTCTTGT
>Ga0172363_10004461_pt1 | contig 11329 bp, 11 predicted proteins | sample LakKivs2_kivu2a2_FD_114541 | JGI IMG/M metagenome (GOLD analysis project Ga0172363, IMG submission 114541) | Sediment microbial communities from Lake Kivu, Rwanda - Sediment s2_kivu2a2 | ecosystem: Environmental > Aquatic > Freshwater > Lake > Sediment | place: Rwanda: Western Province, Lake... | reverse complement strand
GGCTTGTAGATATGGACACCTTGAAGTAGTTAGACAACTCTACCATTGGAAACCTACGATTGATATTTCAGCCAATAATGAAAATGCATTTAAATGTGCTTGTCAAAAAGGACACCTAGAAGTGGTTAAACAACTCTATGAATGGAAACCTACGATTGATATTTCAGATGATGATGAATTAGCATTTAGACGGGCTTGTAAAAATGGACACCTAGAAGTGATTAAACAACTCTATGAGTGGAAACCTACGATTGATATTTCAGCAGAAAATGAACAAGCATTTAGAGTGGCTTGTGAAAAAGGACACTTAGAAGTGGTTAAACAACTCTATGAATGGAAACCTACGATTAATATTTCATCTCATAACGAAGGAGCAAACGAAGGAGCATTTGCATATGCTTGTTTAAATGGACACCTAGAAGTGGTTAAACAACTCTATGAGTGGAAACCTACGATTGATATTTCAGCCAATGATGAATTAGCATTTCTATGTGCTTGTTTAAATGGACACCTAGAAGTGATTAAACAACTCTATGAGTGGAAACCTACGATAGATATTTCATCTCATGACGAAGGAGCATTTCTATGTGCTTGTGAAAAAGGACACCTAGAAGTGGTTAAACAACTCTATGAGTGGAAACCTACAATTGATATCTCATCCAAATATGAAGTTGGATTTAGAATGGCTTGTCAAAAAGGACACATAGAAGTGGTTAAACAACTCTATGAGTGGAAACCTACGATTGATATAACAAGATTTTATCAATATAAATCACTCTTATTATCTTTAGGAATTACTGTTCCAAGCTCACTTACAAAGGAATCTATCCCTCAAGGAGAAACATTAGAATGTCCTATCTGTAGAGATAATATACATGGTGAATATATGGTTACAAAGTGTGGTCATAAGTATTGTGCTAATTGCATAAATCAATGGTTAGAGAATAATAATATTTGTCCTTACTGTAGGACACCTATTTAAAAAAAATATTTAATTTATAATAGTTATATGTATAGTGAAAAATTGAAATATTATTTATTAAATTATTTCTACTATTATTTATAATAAATGTCATCCGATATAGAATTCATAGAAGCTTGTAAAGCTGGAGATTTAGACTCTATTAAAGAAATATACAGGTTAAATTCTACGATTAATATTTCTGCTAATAATGAAGAAGCATTTAGAATGGCTTGTCAAAATGGACACCTAGAAGTGGTTAAACAACTCTACGAGTGGAAACCTACGATTGTTAATTCAGCTCTTGATCAAGTTCTTAATGATGATAATGATGAAAAAGATGCATTTCTAAATGCTTGTGCAAATGGACATTTAGAAGTAGTCAGACAACTCTACGAATGGGAACCTATGATTTTAGATTATGTAAGCCCATTTATAGCCGCTTGCACATCCGGACACCTTGACGTAGTCAGACAACTCTACGAATGGGAACTTATCCTTAATATTTCAGAACCAAACTATATAGATTGTTTTTTTGAGGCTTGTAATAATGAACACTTAGAAGTTATTAGACAACTATACCTGTGGAAACCTACGATTGTTGATTCAGCCAATTTTGGAGATTTATTCATAGAGGCTTGTCAAAATGGACATTTAGAGATTGTCAGACAACTCTACGAATGGAAACCTACGATTGTTATTTTAGCCTGTAATCAATATAAATCACTCTTATTATCTTTAGGAATTATTTTGCCACATTGTCTTGATAAGGAATCTATCCCTGAAGGAGAAATATTAGAATGTCCTATCTGTAGAGATAATATACATGGTGAATGTATGGTTACAAAGTGTGGTCATAAGTATTGTGCTAATTGCATAAATGAATGGTTAAAGAATAATAATATATGTCCTTATTGTAGGACATTTATTTAATTTATATTTTTAATTTTAGATATATAATGAAAAATTGAAATCTTATTTATTAATTATTTAAATTAATTATTTATAATTAATGTCATCCGATATAGAATTCATAGAAGCTTGTAAAGCCGGAGATTTAGACTCCATTAAAGAAATATACAGGCTAAATTCTACTATAGATATTTCTACAAATAATGAAGAAGCATTTAGAATGGCTTGTCAATACGGACAGCTTGAAGTGGTAAAACAACTCTATGAGTGGAAACCTACAATTAATATTTCTGCAAATGATGAATATGCATTTATTACTGCTTGTGAAAACGGACATTTAGAATTAGTCCAACAACTTTACCAATGGAAACCTAGTATAAATATTTCATCTCATGATGAAGAAGCATTTAGAATGGCTTGTCAAAATGGACATTTAAAGTTAGTCCAACAACTTTACCAATGGAAACCAACTATTATTTTTTCATTTTATGATCAAGAAGATATTGATTCAAGTCAGTATGAAGAAGCATTTAGATTGGCTTGTCAAAATGGACACCTAGAAGTGGTTAAACAACTCTACGAATGGAAACCTACGATTAATATTTCTTATGGTGATGAATACGCATTTAGAGTGGCTTGTAATTTTGGACACCTAGAAGTAGTTAGACAACTCTACGAATGGAAACCTACGATTAATATTTCTGCTGATGATGAATACGCATTTAGATGGGCTTGTGAAAATGGACACCTTGACGTAGTAAGACAACTCTACGAATGGAAACCAACTCTTAATATTTCACAAGATAATGATTTCGCATTTAGATGGGCTTGTAGATATGGACACCTAAAAATAGTCAGACTACTCTATAAATGGAAGCCTACACTTGATATTTCAGCAGAAAATGAATATGCGTTACGTTTTGCTTGCTTTAATGGACGCTTAGAAGTGGTTAAACAACTTTACCAATGGAAACCTACGATTGATATTTCAGCCCATAATGAACAGGCATTTAGATATGCTTGTGAAAACGGACATTTAGAGTTAGTCCAACAACTTTACAAATGGAAACCTACGATTAATATTTCACAAGATAATGATGTCGCATTTAGATGGGCTTGTAGATATGGACACCTTGAAGTAGTTAGACAACTCTACCAGTGGAAACCTACGATTGATATTTCAGCCAAAGATGAATATGCATTTAGGTTGGCTTGTCAAAATGGACATTTAGAGATTGTCAGACAACTCTACGAATGGAAACCCACGATTGATATAACAAGATTTTATCAATATAAATCTCTTTTCTTATCTTTAGGAATTTTTCCGGGTCTCAAAAAGGAATATATCCCTGAAGGAGAAACATTAGAATGTCCTATCTGTAGAGATAATATACATGGTGAATGTATGGTTACAAAGTGTGGTCATAAGTATTGTGCTAATTGTATAAATCAATGGTTAGAGAATAATAATATTTGTCCTTACTGTAGGACAAAAATTTAAAAGATATTTAATTTATAATATTATATAATAATGAATTATTTAAATCTTCAATATTTACAAAAAGCAAGTATAGGAGCAGTTGATAATAATCATGATAATTTTAGAAAATATATTGCGTTAAAAAGTTCATCAATTAATTGTATTTATAAATAATTAAATCTATATAAATATTTATATAGATTTTTAGAAATTTCTTCTACAAATTGGACATGAATTATTTGTTTCAAGACATGTATCTATACATCTCATACAAAAAATATGATCACAAGGAGTTCTTATATAAAAAAACTTTTTATCCATGCAAATTGGACACTCTTTTTGATCATTTTTATCAAAAACAGTAATTATATGATTAAACCAATGATTCATTTCTCCATCTACTTCTAGAGTAGTAATATTTGGGTTTAATTCATAAAGTTCTTTAGCCACATCTATATTCTCCATAAAACAAGCAAATCTAAAAGCTTTAATATAGGTTGCTGAATTAATAATAGTTGGTTTCCATTCGATAAGTTGTTTCAACACTTCAATATGTCCATACTCACAAGCTGATTGAAAAATATTATTATATTTAGGTGAATAAATAATACTTGGTTTCCATTGTAAAAGTTGTTTAATAACTTCGATATGTCCATTTTCACAAGCAGTAAAAAATGCATAATCATCTTGAACTGAAATATCAATTCTTGAATTCCATGCATAAAGTTGTCTCATTATTTCAATATGACCATGCTCACAAGCTAAACGAAAAAATATTTCATTATCCATTGATAAATCAATAGTTGGCTCCCATATATAAAGTTGTTTTACTACTTCAATGAAACCTTTACTACATGCTATTCTAAAAGCTAAATTATTATACGCTGAAATTTCTAGTGTAGGATTCCATTCATATAATTGATTTATTACATGTAAATGTCCATTCATACAAGCATTATTAAAAGCTTGTTCATAAAAATAAGATGTAGTTATTGTAGAATTATTTTCATATATTTCTCTTACTAATTCTATATTCCCCTTTTCACAAGCTTTAATAAAATTTACTTCTATTGGGTCCATGAAATCTTCATCAATCATTTTCAGTGTTTTATATTTATAATTTAATATAATTTTTGTTTTTAGATTTCAATTTTTTATTATAAAGAGACTTACATGATTTTATCAATGCTCATATTTGTTTAAAAATCCGTATGAATGCTCATTTGGATTTTTTTTACAGATTTTGCCTACACTTAGGACATGTAGGACTAGTGAAATGTTGATACAGCTTTTTGACACAGTCTTCACAAAACTTATGACCACAAGGTGTAACCAAACAATCACGTTTTTCTGTATCGTAACAGATAGGACATACCAATGTTTCTCCTTCAGGGATAGATTGCTTTTGGAGACTGGGAAAAAATCCTAAAGAAGATAGAAGTGATCTATATTGATAGAATCTTGAAAGATCAATCATAGGATTCAATTGGATGAGTAGTTGGACTAATTCTAAATGTCCGTTTTCACAAGCCCATCTAAATGCGTCTTCATAATAGGCTGTAGGTTTCCACTCATAGAGTTGTCTAACTACTTCAAGGTGTCCATATCTACAAGCCCAATAAAAAGCTTTCTCATAACAGTCTGAATCAACGATCGTATGTTTCAACTCGAAGAGTAGTATGACGACTTCAAGCTGTCCGTTTTCACAAGCACATCTAAATGCGTATCTATATTCATAAGAATTCACAATCGTAGGTTTCCATTCGTAGAGTTGTCTGACGACTTCAAGCTGTCCGTTTTCACAAGCCCATCTAAATGCGTCTCCATATTCATAAGAATTCACAATCGTAGGTTTCCATTTGTAGAGTTGTCTGACGATTTCAAGATGTCCATTTTCACAAGCCATTGCAAATGCAATTTCAAAAGCTGAAAAAAGTGACCACCTTTTTTTTTGGTAGAGTTGTCTGACTACGTCAAGGCGTTTATATAGACAAGCCCATACAAATTTCTTTTCATAATCCCCAAATTCATTGAATTCGTCCAAGTATTCAGGATCCATGCTCCATAGCTGGATAGCTCCAGAGGGTGAAATATCAATATCTGACATTGCTTTTTGATCTGACTTAATATTAGTATATATTATTTATAAATTATGTGTCAATTTTTTTTATTTTTATTATAAAGAGACTTACATGATTTAATCTTATCAATGCTCATATTTTTTTTTTAAATCCGCATGAATGCTCATGTGGATTTTTTTACAGATTTCCTCTACACAAAGGACATGTAGGCTGAGGAGGAACAACCTCTTCCTTCTCAAGAAAGGGTTCATACAGCTTTTCGACACAGTCTTCGCAAAACTTATGACCACACCATGTAACCAACCGATCACGCTTTTCTGTTTCGAAACAGATAGGACACTCAAATGTGTCTTCTTCAGGGATAGATTCCTTTTGGAAATTTCTAAGTAGGCTCAGAAAAGGAATTCCTAAAGATTTCAAGAGAGATTTATATTCAATAAACCTTGAAAGATCAATCGTAGGTTTCAATTGGATGAGTAGTCTGACTACTTCAGGGGTTGGTCTGGAAACTCCATAACGTAACGATAAATTTAGTCTATGTTCATAAGAACGACAAGCTTTTCCAAATGCATCTTCAAAATAGGCTGAATTAACAATCGTAGGTGTCCACTCGATGAGTTGTCTGACCAAGTCTAAATTTCCGTTTTCACAAGCATATCTAAATGCGTATTCATTTCTGGCTGAAATATTAAGAGTTGGTTTCCACTCGAAGAGTTGTCTGACGATTTCAAGATGTCCATTTTTACAAGCCACTCTAAATGCGTATTCATCATTGGTTGAAATATTAATCGTAGGTTTCCACTGGTAGAGTTGTCTGACTACTTCGAAGTGTCCATTATAGCAAGCCGCTCTAAATGCGTATTCATCAAGGGCTGAAATATCAATCGTAGGTTTCCACTCGATGAGTTGTCTGACCAAGTCAGGGTTTCCAGAACGACAAGCATTAGAAAATGCTTTATCATAAGAGGCTGAATCAACAATCGTAAGATTCCATTCGCGGAGTTGTTGGACTAACTCTAAATGTCCCATTTCACAAGCATATCTAAATGCCCAATCTTTATGTGCAGAAATATTGATAGAAGGGTTCCAGAGTTGTCTGACAAGGTCTAAGTTTAAATCTTCAACAGCACATAAGAATTCTCGAAGTTCTTCATTCATTCTTTTGGATAAATATTAGTATATATTATTTATAAATTATGTGTCAATTATTTTTATTATAAAGAGACTTACATGATTTAATCAATGCTCATATTTTTTTTTTAAATTCGCATGAATGCTCATGTGGATTTTTTTTACAGATTTTGCCTACAGTAAGGACACTCAGGATTATTTTTTAACCATTGATTTATACAATTAGCACAAAACTTATGACCACACTTTGTAACCATACATTCACTTTTTTGTATAATATCCATACATATAGGACATTCTAATGTTTCTCTTTCATGGATAGATTCCTTTTGGAGATTGTTCGATAGGATAATTCCTAAAGATTCGAAGAGAGATCTATATTGATAGAATCTTGATTGATAGAATCTTGAAAGATCAATCGTAGGTTTCAATTCGAAGAGTAGTCTGACTACGTCTCCGTATTTTTTTTTTCCTTTTTTTTTTTTTTTTTCTTTTTTTTTTTTTTTTCCTTTATGTATGTCAGAAAACTCTGTGTTAAAGTTCTTCCTACAAGCTTTTCCAAATGCCTCATCATAACAGGCTGAATCAACAATCGTTGGTTTCCATTCGTAGAGTTGTCTGACGATTTGAAGATGTCCATTTTCACAAGCATTTTCAAATGCATTATCATAATAGGCTGAATTAACAATCGTAGGTTTCCATTGATGGAGTAGTATGACCATTTGAAAAATTTCAACACTGGCACGATTTTTAGGATCTTGACAACAAGCATACCAACAAGCCTTTTTAAATGACTCATCATAACAGGCTGAATCAACAATCGTAGGTTTCCACTTGATGAGTTGTTCGACCAAGTCAGTGTCAAACAATTGACAACTAAATGCGTCTTCATATCCGGTAGAATTCACAATCTTAGGTTTCCATCCATATAGTAGTCTGACTACTTCAAGATGTCTATATCTACAAGCCACTTTAAATGCCTCATCATAACAGGCTAAATCAATAATCCTAGGTTTCCATCCATAGAGTAGTCTGACGATTTCAAGATGTCCTTTATAACAAGCATTTTCAAATGCTCTATCATAAGAGGCTGAATCAACAATCGTAGGTTTCCATTCGTAGAGTTGTCTGACGATTTTAAGATGTCTATTTTCACAAGCTCCGGTGAATGCGTCTCGAATAGAAACCTGAGAATTAAAAATCTCAGGTTTCAATGCGTAGATTTTTCTGACTAAGTTCAAGTCTCTACAATCAAGAGCATTTCTAAATAATTCTTGAGTTTGGTCAATGACTGACATTGCTTTTTGATTATAAATAGTATAAATTATTTATAAATTATGTGTCAATTTTTTTATAAAAAAAAATGAAAAAATATATATAAATACAATAATTATTTTTGATACAAATAATGAATACAAGATCAAAACAAAAAATAGAGATAGGTTATACATTGATAAAATTATATTTAGATAATCATTTATATTGTAATCTAAATACAAGATATGCAGTAGCAAAAATAAATATATTAAAAAATAAATTAAATCTTGAAGGATGCAAAGATGATGAAATAAATAATAGATTATTTATGGTAAAAAATGCATTCATTATAGAAATAACAAGTTTAGATAATAAAAAAAATTATAGAAAAGGTTATAGTTATTTTTCAAATAATTTAGTAGAAATAGACAAATATTATACTCAAGATGATTTAATTTATTTTTCAACATATGAAAATTTAATAAATTATTTTATGAATATTTATATAAATGATTTTCAGATAATAATAAGTAATAAAAAAATACAATTATTTAATCCATTTAATAAAATTGTAAAAGTATATAAAGAATACTGTAAAGAAAATAAAAAAGAAAATGAATTAGATATGATTTTATATTATGATAAAAAAGGATTTCTTAAACGAATAAATTATATTACATCATTTTCACAGTATGATAGTAATTATTCAGAAATAATAAATATTAATGTAGATAAATCAAAAAAATATTATATATATAGTTATGGTGAATTATTTGCAGAATTTTCAGAAAAAGATTTTATTAATTCATGGACTTTCTAAAAAAAATATATATATATTATACAATGGAAGTTCAATATTTTTATAAAATAGATGATAAAATTCATATAATATATAAACATCAAGTTACAAAAGCTGAAATAATGATAGCAGAATAAATTATTTTGAATATGAGACTACCAGAAATATTAGAACATCATAAAAAACAAATAATAAAACATCATAAAGAATATTTTTCATTAGATGATAATGATAATATATTACAAAAAAATATAAAATTTATAAAATTTGTTAAATTTAATCCAAATGAATTAGTTGATAATGAGAATCCATATTGGAATAATGAAACGACAATAAAAGAATATTTAGAATTTTATGGAATCAAAGGATTACAAAGTAATAAATGTTGTTTTCTTTATAAATTTATAGAGTAATATATTTTACAATTTATTCTCTATATAATAAAAAATTTGACACATTTTTTATTAAATAATATAAACTATTATTTATAATCTAATGAAATGGTATCCCTTCTCAACGATAGCTATATAGATAATTTTATTGAAGCTTGCGAAGATGGGGACTTAGACTCCATCAGAGATATATACGGACTTAATCCTAATATCATTGATATTTCAGCCTATGATGAACAAGCATTTACAGAGGCTTGTGAAAATGGACATTTGAAAGTGGTTAAACAACTCTATCAATGGAAACCTACGATTGATATTTCTGCCTATGATGAATACGCATTTAGAATAGCTTGTAATAATGGACACCTTGACGTAGTTAGACAACTCTACCAATGGAAACTTGGATTGATTGATATTTCAGCCCAAAATGATGATGCATTTATAGGAGCTTGTAAAAATGGACACTTAGAAGTAGTCAAACAACTTTACGAGTGGAAACCAACGATTGATATTTCTGCCCTTGAATTTGGATTTAGATTTGCTTGTGTAAATAGACACTTAGAAGTCGTCAAACAACTCTATCAATGGAATTCTAACATTAAAAATTCAGTCTTTGAATACGCATTTAGAGGAGCTTGTAAAAATGGACACCTTGACGTAGTCAGACTACTTTACCAGTGGAATCCTTCTATCAATATTTCAGCAAAGAAAGAATACGCATTTAGAATAGCTTGTATGAATGGACATTTAGAAATAGTCAGACAACTCTATCAATGGAAACCTTCTATCAATATTTCAGCAAAGAAAGAATGGTCATTTAGATATGCTTGTAAATTCGGACATTTAGAAATAGTCAGACAACTCTACCAGTGGAAACCTACGATTGATATTTCAGCCAAAGATGAATACGCATTTAGATTAAGTTGCCGAACGGGAAAGATAGAAGTAGTTAGACAACTCTACCAATGGAAACCTACTATTGATATTTCAGCCTGGGATGAATACGCATTTAGATGGGCTTGTGAAAATGGACGTTTAGAAATAGTCAGACAACTCTATCAATGGAAGCCTACGATACTAAGCCCACTTACAAAGGAATCTATCCCTGAAGGAGAAACATTAGAATGTCCTATTTGTAGAGATAATATACATGGTGAATGTATGGTTACAAAATGTGGTCATAAGTATTGTGCTTATTGCATAAATCAATGGTTAGAGAATAGTCCTACATGTCCTTACTGTAGGCGAAATATTTAAAAAAATCCAAATGAGCATTCATACGGATTTTTTAAAAAATATGAGCATTTATTTGATCTTCATAGATTAAATCATGTAAGTCTCTTTATTATAAAAAATAAAAAAATTGACACATAATTTATTAATAATAAAATATTCTAAAATATATACTTGAATTTAATGGTAAAGCTTGTTTGCTCATCATTATTCTTTTTCAATGCCTGTAAAAATGGTGACATTAAAATTGTAGAAAAATACTTTGATTACTTTGAAAATAATTGCCAAAATATTAAGATTTCATTGGTTGATTGTCTCAATATTTCTTGTATTATGGGACATTTTGATATTTTTAAATTTTTAACTGATAAAGGTATCAAATTTTCAACTTTATCACTTTGGAATATTATATTGGAATATTTTATTGAATCCTTCATAAAAGACGATCCTGTTTGTCATGGACAATTCAAAATTTTTAGATATTTATCAAAAAATAATAAATATCTTTCATTCTGTGATTCCAATGAAGAGTTTATATTTAATCCCAGAAATCTACAATTTTCATTAGTTCGAAAACAAATTGAATCTTATGGAAAATTTTCAAATGAAATAATTACTACAAAATTCTATGATGCCATGACTAATATGTTTTATAAATTAAATTTATAAAACATATATAGGGTATAAAGAGCATTCGTATTTAGATACATATAAGTCTCTTTTATAATTCATTATTTTTATATACCTTATCTTGTTTTACACCTTTTAATATATTTCTTATATACTTTTATCTATTTTTCAGTAATAAAAAAAATTGATACGTATTTTTAGTTATCTATAGAATAAATAAATAAATAGTAATCATATTTACTGAAATGAGACCAAACAATCAAATCGTTTATGTATTCGCCGCTGTCCAACCCAATGGAAAAATTAATTATGCAGTCCCTATGCCGATTGCTGTTCCTCAACAGCTCGCTCAAGTGAAATATCAAGTTCCTGAGATAACACCTGTTAAAAAAGTTACTGAGGTTATTCCTCAAAAGAATACACAACAGGATGAAACTGAAAATGAAAATGATG
>Ga0172363_10004460_pt1 | contig 11330 bp, 9 predicted proteins | sample LakKivs2_kivu2a2_FD_114541 | JGI IMG/M metagenome (GOLD analysis project Ga0172363, IMG submission 114541) | Sediment microbial communities from Lake Kivu, Rwanda - Sediment s2_kivu2a2 | ecosystem: Environmental > Aquatic > Freshwater > Lake > Sediment | place: Rwanda: Western Province, Lake... | reverse complement strand
GGCGGCGGCAGGAACGGGCGCGGCGGCAACGGCGCCATCGCCGCCTTCATGAACGCGGTCCACAGCGGCAGAGCCGCCTTGCCGCCCGACATGCCGAGTGGCGACCGCTGGTCGAAGCCGACCCACACCGCGGCCACGAGGTCCGGCGTGAAGCCGACGAACCACGCATCGCGGTAGTCGTTGGTGGTCCCCGTCTTCCCGGCAGCCGGATGGCGGAAGCCCGCCGACCGGGCCGAGCTGGCGGTGCCTGCGTCGAGCACCCCTTCCAGCATGTGCGTCAGGACATAGGCCGTATCGGGCGGCACCACCGCCCGCAACGCGGGGGTCTCGCCGAGGATCGGCTCGCCGTCCCGCGACGTCACGCGCTCGATGGCGACCGGCTCGGCGCGCGTGCCGCCGCTCGCGAGGACCGCGTACACCGACGCCATCTCCAGCGGTGTCGCCTCGGCTGCGCCGAGCGCGAGCGCGGGCACCGCGGGCAGCGGCCCCGTCACGCCCATCGCGTGCGCGAGATCGACGATCGGCGGCAATCCGACCGACTGCGCGACCTGCGCGGCCGCCGCGTTAAGCGAGCGCTCGAGCGCGACGCGCGCCGTCACCTCACCCATGTAGTGGTCGCCGTAGTTGCTCGGGACCCACGCGCGACCGTCTTCGAGCGGCCAGGAGAACGGGCTGTCGTCGAGCCGGGACGCCGGCGTCAAGTGCCGCTCCGGATCGTCCTCGATCATCGCTGCCAGGTAGACGATCGGCTTGAACGTCGACCCGGTTTGCCGGCGCGCCTGGACGGCCCGGTTGAACTGGCTCGCCTGGTAGCTCCGTCCACCGACCATCGCACGGATCTTGCCCGTTCCGGGCGCGAGCGCCACGAGCGCCGCCTCGAGGCGGTCTGTTCCGGCGGCGGCACCGAGCCCGGGACGCTCCTTCTCGAGGCGCACCAGATGCTCCTGCAGAGCGCGCTGCGCATCCTCCTGCATCAGCGGATCGAGCGTCGTGTACACGTTGAATCCCTCGGTGGTGAGCACCTCTTCGGGAAAACGCTTGACGAGCTCCGACTTCACGTGGTCGACGAAGAACGGCGCGATGGTCGCGTCGGCTGGTGCGTCGACCACGCCGAGCGGCGTTGCGATGGCAGCCGCCCAGGTCGCTTCGTCGACGTCGCCCGCGTCGAGCAGCAGACGGAGCACGGTGTTCCGCCGCTGCAGGGCCCGCTCCGGCGCGATGAAGGGCGAGTACGCGTTCGGGCCCCGGATGAGACCGGCGAGCAGCGCCGCCTCCGCGACCGTGAGGTCGCGCGGCGACTTCGCGAAGTAGAAGTCCGACGCTTCGGCGACGCCGAAGATGCCCCGCGCCCCCCGCTGCCCGAGATAGATCTCGTTCAGGTAGTTCTCGAGGATCTGCATCTTCGAGTAGCGCTGCTCCGCGACCAGGGCCATGGCGACCTCGGTGAGCTTGCGCGACAGCGTGCGCTCGGTCGTGAGGAAGAAGTTCTTCATCAGCTGCTGCGTGAGCGTGCTGCCGCCCTGCCGCACGCGACCGGAGCGCAGGTTGGTCACGGCCGCTCGGCCGATGCCGATCAAGTCCACGCCGTGGTGAGCGAAGAACCGGCTGTCCTCGGTCGCGAGGATCGCTCGGACCAGCACCGGTGCGACGTCGGTCACCTTGACCGCGCGCCGGTCCTCCCAGTTTCCCTCGTAGATCCCGGTCAGCTCCTCGGGCTCGAGCGCGATCGCCGCGACCGCCTCGCCGCTATCCAGATCGGTGATCGCCGTGATGCGTTCCTGATCGAGCCCGAGGCGCACGCGTTGCGTCTGCCGGCGCCCGAGCGCCCCGGCCCGCAGCGCGATCTCGAGCGCCCCCGGGCTGCCCCGGTACTCGCCACCCGCGACCGGCTCCGCAGCGCTGGCGCGATACGAGAGGCGCTCGAGACGTCGCGGCAGGCGTGCGGCCGCGACGTCGAGTCCGACGAAGAGCAGGAACTCGTCGCTGTAGATCCGCGATGGGAAGTCCCAGCGGCGGCCGGAGAACTTCTGGTCGACGACGGTCGCGAGATGGCGCTGGGCCGGAACGGCGAGCGCGATGGCGATCCCCACGAGGAGGATCGCCACCGCGGCACCGATCTTGATCCACGAGCGGAGGCGACGACGCCGCGGGCGCGACGTACCGCTCGTCCCCGCGGGGCTGCTCACCCCGTCGGCGGCTTCAGCGCGAGGAACACCGTGTTCTCGCCGCGGCGGACGAGCATCAGGACGCTCTTGCCCTCCCCGGTGGCCTTCATCTCCTTCTTGTAGCCGTCGACGTCCTTCACCGCCTTGCGGTTGACCTCGACGATCACGTCGCCGCGGCGCAGCCCCGCCTCGTCCGCCGGGCTACCCGGCTCGACGCCGGACACCAGGACACCCTGCACGTCGACACCGATGCCGAGCGACTCCGCGATCTCCGGCGTGAGGTTCTGGACCGCCAGGCCGAAGGCTTCGGACTCGCCGCTCGCCACCTGCTCCTCGTCGTCCTTCATCTCGGCGATCTTGATCGAGACGGTCTCCTCGGTGCCGTCGCGCATGACGACGACGGGGACCTCCTGCCCGATCTTCTCGCGCGCCACCAGCGTCGGAAGCTCGGTGGACTCCTTCACTTCGCGGCCGTCGAAGCTCACGATGACGTCACCGACCTTGATGCCAGCCTCCTCGGCGGGACCGCCCTTCACGACGTCGGCGACGAGCGCGCCGCGCGACGCCTTGAGGCCGAGAGTGTCGGCAATGTCCGGCGTGACCTTCTGGATCATGACGCCGATCCAGCCACGCGTGACCTTGCCCTTCTCGCGCATCTGGGGGATCAGATCCTTCGCGAGGTTGATCGGGATCGCGAAGCCGATGCCGATGTTGCCCCCGCTGCGGCTGAAGATCGAGGTGTTGATCCCGACCACGCGGCCGTTGAGATCGAGCAGCGGACCACCCGAGTTGCCCGGGTTGATCGGCGTGTCGGTCTGCAGGAAGTCGTCGTAGTTGCCCTGGCCGATGAAGCGACCCTTGGCGCTCACGATGCCGGCGGTCACCGAGAACTCGAGACCGAACGGGTTGCCGATCGCCATCACCCACTCACCGACCCTGACCTTCTCCGAGTCGCCGAACGGGATCGTGGGCAGGTCCTTCTTCGCGTCGATCTTGAGCACCGCGAGGTCGGTCTTGGGATCGCGGCCGACGAGCTCCGCGGTCATCTCCTCGCCGGAGTTGAGCTTCACCTTGATCTCGTTGGCGTTCTCGACCACGTGATTGTTGGTCAGGATGTAGCCGGCCGGGTCGAAGATGAAGCCCGAGCCGAGGCTCCGCTCGGGAGCGCGCCGGCGTGGCATGGGGCCGAAGAAACGCTCGAACGGCTCCCAGAACTCGCGCGGGTCCTGACCCTGTCCACCCCCCGGCGGGAAACCCGGCATCTGGCCGCGCGGGCCGCCGTGGAATCGCGGCGACCCGCCGCCCCCACCACCGTTGCCGTCGCCCTGCTCACCCCGATCACCGCCGCGGTCGCCCTTGCTCGAGGTCGAGATGTTCACCACCGCGTGGCTCAGGTCCTCGGCGAGAACGGTGAAGTCGGGCAGCTGGCACTTCACGCAGGCGCCGCCCGCCGCCCCGCCGTCGTCGCCCGCGGCGACGCTACGTTCGACGGACGAGCCGCCATCCTTGACCTCGGCGACGGCCGACGAAGGTTCCTGTCCGGGGTTGCGCACGGCCAGGACGCCGACGGCGAAGCCCACGAGGAGCAGGACGATCACTTTCAACACGCTGCGCATTCGTTGGATCCCTCAGGAGGACAATGGTGATGTCGTCAGCCGCGCGAGATCGCGACGAACCTCATGCGGAGGTCGTAAAGGATGCGCTCGAGGAGAGCGGCCTCGTCCGCATCGAGATTGCCCTGCGTCTTGCGCTCGAGCACCGCGATGAGGTCGATGATGTGCCGCGCCGCCGCGAGGTCGCGCGGCGCTTCGCCGCCCTCGAGATCGGGGATCTCGCCGAGGTGCATCAGGGCCTGGGTGCTGAGGCTGATCAGCAACGTGCCGAAGCTGGGCTCGAATGGGGCGCTCGGGCGCTCCTCGTAGGGCTCACCGCGAGGCGTGGCCAGCTCGGGATTGGACTCGGCTCCCTCGCCCGCACCGCTCGCGACCTGCCCACGGGACGGCGACGGCGACGGCGACGCCTGCGAAGGCGACCCCGCCGGCGTGGCCGGGGCCTGCGACGGCTCGGTCACTTCGTCGTTGCGCTCGCTGCCGTCGGGCGCGAAGCGTCGCCGGTCGATGACCCGGAACGCCGGTGCCTCCTCGCGGTCCTCGCGGTCGTGGTTCTCCGCCATGCGGACGGCGCCCGCGCGGCCGGTCTCGGGATCCCTCATGTCAGTTGATTCCCCGTGGCGATGGCTGGCACCGATCGGCAGCTCGCTCACGCTCCGTGGGACGCTCGGCTCGACCGGGTGTTCACGACGATCGCCGTTGCGCTGCGTGGCGCTCTCGCGCGCGCCGAGCGAGGCTGGAACCCGTTCCGGGACGATCCTCGTCGAGGAAGCGCGCATTCGGTCCGTTCGGTGCGAGCATGGCGCGACCTCGCGGCGGCGATTGCATACGCTCGATGGGTAGTGCCACCCCCTCGGGATGTCAAGGTAAGCGATCGCGCAGGGCCTGCCACGCGGCGTCGACCGCGACCGCGACGCCGTGCTCGAGGTGCAGGGAGGCGACCCGTGCGCCGCGCGGACCGAACCCCGCCGGGATCGTGCTCACGTAGAGCACGACCCCGGCCGTTCCCACGGCGGCCGCAACATGGCTCGGTCCCGCATCGTTGCCGACGAACGCATCTGCTGCGGCGAGGAGACCCGCGAGCACCTCGACCGATCCCGGCCGCGCGATCTTGCCGACCGCTCGCCAGCAGTCCTCCTCACCGTCCTCCGCGGGTCCGAGCACGACCACGACGTCGCCGCCGCCGCGCTGCCAGCGCTCTGCCAGCGTCACGTGCAGCTCGACCGGGACACGCTTCGCCCGGCCCCCGCTGCCCGGCAGCAGCGCGAGCAGCGGCCTGCCGTGGCGGGGCACCGTAGCTGCGTCCGCCAGCAGGCGCGGTATCGCGGGCACCGACACCGGGCCGCCCACCGCCTGCAGAAAGAGGTCCGCCGCGTGGATCGGCAGCGGCGGGCGCGGGAAGCGCACGACCAGCGCCCGCCCGGTCGCGTGCAGGCGCCGCGCGACGACCGGGACGTCGGCGCCCGTGAAGCTCACGATCCGTGCGAACCCGCCGAGCCAGGCCCACGTCGTCGGGTCGTCCGCGGGCGAGAACAGCCGCGCGATCTCCACGGCATCGAGGGATCGGACAGTGACCGGTGACCGGTAGAGGCGCGCGACCTGGGCTGCCGCACCGCGCGCATACATGGTCACGGGCCCGGAAGCGGCGAGCGCCGCGATCGCCGGCTCGAGGCAGACCGCGTCGCCCAGTGCCCCCGGAAAGAGCACCAGCACGCCGGCGGCGGCGGACGTCATGCCATCCTCGCCACGGCCGGGGGCTGCTTCGCGAGCTCCGCCACGGCCGGGGGCTGCTTCGCGCGCTCCGCCACGGCCGGGAGCTGCCTTGCGAGCTTCATTGTCGCGCCGGGTTTCGGTAGCATCGACGACGCATGCCGATCCCGAACGCTGTCGCCCAGTCACCGCTCGACCTGATCGGCAGCACGCCCGTCGTCCGCCTCAACCGCGTGCTGCCGCCAGGCGGCGCCCAGATCTGGGCGAAGCTCGAGCTCGCCAACCTCGGCGGCAGCATCAAGGACCGGATCTGCCTGTCGATGATCGAGGACGCGGAGCGCAGCGGGCGCCTGAAGCCAGGCGATGTCGTGGTCGAGCCGACCAGCGGCAACACCGGCATCGGACTCGCGCTGGTGTGCGCGGTGAAGGGCTACCGGCTCATCCTGACCATGCCCGACACGATGAGTGAGGAGCGCAGGAGCCTGCTCCGCGGCTACGGCGCGGAGCTCGAGCTGACGCCCGACACCAGAGGCATGCACGCCGCAGTGGAGCGCGCCGAGGAGATCGCGCGCCAGGAGCCGCGAGCGTTTCTGCCACAGCAGTTCCGCAACCCATCGAATCCCGAGGCGCACCGCCGCACCACCGCAGCCGAGATCCTCGACCAGTTCCCGCGCATCGACGCCTTCGTTGCCGGCGTCGGGACGGGGGGCACGATCACCGGCGTGGGCAGGGTCTTGCACCAGGAGCGCCCCGGCTGCCGCGTCTTCGCCGTCGAGCCGGCGCGCTCGGCCGTCCTGTCCGGCGGCGCGCCGGGCTATCACAACATCCAGGGGATCGGGGCGGGCTTCGTCCCCGAGAACCTCGACCCGGTGTCCTACGACGAGGTGATCACGATCGAGGACGCCGACGCCGCGGCGTACGCGCGCCGCCTCGCACGCGAGGAGGGGCTGCTGGTCGGCATCTCGTCGGGCGCGAACTGTGCCGCGGCCGTGCAGGTCGCTCGCGAGCTCACCCCCGAGCACGTCGTCCTCACCGTGTTCTGCGACACGGGAGAGCGCTATCTCACGACCGACCTCTTTCGTGAGGCCAAGAGCTGAGCCGTGGCGCGAGAATTCGACCCAGCTCCCGCTGCCGGGGCGCGTGAATTCGACCCATCGGGCGCCGCTGCAGGGACGCGAGACTTCGACCCATCGGGCGCCGCTCTCGAACCCGCGACCGCGGCGAAGCTCGAGCGTCTGCGCGCGATCGTCCGCTCCGTTCCGTCCGCAGTGGTTGCCTTCTCCGGTGGCGTGGACTCCACCTTCGTCCTGCACATCGCCCGCGAGGAGCTGGGCGACGCGGTGATCGCACTGACGACCGCGTCGGCCTCTCTGCCGGCGCACGAGCTTGCGGAGGCGCGGGCCCTCGCCGAGCGGTGCGGGGTGCGACACGTCGTCGTTCCGACCGACGAGGTCGCGATCGACGACTACGCGCGCAACCCTGCCAACCGATGCTACTTCTGCAAGGACAACCTCTACCGCATCTGCCACGCGGAAGCAGAAGCGCGCGGCTTCGCGTCGATCCTCGACGGGGTGAACGCCGACGACCCGGGTGACTTCCGCCCCGGCCTGATCGCAGCGACCGAGCAGAAGGTCCGTCATCCGCTCGTCGAAGCTGCGATGTCGAAGCGCGACGTGCGCATGGTCAGTGCGGCGATGGGTCTCCCCACCTGGGACAAGCCGGCCTCGCCGTGCCTCGCATCGCGCTTTCCCTACGGTACGCCGATCACGCACCAGCGCCTCGGACAGGTGGAACGCGCCGAGGCCGGGCTCCGCGCACTCGGGTTCCGGGAGTTTCGTGTCCGCTTCGAGCAGGACACGGCACGGCTCGAGGTCGCCCTGTCCGAGCTCCCGCGCTGCTGCGACCCTGAACTGCGCGACCGGGTGGTCGCGGCGGTCCTGAGCGCCGGGTTCCGACACGTCGTACTGGACCTTGCCGGCTTCCGCAGCGGCAGCCTGAACGACGCCTTGCCGGCAGATACGCGTCGCGGCGGCTGACCGGTCGAGCCGGCCCTTTGTCGCGACTCTCTCGCGACTCTCTCGCGACTCAGGTCTCTCGAGTCACGGCGCGAAGATCGTCCGCAACTCCTCCATGATCTTCTCTTCCGGATGCGCGCGGGCGATCGCGAGCTCCTTCACGAGGAGATTGCGGGCGGTGTCGAGCATCTTGCGCTCGCCGAACGACAGCTCCTTGTCGCCTTTCAAGACGAAGAGATCGCGAAGAACCTTCGCGATCTCGAGCACCGAGCCGGTCTTGATCTTCTCGGTGTACTCGCGGTAGCGCCGGTTCCAGGTCTGCTGGTCGATCTCCACCTTCTTGTCGCGGAGGATCTTGTAAACCTTGCTGACCATGTCCTTGCCGATGATGCGCCTCAACCCCACCGACGCCACGTTCTCCATCGGAACCATGATCGTCATGTCGCTCTCGAGAAAGCGGAGCATGTAGAACTTCTTTTCGGTGCCGGCGATGGTACGGCTCTGAACGCTCTCGATCACCCCGACACCGTGCGCGGGATACACCACTTTCTCGCCAATTTTGAACTGCATCAAGGCGGGGACCCTCCGGGACGCACTGCGAATCTAACGGAAATTTCGGTTTCAATCAACCGAGCGTCCCCGATGCTCGAATTCAAAACGACGTTCGTCAGCGGGCCTCGTCGAGATTGGTCCGTTCCATCACCAGCGCCGAGCGACCCGGGCCGTAGTAGTCCCGCCGGGTCAGCACGACCGAGAAGCCCAGGCGCTGGTAGAGATGGCGTGCCGGGACGTTGTCCTCTGCGACCTCCAGCGTCGTGAGGCGGGCCTGTGCCGCGCGCGCATCTTCGAGCACGCGCCGCGTGAGCCGGGCCGCGAGCCCGCCGCGTCGGAACTCGCTCGCCACCGCCAGATCGAGCAGGTGAATCTCGTCGGCGACGCGCCACCACACGACGTAGCCGGCGACCTCCGCCGGTCGCCCCTCGGGGTGACCGATCAGCGTGCGGGAGAACGGCAGGTCGAGCTCGCTGGCGAAGGCGGCCTCGGACCACGGCGCGGTGAACGAGGCGGCCTCGATGGCCGCCACCCGCGGGACGTCCGCCCGCGTCATCGGACGCAACCCGAACGCGGCGCGGCGCTCGCCGGTCACCAGCGCATCAGCGCCGCGGCCCAGGTGAAGCCTGCCCCGAACGCCGCGAGGCAAACCAGCCTGTCCGCAGCCACGCGCCCGTCGGCGATCGCCTCGTGGAGCGCGATCGGAATCGACGCTGCGGTCGTGTTGCCGTAGCGATCGATGTTGTTCACCACCTTCGACTCGTCGAGCTCGAGCCCGGCCGCGACGAACTGGTTGATGCGCAGGTTCGCCTGGTGCGGGATCAACACATCGAGGTCCTCGATGGCGAGGCCGCTGGCGTCCAGGGACTCCTTGATGACTTCCGGGAAGCGCGTCACCGCGTGCTTGAACACGTACTTGCCCGACATGCGCGGAAAGGCCGCCGGATTTTCGCCATCGAGATCCTCCGGCCTGATTCGAGGTCGGTTCCGGCTCGCCGCCGCCTCCAGCCACAGCTTCTCTGCGTGGTTCCCGTCCGCGTGCAGGTGCGTCGACAGGATGCCGCGATCCGGATCATCGGTCGGGCCGAGGACGACCGCTCCGGCGCCGTCGCCGAAGATCACGCCGACCTCGCGGCCCCGCGTGGTCAGATCGAGGCCGGTCGAGTGGATCTCGCCACCCACCACCAGCGCGCGCCGGGCGCGCCCGGCGCGGATCATCGCGTCGGCCGAAGCGAGGCCGTAGATGAAGCCGGAACACTGGTTCTTGACGTCGAACGCCGGAATGTTCCGGGTCCCGAGCTTGTGCGTCAGAAGGCAGGCGCACGACGGCCAGTCGATGTCCGGCGACAGCGTCGCGAAGATCACGAGGTCGACGTCCTGTGCGGACACGCCGGCCGACCGGAGCGCCTCCTCCGCCGCGATCTTGCCGAGGTCCGTCGCGCCGGTACTCGTCGAGATGTGGCGGCGCTGCCGGATCCCGGTGCGCTGCTGGATCCACTCGTCGGAGGTGTCCATGCGCTGTGCGAGGTCGTCGTTCGCGACCACCCGCTCGGGAAGCGCACGGCCGACGCCGAGGATCCTTGTCCGCGAGACCGACATGCAACCTCCTCAGATCTCGATGGCAGCCGCACCCCAGGCAAGCCCGGGGCCGGCCGCGGCAAGCAAGACCCGCGAACCGGTCGTGAGCCTGGCCGCCGCATCGGCGAAGGCGATGGCGAGTCCACCGGCCATCACATGCCCGAGCTGCTCCGTCGGCACCACGATGCGATCGCGGGCCACCCCGATGCTCTCCCCTGCGGCTCGCGCGATCGCCGGATCGACGTAATCGAGGATCGCCAGGTCGACGTCGCCCGCGCGCCAGCCTGCGGCGCTCAGCACGTCGCCTGCAGCGGCCGCGATGCGCGGCGGGACGACCGGTGCGAGCGCGGCAAGATCCGCCTTCGGGAAGTGCTTGCCGGCCGCGAGGTCCTCCGCACGGACGCGCAGGGGATACTGGGAGCTCGCCGGATACTCGCACCAGAACCGGTCGGCGAGCGCACCGTCGGTGTACCAGCAGACACTCAGCAGCCTCGCGCCGTGGTCGCCGCGTCCCACCACGGCGGCACCGGCGCCATCGGCGAGCCGGGCCGACATGTCGCGTCCGCCCGGGGTGAGATCGAGGCCGCTCGAGAGCACTTCGCCCGCGGCGACGAGCACGCGGGCGTAGCGCGCGTCGGACCCGCCGCCCCGTGGAGCCGGCAGGCTGGCGAACGCGGCGGCCAGATCGAGGCCGCAGAGGAAACCGGCACTCTGCGCGCGCACGTCGAGCGCACCGATCGTCGGCGCACCGAGCTTCGCCTGCAGGAAGCAGGCGGCGCCCGGGAAGGTCACGTCGGGGGTCGCCGTCGCGAAGACGATCAGCCCGAGATCCCCGACCTCGGTACGGGCCTCGGCGAGTGCACCCCGCACCGCTAGCAGCGCGAGGTCCGACGGCCCCTGCCCTGCCTCGGCGTGGTGACGCCGCGCGACACCGGTCGACGACGACAGCTCGCCCGCCGTCGTTCCGAGCTCGCGGGCTAGCTGGTCGTTCGAGACCTGTGGGGGGAGATGTCGACCGAGGCCCAGAATTCGTGCGAGTGGCTCACGCGGCATCGGAGAGTGCCGGCAGCCGGCTCGCGGCCGACTGCTTGACCAGAACCGCCTCGACGACCTTGCTCTCGCACCGCTGGACGAACCCGAGGCAGCGCTCCGCCAGGGGAATTCGCGTGGTGAAGTCCGGGGGGAACGCGGGGGCCGTCGCGGCGATCGTACGCAGGCGCGGATCGACGACCTTGCCGTGCACCACGAACACGTTGCCCTCGAGCGTCATCGTGAGATCGTAGTCGGGCATCTCGTCGCCCAGGCCGAGCTCGTGCTTCACGCCCGAGGGCGGGATGCGACGCGGCAGCTCCATGCGGAAGAGCCAGCCCGACGGGCGCTCTTCGATGGTGTACACCTCGCCATAGCGGCGCTCGCGCTCGCGCTTGTCGTCGAACGCGGTCGTCGGGCCGTAGTAGCCCTCGAAGGCCTCACGGTTCTCCTCGGTGTGCACGTTCGCCTTGTGCAGGAGCGGCGTCACCAGCGGGATGAGCAACGGTCCGTAGATGGCGCCACGGTAGACCGCCTCGGACACGGGCTTCGCGCCCAGGACGCACTCGCGCAGGCGGAAGACCGCTTCTGCGATCGCGGCCAGAACTCCGTAGAAGAACCACGGGCGGACGGCCTTGCTGAAGAAGCTGTCGCCGAGCGCGAACACCGCG
>Ga0172363_10004459_pt1 | contig 11333 bp, 9 predicted proteins | sample LakKivs2_kivu2a2_FD_114541 | JGI IMG/M metagenome (GOLD analysis project Ga0172363, IMG submission 114541) | Sediment microbial communities from Lake Kivu, Rwanda - Sediment s2_kivu2a2 | ecosystem: Environmental > Aquatic > Freshwater > Lake > Sediment | place: Rwanda: Western Province, Lake... | reverse complement strand
GGCATATCCTCTGAAACCAGCGTCGGCGGACCCAGATGCGCCCCCGCCCGTCACGATGATCTTGCAGCGTGTCCAGTTGGTAGGCACGGTATGCGTGTAGGTGCCCGATCCCCAGAATGAACCGTCTGCCGCCGCTGCCGCGACAACAAGCGAAATGTCTACCTTGCGTGTGGAGTAGTCAACCGCCGTTATCGTAGTCCCGGCTGAGAATGTCGTCCCCGTAATCGCCATGCCGGTATGCAGGTTGCCTACAGTCTGGGTACTGGCATAGAAGTAGGCTTGTCCGACTGTAGCACTGGCGACTGAGAATACTCCCGTATTCTGGTAGGAGTAGAGCCGCTGTGAAGATGCCGTCACGGCCCCGGTACTCGCCAGATCGTATGCGGCCTGCGCCAAGTTCGACACCGATGTCAGTCTGTTGCTTTCCGCGACCATCCAGTCATCAATGAGGTCGAAGTCGGCCTGTGCCGTCTTGCCGGTCAACACGTTGTAGTTGTTCGTACTGGTACTCACCATGACTGCCGGGGTACGTTCCAAGGCCAACCCCGTTCCGGCCACGATTAGGACCGCCGCGATAGTGTTTATGATGGTCTTCATGGCGTCTCAATCACCCCTCTGACTATGATGATGGCACCGGCGGGCGGTGCGGCATCAAATGTGATCGTGGTTCCCGCCACGGTGTAGGAGTCCTCAGACTGTGGCGTGCCGCCTACCACTACCTCGAAGATCGCCAAGAACTCGGCGTCCATCGTGAAGGCCACATTGCCGTCACCTTCATCTGTCCACTCGTGGACAAGTCCCGTGCCGTCGCCAATGCTGACTTGCGTAAGTGTGAGATTGACTGTGCTTACCGGACTCGGACTGGTTTCATCGCAAGATTCGCAGAGCGGCATAGTGGCCTCCTAACTAGACAAACGCGCCTATAGGCATATACCCATAGGCGCGTGTCTTCATTCCGTCTCCCATGTTACGGGTTATACTTGCACTGGAAGTTCGTGTAGTAACCGTTCGGGCCTAACAGGTGGAAGTAGTTTGTCAGGGATGAAGCCCCGTTCGTGTAGACCACGGTGTTGACCAAGAACTTCCCGGTGTTGTCGGTCTGCGCGATGTAGGTTGGCACCGCGCTTCCGATCTCGCGGTACATCCTCATGTCGCCGTTCTGCACCGAGAACGACTGAATCTCATTGGTGGCCGGTGTCGTAACGACCGCCGCCGTGGTGAACCAGAACTCAAACCCAATGGCCCGCGCAAGGTTCGCGCCTGCCGGGTCTTTGGCTTGAATCGTGATCGCGCCGTTCGTGGCCGTACTGTACGTCGCGGACACCGGCATGGACGCGCAAAGCGTCCCGCTGATGTCCGTGCCCGACAGACTACCCTGAATGGTTGTCGCGGCGAAAGTGCCGGTGACATCTACGTCCCCGGTGATGTCGAGATCGCCAGTCTGAACGACGTTGCCAGTGATCTCCGTTTCGCCTTTGATGATCGCTCTGGCGTTGTTGCCCTGCACCTGCAATCTGCGCGTGATGACACGTTGCACGCCCTGCCCGACCTGATAGTCAGTTTCAGCACAGAGCCATGTCACCGCCATGATGATCGTCACAAGTGCCGCGAAAGGTGTCCATCTTTTCATGTTGTCCTCTTAGACCGGGAGCGGGAATAACCCCGCCCCCGGCCATGCGTCAGGTATGGTTTGATCGTTAGTACGCTGTTCCGCTTACCACAATCGCCTTGTTCGTCGCGGTGACGTACAGGATGATCGTGTCTGCTCCCGTGTCGGGAATCAGGACTTGCGGTGTACTGGAGGCACGCACGACTGCGTTCGTGGCGAAGCCGACCCTGTTCGTGCATCCAGACGCGACCTTGACGATGCACTCGCCCTTGAAGGGGAAAGGCGTCTTCAGAGTCAACGTGTTCGTTCCGTTCGCAACCTGTCCGCTCGGACTCAGAATCAACTTGCGTCCGATCAGACCGATCTGCATTCCGTTGGTGACACTCAACGCAATGGCGTCGTAGGTGTCATTCCACGGATCGGTGGTTTCCTGTGCGCCTGCCCGCGTCTCGCCCGTTGGCGCGAGTAATCCGACAAGCATTCCCAGAACCGCCGCTATCGTGATGTACTTCTTCATCTTACTTCTCCTCTGTGTTGTGGCTTACGCGCACTCGAAGGTTGAACCTGCCGCCAGATTCGTTACCCAGTCTGCCGCCGACGCCATGTAGAACGTGTACTCAGGCGCGTTGTGCGACTCCATGATGTAGGCCGTCGTTGACGATTGCCCGTATGTCACCGTCACGGCACCTTCCGTTTCGCACGGCAGGCAAGACGCCAGCCGGATCGTCACGATCTTGCTCGTAGATTCACCTTCGGGCATCGCCCCGGTTCCGTCCACGGCAATCGCGCCGCTGCCGACATCGGTGCCGCACGGTTCGCAGATTTCCGGCACAACCGCAGGGCAACGCCGGTAGATCACCGTGATGGCCTTGTCGTACCACTTCAACGGTTCCATGAAGGAGCGGAAGCGGGCAACGAACTTGCCCTTCTCCTGCAACTCATTCGTTGCCGTCGGGTAGTTGACCCACTTGAACTCACCGGCCAGACTCGGTGACGCATTGAACTGCGTGCCGCCGCCCGCCGTGGTGATCGTCGGCGGAATCTGCAACCTGAAGACATCCTTCAGGAAGACAATGGCAACACCGTACTCTGCTTCCTCGTACTCGGTGCTGTATATCTTCTTGTTGCCGATGTAGACCGCTTCGTCATCGTAAGGTTCCACGCGCTCCAGCGTCAGAACCGTGGCGGTCTTCGACTTCATGTTGTAGCGCGGCATGTTCGGATAGTGATTGAGGAGCCACTTCCGATACTGGCTCAGACTGCCGAACCCGTTGATGGTGACATCGGGCTTCGCGTACCGGATGTCTTCCCGCTCGTCGGGATGCGTGTCCATCCATGTCTCGAAGTCGTCGCCGTCAATCATCAGTGGCCACATGTGAGCGCCGTCCTGCATTCCCGCACTGGACTCAGGACACTCGTGCTCCAACTTGTTCCTGAGGATACGGAACGGCTTGAGCGCCAGCGCCGAAACCGCGTCCGGGCCGTTGGTGATCGTGATGTCGGTGCTCTGCGTCGGGTCATAGGTGCCCGTGTACCGGAACGGCGATCCGCCGCCAAGCACATACATGTTGCCATGCGTCGAGGACAGCCACATGTAGTATTCAAGGCACATGTTGTCCCACCGCTGCAACGTGAAGTCGGGCAGGTGCTCGAAGATGGACTGAATCTGTTGCGTGAACTCCCAGTCCATCACGACTTCGTTGACGCAGATGTCCATTGTACGCAGGAAGGATTCCCATGCGTAGAAGTTGACACCCTCGAAGTTGTACGTCACCATCTCTGCGGCGTACTGGCAGGGATCAAAGCCGGGGTCTTGCTCAGGCGGGATCACGACTCCAGCGTCATTCGTGTAACCCGTTCCGGCTGCGCGGCCTCTGACGACCTTGCGCCAGTTCAGCATTCCGCTCTGCTCCACCATGTCGGCGTGCGAGCGCCACTTTTTCCGCGTGTAGCCCTTGCCCAGTTCGGCGTTGGTGCGCGGGATCATGGCGTTGAACCATGTCGGGCGCTTGATTGAACAGTCCTCGATCAGTCGTTCCCAGTTCTCCGTGGCCTGAATCAAAGTGTATATCTGAACCTCTTTGCTCAGGGCGATTTCCGTGTTGTCCATTGGCGTATCCTTGTTGACGATTCCCGTAGATCGGTGTTTCGGCTTTCGCCGTTGCCGTGAGGGACGGCACTTACGCCTCTTCGACCGTTCTCGGTCAACGAGACGCGGGGAATCAGATACGCCCGCTGCGGTAGATGACTCCGCTTACATCTGGGACCAGACTAGATCAAGACGATCAGGGTTGTCAACAACAATCTTGAAAAAAGCGCGGGCGGCACAGTAAGCCTTGCGGCAAACCATACCGCCCGTTTGACAGCCTATGACACTCAGGTCAGGCTGCTCCGCGTTGTGCGGTCTTCTGTCTGGTGATGTTCAGCATTTGCTCCATGAAGGACTTTGGATTCTTGGGATCGAACCCCAGTGTCTGACCTGCACCGGCAGGAGGAGGCGCGCCGCCTGCGCCGGGTCGCGGCACTGACGCCCCCATTTCTGTCATCTTCTGGCGCAAGGACACGAGCTCCTGTAGCGCCTTGGCGGCAATACTGCGGTAGTAGTTCGCCGTCACGCCCTGCACCATCGCCGATGTCTGGATGCGGGGATCGTCTGACATCACAACTTCATTGGCCAGATTGCGCAAGGTCGCGTTCTGAGGCGTGTCCTTGAGGCATGAGAAGCCAGCCTGTAGGGACCGTTCTATCGCCGCCGCCAAATGCTGTTGCCTGAACTGTCGGACTTGAACGGCCTGCATGTCCTGCATTCGCTTGAGTTCATGCTGTGCATTGGCGATCCGCGCCGCGCGCTTCATGTTGATGCCGTCTATCTGGCCGAAGAGAGGCACGAGGTAGGGCACCATCTCAGGGGCCTTCTCTTGCAGGAACTTGACACGCTCACGCGGGGCAAGTGCTATTGCCTGTTGCGCCTGTTCATCCGTCAACCCGTACTGTTTGATCTGGGTCACGGTCTCCTGCATGGGAATGTCGAACTCTGCCTTGAACTGGGGATGCCTCGCCAGATTCTCCTTGGCGAGTTCGGTTTCCATCTCCTTCATGCGTTGCGTCATGGCATCGTAGTCCGCAAGTTTCTGCTTCGTGGCTTCGTCGAAGTTCTGGGAACCGAGTTGCGATGTCTTCGCGGACTGCAACTCTGCCTTCAGGGATTCGACTTGCCGCTCAAAGCGTTCCCGCAACCGCTTTACGTCATCCTGATGTTCCTGTGACATCTTGGACGTGTCGAGGTCGGGTTGTGACGGCGGGGGGGCGGGGGGTGGAGTCGCCGGTGGGGGTGCGGCAGGGGTTTGAATGCCAAGTGCGGCGAGTTCATCTGCCGATATACCATCCAGAACGCTTTGCGCCGCAGGCGGCACTGCCGGGGGCGGCGTGGCGGGGGGCGTTGCCGGGGGCGCTGGCGGCGGGGTGGCCGGTGGAGTTTGGGGTGGCGTCGGTGGAGGAGTGGTCGCTACCGGCTTCACTCCTGTCATCTTCGCCGCGATGTCCGATGCGATCTGTTTGGCGTTCGGGTCTCCCATCGTAACTACCTTGCTCATGCTGACCTCCTGTAGTGTTTACTCTTGCTGCCCGTGAAATGGATCATGCTCTTTGAGGATGGCATCGGTGCCACTGACTGCCTCATCCTTGTTGGCTTCCCTCATCAGTCTTGCCACGCTGGCAGGGAAGTTCTCCATGAAGTCCAAGACATCGTTGGCACCGAAACTCCGTTGGTTCTCCAAGGCACTGAGTCCAATGGCGTCGGCACCGACTAGACTTGCCACTGATCGTGGACGTGAATGTACCCGCGCCTGTGCCAACAGGTCTTGAAACTCAGGCGTGGCAATCATGTTCTGTATCCGCGTCAACAACCCTTCTTCCGTCACACATCGCTCTTGCAGACTCTTACTCATGCTGACCTCCTCGTTGTTACATCTCTCCCGGCGTCGGGATGGTGGGGATCGTAGGCGGCGGCATCTGGTTCCTCATCTGTGCGCCAGTCTTCGCTATCTTGGTCTGTATATCAACCTCAGCCTTTGCCGCCTTGCGTTGCACTTCCGCTGCCGCCTTGCCATCCTCTCTCTGGATGTCGGCCTGCGTTGTGGCATCCTTTCGGGCTTCCGCTCGCAAGACGGGATCACGTTGCGCGGCCTCGGCCTGCATCTGTGCGGCATTCTCCTGCATCATCTTCTGTTCGGCTTCCGCGATCTGCATGGCCTGTTGGCCGATCTTCTTGCCCGCCTGTTCAAGCAACTTGAGTTGTTCGGCGAGCGCCTTGGCTGTGCCTTCGTTGCCCTTACGCTGGCCAAGAAGCGCGATATGCTGTTCCGCATGAGGTATGCCCACTTGGAATGCAGGCACCATCTGACGCGGATCACTGGGGGGAATCTGACCTCGGATTTCCATTTCATGTTGCTGCGCCAACCTTCCCAGTAGGCCAATGACGGCCTGTGCATGTACCAGATGATTCTGGTCAGTGCCAACAACGACAGTGCCGCCCTTCAGGATGGCGTCATTCTCCAGTGCCGCGATACTGGTTTCGTTCGTGGCGATCTGGTCCCGGTTCATACGCGGCGCGAATGCGTCTACCTGATCCCATCCCATGAGCAAGGCCACGAGTTGCCGTATGGCTTCGCGTTGGCCGATCTGATCGAAGCCACCCTGTTGCGCAATCTGCAACAACTTCTCCATCACCATGCGAGCCTGAGACGGCGAACCGTATCCCACGGCGCGTTGCGCCCGCGCTATCAGATTCTCTGGCTTCAGGAGTTCCGGTGCCACACCCGCTGCCTTCAGGCGATCCCTGAACTTCTTGGACTCCTCGTAGCCCTTCGTGCCTTCCATCTCGTTTGTCAGCAACCGGCGCAAACATTCCCTGTGCTTCCGGTCTTCATGGAGGTAGTAGATCATGGCTTGGAAGGATTTCAGTTTGGCTTCCGTCTCGGCGTTCTGCCGGACTTCCTCTGCCGATCTGGCTTCGCCGCGCCGTTCCCTGAGATCGTCAATGTTGGTTTGATGCACGCCAGCATTCTGATTCAGGAGTGATGCCATCATCTGCCGGACCATGAGAAGCCCGTCAAGTCGGGGTTGGAAACTGGATTGAATCGGGTTGGCGTCGGCGGGGATCGAAGTGATTGGCCCGATCTTCCGCAACCTCATGTCGTTGCTGCCCGTGTTGTGGACGACGACACTGGATGACAGAATGGCACCGTCGCAGAACGACAACAGCATCCTGTTGCCGGTCAAGAGTTCGGGGTAGAGCGTCTGGACTTGACCCCGAATCGAGCGGATGAACCCGTCGCCCATGTTCAAGAAGAACGGGCATACGCATTGCGTCATGTTCTGGCGCTTCTCATGGCGTTCCAACAGATAGCCACGTCCTGCCTTCGGTTGCTGCAAGGTATTCTCCACGCAGTATTGCGATACGGTCTTGCCGTCAGGAGCCAACACAAATCCCCAGACAACCGGGACATCTTCCATGTCGCCCCATGCGTCACCCCAGTCGTCATTCTTGATCTGTTGCTGCGCGGATTCCCACTCGGACGTATCGTACTTCACATCCTTGTCGTTCCCGTTGACCGACTTGGCCCCGCCATACCGCCGTTGAAGCAACCGCTTCAACTCAGTTTGGTTCCATCCGTATGCCGCCGATCCTTCCTTGGTAGCATAGAAGAGTAAGTCGCGTGCCGATATGGAGTCCTCAATGAAGATCACGTTCATGCTGGCAATGAAGGACTTCATGCGCGGTGGATACTTGACGGCTCCATGCCGGACATAGGAGTACCGGAAGTCGTATTCGTCATACCATGCCAGCCAACCTACCCCGAAATTGACGACATCGTTGGTCTTCAACAGTTCGTGATGCGCGAAGTCATCCCATGCCTTCATGGTCGCCGTATATTCGGCGGCGATCTTGCCGCACTGTTCGGCCTTGTCGGCGGCAGACAACTTGACTTCGGCAACGGCAGTGACTTCAAGTAAGGTCTCGGTACTGTTCGTGAGCGCCCACAACGCGGCACCATTGGTTTCCTTGACAGACTTGGCTTGGCCATCGTTGAAGTTGGCCCGCCAGCCTTCGCCATCGGCCCTGAGCTCCCGGTCATTGTAGATCGGGTTGCCGTCAACGAGTCCTTGAACCGATGATCGTTTCCGTGCGCGTCCACTCGTGTTGTCCTCGTCGTAGAGTTTCTTGTAGCGATCCCAGAACGCGCCCGCGTTCTTGAAGCGTTTCTGAGGCGGCAGGGGTTTCCCGGCGTCATTCGTGGTCCGCATACTGGTATCAGGTGTGTCCATGACGTTCTCCTACTTGCACTTGCGGCAACGACGCTTCTTGGGTTCCTTGACGGTTTTTGCTTGCGCGGGCGCATCCATAGGTGCAGAACCATGACGGTGAAGAATTGTCACTGGTTTGTCTGCCCATGTTCCCAGAGCCGCTGCAACATTAGGGGGTTCGCCGATTTCGCTGGCAGGTTCGGGCACAGGAGAAGAAGCGGGGGCTGGAGTCGAACCAGCAACTTCTTGCCCTGTGACGGGCACTTGTTCTGCCATTGAACTACCCCGCTCTGCGTTTGCTGCCTCCATGATCCGGCGCTTCCAGCAGTCATGTGGAAAATGCTCAGTTTTGAGCACGCCGATACGGGGCAACAACCGCAACATCACTTCGTCTGGCAACCAGACTGAAACCTTCAGGAAGACTTGATCCACGCCGCAGGCTTGCAGGTTCTTGTCATTGGCAACGGCAAGGTCGGCACCCATGCGTTGCTGCAAGTGCTGATAGGTGCCGTTGCACGTCAGGCATCCCATAGGCGCATGTTTTCGGCACTTGAAGCACTGGCTGGCGCGGGCTTCGGCCAAGGCGCGATCCAGTTTCGGACGGCCTGCGGCATTCCATGCGTCAATGATCTTCTGCGTCCGCTTGTTCACTACGGACTGCATGACGATGACGTTAGGCCGGAACGCCTTCTGTGCGTTCGGTCTGGCGTCGGGGTCTTCGATCCAGTCATCGGGCAACTTGGCGACGAATCTGGCTTCGATCTGCTTGCCAAGATCGGAGGGGATCGGTTTCTGGTTCAACTTCAGGATGTCATATTCGGCTTGCACCAGAGTGGCAAAGTCGTCACCGTGGCATCGGATGCCAGTCTGGGGTTCGGTGTCGTTCCAGCCCCCCGGTGGAGTGCCGAACAGTTTCTTGCCGGGAATGATTCTCAGCGCCATATCACACCTCACTCGTTACGGCGACCTCTTCCGGTTGCCAGTCATGCTGACAAAACTCGCCCTTGTTGTCAAGGTCAGTGAACTCCCGCTCGCCGGGCAGACGGGTACGCTTCGCTTCCGCCTGCGGCCCTGCATACGCGAAGTTCCATCGGTATCGCGCCAGTTCCAATGCCTGTACTGCGGTATCCGCGTTGTCCGGCGACTTGTCCTTACCCAGTCGTTCGGTCACATCTGCCTTGTCTTCAACCTGCATCGGGGCGGTAGATTCCTTCCATTCGATCTGCGTCAACTCCAAGCAGGTGTCGTTGTCCAGTCCGCGTATCTGTCCGGCGCGTGCGTACTGACGGAAGGCGTAGTACATCTCGGCCCGTTTGTTCACGAATGCGCGGCGACCGGCGCGAATGATGTCGTTGACAGACTTGTCCAGAAGTCCGTTACCCTGTTTGCCGCCGTACTGGATTCGCAGGATGCCACGCCCCACATGACTTTCAATGACATCCGTTGTGGCACCTTGGTTCCCGGTGCAGTCCCCCACCATGTCTTGAGGCTGGATGCCCTCGCGTTGCGCAATGAAGGCTATGGCTTCGCCGATGCAGTCCGACAGACTCTTATCGGCCTTGAGTTCCATCTTCACCTGTTCGGTCTTGAGACTACAGAGCACCGTCCGGCCTTCACTGTCTATGCCCATAGCGAAGACGCGGATCATTGCCCGGTTGCCGCCTACGGAATAGGCGGGATCGTAGGACATGCCTTTCCGGTATTGATGACTCCACTTTGGCTGCTCCGTCATGCGGAACTGAATGAGCATGGGTTCATCAATCACGGCATTCGACAAGCCTTCAGGCGGGAAGAATCCGATGCACTGTTCCCAGTAGATCGGCGAGTTCTCGCCGTGGACTTCCTTGGTCTTGGCGATCTGCTTGGCGTTGACCAAGAACTTGCCGAACTTGTCGGGGTGCTTGACTCCCGGCGACTGCCTGCCGTCGAAGAACTGGCAGACGCCGTGCTTCGTCCCCCACCGTTGAACATTGACGTTGACTGACCTCCAATCGCCACTGGTGGGGGTCGCCATCTCGCCAAGCGGGTTGCCGTAGCGACGGCGGGGATTGCCCATGCCGATGAAGATGAAGCCTTCGGTCCCTGAGTGTGCATTCTCAATGGCCTCCATGACGCCAATGGGCATCTGATCCAACTCATCTGCGATCACCCTGACTTTCGGCCCGTGTGCGCCCTTGACCGATCCAATGGCGGCTTCAATCGTGCCCTGCTTGATTGCGATGCCCTTGATATAACCCTCTGCACCGCAACTAATTGTCATCTCAGATTCGATATAGTTGCCGGGCAACGCGCCTTCAGGGTAGAGTTGCCACAGACGTTTGATCTCGCGCCATGTGCGGAGTTCTAGGCATTCCTTCGTGTTCGTGGCCACGCGCACACTGGTATGCAGGGGATCGCAACAGAAGTCCCAGACCAAGAAGAGCGCCGAATCTGCGGTCTTCCCGCAGGCCGCAGCGCCTATCCAGACCACACGGATGTCTTCAAGCGATTTTGGCGTGTAGACTCCGCACCACGCCTTTGCGCGTTCCTCGGTCCACTCATTCCAGATAAAGCCTCTGCGTCTATTGGGCGTTCCTTCAGGGTCCAGATATTCGGGGTACATCAACTGGCACCCGGCCTTCATGTGGTCGAACTTGGTCAAGGGATCGCTGGCGTCGAGGTAGAGGGTACGGTGTATCTGCAAGTCCGTAGTGCCATCTGGCCATTCGTACCCGTATTTCTGTAGCGACATGCCGACAGTATGGCATACCCACTGGACTCCTGCAAGGATTTTCGCTAGACACGGGGGCGTGTGGTCTGCTATGTTGACGGCATGAAACGCAGGGCAATCATCCGAAAAGGACTTGGCAGGGCGCGACTGTTCCAGTTGAAGCGCATCGCCAAAGGACTGTGCCCTGAGTGTCCTAACCCGCTTCCGGCCAATCAGGCATTGTGCGCTTCGTGCCTGACACGCAAGCGCCAAGCCGACAGGAAACGTCACAACAGGCAACCGTGGCAGAAAGGCAAAGCAGGCCGTCCGCCGAAGTTCCCTGACGTTCTCTCGCCGTAGTGCCGTCAAAAGAAAACACTTAGTTATCTCTGAGGGCTTGACTCAAAGGGTATTTCTGCTAGACTGCGCTCCGTGACAGAGACAAGTCACAAAGGAGAACAACATGGCAGAGAAACAGAGCAGAACGATAGCCGAACTCAAAGCAGATCGCCTTGATGGACTTGAAGCCGCGAAGGCCGAAACCGGCAAGGCACTGGCGGAAGCCAACGGCATCTACAACGACCTGATGGCGCAACGCAAGGCGTTGGACAAGGACATCGCCGATGCCACGCGCATCCTGTCCATCACGCTGAAGGAAGACATGCTGGCCGACAAGGCGTGGCGCGAAGCCACGGGCAAACCTCAGTCCGGCGTGTTGACTCCTGCGGC
>Ga0172363_10004458_pt1 | contig 11334 bp, 7 predicted proteins | sample LakKivs2_kivu2a2_FD_114541 | JGI IMG/M metagenome (GOLD analysis project Ga0172363, IMG submission 114541) | Sediment microbial communities from Lake Kivu, Rwanda - Sediment s2_kivu2a2 | ecosystem: Environmental > Aquatic > Freshwater > Lake > Sediment | place: Rwanda: Western Province, Lake... | reverse complement strand
CCTGGCACAGCTCGAGGCCGCGCGCCAGCGCCTGCAATGTGCCTATGACGCGCGCCGACCCAACGAGGACCCCTTGATGGCGGCCCTGCGCGAGACCGTCATCACCTATGATATCCCGCAGAGGTACTTCGAAGACATGCTGGAAGGCATGCAGATGGACCTGTCCAAGACGCGCTACGCCGCCTTCGGCGAGCTCTTCCTGTATTGTTACCGCGTTGCCGGCGTCGTGGGGCTGATGATGGCCCGGGTCTTCGGCGCCGAGACGCCGGAGGCCGAGAAGCACGCCTTGGATTTGGGGATCGCCTCGCAGCTGACAAACATCCTGCGCGACATCAAAGAAGATTACGGCCGCGGCCGCATCTACCTGCCGCAGGACGAGATGGCCGCCGCCGGCGTGACCGAAGACGATATCGCCCAGGGCAACGTGACGGCCGGCTTCGCCGCCCTCATGCGCCGCCAGATCGAACGCGCCCGCTCCTATTACCGGGAAGGCGGCAAGGGACTGGAGGCCATCATCGACAGGAACGCCCGACTCGTCGCGGCGCTCATAGCCGACCTCTACGAACGCGTCCTGGATGGGATCGAACGGCAGCGATATAATGTCTTCGCGAGACGATGCGACGTGCCCCTCGTCGAAAAGATCTGGGCCGCGTCGAAGATCATCCTGCGGCCGTCGCCATGAAGATACACCTCGCCCAATCCGCCGGCTTCTGTTTCGGGGTCAAGAGGGCCCTCGAGATGGCCCTTGCCACCGCCCGTCGCCAGCGCCGGGTGGACATGTTCGGCCACATCGTCCACAACGAAGAGGTGATCGCGCTGGTCCGCCGCGCCGGCGTCCACCAGATCAAGCGACTCGGCAAAGGCAAGGGCCGGACCCTGCTGATACGGGCCCACGGCGTGCCCCGGGCCCTGCGCCGTCAGGCCGAGCGCCGCGGCTACCGGATCGTCGACGCCACCTGCCCGATGGTCAAGGAGATCCATCGGATCGCCGCTGCGGCCGAGCGGAGCGGATGGCCGGTCATCATCATCGGCGACAAGGAGCACGACGAGGTGCGCGGCATCGTCGGCCAGCTCGCGAAGCCGGCGATCGTCATCGACCGCATCGGCGCCATCCCCCACCGCCGGCTCAAGGGACTCAAGAAGGCCGCCATCATCACGCAGTCGACGCAGAACACCGAAAAGGTTTTTGCGATCGTCCAGGAGCTTGAAAGGATTATCCCTCGGCTCGCCTTCCACAACACCATCTGCGGCCCGACGCGGCTCAAGCAGGACGAGATCAAGTCCCTGCCGCTGAAAAATGACGCGGTCATCGTCATCGGCTCGGCGGCGAGCGCCAATACCCGCCGGCTCTATGAGATCGCCAAGAACCTGAACCCCCGCAGCCACTGGATCCAGTCTGCCCACGACCTCAAAAAGAAGTGGTTTAAAGGTGTCAAGACGGTCGGCGTGACCGCCGGCGCCTCCACCCCCGATACCACCACCCGCGCCGTCATGCGCGCCCTGCACCGCTTCTGACGTGATACAAAAAAGGTCCGACCTTTCGGTCTCACGAAATTGAAACAAAGGTCGGACCTTTTTGGCTCTGAAATTGAGACAGACGGATTGGACCTTCCGGCCCCATGCTCAGCGGCACAGATAGAAGAACGGGCAGTACGCGCAGTGTTTCGGATCGCTGGGGTCAGGTTCGAAAGGCGTGCGGGGGTCGCGGATCTCGTTCAGGATAAAGGCGACGCTGCGCTTGCAACCGTCGAGGACCGCCTGGCGCTCGGCCGGCGTCGCCTCCTCGCCGAAGAAACGCCGGAAACCGCCCTCCTGGTGCGCGTAACGCAGGTAATACAGGGCCGCGTCCAGAAGCTCGGGGCCCTCCTCCTGCTCGACGAGCGCCAGATACAGCGGCAGCTGCAGGGAGCGCATCCGATTCTTGAGCCCCCAGCGCGTGAACCCCCCCGCCTCTTCCCACGCCCCGCGCCGCGGCATCACGTCCCCCGCGCCCGTCTTGTAGTCCAGGATGAGGAGGCTGCCGTCGGCGAGCCGGTCGAGCCGGTCGACCTTTGCCTTGAAGCGGAAGGCCGTGCCGAAGAAATCCATCTGCGTCTCGTAGGGCTTCTCGACGCCGCACACGGCCTTGACCGGCCGCTCCTCCTCGCACAGGAGAAAATCCTCCAGGCGGACACGCAGGACCTCCTTGACCAAAAAGGCGTCAGCCCGCATGCGCCGCGCCAGCTGCTGCTCAAAGAGGGCGTCAAAATCCTTGAAGAACTTCGAGCGGAACCTGTCGTTGATCTTCGGGGCACGGCCCAGAAATTTTTTGAACGCCTCTTCCAGGAGGCCGTGGACGAAGTTGCCGATATCAGAGCCCTCGGCTTCCTCGAGAAGCTCCTCGCGCTCGCGCAGCCCCAGGACGTACTGATAATAGAACCGCAAAGGGCACGTCAGGTACGTGTCGAGGCTCGAGGCGGAGAAGGTCATTCGGTCGAGGTGCTCCAGGTGGTCGGCCGTCTTCGCGATGCGCGCGGCCTCGGCGCTGACGCCGATGGCAAAGGTCCCGCGGCTGACCGGCACGACGCCCAGGCGGCCCGCCGCCTTCTCCTTCTCCCAGACCAGCCCCTCGAGGAACCGGCTCGGCGTGCGGTCGTCGCGCTCCTGGTAAAAGAGGTGCACGTTCTTCGCGGACGCCAGGAGGCACCTGAACTGATAGCGCTGAATCTCCTCTTCTTTCTCCAGCCGGTCCAGCCCCAGGCTGATCATGACGTCGCGCGGGATGAGCGGCTCGTGGATCTTCAGCTTTGGCAGGACCGACTCGTTGACGTCGAGGACGAGCACGTTCTCAAAATCGAGGCTGCGCGTCTCCAGGAGCCCCAGCACCTGCAGGCCTTTGAGCGGCGAGCCTGAGAACGCGACGGCCTCGTGCTCCAGCCGGCTCTTGCATATCTTGAAGATCTCCTCGGCCGGAAAGGGCTCGCGGCCGCAGGCGGCCTGACGCAACTCCTCGCAGATGCCGTAGAGACGCTCCATGAGCTTCAGGTTCAACGGGTACTTTTCGACGGTGGCGTGGCCAAGCAGGCAATCCAGCAGGCCTTCCAGGGCGCCGGCAAAGGAGCTTAGATCCGCGACCTCTTCCCACGCCTCGAAGAAGACGCGGTGCAGCTCATGCAAGACCTTCTTCAGGGCCGCGGCCCCGCCGCTCGCCGCCTCGCCGAGAAAGGCCTGGGCCGCCTCGAGCGCCTCGCGGCACTGCGACACCTCTTTAAGAGAGACGAAGAGGCTGCCGGAAATCTCCGTGGGCAGGACGCCGGTGAAGGCCTCCTCGGTTTTGTGGACGAGGATGCGCGTGGCGGCGGGGTCGCCCGCAAAATCGAGGTTTTTGACCAGAGGGTGGTTGAGGACGCGCAGGTAGTCCTTCGCGTAATAGGCGTCGCCCCGGCGCGTGGTCTGGGCCTCGAAGACGGACGTCAGGAGGGTATAGAGCGACGTCCGGGTCACGGGATATCCCATCGAAACATTGACGTCCTTGACGAGCGTCGCGATGTCGCACAGGAGCGGGACGAGCGCCCCGCTGTCCGGAAGGACGATGACGGTCTTCGCGTGGTCCTTGATGCCGGCCAGGACATCGCGCACCTGTCCCACCTGGGCGTGGAGGTCAAAGCCGGCATGGACGTGCAGGTCAGCCGCAGGGGCAGGCCGCTGCGGCGGTTCGAGGACCAGGCCCAGGCGTTTGCCCAGTCCTTCCAGCACGGACCACTCCGCGGCGCTGCCCTGGAAAAAGAAGTGCGCCTTGCCGTCCTGATGGAGCTTCTGGAAGACCGCCTCCTCGGTCCTGTGCAGGTAAAAGAAGTGGCACAGGCAGACGGCATCGAAGGCGTCGAAGCGAACCTCGTCCACGAGCGACGCCAGCCTGTAATACATGAAGCCGCGGACGTACTGGCGCCTCTCGAGGAGCGCCTCGTGGAAGGCCTGGCGCAGGTCGACGATGTGACGCAGGAGCTCGTTGATGCTCTCGGGCACGTCGTAGCCGATGTCCGCCTGCTTCTGGATGCCGGCCAGCGGGGCCAAGGGGATGGCCTGGAGGTCCAGCTGTTCGATGAAACGCAGGATCTCGCGGGCCCACGGGAAGAAGTCGCAAAAACGTTCGCGGCCGCGCACGACCCGCGGTGTCTTCTTGCGCGCCAGCTCGTAGATGAGATACGAGGCGTCCAGGTCTGTCATGGAGCCGAAGGCCTCGCGCTGCCCCAGCGCCGCGCTGACGAACTCGTCGATGGAAAAAAAGCGCGGGGCGAGAAAGTCGTCCTTCAGCCGCCGGGCGAGCGCGCGCTGGAGGAAGAGGTGCGGCCGGCGGCCGCCGAAAACAACGGCACAGCGCCGCAGGTCGAGCCCTCCTCGGGCGTGCTCGGCGACGATGGCGTCGGCCAGCCGCTCGATGAAAGACTCGGACATGTCGTAGACGTGCACGCGGCTCATAAAACTTCCTCGCCCTGCGCGGTATCCAGGTAGATTAGAAAACCGCGGACCTTCCTGCCGGCGAAGACGCGCCCCACGGCCTCGGCGTAACGCCGGACCTGTGCCGCCCCCTCCTGCGCTTCCTGCCGGCTGCTCTTGTAATCCACCACCCAGACCTCTTTCTCTTTAACGATCACCCTGTCGATGCGGCCGATGTCGCCGTTGCGGTACGCGATCTCCTGCTCACAGAAGACGTCGCCCTCTTCGGGCCTGAAGAACGGTTTTAGGCGCTCGGCCGTCAGGACATTGACGAAGGTCTTTTCGCAATCGTCCCAGTCGGCGACAAAGGGAAAGCGAGGACGGCCGCGCTCAAGGACCTGTGCCCAAAGCTGCGCGGCCTCCTTGTCGGCCGCGTCCGCGACCCAGGAGAGAAGCGCGTGCAGGACTTCTCCGCGCCGGACCGCACCGCGCCTCTCCAAAAGCCCCTTGTCCATGAACTCGTCGCTCAGCCATGGCACCCAGTCACCGTAGGCGGGCAGGCCGATGGGCACGACGGGCAGCGGCGACAACCCGGCGCTGCGGCCGGCCTCCTTCTTCGGCATCTGTCCCCGGGACCGGACCTCTTCGGGAAAGAACGACAATAGGGGGTTGGCGGCCCGCTTGGCGCCGTGCGGCAAGAAGACCCACATCGCATCGCGGGCCCGCGTGAGGCCCACGTAGACGCCGTTCATCTCGTCGACAAGCGAACGGAAGTATTCCTCCGCCGCGACGGCGTCGAGGTCCGGGGAAAAACCGGCGTACTTGCCGCCGACGCGTCGCAGGAACAGGCCTTCGTCCGTCTCCTGAACGGCCATGGCGTCCACGCGGGGCCGCAGGCCCAGAAACGGCAGGACCACGACCGGGAAGCCGAGCCCCTTGGCCTTGTGGATCGTCGTGACCGACACGGCCGCCGTGGTCAACCCTTTTAGGTAAAGCTCTTCCCCGGCCGCGGCATCGAAGAATTCGAGAAAATCCGCCAGCGCCGCGTTCTCCTCCTCGCGCTCCTTGATCAGCTCGAGCAGGCGCATGAAGAAACCCTGCTCAGAACCGAAAAGCTCCAGGCACCGGAACTGCGCATAGATGCGGACCACCAGCTCGTAGAAGGGGACGAAGCCCACGGCCTTGAAGAGGCCGTCAAAATAGGTCTCCCACAAGGCGGGGTGCTGCTCGCGCAACGACCTGTACAGATAGGGCTCCCCGGCCTTGCGGCCCCGGCCGGGCCGGCTGAAGACGAAAGACGCCATCGCCTCCCGCTCCTGGCCGCTCGCGCGGCAAAAGATGTCGCCGAGGATGAAGGAGACGAAGGCGAGATTGTCGACGGGCTTGTTCAAAAACCGCAAGAGCGAGATGACCTCTTTGATGCGGGGATGGTTGCGGATGTTAAGCGTCTTTTCAGACGCGACGGGGATGCGCCGTCCCAGGAGCCATTCGGAGACGAGCTCCACCTCCTTATTTTCCCGGACCAGGACCGCGATGTCGTCTAACCCGTAGCCCCCTTGCCGGGTGGCCTCCTCCAGGACGCCAAAGAGCCGGTCACGGACCAGGACCTCCCTCTCCTCGCGGTCGTCGGCCGCAAGGACCTCGACGCGGACCAGGCCGCCCGAATCCTCCTGAAGGACTTCCTGACGGGCGCCTTTAAAGACATCAAGGACACCCTGGCGCTCGCCGGGGCCCACGCCCTTGTCGCGGCCGAAGACGGCCTGCGACAGGAAACGTCCCAGGTTCTCCTGCGCAAAGATGGTGTTGCAGAAATGCACGAGCTCAGAGCGGCTGCGCCGGTTCTTGTCCAGGGTGAGGTCGACGACAGAAAAAGCGGCGAAACGCCTGCGCAGGGCGTCGAAGAGGCGTACGTCCCCGCCCCGGAACCGATAGATCGCCTGTTTCTTGTCGCCCACGCAAAAGAGGGAGCCGCCCGTCGAAAGGGCCTCCTTTACCATTTCGTGGAGATTCGACCACTGCAGAAGGCTGGTGTCCTGGAACTCGTCGACCAGGAAATGCTGGAGGCGCACGGCCAGGCGGTAGTAGAGTTCGGGCAGCGAGACCGCGCCGTGGCCCACCACCTCGTGGGCGCGGAAGTTGAGCTCATCCAGAAAGAGGACGTCCTCCTTGGCGACTTCCCGGCGCAGTTCCTCCAGGAGGGCGCCGAATATCTCCACGTAAGGCCTGAAGATCAGGATCGACTCAAAAACGGCCGCCGCTTCGAGGTCCTTGCGCACCTTCTTCCACAGGCGCCGCGCCTCGGCCGGGACCTTGGCCTTTTGGACGAGAGGCATCTCATCCCGTTTCCAAAAATCGGAGACGTCGGCAAAATCAAAGGAGCCTTCTGCCGTTTCGAGAAAGCTGTCCAGGCTCTTCGTGAAGCCCTTGTGGCTGGCCTCGGGGAGCGCAGCGCGCAGCCGCTTCATCCCCTGCAGGACAGCCCGCTTTTTTACCAGGAGATCTTTGGGCAGGACCTTGACGCGGCGGTACGGCCGGCCCATGCGGTTCATGGCCGAGAAGAGCTCCTCGTTCAGGACGAGCATGTCCCTCTTCGGGAACCAGCCCGAGCGGCTCTCCAGATACAGGTACTGGCGCAGCGCCTCCTCGAAGAGGCGGCGCACCGCCTTGTCGTGGCCGGCCCTGTCGATCAGGCTGTCCAGGGAAAAGGCGAGAAAGTCCTGCCAGTCGCGGCGGATCCGGAAGCTCGATGAGAGGCCCAGGTGGAAGGCGCAGCCGGAGAGGATCGCGTTCATGAAGCTGTCGATCGTCTGCACCTGGAAGAAGTTGTAGTTGCGCACGAGCTCATCCATCGAGCGGCTGGCGAGCGGCCGGGCCTCCCCGGCCTGGACGCCGAGCGCCTCAAAGAGCTCCTTCTCCTCGGCAGGGTCGGCGAAGCCGTCGAGCGCGATGCGCTTCAAAAAATCCAGGATGCGCTCCTTCATCTCCAGGGCCGCCTTGTTGCTGAAGGTGATGGCCAGCATGCTCTTGAAGGGCGCAGGCCGGGCCATCCCGCCGGTCCCCATGAGGAGCTGGATGTAGCGGCGGGCCAGGGCGTAGGTCTTGCCGGTGCCGGCAGAGGCCTCCACGATGCAGACGTGGGGAAAGCGGTTCAGACGCGGGTCGTTGTGCGGCATGGGAAAGAAGGATGCCTGAGGAATGTGGTCTTGGCAACGATCCCTCGACTTCATGTTCATGCCCATGACCCTGGCCAGGAAGTCGAGGGATTCCGCCCGCAGGGCGGACAAAAAGAATACCTTCGATACACCCCGCGGGGCTCCATTATAGTCGGATTTTCAGGGGTCCGCAAATTAAAAATCCCCGCAGAATGACAATTCTGCGGGGATAAAAATCCCTATAGAATGACAATTCTACAGGGATAAAAATTCCCGTAGAATGACAATTCTACAGGGAAGAAAAAGCCCGGCATCTCTGCCGGGCTTTTTCGGTTTCAGTTCCGAGGACCGGAAACTAGACCCTCGTCACGTTGACGGCCTGCTCACCCTTAGGGCCCTGTTCGATTTCGAACTCGACCTCCTGGCCTTCTTCTAAGGACTTGTAGCCTTCACCCTGGATGGCGCTGAAGTGCACAAACACGTCTTTGCCGGACTCAGGGGTGATGAAACCATAACCCTTCTGGTTACTGAACCACTTCACTTTACCTCTTGCCATTACTTACTACCTCCTTCCTTCCAAGATTTACAACTGATAGTAAATAACGGCAGGACGTATATGCTGCGTGGACCAAGTTGCGTGGTGCCCTTCCTTTCCTTATTTACTACTGGACGAAAGTGTACCTTATCGACGACTTTTTGTCAAGCAAAATCCATGCCAGCAAGAAACGGGGGCCGGGGACGGAAGAAAGCGCTTTCTCCAGCGAGACCCTATATTCTACCAACCAGTTAAAAAGTATTGTACGCTTTGAGTGGGGAATAATCTGGAGGGGATCCCTATGCCTTCGCGTTCTTGTAGCGGAACAACCTTGGTAGAAGTCCTGGTCGCCCTTCTCGTCTTTTCCGTGGCCCTGGGGGGGATATTAAGCTGTCTCGTCAACATCATGGAGACCATCGATCTGGCGCACGATCAATCGCAGGCCACCAGCGACCTCAGGAGCATGCTGGAGAGGGTCCGCGCCACGCCGTTCGATGACATCCTCACCCGCTTCCCCCATGGGACGGTCAACGGCCCGGCCCTTTACCCCTATACCGATATACTGGGAAATTACGCGCTCGACCAAGAGAGCGTGGTCGTCACTTACGCCAACGCCACGACAGACCCTCTGGAGATCCATGTGGGGCTTTCCTGGCAGGACAAGCGCCGCCGCACCCGCACGGCCTCCATGGCCACCTACAGGACGCGATGACAAAAACCTTCGGGATATCCCAACGCGGTTTCACGCTCGTCGAAATCATGATGGCCGCCATGATCACGACGGTGGCCGTCGGAATGGTCTACGCCATCTATGCCGCCGGCCAGGAGGCATGGGACATCAAGACCGCGCAGGCTGATCTGCAGGCCCAGGGCAGAAGGGCCATGAGCCGAATGGTCGAGGAACTGCGCAAGACAACGCGCACCTCCGGCCAAAATCCTTCCCCCAACTTGACCATCCCCTCCGCCCCCAACAACCGCCAGGTCGATTTCTACCTGCCAACGGACAAAGACGGCGACGGCACCATCACGGACGCGAACGGCGACGTGGAGTGGGCGACCAATAACAAGATCCAGTACCAGTACGTCCCGGGCCAAAATTGGCTGCGCCGCCTGGAAGGCGGCGACCAACAGACGCTCGCCCTCAACGTCCTGGATATACGCTTTACCGACCAGGGCATCGACCCGACCCTGTACGGCGATGAGCTCCTCATCGATCTGACGCTGGAAAAACAGACAAAGAGACAGCGCACCCTGTCCATGACGTTCCGGGGTGTCGTCAAACTAAGGAACTGACATGCGCGCTTATCGACACGGTGACAAAGGACAAGCCCTCATCCTCTCGTACCTTGTCGTCGCCGTCCTTCTTGTCTATACCGGAAGTCTGCTCACGACGGCGATGACGGAGAAGAACATCGCCGAACGCAACCGCCTGACGACCGAGACGCTGTATCTCGCCGAAGGGGCGACGGAGAACGCCCTGAAGGCCTTTGCGTCCGGCATCGCCAACTTTCAGATCGGCACAGGCCCGAGCACCTTCAGCGCCACGACGACCTACGCGACCTTCGGCGGCACGGTCGTCAACACGACGATCACGGCCCTGGAGACCGACGACAAGACGACCGTCGACAGTCTGGGCCGCTACGTCTACGAACGGCTCTACGAGGCCGTGTCCACCGCCGCACACCCGCAAAACAACGCCATCAGCGTCACGGTCCATCAGATTTTCTCGCGTCGCCTCATCCCGACCTTCCAGCACATCGTCTTCTATGACGACGACCTCGAGATTCTGCCCGGGCCCGACATGACCCTGAGCGGCCGCATCCACAGCAACGAGGACATCTACCTCGATTCAAACGGCGCCTTGACGGTCGACACGACCTACCTGCGGTCCGCGGGCAACATCTACAATGCGCGCAAGGACGGTTCCGGCTCGGGAGGCGGAGACGTCAGCGTCCGCGTGACCAAGAGCGGTGCCCCGCAGTACGAAGACATGGACGGCCTGGACTCCTCTGACCCGAACTGGGCTACCGAGGCCACCTCGCGCTGGAACGGCACCGTGATGAGCGCGGTCCATGGCGTCACAGCCCTGACGGCGCCTTCTGTCGGCACGACGGCGCCGGACGGCTATTACGCCGGCCAGGCCGACGTGGTCATCACCAACGACACGATCGTCAAGAACGGCGTCACCCTCACGGAGGGCGTGGATTACCCGGCCGGCACCATCACCTCGTCGCCCTCGAACTTCTATAACAACCGGGAGGGAAAGTACGTCAAGATGACGACCGTCGATATAGGAAAGCTCTCCGGCCTCTCGGGAACGTGCGGGGGCGGCGCCTGCCCGAACAACCTGCCTGCGAACGGCCTCCTTTACGCCACGCGCACCGATGCCATCGGTGCCCAGCAGCCTGGCATCAAGCTCATCAACGGCTCGGAGATCCCGCGTGCCGGCGGGTTCACCGTCGTCTCGAACGTCCCCGCCTACATCCAGGGCGACTACAACACGACCAACGAAAAACCCACGAGCGTCATCGCCGACGCCGTGAACCTCCTCTCCAAAGATTGGGACGACGCCCGTAGCACCCTGGGCGTCAACAGCCGCCCTGCCGCCACGACGACCTACAACACCGCGTTCGTGGCCGGCGTGAATACGACGACGGCCGGTCAATACAACGGCGGCCTGGAAAATTATCCGCGGCTTCACGAGAACTGGACAGGCGACACCCTGAACATCAAAGGGTCTTTTGTCCAGCTCTGGGAGAGCGCCGTCGCCACGGGTGCCTGGGTCTATGGCGAGCCGCAATACACGGCGCCCAACCGCAACTGGACTTACAACAGCGCCTTTAATGACCCTGCCCACCTTCCTCCTTTTACCCCCATGGCCGTCGAGACCAGACGCGTGGCCTGGTGGAAAGACTAAGGCCCCCTGCCCTCCAAAACAAAAATGTGTTCCTTGCCTGAACCGGCCGTGCTTGACCCTTCGATGATACTCTGTTATAATCTCTTTCCTTAAGACAGACCGTGCTGGCGACAGGATTGATCAAGACAAGGACGCCATGACGTTAGACGAGATCAAGATATCGAAGGCCATCATCGAGGCGTACGGCAAGAAGCTGGTCGACGCCCTGGACGCCGACGTCGCCGTCGTGGGCGCCGGGCCGGCGGGGATGTGCTGCGCCTACCGGCTCGCCCGCGCGGGCAAGAAGGCCGTCGTCTTCGAGCGCAAGCTTTCGG
>Ga0172363_10004457_pt1 | contig 11334 bp, 10 predicted proteins | sample LakKivs2_kivu2a2_FD_114541 | JGI IMG/M metagenome (GOLD analysis project Ga0172363, IMG submission 114541) | Sediment microbial communities from Lake Kivu, Rwanda - Sediment s2_kivu2a2 | ecosystem: Environmental > Aquatic > Freshwater > Lake > Sediment | place: Rwanda: Western Province, Lake... | reverse complement strand
GCAGAAAAAGGTTGTAAAACTGCTGGGCTTTGCCCGTACGAGCGCACTCCTCAAGAACCCGGCTAAGCCGATTTGAGGGATAAGCGTCCACAAAAATCAAAAGCATACTAACCAATTTGACGATTCGTGTAGTCGACTTTCTTTACCAGGTCTTGGTCAGTTGATACCGAGTCCGTAAAAATACCTTTCAAAGTCAAAAGAAGATTATCCCTCCACCCCCTTATCTTTGCTAATCCTAGCCTTATTACTTTTTCAGCTTATAGACACCGGGAGCTGTTCTTGCAAACTCTCTTCCACGTTGCAGAACAGAGCGGACTGTTGCACCTAAATCCCGAGATTTGAGGTCACCCCTTTTTTCTTTACTTCACCCAGCAGCTCATTATACGATACAGGTACCCTCTTGCTTTTGAGATATTCTTTTAAGATTGTAGATATTGTTGGGATAGATCTAGAACCTCCTCTCATGAGTCATCCTCCTTTCCAAGAGCAACTTGAACTTTACGAAGCCTTTCAACTGATAGGGAAATATAACCCATATTATTATCGATACCTATCCACCTTCTGCCAAAACATTCTGCAACAAATGCCGTTGTTCCAGTCCCAGAGAACGGGTCTAAGACCAGATCACCCTGTTTGCTACTGGCGAGAATTATGCGCTCCAGCAAGGCTACAGGTTTCTGTGTCGGATGTGCAGCCCTTCTGTCATCTCTTTTTATTCTCTCAACCCCTTGACACAAAGGCAAATGCCATACATCTTTCATCTGTCGACCGTTCTTAGAGAATCCTTTCATCTTCTCATAGTTAAAGGTCCAGTTTTTCCCTTTTGCAAAGAACAAAACAAACTCACACGAATGTGTAAACATCCTTCGTGTCAAATTAGGATGGGGATTCGTCTTCTCCCAGACAATTATGTTCAAACATTTGAGCTCTAATTCTCTTAATATGACAAGTAAATCACCAACATTGTGATATGTACACGAAACATAAATAGATCCCCCGGGCTTTAGAAGTCTCTCTATTTCCTTCAACCATTCAACCGAGAACCGTCGATACTCTGACTCTGGGAACATGTCCCAAGTCTCTTTCATCATATAGTAGTTGCCACCAGACTTCTGACGACTTGGACTATTATTATCTGCCCACTTGAGACCATGCTTGGATAGATTATATGGGGGATCAGCATATACGAGGTCTATTGATTCAGATGGGAAACGTTTCATTATCTCGATACAATCCCCTCGATAAAAGGTCTGGGATTGGAAAGATAGACTATCCAAATCACACGTTGCGTCAATTACCTTTATCAGTTGAGACTGTGGATAGGACACGTTCTTGCCACCTTTTTATCATACTGGGGAATAAATCGATCCATTGGCTACCATCTGTTATTGATGGAGTCATTTCATGACGTGCAATGTCCTCCAATAGATTCCTTAAATCTACAGGGGAAAAGCGTATCTCCTTGAATAGGCGCAATAAACTTCGCCATTGATCCAGACTAAGCGGGATAATAGTGAGGTACAACTTCTTACCATTATCCATTATATAAGGTCGCTGCTTTAAAAAGCTATAGAATTCTACTGCTGTGTTCACATTTATTATGGGGGCGATGAATACTCCTATTGTTGGTGTATCAGAAGCTGCTTGAACCCTTGCTATGTGGCGTGGTACTGGTTCTCCCTCAGCTGACCATTGATTAGGGCCAGTTAATAAGGTAACCTCTACCACTAAATTGAAATCTTTGTACGTAAAATTCATGTCAGGCTTATTCGGAAGAGCAAAGTCCGTGGGCATTAGGTCATCATCGATAGGAAAGTTACGTGTCTCATGAGGAAAACAAGATAGCCTATCTATCGCCAAGAAACCTCGCCATGTGTTCCATTCAAAGTGAGCTGGCTTGTTGCCACCCAGTAATTCTCCCCTCAATATTTGGTTATAATATTGGTCGATTTCATCAACAGAATTGGGTTCCTGTAGTTTCTCGTAATAGGCTAATTCTTTCAATACAAGCGCTTGGTTTTCTAACTGGTAGACAGTGAATTTAAGATCTTTTAGGGGCAATTCTTCGATTGGTTTCTCTACTTTTATTTCTTTAGCTACTGGTAAGGGAGTCTTAAGACCCTTACGTAGCTTGGCTTGGTCTTCTTGAAGTTTGGTCGCTCTTCTACTTAGGAATTCACGGTCGTCCAATGGTAATCTTGGCTTATCTGGGTTCCAGAACCAATCCTCTAAAAATCCTTTGTTTAAAGGTTTCACAGTCCAGTCTTGAGTCAGAATATGTTCAGCCAGGTCTACCTTTTCACTACTGAGGACCATCTTATTTCCACGAGCCGTGAAAAGACCACTTAGGCGCAGATAACGGAAATTTAAGTCACCGTAGTCTCTAAGAGTATCTCTCTTGATATCAATGTAATAGTATTTGAATTTATTTTTAATCTCACTAAGGTTTTCTCCTCTTTGGATTGCACTAATTAATTCACGGACGAAACGTTGTGCTCTTTGGGTCATGGAGCCCTTTCCAGTCCTTGCTATTTGATTGGCTAAATTGACTGCATCCGGACTCCTCAAGAATGTTATATTCCCACTTCCCATCGTATAGAGCTTTTCAATGAGCTCATATCGTTCTTCCAAATCATCACTAAATAGATTGGACAATTTGTTGATATTGTAATTATACGTGAATCGGTCCCGCGCTTCTCGGTTGCTCTGGTTTCCTCGATCCTTTCTAAACCGTTTCGCCTCTTCTATCAAGCCATCCACCTCAGTCATGCTCATAGTTGAAAACAGGAAGATACTCATTTCTTCCTTGGACATGCCGTCTAGCTCTTTAACCATCTTCAACGCGACTAGAAATGGCAATACTGAGACACCTATATATTCCGGACCATGCTTGCGGGGCAATGGATTAGGTAACTGATACTTCAGGAGCTGGCGGAGATAAACTTCATCTGGCCTACTTTTCTCATCGAGAAGAGCATTACCCACTGGTGTTATAAGCAGGTTCCCCTCAGAGCGATAAGCAAATATTAGTCCCAATTCGTTGTATACCGAGCCCCACGTTCGTCCATGTTGCTCTTTCTGATCAGGTGATTTAGCTGAGCCAGCTTCGTACAATCCTTCTTCATCCAATCTCTCAAGAAACCTGCGTTGATTCTCGTAACTCCAGGGGTGGCCTTCGAACTCAGCTTTCAGGATTGCCAGACCTGCTTTCAGACGTTCAGGGTTCCTGACAGTGGTGTTACCTATTGTCCATTGTATTAGCACACTATACTCCACGTTTTACAAATACTAGTATCCAGTCGTGTGTCACCACGCCATTGCGAGCAGCGCTTGCAGTACTCATGGCATAATTATCGATTTTATCTGCGAATCTCATTAATAAATCTAATCCCGACTCCTGTGCGAGTTTAATAAATATATCTGTGGTAGGTATAAAAACTCTCTGATAATGGCTATCAGATATTTTCATTACTACCTTCCCGCCGGGATTCAGGACACGAGCCATTTCATTAAATACCAGTGTCATATCATCAAAGAATCTGCTTACTACCAATGCCTTCTGGGGCTTATTTTTATATATTGTTCCTACTATGTGGTCCACAAGTTCAATATTATTAAAAGGCTGGTTATCATGCTCAATGATTTTGACTTTCTCAGATCCGATAGTTTGTGTGGAAAGTGTTTCATAGTTATCGAGTACCCCTGTCCACCAGCCCTCCAATTTATTAGCTCTGACGTAATCAACTGCCGCCATATATGGTGGATTTGTTACGATAAGGTTAATATCCTTCACAGTGTCCGGAATGTTTCTGGCGTCGCCCAATATGACTTCACAAGAAAGATTATCATATAGATCGTTGTTCTGGAGATGCTTCATCAGACAAGACATGGCCGAGACTTTACTACGAGCGGCGGTTGCGAATGTCTTAAATACATCAAATTTTTCTTTTTCCCGCTCTAAATACTTGTTTTTACTAGGCTTAATTAATCGAGGGTCTGCTAACGAAACCCTTCTAACAATCGAAGAGAGTACCACAAGGAAGAATTGTCTAATATTTAGGTCTTGGATTTTGTCTATATTCCCCTTAATAAGAGCCAAATCGTTCTGCACATCATAACTAAACCAATAATTGATATCAGTATGGGTGAAAACAGGAATTTTATATCCTATATTTGCATTCTTATCACTCGAAAGTTGATTAGTAAGCTTCGATAATGATTCATCCAAGTCATCTGGGAAAATGGGAGTGGTTTTTACTTTGGAGATTAGAACGCTCAGAGGATCTAAGTCGATACCTATGGCCTTTCGACCGGCTAATATAGCCTCGACAAGAGTTGTACCTGACCCACAAAAAGGGTCAAGTACTAGGTCGCCGGGCTTAGAAAAACACGCAATTGCCCAAGCAGGTATAGCTGGTATTAATTTACCGTAAAACTTATGTAGTGCGTGAACTACATTTCTCTTGAGCGTTTTTTGAAGTAAGTAACGTCCTTTCAGTTGGGACTCGTTATACAAGAGACCGTCAAATTTATTTATATTTGCTTCTTCTGCTATCACCTGCGTTAACAGCCTCCACTTGAATAGTATTTGAAAATAATCTATCTTTCAGTCTGCCATAAAGTTAGTTGTACATTATTATAATCCTCCATAGCCTTCTCATAAGCAACTCGTGGTCTAAAGCCTTGTGAATAGTAATGCCAGATTAGTTTAATCTTTTTCAAGTCATCATCACTATACTCATTTCTATCTACTCTTGCGAATTGTATTTTTCGAGGTTCAATGTAACCTTTTTCCTCAAAATAGTATAGAAGGTCTTTGGTTAGTCCATCTACCTGCTGTAACACCTCACCAGTTCTCATAAAACACCTCAGGTGTAAGTGTTCACATTAGTGAAATAATTCACTTCCCTTTAAATAATAACACGTTAGCACCAAAAGTCAATACCGAATTACCATTGAGCATTCCGTCAGACCGTTTAATACCTATCGCCGTACTGAATTGCGCTTCCATTTTGGGGAGTCTATTTCTTTCTAATTTAGTCTCCTCTATCAGAAATAATTACCCTAGCACCAGTTGGTTCGTTCTGCATTGCTTTGCGTTTTGAGACCACCAACTGAATGACACTGCCATCTTTACCAAGAACTTCGGAGAATACTGTGTCGTTAAGGGCATCAAATAGTCGCTTCATGAGATTATCCAGATCAGGTCCATATGGGTGATCTGAGGGGTACTTATCTTCAGGCAAGACAAACATAGCGATCATATAGCATGGGCCGTTCACCTTCGGGAGATTCCTTGTCGCTTGCTCTACAGCTTTAGTCCACCTATCAGGTGCTTTTATATCACCCTTGGGTTTCTTTTGACCGTATGGAATTCCTTCAATGAACAAATCAACACCCATGTTACTGTTCCTTCCGGGTTTTAGCTGCCAAAGGCCAATCCCTTTGCGTAATTTTCTCTCTCTCTTTTAAGTCGCATGCTGTCTGGACTGGAAAGTAGGCTATCCAAGTGAGTTAAGTTAACAGGGCGCAGAATCACTTGAGCACGACCACGCCCGCGTATGGCATCACGAATCTCTATCCTTTCCTCTTCTGCTTTTTGATTGATTGTGGGATACAATATCACAGCAACTCCGCCAAAGCCCTGACTCAAAGCATAAATCGCTAATTGATAGAGCATATCGTTGGGAAGCGGTTTCTCAGCCATGTCTCTATATTTGGCGTCTAACATTAAGACTATCCTAGAATCTCTAAGGATTACGTAGTCTGGTCGTGGCTCTGGAGATCTTTTATTCTTCGGGTTGTAGCCAGGTAAATACGCCAGCATGCCTCTGAGTTTATATTCCTCCTGTATCACATAACCGTTTAGATTCTCCTTGAGAAACCGTGCCATCAATACTTGGAAGAATCGGTTCATGTCGAATAAAAACCCTTTGAGTTTTACCTTTTCATCGCTTTCACCGAGCGAAACTCCCTCGGATTGAAGCAGAAGCTCGATAATAGTAACAGCCGGCATGTAAGCTGAAACTAGTCGATTGGTTTGCCTTCGTAGCTCCTTCATGGTATCCCCGCTAAGTCGAATATGGGAGACATTTCCCTCCAGCACTTTTGCAATGCGCCTTAGTTCTGTACGAAGGCAAACAATGTTGGTCATGTGTGCCCCAAGGTACAAACCTTCAAGCAAAACTTGGTTGAACACATGATTGTGTAATCTAGGGTAATAAAAGCAGGGTAGTGCCGCTCTGAGCATCCACCCTCCTTTTGCCACTTTCTGCAAATCGATTCTTCCTCTCGGGCTCACCAACTCCCGATTTACCGCTACATATTTACGGTGTAGCCCCCGGTGTATAAGTTCAGCGGCCTCGGCAACTAATTGGTTGATAAGAAGATCCTGAAATGTATCAGTCTCAGCGCCGTAGCCAGCATAAGACATGAGTTGCAGATTACGTAGACCGTACGTGTACCTCATGAGGCGGAGCAAAGGTGCACCAGTTATCTTAGGGCGTATCGTGATTTCTAGCGGGTTCAGAGTTACACGGCCTACATATGAAGTTGAGTTGATGGATATCCCAGTACGAAGTTCTGTGGCGTTAAGGATATTTGATTCTGACAAGTGCTGGATATCCCTCCTTAGATTGATATCTTGCGGGAAAAAAATGTTCGAGAGTTGTGTTTCCGTTTCTGGGGATAGGCTCTGCCATTCTGATAGGACGACTCTGATCTTTTCCATGGTTACCTGTTCCCTTCCGGTGTTGTTTCCCCTTCTTCGTCTTCACTTTCAATATCCAAAGATTGTTCGCTCGCAACCTGCGCTTGAGAGGACGTAGAAATCTCTGGGCTCGGTGCGAGTAGTGCTTGCACAAGCTCTTCATGCCTCGATTCATCAAAGAGTTCTTGGTGAATCTGCTGGCTGTCTATATCCACTAACCCTTTACCTAATATTTTCTCCAGCGTCTTGTAATCTTCATAGCAATACTCTTCAAGGAGCGGGATGATATCCTCCCTCAAAGCCTTTGCAAACCGTTGGAAGTTATTAATTGGCCTGCCTCCTTCCATCAAATACGAGTGGCCAATCTGTAGGTTGCGTGCATCCCGACCTACATGTTCACAGATTCGCTTATTTAGAGCTTCCAGCCACGGACCTAAAGGTATTCCTTCAATGATTGCGTTACCGAGGATCGAGATGTCGGGCATTAGTTCTATGAAACTAAAGCGTCGCCTCAAAGCAGTGTCTAAAAGAGCGATAGAGCGATCAGCTGTATTCATTGTTCCAATTATGTATACATTCCTCGGGACCTGAAATAATTTCCCAGAAATCGGCAATATTATCGATTTACCTCGTTTGTCTTTTTCTAACACCGTTAATAGTTCGCCGAAAATGCGGGGGATATCACCACGGTTTATTTCGTCAATTATAAGATAATAATTAAATTCCAGATTTGCAGAAGCGTCTTTACAAATCTCCTTGAAGATTCCCTCTCGCAGGTTGAATATTAGGTTTCCATTAGCTGATTCTGGCCTGTATCCCTCAAGAAAATCCTCGTAGCCATATGCGGGATGAAAACAGCACATCCTGACGCATCCGTTTTTATCACCAGCCCCAGCGATAGTAGCACGCTGTTCGTCGTCTAGGCTGGCAAAAGGTCTTTTGTACCTGGAGAGAGCTGCAAGGTCCCTAGCAGCTCTCTCCGCCCAATAAGTTTTACCGGTGCCTGGGGGGCCATAGATAATCACCTGCCCTTTCCGTTCAAGCACCGATTGGATACGTCCTAAGAAGCCTTCCAATTGAATCGGCGTATGGGCAGGGGTCAGAAGTGGCGGAGCATGTTGTATACGTCTTTCTATTTCGATAAGATTACTTATATTATCTTTACGGATGGGGTGTAGCGTAGTTTGGATTCCCTCTGCTACAGGAAGTTCCCACTCCTCGAAGGAATACCATTCCACGGGGCGGATATGGCAGAATTCGCGAGAACCGTCATACCGGTATCCGCCAGCAACTCTGCCAAGTCCGATTATCTTGGAGCCGTCTGCTGCCAGTATTACGTCGCGCTCACCAACTACGGCGACAAAGTTGAAGATTTGGTTTGCTGCACGACCTACGGCTTGGGATGTGTTGGGATAATGTTCTTTTAGAAGACCACGTATTCGTTCCTTAGATTCTTCATTCCTCTCCATCTCGGAAAGATCACCAAGCTTGGTCCAGCCAATAGCTACATAATTGCCATCCCGCATCTCTGGCCAGTGATTGCGGCGAGATGTTCTATCACTCGTCCCAATTCGCCAGTAGCGATGCGGGCGTCCATGCCTGAAGTTGGTGATTGTAGTCAAGTTGTTTATCGGCATATCCAGTTCCCTCGCAATAGCTATATAGCAACCAGCTACGATATACCTCCCTTCGCCTTTGGGTGGCACTTGGAGGAGTTTGATCAAATGAAATCTTTGGTATTCGGCATTGTGGTAATCGTCCAGCTTATCTGGATAGAGTAGGCTAAGATACTTATGTCCCCAAGCAGTGTCGCTGATGCTAGAGGCCAACCTATCCATATCTTCCTGTAGCTTGCGGTACTCCTCGTCAGTACCATTCTGTGGAAGTTGTTCAAGTAGTTCCGCACCTTTAATCAGGTCATCCCGATGTTTTCTTGCACACTCTATAGCTTGGTCTAAAGTGATTTCGGTTTGAGCCTTCGGGCTACCAGTCATCCAAGTGCCAGTTTCCCTTCTTCTGTATATCCCAAATTTCAAAGCACTACCGCCCGCTATACTTCCAAAATTAGCTGGGAACTCGTCATCATCTTTAAACTCCAGCCAATAGACTAAGCTATCTTGATTCCCGTGCTCATGTATGGTTTTAAGGAGTTCCTCACCATCAAGCCCCTTAAGCTTGTCCGGTCCAAATCTCTTCCTAAATATCTCGTAATAGCCATCAAGTTGAGACTGAGACAATATTTCTCCTTTGCTGTTCAATTGTTTATAGATATCTTTAAGTTCTTGAGTTAGTTTCTCATCCAGCATCATTGTTTCTCACCTCCCCCAAAACAGTATATAGCAATAGTGCCGAGTCTTTCCAGTTTGCTAGCTGATACTACAATCTATATTACCCCAGTAGTCTGTATTCTCTGTAAGGCAACAATCCTGACAATCGTGCAATCATACTGACCTCACAGGAAAGGATTCACATTCTGCTGCACTGCATGCACAACTGAGATGATAAAATAGAAAGGCACAGGGTATTCGCTTGTCAATGCTCAGGCTTGCAGTAAAGGACGAGTAAGGATGGGAACAGACGTATCTACTACCAGGGAATACCTCCACGGAGTCGTGGACAAGGTTGTCGTGTTTAGCCCATGCTCCGAGAGTAAATGCGACCAAGTGGATATACCCGCTGGCTTCACGCCAAAGAACCCGTCTGACTATCTGGAGAGTATCGCCCTCAGAGACAGCCTAGTAAAAGCTCGACAGAAGGTGCTGGATGACCCAAGCGTGCAAAAAGGAAACAAGTCTACTCTGGCGTTTGACCTATATGTCAAGGCAGCCCGATCCATAGCCTATAAGGGGATAAGAGAGTCCTGTTACATTGATTTGAGAAAAAAGCTGCTGTCGAGCAATGACCTTCAATGGTTTTTCCTCTCAGGTGGTTATGGTGTCATTAACGCTCTGGAGAAAGCACAGAAGTATGATGCAAGCTTTTACAGTCCTAGAATAAAGAGAATTTGGCAGGAAGCAAAGCTGTCGGTAATATGTGATTCCATCGTCCAGAAACTCAGCCCTTCACATATCTACGTTTTTGGTAGCCCGAAATATCTGGATTTCCTCAAGGAAGCCGCCTTTTATGGGGAAGCGATGGGCAGTGGGGCGATCAAGGTATTTGAAGCCTTAAGAGAGCCACGGGATGTTTACAAAGGGCTCCGTTGGCTTTCAGAAGTACTTCAAAAGTTCGCTAAAGCTGTCGTGAGTAATCGCCTCACCGGTTTTGATTCCGAGTATCCAGAAAAATACTACAACAGCAAGAAACAGGCAGGCACTAACAATGTGTATTGAAATAAGGGGGGCTCAAACTCATTTCGTATTCCGATGGCCTCTTGGAACTGAGGGGTATGGGCCTGTCATTGAAGTAAGATTATCAGATACCCTACACAGAGAACGTGTCAGGTTATATGTGGCTTACGGATTTCGAAAGGCGTTTGGAGCTATGCGCAGGCGTATCCTGGTATTCAGAAACGAAGCTGATGTCCTTGCTGAATTTGTGGGAGTCGATAATTGGGCAGAAGACAAGCGGGTTGTCACTTTCCTTCGGCGGGACCGAAGCAAGAAGTATCTTCGCGTTGGTGACCCCTTGCCGTATCGCTATAGCTCCTTCAATGTTGTTTGTTCAGAGTCCGTGATCAGAGGACGTTATGCCCCCAGATGCATGGCCGCTGTGTTGGATGAAGCTGACATTCCTGGACTCTTGGGAATTGCCATCGCTCGGGAGCAAGGTGAGATGGCTAATGCAAGAGAACTATCAACCGCCTGTGAAGCCACTGCTAGGACTGGTGTTAGCCAGCAAGTGGCAAGCTCTGATCAGAGACAGGCTGTTGTTCAGGCGCTTCTTAACTACCGCGGCCAGCAACGAACTGGTGGTGCATTCACAGGAGATAAAAAAGCCGACGAGTTTCTCCGTGAGAATCCCGTTGCATTCCTTATGGCGGCCTCGCTTGATAGAGGGGCCCTTGCCGAATCGGTGTGGAGAATCCCACTTGCCTTGAAGGAGAAACTTGGGCATTTGGACCCTCGGATTCTGTCCCAGATGAGCGAAGATGAGCTGGAGAAAAAGTTGCGCCAGCTGGATAGGCAGCCGCGCTTCCCGAGACAGTCTGCACGGACTATTGTCTCACTGGCCAAACTGTTGGCGACTAGATTCAATGGAGATGCAACCGGTATCTGGAACTGTCAAGAGCCGCCCAGTGTTGTGCAGACTCTTCAGGAGATTTGGGGTGTCGGTCCTGGTATTGCACACATGGTAGTCCGCATACTGTTAGACGAATTTGGCTACCAGCCTAGTCCAAGAAGCTTGCAGACAATCGACGTGAAGCCTGACACGCACGTCACAAGGGTTTTCTACAGGACGGGGCTCACTACTGTTAGGAGCGGGCAGGCCTGTGTGGAGGCTGCTCGTGAATTACATCAGGAATTTCCGGGATTACTAGATTGGCCAGCCTGGGAAATCGGGCGAGCTTGGTGTCACGAACATAAGGCGGACTGTGTCAATTGTCCTCTGCGCCGCGTTTGTTTAAGCGCAAGTTCCTTGCTGGAGCAGAGATAGGTAACATTTCTCGGGAATGTTCAGCGAGT
>Ga0172363_10004456_pt1 | contig 11334 bp, 11 predicted proteins | sample LakKivs2_kivu2a2_FD_114541 | JGI IMG/M metagenome (GOLD analysis project Ga0172363, IMG submission 114541) | Sediment microbial communities from Lake Kivu, Rwanda - Sediment s2_kivu2a2 | ecosystem: Environmental > Aquatic > Freshwater > Lake > Sediment | place: Rwanda: Western Province, Lake... | reverse complement strand
CGCAGCGGAGTAAGGAGTATGCTCATGATTACCGCTATTTCCCTGAGCCAGACCTACCACCACTGGTGTTAAATCGGGATTGGGTAGAGGAAATGAGAGCAAAACTCCCTGAGCTGCCCGAGGCCCGGCGCGACCGGTTTGTCGCTGAATACGGGCTACCACTCTATGATGCTAAATTGCTTACCGGTTCCAAGGCAATGGCTGACTACTTTGAAGACTGCCAGAGGGAACACAAGGAACTACCAACTAAGGAGATAAGTAATTGGCTTGTGGGTGAGGTCAGCCGCAAAATGAATGCTACCAATAGTGATATAAGTGAGTTCAGGGAAAGAATTAGTCCCAAGCAACTTGGTGAGCTGATACTATACTCCCACAGTACCATTAACACTGGCACTGCTAAACTCGTGCTCGAAGAGATGTATAATACCGGAAGAGACGCTGAAACCATCATCAAGGAGAAGGGATTAGGCCAGATCAGTGATACCCAGGAGGTCAGAGAGGTAATTAGTCAGATAATTAAAGCCAACGCTCAAGCGGTAGCTGATTACAGAGCCGGCAAATCACAAGCCATTAAATTTCTGGTCGGGCAGGTAATGAAAGCGACCAGAGGCCGTGCCAATCCCAATCTGGCAAGCAAATTACTAAAGGAAGAACTCAAGGAAGGATAAGATGCAAACCTATTTCAGTATCGCTCAGATAGTGGTATCTATTGCCTTGACACTAGCTATCCTGTTTCAGGTGCGGGGTGGGGGGCTGGGGGGTATCTTCGGTCAGTCTAGTACCGTCTTTCGAACTAAACGGGGTGTGGAAAAGACACTGTTTCAACTTACCATCGTCTTAGTGGTTCTATTTATCATCATCTCAGTAGTTATGCTCAGGGTTAGCTAATTACTTGGCGGCGGCAGCGGGTACCGTGTAAGGTAGTCATTAGGAGGTTTAGCTAATGAACTGTCCTGTTTGTGGGAAAGAAGCCAGAGCTCATATCTACCACTGCGCTAGATGCGCTGTTTATGTGCACGAGGCATGTTGGCAGAAGCATGTGGCTACCGCTCATAAGAAAAAGTAAGGCCTGTAATTTATTCTATACCAAGTTCTTTCATAAGAAGGTCAATCGTTTCTTCAGATGGAACGCGTTTATAGGTTATATCTGTTCCCGTACTCGTATCTTCCAAGATAACCCCAAGCTCACCTAGCTTTTTTCGTATTTCATCGGCTCGTTGCCACTGTTTAGCTTTACGGCACCTCAAGCGCTCCTCAACGAGACGATTAACGCGAGTGTTAACCACAGCCGGTATGACCGTAAACTTTACGTCTTTTCCTGAAACTGTATATGAACCACCCTCTGCATGAAGCACATAGATTCTTGGAATTTTTAACCCTAATACCTCTCTCGCCAGTGATAAGAGAAGGTCTCTGGCAACCTGAAAACTCTTGCCGGAATCAGCAGCCTGGTTTATCTCCCGAGTTAAATCGAACAGTGTAGCAATGGCTTGAGGAGTATTAAAGTCATCATCCATTGCCTTAATAAACTGCTGGCGGTAAGGCTCAGCATCAAGAGCTTCGCCTCTGCCACCGGTAGGGTCAACCCTTCCGTATACCCGCCCTAATCTTTCCGCTCCTTCCTCTGCCGCTGCCAGCGCCTCTTCAGAATAGGTGAGCGGGCTGCGGTAGTGGGAGCTCAGGACAAAGATACGGATGGCATCAGCACTATATTTCCCTAGCGCCTCCTTAATGGTTATTAGATTGCCCAGGGATTTGCTCATCTTCTCTTCGCCAAGCTGTACCAGACCGTTATGCAGCCAATATTTAACAAAGGGCTTTACTCCCGTAAAACTCTCTGATTGGGCTATCTCGTTCTCATGATGAGGGAAGATTAGGTCCTGCCCACCACCATGGATGTCAATCTGTTCGCCGAGGTATTTGAGGGACATAGCGCTGCACTCAATATGCCAGCCTGGTCTGCCTTTACTCCAGGGGCTGTCCCAGGACGGGTCGCCGGGTTTGGAGACTTTCCACAGGGTAAAGTCCATCGGGTACTCCTTACCCTCACCGGGCTCGATACGTGCCCCGGCCATCATGGAGTCCAGTGTGCGGTGGGAGAGCTTGCCGTAGTCCCCCATCTTCCTGACCCGGAAATAGACATCTCCCCCGACGGCGTAAGCAAAGCCTTTATCAATCAACCCCTGTGTAATGTTAATGATTTCAGGGATAGTTTCCGTTGCTTTCGGGGCATAATGTGGTCTGAGGATGTTGAGTGCGTCCATATCCTCAAAGAAACTGTGAGTACATTCCTCAGCTAGCTTCCTAGTTGAAATACCACGCTGGCTGGCCCGGTTTATAATCTTATCGTCGATATCGGTGATATTCTGCACATATTTCACCTTATAGCCACGGAATTGGAGATGGCGCCGGATAACATCAAAGATGATATAGCTCATAGCATGACCTAGGTGACTGTCGGCATAGGGAGTAACTCCACAGACATACATCTTAACCTCGTCACCTTGGGGGGAAAACTCCTCTTTTTGCCCGGAAAGGGTGTTATATACCTTCATCTTTTGTTTCTTTCCATAGTAAGCAGGCGCTTTTCTAGTTCAGCTATTCGCCTCTCCAGGTCCTCCAGCCTTTCGCCTACCGGGTCAGGCAACCTCTCTACAGTATCGGTATCGGGATTCCTGATGGCTACTACTCGTCCCGGCACGCCGACCACAGTAGCATTAGCTGGCACTGAGGTCACTACCACTGAGCCCGCCCCGACCTTGGTATTGTCGCCAATAGTAATCGCCCCAATAAGCTGAGCCCCAACGCCAACGATTACATTATTGCCTAGCGTTGGGTGCCGCTTTGTCTTCTGGTGGCTGGTGCCGCCCAGAGTCACCCCCTGATATATGGTGACATTATCACCAATCTCTGATGTCTCCCCGATGACCACACCCATGCCATGGTCAATAAAAAAGCCTTCTCCAATCTTAGCCCCGGGGTGGATTTCGATGCCGGTAAGAAACCGGCTGATGTGAGACACTAGCCGCGGTAAAACCGGGATATGCCAGCGGAATAGGGTATGGGCTAACCGATGAAACTGCCGGGCATGAAATCCAGGATAAGCCAGCAATACCTCCAGGGTGTTGGTAGCTGCTGGGTCATGCTCAAAAACAGCTTTGATATCTTTTCTAATGCTAGTAATAAGTGACATTAAACTAATCTCCTTCCCAGACTGGACCTTCTCCTCCTATGCCCCGATAAACCGGGGCAAAAGACAGACGCAGTTCAGCACCCAGGGAGAGCCAACCAAGTCACTTATCTGGCTTATCATATCCCTAAACACGGCTAAATCCTAATCGGAAACGCTTTCTATTAAGGCTACGGCGCAGGCAGCTATCCCCTCCCCCCGACCAATAGAACCTAACTGGGCTGAGGTGCTAGCCTTCACGCCCACCTGACTAAGAGTGATACCCAACGACTGGCTGAGCTGCTGCCGCATCTGGTCAATAAAGTCCCTAAGTTTAGGCTGCTCAGCCACAATAGTAGCATCAATATTAACTATTTTCCATTTGTTCTCTGCCAGTTTATCCTCCGCCCTTTTCAGCAGGGTCAGGCTGGAAATGCCCCTATACTCTGGCTCACCGGGCGGAAAATGGCAGCCGATATCGCCTAGAGCCGCCGCTCCAAGCAGGGCATCAATAATGGCATGGGTTAACACATCAGCGTCACTCCAGCCACTTAGCCCCTTATTAAAGGGTATATCTACCCCTCCCAACACCAGCCTCCGCCCGCTAGTGAGAGGGTGGACATCATAGCCGATACCAACACGCATCTTATTGCTCATACTTTTTCCATAAGACCCGGACTAAAGCTAGGTCGTCGGGAGTGGTTATCTTTATATTATCATAAGAACCCAGATATATTTTAACTCTGTAGCCCAACTGCTCTACCAGCGAGGCATCATCAGTCACATCACCAGTTGCCCGAGAATAAGCCTCGGTTATTATTTCGTTGCTAAACACTTGCGGCGTCTGTACTGCCCATAGATTTTGACGTGGTGGCGTCTGGTGGACTATTCTATCGTCTCCGGCTAACTTAATGGTATCGGTAACGGGCACAGCGGCAACAGCAGCACCAGTTTCCTTGGCTGCCTCCAGCCCGCGGTTAATCAAGTCCACGGTTACTAGAGGTCGGACGCCATCATGGATTACTACCCAGTCGCAATTACTGAGCCGTCTTAGTCCATTTGCCACTGAATCCTGCCGTCGCTGGCCACCGGCACAAATATCGCTCACCTTTGACCACCCCTCTTCAGTCACCAACTGTCTCCCTCGCTCAAGGTTCTGCTCACTCAGGACAACAACAATCTGGTCGATAAGGCTACACCCTTGAAAGGTATCAACCACCCGCGCCAGTATCGGCTTCCCGCCCAATAGAGACAGGACTTTATCCGCCCCGCCCATCCGCTGGCTTGAGCCGGCAGCAGCGATAACTGCTCCTACTTTTTGCTTACCTGTTTTCATGTCTTACCAGATTATAAAGTAAAACCAGCGTGATATCTACTGTCGGGTAAGTGGTAAATGGTATAATGGAACCCTAATTCAGTATAAGGAGACTGACCATGATAGTAAGCAGTTACCTTGATACTAAACCCGTCCCGGCGTTACCTGGGGTAGTCAGGCGTGATGTTATCTCGGCTGATAAAGGCGCAAAAAATTTCTCTATGCGTGTTTTTGATGTTGAGCCGGGTAGCTCCACCCCGTCTCACGAGCACCCGTGGGAACATGAGATGTATATTCTTTCCGGCCGGGGATTAGCCGTTGGCGAGCAGGGAGAAACGCCGGTAGCCAAGGATAGCGTTATCTTTATTCCCGCCAATGAGCACCACTGCATCATGAATAACGGGAAAGAGACCCTGCGCCTTATCTGTGTGATACCGATAGTTAGTTAAGGTTTGAGAATCGGGTTATTAAGTGCACTTAACTAGTAGCGGGTTTATGGTGCCGGTAGGCTTGTCCCTTCTCTCTCCTCTGGTAAGTCTTATGCTGGCTCCACAGAGCGGAGAATACTAACTGACTTGCTTATTGCTTTCTAAGCTTCCTAACAATAAATCCTGCAATCCACATTGCCAGTCCAACTAAGAAGATAAGAAACCCGATTATGTCTGAGTCAAGGTCAAATAGCCAAAGTAGGAGGGGGGTAATTAAGAAGAGAATTAGCCCAACCGCCATTATGACGAATGTGGCTACATTATACTTGCCAAACTTCCTTATCAGCTTCTTCACTTTAGTATTCTCCTTCCCCTTTAGTTTTACTCTCCACCAGCCCCACCCTTATTGCTTCCCGCAGGGTGCTGACGGGGATAAGCTCTATGCCTTTGGGGACCGGGCTAACCCTAGCACCGACTTTAGGCACTAGGCAGCGCGCAAATCCCAGTCTGGCGGCTTCACTCACCCGCCTGTCCAGCTGAGGAACGGCTCTTAATTCACCGCTCAATCCCACTTCACCCACTACCGCTATTTGCGCGTCAACCCCCACATCGCGAAAGCTGGAGGCAATAGCCAAGGCCAGACCTAAATCAGCCGCTGGCTCACTGATTCTAAGCCCGCCGGTAGCATTAGCGATAATATCTTGATTACCCAGCTTCAGGCCGATCCGTCTGGTCAGCACTGCGGTAACCAGTAACAGCCGACCAAAGTCAACGCCATTGGCAGTGCGTCGGGGTAAGCCAAAGCTGGTGGGATTGGTCAGGGCTTGAATCTCCACCAATAGGGGGCGGCTACCTTCTAGGGTAGGCACTACCGCTGAACCTACCGCCTCGCCCCACCTCTGCGATATGAATGCCTGCGACGGGTTATCGACCTCAACCAGCCCCCGTTCCTTCATCTCGAAGACGCCGACTTCATTAGTCGAGCCAAAGCGATTTTTCACGCAGCGTAGCAGCCGATAGGCACTAAACGGCTCACCCTCAAGATATAAGACCACATCAACAATATGCTCCAGAACCCGAGGGCCAGCAATGGCCCCGTCCTTGGTTACATGCCCGACGATGAAAACGGCCACCCCACTGAGCTTGGCCCAGTGCATAAGCCGCTGGGTGCACTCTCGCACCTGGGTTATGCTGCCTGGGGCTGTATCCAGTTCGGGGAGGTAAATCGCCTGAATGGAATCAATGACTACCAGGCGGGGTTGCAGCTCTTGAATCTGGTTCAGGATAACATCAAGATTAGTCTCTGCCAGAAGGTAGAGCTTCTCACCCCTCACCCCCAGACGCTCTGACCTGAGCTTAATCTGATGCAGGGTTTCCTCACCGGAAACATAAACCATCTTACCTTGAGCCTGGGCGATGAGGGCTGAAACCTGAAGCAGGAGGGTTGATTTGCCAATGCCGGGGTCGCCCCCGATGAGCACCAACGAGCCGGATACTAATCCACCGCCCAGCACCCGGTTAAACTCAGCCAGAGGGAGGGGAAAGCGGTCGGCTGCCTCAATGGTGACCTGTGCTAGCTCCTGAGGTGGGTTAACTGGGGAGATAGATGGTAAAGAAGGGGGAGGAGCGGTTACCACTTTCTCCACAAAGCTGTTCCACTCTTGGCAATTGGGACAGCGCCCCAGCCACTTCAGGCTTTCCTTGCCACATTGCTGGCAGACGAAGATAGTCCGGCTGGATTTATCTGATTTGCTCATAGGTTGACTTTACCTGATTTTAGCTAATAAGGCAAGGAATATGCCTTACAGCCATAAAAACTGAAGCAAAATATGTACTACCAACACAGCCACTACCGAGAATGGGATGCTTATCGCCATGAACTTACGTAAATCAATCCCGTATCCTCTCTTTTCCAACATACCACACGCCAGAACATTGGCCGTAGCTCCTACTGGCGTAATGTTACCACCAATGCCGGTGCCGACCAGCATCCCGAAGTAAAAGGGGAAGGGGCTTACGCCCAGGGTTTGCGCCAAAGAAGTGCACACTGGTATCATCAAAACGGTATAGGGCACATTGTCAATAAACGAAGATAATGCCACAGATAGCCAGACGAATATCAGTAGATAGACTGTCGGGCTTTTCAAGCCGGTGCTGCCTAACCAACCGGCAAAGTCTTCAAGGAGGCCGACTTTTTCTACCGTAGCTATTACAATGAAAATGCCGACTAGGAAGAAGATAGAATTCCAGTCGAACTCAGCCACCATGCTCTTAACATATTTCCTGCCTACCAGTAAGGATAAAACTCCGACCAATAGTCCGATGATGCCTGGATTCCAAAAAGCTAGGGATAGAGCAACAACACTGGCGATGAAAATAGCCAGCGGGACGAAAGAGATTATTTTCACCTTCTCCTCTTCAATATCCACCCTTTTATTCAGACCTCGGAACTGGAACAGCAATGTTAATAGAGCGGCGACAATACCCACCATTGATAGAGTGCCAAGTCCGATTCTGTTCTGAAACCAGTAGAAATCAAGAAATTTCATGCCGGTCTTCATGGCTAAGATGAGAGCTGGTGGGTCAGCAATCATGCTCACTGTGGTGACTACATTTGATGATATGGCTAACCCCACTAGGTAGAGAAAGAGGGATGATTTAAGTCGCTCAGCCACCTCTATGAATAGGGGTGCCAGGATGATGACCACCACCGGATTAGCCATAAAGGTGGATAATGCCGCCGCCAGGGTGCACAATATCAAAAGGACATATTTTTCTTTCCTTACCCGTCCCAAAAGGAAGAGGGCTATCCAGGCGGGTAATCTACTCTCCCTGAAGGTGATGGCCAGCATACCATAGCCCCAGTATATAGCCAGCACTTCCCATTCCACACCTTCTAAGAAGGCAAAGTCCGGTGCCACCACCCCTAGAGCGATTAGGAGCCCCGCCCCCACCAGTGAGACGGAGGCAATATTGATCTTGCGGTAAAGGATAAGAGCAAAGGCGATTACGAGAACTGACAAGGCCAGCCATTTTTCGGCGGTGGGGTTAAATAGATGATACCACTCCATCCCGTTTCTTCTCTCGGATAATATTCTTAATTATTCTAAAGACAGCAACGCAGTATTTATTTTCCCCTACGTTAACCAAATAGGTTAGCTCCCCATTGATGGTTATAGTTTTATAGGAAGCTTCCTTAAAGAGGTCCTATACCCATACCGGACATAATTGCCAGCATTACAGCTGCCGCCATAACCGACCCTATCTGGCCGCCAGTATTAGCGCCTACGGCGTGCCATAGTAAGAAGCTTCTCGGGTTTGCCTTTTGCCCTTCTCTCTGTACTACTCTTGCTGACATTGGGAAAGCTGAGGTGCCAGCAGCACCGAGTAGAGGATTTATTTTACCTTTTGTTACGACTCGCATTAACTTGCCAAGCAGGACCCCGGTTACCGTATCCAGTGAGATTGCTAGCAGTCCCAGCCCAAAGACCACAATAGTTTGCCATCTTAGGAAATTGCCGCCCAACATGGAGGCGCCGATGCAAAGTCCCAGAAGGAGGGTGGTTATGTTGACTATAGCTCCTTGAGAAACATCTGCCAGCCTGCCAACCACACCAGACTCCTTAAGGAAGTTCCCTAGCATAAGCATACCCATTAACGGCGCCCCCATAGGAGCTATAAGTATGGTGACTACCGCGGTTACTATTGGGAAAAGGATTTTAACCCTTTGGGAAACCTTTTTCTCGCCGGTTGCCATTAACGTCGCCCGTTCCTTCTTGGTAGTTAGAGCCCTCATAATAGGGGGTTGAATAATTGGTACCAGCGACATATAGGAATAGGCAGCGATTGATACTGCCGGTAGTAGTTCGCGAGCAAATTTAGAGGTTACGTATATGGCGGTAGGACCATCACAGGCACCGATAATGGCTATTGAGGCTGCCTCCTGGCGGGCGAACCCCAGCGCAAGAGCCAAAAGGAGGGTCAGAAATATGCCGAATTGACCAGCGGCACCAAAAATGAGTACGGTAGGATTAGCTAGCATCGGGCCAAAATCTATCATGGCACCCAGCCCGAGAAAAAGAAGACACGGGAATAACTCGGTCAGGATGCCGGAGTTATAGAGTAAATTTATTATGCCACCTTTATCAGATGCCGCTAAACCAGCCAAGGGAAGATTCCCCAAAATTATGCCAAAACCAATAGGTATCAATAGAAGTGGCTCAATATCTCTGCCAACAGCTAGATAAAGAAGCATAAGCCCCACTACAATCATGACAATGTTTTCCCAGCCTAGGTTGGTAAAACCCTGCACTAGACTAGAAAGAGCTGAAGTAAAAATTTCCGTAAAATCCCCTCCCTGTTATTAAGTTTTAGCCCTTACTTTGGCTAATTTTCTTTGCTTCTTTCTTGAAGGGGAATAGTCTATTCAAAAGGCGAATAACCAGAGTCAACAGATAAAGCGTCAGAAAGGTAATTCCCATCCCCATAATGGTCATGGTTAAACCAAAGGCTAAATCTTTCAAATACCCCCCCTTCTAGTATTCTATAACAGCGACTAAATCACCCGCTTCAACCACCTGCTCCGGAGAAAGGTTTATCTCTATAATCGTACCTCCTACCGGGGCTAATATGGGATTCTCCATCTTCATTGACTCCAGTAGACAGAGTGTATCTCCTTCCTTAACCACGCTCCCCTGCCTAACTTCCACACTGATAATCTTACCCGTTATCGGAAACTCTACTCTCTCCTGCGCCAATATCTACACTCCTTATCTTCACTTATCCTTAATCTCTATTTCGGGTGAATAAAAGGGGCGGTTACTTCATCATCTGAGTTTCCCCGTCCCTTTTATTGTACGCTGACTTTATCTATCTTAATAACCTATAATTTCTTATCGCCTGACAATGCTCCTACCGCTGCCGGATGCACTGTAATCTCTCCCCCTTCTAGGTCAACTACAGCGGTATCCCCTGGTCGGAACTCGCCACGGAGCAAACTTTCGGAAAGTTTATCTTCAACCATATCCTGAATCACCCGGCGTAACGGGCGTGCCCCGAAAACCTCATCATAGCCCTTCTCACCCAGGAAATCCTTGGCTGCTTCGGTTACCTCCAGCTTTATCTCCTTCTCTGCCAGTTGCTTGGTAACCGTCGCCAGCATCAAATCAACTATCTTTCGTATATGTTCTTTAGTCAGAGGATGAAAAACAATGATGCCATCAATGCGGTTGAGAAACTCAGGGCGGAAAGCTTTCTTTACCTCGCCGAGCAGCTTCTCCTTCATTCTTTCGTAGGCTATCTGTTGAGTTTTAGCTTCGTCCGGGACAGCAAAACCCATGGTTGCTCCCTTCCTGATAAGCTCGGCACCAATATTGCTGGTCATAACAATAATGCTGTTACGAAAATCAACCCGGCGACCCTTGGCATCAGTCAGGTGACCATCATCAAATATCTGGAGCAAGATATTAAAGACATCAGGGTGAGCCTTCTCAATTTCATCAAGGAGTATGCAACAATAAGATTTGCGCCTTACTGCTTCCGTCAACTGCCCGCCTTCCTCATAGCCAACATACCCCGGCGGTGCCCCCACCAGTCGAGATACAGCGAATTTTTCCATAAACTCAGACATGTCAAGCCTGATTAGGGTGTCCTCACTGCCAAACATAAACTCGGCCAAGGCTCTGACCAGTTCGGTCTTACCGACGCCGGTAGGGCCGAGAAAGATGAAGTTACCTATAGGATGCCTCGGGTCTTTAAGCCCGGCGCGGGCTCGCCTTACCGCTTTAGCAATACTATTAATCGCCTCATCCTGACCAATAATGCGGCGATGTAGCGCTTCCTCCATATTAAGTAGGCGGCTGGTCTCATCACTAGCTAGTTGTACCACTGGAATCCCGGTCCACATGCTCACCACCTCGGCGATGTCCTCAGCAGTTACCACTACCTCCCCTTGTTCTTGCTCAGCATGCCACTCCTCCTCCAGCTTCTTTAATTTTTCCTCAATTTGAAGCTCCCTTTCGCGCAGTTCAGCGGCATACTCATACTGCTGTGTAGCTAGGGCAGCATCCTTATCCTTGCGCACACTATCCTCAGCTTGCCTGGCTTCCTTCAAGGTAATAGGTATTGCCCCGTGTCTAATCCTTACCCTTGATGCGGCCTCATCGACGAGGTCGATAGCCTTGTCCGGCAGAAAACGGTCAGGTATATATCTAGAAGCTAGGGTTGTTGCTGACTGCAGTGCCTCGTCGCTTATCTTCAGCTTGTGATGCTCCTCATAGCGTTCCTTAACCCCGCGTAAGATCTCCAGAGTTTCCTCTGTTGACGGCTCCTCTACTAAAACCGGCTGGAAGCGGCGTTCCAGGGCCGGGTCCCTCTCCACATACTTACGGTAATCATCAAGGGTAGTGGCGCCAATACACTGT
>Ga0172363_10004446_pt1 | contig 11344 bp, 13 predicted proteins | sample LakKivs2_kivu2a2_FD_114541 | JGI IMG/M metagenome (GOLD analysis project Ga0172363, IMG submission 114541) | Sediment microbial communities from Lake Kivu, Rwanda - Sediment s2_kivu2a2 | ecosystem: Environmental > Aquatic > Freshwater > Lake > Sediment | place: Rwanda: Western Province, Lake... | reverse complement strand
GCCCGCGTGATCAGCGCGGGCCGGGCCGAGGAGATCCGGGCGTTGGCCGGGCAGGAGGTTTGAGATGGGTCTTAAATTGGAAGGCAAGGTGGCCCTCGTGACCGGCGGCGGCCGCGGCATAGGCCGCGAGATCGCCCTGCTCTTCGGCCGCGAGGGCGCGGACGTCGTGCTGTGCGACGTCAACCTGGCAGACGCTCAGGCGGTCCAGAAGGAGATCGAGGCGATGGGCCGTCGGGCGATGAGTTTCGAGACGGATGTCACGGATTTTAAAAAGGTTGAGGAGATGGTGAATTTAATCCTTGACAATTTAAGGCGGATTGATATATTAGTTAACAATGCCGGCATCACCCGCGATAATTTGCTCCTGAGGATGAGCGAAGAGGACTGGGACAAGGTGCTGGCCGTGAATTTAAAAGGTGTCTTCAACGGCACGAAGGCCGTCTCCAGGGTCATGGTCAAGCAGCGGGGCGGCAAGATCATTAACATAGCCTCGATCATCGGGATCATGGGCAACGCCGGCCAGGCGAACTACGCGGCCAGCAAGGGCGGGATCATCAGCTTCACCAAGTCGGTGGCCCGGGAGCTGGCGTCGCGCAACGTCAACGCCAATGCGATCGCGCCGGGCTTCATCCAGACGGCCATGACGGACAGGCTCAAGCCGGACCAGCGTGACGCCATGCTGGCGAACATACCGCTGAACCGGCTGGGCGTGCCGGCGGACGTGGCCCAGGCGTGCCTGTTCCTGGCCTCCAGCGACGCGGACTACATCACGGGCCAGACCCTGGTGGTCGACGGCGGGATGAGCATGTAAGGGGCTAAGGAACAGAAACCTATCCCTTCGTCCAAACGGCCCAAAGACTCTTAAATGCTCTTGGGCCGGCCTCAGGGGTAATTTGCGGGAAGGTAGAAGCAGGCAAATTAAGGAGGAGCGTGATGTCGGATACCGTCAACAAGGTCAAATCGATCATCGCCGAGCAGCTGGGCGTGAAGCCCGAAGAGGTGACGCCCGAGGCGTCTTTCGTGGAGGATCTGGGCGCCGATTCGCTGGACACGGTCGAGCTGGTGATGGCCCTGGAGGAGGAGTTTGGCATCGAGATCCCGGACGAGGATGCCGAGAAGATGACGACGGTAGGCGAAGCGGTCAAATACATCGAAGAAAAGATCGCCAAGAAATAATTGTTTTCCTTGGTGATGTATCCAACGCGGCGTTAACAATTACCCCGACCCTTGGCGTCGGGGTAATTATTAGTGAGGGATGATGGCACGCAGGGTCGTCGTGACGGGCATGGGGGCGGTGACGCCGGTCGGCAACACGGTGCCGGAGTTTTGGAAGAGCCTGGTGGCCGGCAGGAGCGGCATCAGCCGCATCACCTATTTCGACCCCGCCCTCTATGACTGCCAGATAGCCGGCCAGGTCAAGGAGTTGGACGTCGAGGCCTTCCTCTCGAAGAAAGAGATTAGGCACACCGAGAAGTTCGTGCACTACGCCATGGCCGCCTCGGCCGAGGCGATGGCGGACGCCGGCCTCGCCGAGCAGGAGGACGAGGCAGCGAACCGCTTCGGCGTCCTCATCGGATCCGGCATCGGGAGCCTGCGGATCATCGAGGAGCAGCACGAGGTGCTCCTGCAGCGCGGACCGTCGAAGCTGCGGCCTTTTCTCATCCCCATGCTCATCGTCAACGAGGCGAGCGGCCACGTTTCGATGCGGTATCAGCTCAAGGGGCCCAATTCGTGCGTGGCGACGGCCTGCGCCACGGGTAACCACGCCATCGGCGAGGCCATGCGCATCATCCAGTACGGCGACGCGGACGCGATGCTCGCCGGCGGCACGGAAGGCGCCATCACGCCCATGGGCATCGGCGGTTTCTGCGCGCTCAAGGGCTTATCGATGCGCAACCGCGAGCCCGAGCGCGCGTCGCGGCCGTTTGACGCCGAACGCGACGGCTTCGTCATGGGCGAGGGCGCCGGCATCGTCATCCTCGAGGAGCTTGGGCACGCCCAGCGCCGCGGGGCCCGCATCCACGCCGAGGTCGTGGGTTTCGGCATGTCCGGCGACGCCTACCACATCACCGCGCCTGAACCGAGCGGTGACGGCTGCGTGCGTGCCATGGTCGCGACGCTCAAGGACGCCGGCATGAAGCCCGAAGAGATCGATTACATCAATGCCCACGGCACCTCGACCTATCTCAACGACAAGATAGAGACCCTGGCGCTCAAGAAGACCTTTGGCGACCACGCCCGCAAGGTCGCTATCAGCTCGACCAAATCCATGACCGGCCACCTCTTGGGCGCGGCCGGCGGGGTGGAGTTCATCGTCTGTTGCATGGCGATCAAAGAGGGGGTCGTGCCGCCGACCATCAACCTCGAGAACCGGGACCCGGAGTGCGACCTGGATTACATGCCCAACAAGGCGCGCCGCGTCAGGGTCAGGGTCGCGATGTCTAACGCCCTGGGCTTCGGCGGCCACAACGCGAGCGTCGTCGTCAGAGAGTTCAGGCCGTAAGGCGGGGATGAGCGATGGGTCAGACCATCACGCAGAAAATCCTGGCCCGGCACGCCGGTCAGAGGACCGTGGCGCCGGGCGCGTTCATCTGGGCCAAGGTCGACTTCACGCTCGGCAACGACATCACGGCGCCGCTGGCCATCGACATCTTCGAGGCGGCCGGCGCCGAGAAGGTCTTTGACAACGACCGGATCGCCCTGATCCCTGACCACTTCACCCCGGCCAAGGACGGCAAGAGCGCTGCGCAGGCCAAGCGCCTCAAGGATTTCGCCGCGAAGCACAAGATCCGCCACTACTACGAAGTGGGCCGCGCCGGCATCGAGCATGCGCTACTGCCGCAGCTGGGGTTGGTGGGGCCGGGGGAGCTCGTCATCGGCGCGGACTCCCACACGTGCACGTACGGCGGCCTCGGCGCCTTTGCGACGGGCGTGGGTTCGACAGACCTGGCCGTCGCCTGGATGACCGGCCGCGTCTGGCTGCGCGTGCCGGAGTCGATGAGGTTTGTCTTCAAGGGCAAGCGGCCCCGCTGGGTCGGCGGCAAGGATTTCATCCTCTACGTGATTGGCGATATCGGCGTGGCGGGCGCGCGGTACCGCGCCATGGAATTTGCAGGGGGGGCGGTTGAAAAGCTGCCCATGGACGACCGGCTGGCGATGTGCAACATGGCCATCGAGGCGGGCGGTAAGTCCGGCATCATCGCGCCGGACAAGGCAACGGTTGAATATGTCGCGAAGACCCGGCACCTGACGCCCCAGACCAGGAAAGAATGGGAGTCCCTCGCGTCGGATAAGGATGCGGATTACGCCGAGGTCAGGGAGTATGACGTGAGCCGGTGGGAACCGGTGGTCGCGATGCCGCACCTGCCGAGCAACATCAAGCCTGTGAGCCAGGCCGGCAACGTGAAGCTGGACCAGGTCGTCATCGGTTCCTGCACCAATGGCCGCATCACAGACCTGCGCGTCGCCGCCAAGGTCCTTAAGGGCCGCAAGGTCCACCCGCACGTGCGCCTGATCGTCATCCCCGCGACACAGGAGATTTATCTGCAGGCAATCAAAGAGGGGTTGATAGAGACCTTCGTGCGGGCCGGCGGCGTCGTCTCGACGCCGACGTGCGGCCCGTGCCTGGGCGGCCACATGGGCATCCTTGCCGAAGGCGAGGCGTGTCTGGCCACGACGAACCGCAACTTTATGGGACGCATGGGTGCCAAGGGCAGCTTTGTCTACCTGGCCAACCCGGCGGTGGCCGCGGCCAGTGCCGTGACCGGGCACATCACGCACCCGGCCGCCGTCGCCCAAAAATGAGACAAAGGTCTGACCTTTTTGAGGGCGAAAGTGAGACTTTTGAGGGGAGCATCGTGATCAAGGGCAGGGTGCACAGGTTCGGGGACGACGTCAATACGGACGACATCATCTCGGCGAGGTATCTCAATACCACCGACCCCAAGGAGCTGGGCAGCCGCTGCCTGGAGATTTTGGACAAGGACTTCGCGAAGAAAGCGGCGGCCGGGGACATTGTCGTGGCGGGCAAGAACTTCGGGTGCGGCTCTTCGCGCGAGCACGCGCCGGTGGCGCTCAAGGGCTGCGGCGTTGGTCTCGTGATCGCCGAGAGCTTCAGCCGCATCTTTTACCGCAACGCCATCAACATCGGCCTGCCGATCATCGAGGTGGCGCAGGCGCAGGAGCTCAAGGCCGGCGACGAGGTCGAGGTGGATCTGGTCAAAGGCACGGTCAGAGATATCACGCAGGGCAAGACGTATCAGGCCCAGCCTTTTGCGGACTTTATCTGCCGGATCATCGATGCCGGCGGGCTGGTGAACTGGGCAAAGAGCGGGATCCTTTAAGAGGAGCGCACATGTACAAGATCGCTGTCGTCCCCGGCGACGGGACAGGCCCTGAGGTCGTGCGCGAAGGGGTGAAGGTCCTGGACGCCGCCGCCAAAAAATTCGGTTTCACGTGCGAGAAGGCGACCTTTGACTTCGGCGGGGACCGCTATCTCAAGACAGGGGAGACCTTGCCCGAGAATGCGGTCCACGAGCTAAGGAAGTTCAGTGCCATCTACCTCGGGGCCATCGGCCACCCTGAGGTCAAGCCCGGGATCCTGGAGCAGGGGATCCTCTTGAAGCTGCGCTTCTCCTTGGACCAGTACATCAACCTGAGGCCCGTGCGGCTCTACAACGAGGCCTTCTGCCCTGTCAAGGACAAGGGGCCCGAGGACGTGGACTTCGTCGTGGTGCGTGAGAACAGCGAGGGGCTCTACAAAGGGATGGGCGAGTTCCAGAACAAGGGCACGGCCGAGGAGGTCGCCATCCAGATCTCTTACAACACGCGCAAGGGAGTGGAGCGCTGCATCCGCTACGCCTTCGAGTTCGCGCGCAAGCGCAACAAGAAGAAACAGTTGACCCTCTGCGGCAAGACGAACGTCCTGACCTTCGCGTGGGACCTGTGGCAGCGCGTCTTCGACGAGGTGGCCAAGGAGTACCCGGACATCAAGACCGGCTACGCCCACGTGGACGCGACGACGATGTGGTTCCTCAAGAACCCCGAGTGGTTCGACGTCATCGTCACGGACAACATGTTCGGCGACATCATCACGGACCTGGGCGCCATGATCCAGGGCGGCATGGGCATCGCCGCGGGCGGCAACATCAACCCCCAGGGCGTCTCGATGTTCGAGCCCATCGGCGGCTCGGCGCCCAAGTACACGGGCAAGAACGTGATCAATCCACTGGCGGCCATCTGCGCGGTGTCCATGATGCTCGATAACCTCGGCGAGGCCGAGGCGGCGCAGGCCGTGGAGAACGCCGTCATCAAAGTGGTCCGGACCAAACTCAAGTCGTTGGCCGCGGGCAAGATGGGGTACTCGACCCCTGAGGTCGGCGACCTCGTCGTGCAGAACTTATAGGGATACCATGAGAAGAAAATCACAGTACAACGTGGCTGTGGTGGGGGTCGGCGCCGTCGGGGTGGAGATGCTGCGGGCGTTGCGCCAGCGTCAGTTTCCCGTAAAAGACCTCAAGGTGCTGGCGCGCAGCGGCCGCGACATCGAGGTGGACGGCGTCGTCTATCACGTCGAGCCGACCGCTCCGGAGGCCTTTGACGGCGTGGACATCGCCCTCTTCGCCGGCACCGAGGGCGAGAAGGCGCGGCCGTGACCTATGCGGCCGAGGCCGTCAAGCGCGGGGCGCTCGTCATCGACAATGGCGCGGACTTCCGCTTGGAGCCCGACGTGCCGCTCGTCGTCCCCGAGGTCAACCCCAAGGACGCCAAGAAGGCGGTCAAGGCCCGCGGCATCATCGCGAACCCGAACTGTTCGACCATCCAGATGGTCGTGGCCTTGGCGCCCATCCACCGGATCCTCAAGATCAAGAAGGTCGTGGTGGCCACTTACCAGGCGGCCTCCGGCGCCGGCAGCAAGGCCGCGCAGGAGCTCTTTGACCAGACACGCGGCGTGCTCGACGGCCAGCCGGCCGTGCCGCAGGCGCTGGGCCAGCGCATCGCCTTTAATTTCTTCCCGCATATCGGCAGCTTCGGCGAGGCGGACTATACCAGCGAAGAGTGGAAGATGGTCAGGGAGACCCAGAAGATTCTCCACGACGCCCGGATCAAGATTTCCGCTACGACCGTCCGTGTCCCTGTCAAGACCGGTCACGGCGAGGCCGTTTACATCGAGTGTCGCCGTTGCGTCGACATCGACGCCGTGAGGCGGGCGCTCGCCGAGGCGCCAGGGATCGTCGTCGTGGACGACGTTGCCGCGTCGCGTTACCCCATGCCCGTGGATGTCGAGGGCCGCGACGAGGTCTTCGTCGGCCGCATCCGCAAGGACCCCATGGACGAGAAGGCGTTGTGGCTGTGGGTGGTGGCGGACAATCTGCGCAAGGGGGCGGCGACCAATGCGGTGCAGATCGCGGAGCTCTTCGTGAAGCGTTGACCCCGCGCTTTCCTGGCATCCGGCCCCGCAATTTTCCATGGCGCCCTGACGCGGAAAGTGCGGGGTTTTTCATATCCCGCCTTCGCAGGACATCTTGCTCCGGCGGGATGCCAGGGGATGCCCGCCGGACGGCAGGCAGGGGTTTTCCATGCCCACGTACAAGCTCATCCTTCAATATGACGGCTCGCGGTACGCCGGCTGGCAGCGCCAGACCAGGAGGGGCCGTGGTCCGCAGCCCGTTTTCAAAACGGTCCAGCAGGAGATCGAAGAGGCCCTTCAAAAGATCCTGCGGCGCAAGATCTGCCTCGTGGCGTCGGGCCGGACCGATGCCGGGGTCCACGCGTTGGCCCAGGTGGCGCACTTTTCGTCAGCGCGCCGTGTCGACCCGACGCGCCTCAAGGGAGCGCTCAACGGAGTCCTGCCCTCCGACATCCGTGTCTCGGATATCGGGAAGGCCGGCAGGTCTTTTCACGCGCGTTTCAGCACGCGGTCTAAGACGTACGTGTATCTCTTTTCTGCAGGTGCCCGAAAGGGCGCCTTTCACCTGCCGTGGGTGACCGAGGTGCCGTACGACCTGGACCTGCGGGCCATGCGCCGCGCCGCCAGGGTGTTGGTGGGCCGCCATGATTTCAAGTCCTTTCAGGGGCACGACCGTGTGGCGCGCGGGTCGGTCACGCGCGTGGACAGCGTCCGTATCGCCGGCAGGAAGGACAAGACCGGTCTTCCCTTTCTATCGGGCCGCACCTTTGTTATGATCGAGATGAGGGCGGCCGGTTTCCTGCGCGGCATGGTCCGCAATATCGTCGGCACGCTCATTGAGATCGGCCGCGGCCGGATGAAGGCGGGCCGCATGGCGCAGATCCTGCGCGGCTGCGACCGTCGGCTGGCCGGGCCGTGCGCGCCGGCAAAAGGCCTCTTTTTAAAGGAGGTCTCCTATCGATAAACAGACCCTGGTGGCGTCCATCCGTTCGCGGTTCACTTCCCGCTGGCATTTCTACGGGACGGTCTTCTTTTTCTCTTGGGTGCTTCTGTTGATCCCGTCCTGGCCGCGGCTGCCGTACTTTCTGGACGCGTATTACCATCTCTCCGTGATGCGCGGTTTTCTGGACGCCGGCGGTTGGGTCGGCCACGCGTTCTGGGAGGCGGCGCCGGTGGGCCGGCCGCACCTATATCCACCGCTCTACCACTTTCTGGGCTGCGGTCTCCTGGGCCTCGGCATGCCGCTCCTTTTCGCGGCGCGGCTCCTGGAGTTTTCGGTCTATCCGCTCTTCCTCTGGGTCTTCTGGCGCGGGGCGCAGCGGCTCGTTTCGGACCGCTTCGCCTTTCTGTTCCTCCTCATGCTCTCGGCGAACGTCCCCTTGTACGTGTACGTGATCAACAACGCGCCCTTTACCTTGGCCCTGCTCTTCGGTTTCGGCGCGTACCTCCTGCACCGGGAGGGCCGATGGAAGGGAGCAAGCCTTTTGTTGGCCGCTGCTTTCTACACCCATACGCTGATGGCGTTCCTGACGGCGGCGGCCTTTCTCGGCGGCGTGGCCCTCGAGGACAGGAAGGGATTACGCCGGGCAGCGGTATCTTTGTTTCTGGGGCTGTCCCTTGCCGCACCGCTGCTGGTGCATCAATGGACTTTTCGCGCGTTTTTTGTCCCGCGCAGGGCCCTGGAGTTTTATTCGACCCAGATGAGCGTGCCCTTGTATTTGCTGGCGGCGGTGGGGGTGTTCCTGGCCGTGCGGCCGGGCAAGAGAGGTCATTACTTTGCCGTTCTCTACGCGGCCTTGGCCGCTTCGTGGTGGACGAACCGGGACCGCTTTCTCTCTGGCCAAGGCCTCATCCCTCTGTGTTATTTCGCTGCGGCGTGCCTGGACCTTGGTTGGGAGCGCATCGTCGGCAGACGCGCTTTTGCCCGTTGGGGTTTTTGGCTCCTCCTCGCCGGCGTTTTTTTCGCGGCGACCCCGCAGATAGAGACTTCGGCGTTAAACCCCTGCGTGCGGGTTGAGGTCAGCAGCGCCTTGCGGGACATGGGCGGGGTGGAGGGTGTCGCGAGCATAAAGGGCAAGACCCTCTACCATCCTCGCTTTGTGCGCGAGCTGGTCGATCTGATCCAAGCGAGGACGCGGCCGGATGACATCCTTTATTCGAACTTCCCGTATGCCGGAGGCATGGTGGCAGTCCTGGCGCACCGGCCGACGTCCTCCATCATGTTGCCGGAGGTGCGGCCTTGGGTGTCGTTTGACGCCAAGCAGGCGGCGCGATGGATCGTCTGGTTTAAGGAGCCGTCCCAGGAACGCGGCACGTATCTCGGTGACTTTTTGTCTTCCTCCGGCCTTGTCTTGGCGGCCGAGACAGATCTGGCCTGGCTTTACGAAAACCCCGCGGCCCGCGCCGGAGGGCGGACCCGGAGGGCTGTCTGGGAGTGGCCCCTCATCCTTTTTTGCGTGTTCCTGGCGTCCTTTGTCTACCTCTACGAAGAGGGTGCGGTCGACGGGAAAAGGCAAAATAGGGGTTGACATAATCGGGGCGTATGTTATAATTTCTCGCTCATGAAGACATACGTTCCCGGGAAGCAGGAAACGGATTCGAGCCGGCGCTGGTACCTGGTGGATGCCAATGGCATCATCCTTGGCCGCATGGCCGCGCGCGTGGCCTCGATCATCCGGGGCAAGCACAAGCCCACGTACACGCCTCACATGGACACCGGCGATTACGTGGTGGTGATCAACGCCCAGAAGGTCCGCGTCACGGGCCGCAAGCTCAAAGAGAAGCAATACGTGCGCTTTTCGGGCTATCCAGCCGGTTTGAAGCGCACGCCGCTGGAAGTCATGCTGAGGACCAGGCCGACCGAGGTCGTCAAGTCCGCGGTCAGGCGCATGCTGCCGGCAGGGCCCCTGTACCGCGACATGCTCAAGAAGCTCAAGGTATTCCGGGACGCCGAGCACCCCTACAAGAAAGTGAACTTCGTCAATCTGGAGATCAAATAGCATGATGGAGCAAGGCAGCATCTTTAGGGCAACGGGCAGGCGCAAGGAGGCCACGGCGCGCGTGCACCTGGTCACACCCGGCCAGGGCCGCATCACCGTCAACAAGAGGCCCTATGAGGCGTATTTCCTGCGTGAGACAGACCGCCTGGTCATCAACCAGCCGTTCGTGGCGACCAACACGGTCAATAAGTTCGATGTCCAGGCCTTGGTGGACGGCGGCGGCATCAGCGGCCAGGCGGGTGCCTTGCGTCACGGCATCTCTCGCGCGCTGGGCATGGTCGATGCCGAGTACCATTCGCTCTTGCGCAAGGGCGGATACCTCACCCGGGACCCGCGCATGAAGGAGAGGAAGAAGTACGGCCAGAAGGGGGCGCGCAAGCGCTTCCAGTGGACGAAGCGTTAACGTCCGCGGACATAAGTCTTCTCTAGACCGCCGGGTCTCCTCGGCGGTCTTTTTGTTTTGTTGCGGCCAGGTGGTCGTTCCCCTCTCGGCGCCGGGGGTCATTCTTGCCCCCGCTCCCCCTTTGGGAACCCTCCCGTGGTTCCCCCCGGCCCCGCGAGAGCCGGGGGCCCCCTCCGCTACGGGGGTCTGCGAACGACCCCCGGCGCCTCGAGGGGGACTCTCAGAAGACAGGCGCGCCGCGGAAAAACCGAAGGCTGTCCCGTCGAGAGAAGGCCGCGTTCTCGACGAAAAAACCTTGACGTTGCGGATGTTTTAGCTTACCATAAAAAGAAGCCGTTTCGCATTTGTCGCCGAGAAAACGCGGGGAAGGGGCGTATGTTACGGGTAGGGATCGTCGGGGCCAAGGGGTACGGCGGCGAGGAACTGATCAAGGTCCTCGTGAGCCACCCGCAGGTGCGGCTGACTTATCTGGCGGACCAGCTCGAGGAGCCGGAGCCTATCAGCAAGAGCCTGCCGCAGTCCGCAGGAAGGGTGGACCTTGACTGTGAGCCGTTCGAGGTCAAGGCCTGCGCGCAACGTTGCGACTTTGTCTTCCTGGCCCTGCCGCACACGGTGTCGATGCAGCTGGCACCCGCGCTGGCGGCCATGGGAAAGAAGATCGTGGACCTGAGCGCCGACTACCGGCTGCGCAACACCGCGGTCTACGCCGCCCATTACAAGACGCCGCACACCGACAAGGCGAACCTGAAGAAGGCCGTCTACGGCCTCCCGGAGCTCTACCGCGTCAAGATCAAGAAAGCCTCCTTGGTTGCCAACCCCGGCTGCTACCCCACGGCGGCCATTTTGGGGATTGTCCCTGCGTTGGTCGCCGGGATTGTAGACCCCCAGGACATCATCATCGACGCCAAGTCAGGCGTGACAGGCGCCGGCAGGAAGGCCGGCCTCGAGTTCTCCTTCGACGAGGCGCATGCGGACTTCAAGGCGTATCGTGTCCTGTGTCACCAGCACGCCCCGGAGATCGACCAGGAGCTCTCCCGCGTGGCCGTGAAAAAGATCCGGGTCGTCTTCTGTCCGCACCTGTTGCCGTTGCTCCGGGGGATCCTGGAGACGATCTACCTGAAGATGAAGAAGGCCGTTTCCCAGGACAAGGTTCTCGGCCTTTATCAGAAGTTTTATAAGACCGAACCGTTCGTCCGGGTCCGGGAGGCGGGGGTCTTGCCCCGCATCAAGGACGTCGTCAACACGAACTTCTGCGACATCGGCCTTGCCGCCGATCTGGACCAGAAACGGCTGGTCGTCGTCTCGGCGATCGACAATCTGCTCAAGGGGGCTTCGGGCCAGGCCGTCCAGAATATGAACCTGATGGTCGGTTTTCCGGAGACCACCGCGCTGTCATCCCGCCGTGACTGATCGGCGGGATGTCACGGAATGTCCCCCTGAGGGGGACACATGTGAAGAAATTCCATCCCGCCTTCGCATAGATACTTTGCTTCGGCGGGATGTCACGGAATGTCCCCCTGAGGGGGACACATG
>Ga0172363_10004444_pt1 | contig 11348 bp, 14 predicted proteins | sample LakKivs2_kivu2a2_FD_114541 | JGI IMG/M metagenome (GOLD analysis project Ga0172363, IMG submission 114541) | Sediment microbial communities from Lake Kivu, Rwanda - Sediment s2_kivu2a2 | ecosystem: Environmental > Aquatic > Freshwater > Lake > Sediment | place: Rwanda: Western Province, Lake... | reverse complement strand
CGGATGCCGTGATCCCCTCGAGCGAGCGAATGGAATCGGCGCGGCTCACTTGGGCTGAACCGCCGTTCGTCCCGCCGCCGGACGCGCTGCACCGCAAACACAACTATTGGATGATGAGCCAGCGCGCGGCGACACTGTCCTACCACACATTCGCCGGGGGGTTATCCTTGGCGCTTTATGGTCTGTTTTACATCGCGTGCGACATCTGGGGCTGGCAGCTTGGCCTGTTTCGCACGCTGGGAACCAACGCGCTGGTTGGGTATATCCTGCATGGGATGGTCGACGGCGCGGTCAGCCCGTTCATTCCCAAGGACTCGCCTGGCTGGTATGTGACCTGCGGATTTTTGCTGTACTTCGGGATCACGTACCTGTTTATCCGCAAGCTGGAGAAGGATGGGATCTTCTTAAAGCTATAGGGGTGCGCGTCGCTGAAGAGCTCCCGGGGAAGGTATTCCCGGGGGGGTTTTAGATGAGGAGGCGGCCCAAGAGCTACTCCGCCAATCGCTTGTCGTTCAGCTGGCGGACCTGCTTCCAGGTGACGATCTCGACGCCGGTTTTCTTGACCGCTTCGATAAATTCGGGATCGGTGAAGATCACACGGTCGGTGTCTCGCAGCTGCGAGCTGGTGGTGATCGCCTGCAGTTCGTGGTCGTTGTAGCCGCAGTGCAGGATCAGATAATGCACGCCCGGCGGGCTGTCGGCGATCGCCTTCAGATACTGGGCTTGTTTCTCTTCAACAGTGCCCTTTGTGTAGAGCTGCGTCATGTGGTCGAGGACCGGCAGCTTGTGCTCGTCGAGTGTTTTGACCAGCTCCGTCGCGCGAGCGCGGATCCGCTCGTCGGGGATCTCGCGGCCGAGATCTCGCAGAAAGAACACTGGCACACCAAACTCGACGCCAAGCTTCACATAGACCTCGATCAGATCGGGGCGACTGACGACCGCCCCCATGTGGGTGTCGAGATGCGTGACGGGGACGCCGAAGTCGAGCGCCCGCTGGATCTGAGCGCGGAGCTCGGTTTCGACCTCCGCGGCCTTGGCGTTCGCGACGACCGCGGGCACGCCGCCCCACAGGTAACCTTCCTTGTCGCAGAGGCTGGGGACCTTGTCGCAGCCGGCGACGGGCGCCCAGCGGTAGTTGTCCCACTCGCTGTTCAGAGTGAGGTGAATGCCGAAATCCTTTTCGGGATGCGCCTTGGCATAGGAGGCGATCTCTTTGAACCAGGGGCACGGCACCATGATCGAAGCCGAGGAGACGATCCCCTGCTCCATTGACTCGATCGTGGCGCGATTGACCGAGTGCGACATGCCGGCGTCGTCGGCGTGGATGATGACGTAGCGTTTGGCGACGGGCTCGGCGGCGAGGGCGGTCGACATGGCTAGGAGGAACGAGAGAGCGAGTGCGGCGCGGCGAATCATGTTGTCGAGCTCAGCGGGTGGTTATTGCTATAGCCCCCGGCTTGGCCGGCGGGGTTCTTCGCGTCCATTGGTTTCAAGCGAGAGCACGGGCGCCTGCTCCGCAGCACCCATGGCACCCGGATTTTGAAACCGAACTACTTCGGGTCGCCGGCCTTGATCCAATCTTCGTTAAAGGCGGCGTGCTTCATCGACTTGCCACCCTCGACAAAGTAGCTGTAGATGGCGTGGATCGTGCCATCCTTGCCCTGGATGATCGCTGGGTAGTGGAACGAGCCCTTGGGCTGCTTCTCCAGATGGCGGACGTGCGGCCAGGTTTTTCCTTCGTCCTCAGAGAGCGAGACGGCCAGCGAGTTGCGGCCGTTCGTCTGATCGTTGTGGATCAGCACCCAGTGACCGTTGGCCAGACGCACCGCGTCGAGGCCTGAGCCGGGGTTCGGCATGTCCATTTCGCCGACGGGGCCCCAGGTCTTGCCGCCGTCCGTGGACTCGGCGACGCGAATTTTGTCGGTGATGCCGTTTTCGCGCATGTACGTGACGAGCGTGCCGTCGTTGCGCTCGAGCACGGCAGGCTGGATGTTGCCGAAGCCCATCAGCGGCTTGCTGGCGTACCAGGTCTCGCCACCGTCGTCGCTGATCGCCATCAGAGAGAACGAGTAGGTGTCGCTATAGAGTGGCAGGACGATGCGACCGCTCTTGAGGATGGTCGGCTTGCAACGCGGCTGCCAGCCCATGCGCTGGTAGAGTTTGCTGCCGAGTCGCTCTTCGAGCTCTTTGCCGAACGCTTTGCGGATGCGCTCGACCGCTGGCGGCGGAAGCTTTTTAAGGCCCTCTTCCAGAAGCTTGAGCGCTTCGTCCTTGAAGTCCTCGGGCTTGAGCCACACGACGCCCTGCCAGTTCCACTTCGGTGAGCCGTCGCCTTCGTAGTCGGTCGAGGTGCGATAGATGGTGAGGGCGGACTCCCAGTTGTTGTCCAGAATGATCGGCCAGAAGACCCAGAGCTTGCCCTGGGGGTCGATCATCATCGTGGTGTTGCAATCGGGGAACTCGGGATTGTCAGCCATCACGAAGCTCTCGCTCCAGGTGCTTTTGCCTTTGCGAAGTCGCGAGCCGAGCACGGCGACGTCGTCCGCGCGGCGCTCGCCCGAGCCGCGATACCAACTGGCCAAGAGATCTCCATTGGGGCACTCGACGATACCCGGCGCGTGGTTGTGCACCGGATTGAGCGGGAAGACCAGCTCTTCGCGATACTCGGGTTCGGCCAGGGCCGGCAGCGCGGCGGAAAAAATGGCGAGCGCAAGAAGCAAACGCATGAATCTGGTAACTCCGAACTCTGGGGAGGATTGGTTGATCGGCTGTTTGGTAGATGGTCAAACCGCGGGGCGTGGTCCTGGGTAGAGTTCAATGGTATCATTCACCGAGCGCTCAAACCACCGGCGGCGCTGCCCCCTGAGACCGCGGTTTTCGGCATGCAAATCGTTGATATTCATCATGTCAGCCGCAGTTTTGGCAGCGTCAAGGCCCTGCGCGACGTCAACCTTGCTTTGCGGGCGGGCACAATCGGCCTGGTGGGCAACAACGGGGCCGGCAAAAGCACGCTGCTGAAAGTGCTGCTGGGGCTGCTCGAGCCTGACAGCGGCGAGGGGACAATCCTGGGCTGCGACATTCGCCGGGCTTCGCGCGAATTGCGCGGACGCGTCGGCTACATGCCCGAGGCGGCGGCCCTGATCCCGATGCTCAAGGGGGTGGAGTACGTCTCCTTCGGCGGCGATCTGTACGGCATGTCGCATCGCGAAGCAAAACGCCGCGCGCACGAAGTGCTGAACTATGTTGGCCTGGGAGAGTTGCGATATCGCCGGCTGGATGAGTATTCCACGGGCAACATTCAACGACTCAAGCTGGCGGCGGCGCTCGTCCACGATCCGCAGCTCTTGCTATTGGACGAACCCACCAACGGGCTCGATCCGGCCGGCCGGATGGGGATGCTCGAGCTGCTCGAAGACCTGATTGCCGAAACCGGCAAGAGCATCATCCTGTGCACACACTTGCTCGGCGACGTTGAGCGGCTGTGCAAGCAAGTCGTCGTGCTTGACCGCGGCACCGTGGTTCGCGCCGGCACGATGGACGAGCTGCGAGCGCACATCTCTGGACGGTGGCTGATCGGCTGGTCGGGTAATGAGCGGGCGTATCGCGAGGCGCTATCGGCCGCCGGCGTGACGTTCACCGAACCAGACGAAACCGGTCAGGGCGGCGTGATGGTTGCGGTGCCGGAGGGCTTCACGACGCGGCAGTTCTTCGAGATCGCGCGGTCCTGCGGCGCGGTACTCACGGAGCTCAAGGCCGACGAAGAAAATCTCGAGCGGCTGTTCTTCCGCGTGACGGCGCAAGAGGTTCCCGTCACGGCCTAGAAATCATTTCGTTCGGCGGGCTGCCTCGCTCACGCTTCGGGTTACTAATTCATCCCTCTGACTCGATTTTTCCCACTATGGATTTCGATCAAGCACGGTATCACGGCTGGGAGGATCGACGCCTGCAATCGCCGTGGATGGCGTGTCTGGCGATCGTTCGTGTGGCGCTCATGCAAGTGTTTCGGAACAAGGCCTACTGGGTTGTGCTGGCCCTGGGGTCGCTGCGGTTTCTGGCATTCTGGAGCATCATCTGGGCCGTGACGCAACTGCCGCTGCCTGAGGAGACGAACAACATGTTCCTCAAGGAATTCGGCTTCACGGCGGGCAACGATGCGGACCAGAACAACGGCTACATGCGGTTCATGGAAGGGCAGCAGATTATCGTGATGATCCTGCTGGCGTTCAGCGGCAGCCTGCTGGTTGGAAGCGACTTCCGGCTGCGAGCGTTGCCGTTTTACCTGGCCCGGCGCATCGATCGCCGACACTACATCGTCGGTAAACTGCTGGCCGTGAGCAGCATCATCATGCTGCTGACCGTGGTCCCGGCGCTGCTCTTGTTTGTCGAATACGGCATGTTCACGGCCTCGACGCAATACTGGATCGACAACTGGCAGATTCCGCTGGCCGTGCTGGCGTTTGGACTGGTGCTGTGCCTGGTGAACAGCATCCTGCTGGTGACGCTCTCGGCATACCTGCAGCGGATCGTGCCCATCACGATCACCTGGGCCACGATCTTCCTGTTGCTCGGCAGTCTCTCGGGCTATCTGCGTCGGGCGACCGAGGACGAACGCTGGCGGCTGATGGATCCGTGGTGGGACATGCGGATCGTGGGACGGATGATCTTCGGTTCTTTCCAGACCGAGAGCGAGAGCGAACTGGCCATGTGGGCGACGCTGTTGCTCGTCGGCGTGTGCAGCGTAGCGCTCGTGGCACTTGTGCACCGGGTGCGCGCGGTGGACATCGTCGAGTAGCTGGACTCAACATCGAGCTTTGCGATCAAGTGAGGTCGCGATACTCTCGACGGGAGAAAACCACGCAGGCCAGGATCAGGCCTCCGACGGCGATGCCGGCTAGAGCCCAGGTGGCGACGTCAAACGACAGCGGCTGGAAGTTTTCCGGCATGCGTGCGCCGTCGGCTTCGCCCGCGGCATAGAGCAGCGAGCGGCCGTAATAATTGACCGCCACCCGCTTGACGATGCCCGGCAGGTTGCCGATGAGCGTCTCCATGAAGATCGCGTAGACGAGCGCGATGATCGTGGCATGGCGGAAGGAGACGGCGAACAGGTGGAACAGGCAGACGTAGGCCAGCGTCATGTAGGTAATCGCCGGCAGATAGATATCGAACGCCACCTGGCCAACGGCGCCCGCCAGCCGGCAATAGGTCCAGTAGCTGCCGAGGACGAGCCCCAGCACGAGCGGCAGCGTGGCGCTGAACTTCGCCAGCAGGATCAGCCACCTGGGGATTGGCCGCACCAGCAGAAACACCAGCGTGCGGTCTTCACGATCGCCGCCGATGCTGGCCGTGCCGAAGGCCAAGGCACAGATGGGCACCACGAACGACGCGAACACCACGATCAGAAACTCGCTGAACTCGCGAAACTCACGCTGCGTGAACTCGGGATGATTGTAGTGCCGACGCAGAACGAACAGCAGGCAGCCGGCCAGCGGCAGCATGACCATCAGCGTGCTGGTGGACCAGAACAGCCGCACGAACGACAGCGAGGCAAGCGTGCTCCAGGCGCGAACGAGTTTCATCACTTCCCCTGCTGCAAGTAGTCGAACACGGCGTCCGCGCCCGCATCCAGAATCTGAATCCGGCGAACTTCGATCCCCTGCTCGCAGACCAATTCGCCCACGCGTGCGAAAAAGTCGAGCGGATTGCGGGTTTTGATCACCAGGCCGGGATCGCGCATTTCGACCGCCAGCACGTCTTCGTGCTCGGCAAGCAGTGCGGCCACGCGGCGCGAGGGCTCGGCCACGATCTCGATCACCTGCGGCCGATGCTGCATCATCTGGCGCACTTCGGCCAGCGTGCCGGCGGCGATCAAGCGGCCTCGCGACATCATCACGATCGAACTGCAAAGCTGCTCGATCTCGACCAGGATGTGGCTGGAGACCAGAATCGTCTTGCCCTGCCCCGCCAGCCGGAAAAGCAATTCGTTGATTTCGCGGCGTCCGCCCGGATCGATGCCGGTGAGCGGTTCGTCGAGCAACAGCAGCCAGGGGTCGTGCACCAGGGCCTGGGCCAGCTTGATCCGCTGTCGCATGCCGTGGCTGCAACCGGCGAGCCGGCGCTGGGCGCGATCGGCCATGCCCACCTCGTCCAGCACGTGTTCGGTCCGCTCGCGAGCTTCAGCGCGCGAGTAGCCGTGCAGCCGGGCCATGGCGTACACGAACTCGCGGCCGGTCATCTCCTCGTAAAAGCTGTTGATGTCGGGGCTGTAACCCAGGTGGTGCTTGGCCGCGGTGCTCCAGGCGTCGTGCCCACCGATCGTGACGCGGCCTTGCGTGGGACGCAGCTGGCCGCTGGCCAGTTTGATGAGCGTGCTCTTGCCGGCGCCATTCGCGCCCAACAGTCCGGTGATTCCGGGGCCGACATGGCAGGTAACGTTGTTGATGCCGATCACGGCGCCGTAGAACTTCGTGACGTGCTCGAACTCGAGCAGCAACGGCCGCTCAGCCACGTGGTGCGTTTGGTCGCTGAAGTGGGCGTGCGGGGTGCGCTGCATGCTGTGGCTGGTTCGAACGGTGGGCGGCGAAACGAAAAGCGCGGGTTCAGGTTACGCGTTCTATGTTACCCCGCCCGGCAAGCAGCCCGCCAGGGGCTGTACCGCTCGGCAGGAGTAACACCCGCTCGTGCTTTCGGACTGGTATCGCGCCGGCTCGCTCCACACGACGCAACGCGGCCCAGGCATCTCGATAGTGAAATGCCTGGGCCGTGCGTTTTTTGATCCGATCGACTATTCGTCGCGCTCTAGCGTGTGACGCTGCCGGCATACGGATTCGCAGCGTTTTGCGCAGCAGGTGGAGCGGCATAGGGATTCGTCGGACCGGCATAGGGATTGGCCGGCATCGTGTACGGATTCGCCGGGGCCGTGTACGGCGGAGCTTGCTGGGCATAGACTGGAGCTGCCGGCGTTTGCACGGCCGCCGCGGGCGCGGTCGGCACGGCGGCGGCGTAGCTTCCGCCTTGCGGCTGAGCCGCCGATGGTGCATACGGGTTGGCAGCCGGAGCCGGAGTGCTTGGGTACGGCGCGTAAGCCATTGTGGCCGGAGCGGGCTGAGCGGGCAGCGTGCCATAGGCCGGGGCCGCTTGCGGAGCGCCATACGGCGAGGCCGTGTGCTGAGCCTGGGCAATCGCCGGCGCCGGGTGCGGCGTCACCGGATAGGTCGTGCCAGGATGCATCGGCAGGTTGCTCCACGGCGACGGCGCCTGAGCTTGAGTGCCGGCGGGCGGAGCGTTCGCCGCTACGGCGCCGTTGGTCGTACCACTGGTCGGGGCCGGCGGCGCATTGGTGAGCTGCGGTCCGGTGGTCGCGGCGGCTGGTTTGTCTTTCTTGGCGAACGTGGGCATCTTCGGCATCTTTATCGAGGAGCAGCCGCTGGTGGCAATTGCCAGGCTGGCCGCTGCCATCGCGGCGGCGGTGAACACTCGCATAACTGTTGAATCCTCGTGCTGGGCGCAGCGGCACCGACGCGGGCCAAGCCGGCAAATTGCGGGTTGCCAGTTCAGCGCTGGTTCGACGCGCTAGTGGGGAAGTGATTTGGTGACGGGACTGATCTGCTGACAGGACACTGGGCGGCCGGATGATGTGGGTCAAACGGAGGTGGGTCGGCCAGCCTATACTCGATATTCGGACCGTGCGGCTGGCGAACCTGACCCATTCCGAAAGATTTTGCCCACCCACACGGCAGCTACAGCCGGCAGAGTTGGCTGCCAGCCGCCCACTTCGTAAGCCGCTGACGCGGCGGCTGTTAAAGCTTTACAATGGCGCGGAGTCTGACGCCTTCCACGGGCCCGCTAGCAGGATGAGTGAAGCATGTTTGTCGTCACCAATCGGATTCCGGTCGCCCGCGGGCACGAGATCGACTTCGAGGACCGCTTTCGCAATCGGGTGCACCTGGTGGATCAAGCTCCGGGCTTTGTCCGCAACGAAGTCCATCGGCCGAAGCCGATGAAGTTCGACCACGAGACGGGCCGCTTCGTCGACGATCCTTCGCGAGAGGGCTACTATGAAGTGAAGACGTGGTGGCGCTCGCTGGAGGACTTCGTGGCCTGGACGCGGAGCGAAGCCTTTGCCAAGGCGCATGCCAACCGAGCGCCGAAGGAGATGTTTCGCGGGCCCAGCGAGCTCGACGTGCACGAAGTTTTTCTGACAACCGACGAAGAGCCGCAGGGCTAAAGGAAACAACGATGGATGCACTGGACCGCCAGCACCTGGCCGCGGCGTACCTGGCCTTGGCTGAAGTTCTGGGGCGCGAGCGTCCCAAGGACCGGCCGGAGAACCACCTTTCGTACGCGCTGGGCGATCTGGCGGGGCGGATCTTCGTCGGCGCCGATCATCTGCCGCCGGAAGAGCTGCTGGAACAAGTTGCCCTCGCCTTGCGCAGCGGTGAACAGGAGCAGCAGCACAAGCTGGCCGAGCACCTGCGGGAGCACGCGCGGCTGCTGGAGGGTGATGGCAAGGGCTAGCGCGGCGCTAAACTCGGTCTCTTCAGGCAGGATGGCTCTGGTGACGAACTTTGGACGGTCGGCAACAAACGGACGGCCGGGGGATCGTGTTCCCTGGTAACTTCCGCCAAGGAGCCCCTCATGTTTCTCACGCTACTGATCGTGACGTTTTCGGTCGCAGCGCTGGTCTCGGCCCTGGTGGCCGTGGTGTTTAACAAGCCCGTGCAGCGGATCCTGGACCGGATCATTCCCGAGGGGCTGGGGCGCGAGTGGCATCGCTATCTGATGTTCGCCCTGTTCGTGGTGGGCATCTCGAGCGGCGTGCGGGTGTGGGAGCTCGAGAAGTACATCACCCGGCCGCAGTTTGAAGGCGCCGAGGTCGTCGAATTGACCAGCGAGCGGTGGATTCTGGAAATCTATCGCACGGTGATCGAAACGCTGCAGGGTCTGGCCTGGGTGCTGCTCGTATTCTTCATCGTGACGCTGATGGCGCTGGTCGTCGTGCGTGTGTTCGAAGGACGCGCGCGCAAGTTGGATCATGCGGCAGCTATTGAAGCCAAGGGAGACTCCGAAAGCGTGTAAGCGGCTGCGGAGATTCACCGGAAAAGCTTACGACCAATCCAGCGCGCCGCCACAGGCAGGGCAGGTCGCGGGCCGGGTGTCGAGTGCGCCGCCGCAGTGGTAGCAAAATGCCACCTCGCCACCGCGCTCGGCCAGCTTGGCTTCAAACCCCGGCAATTCCGCCAGCGCGCGTTCTTCATCTCGCTGCGCCACGAGCACCGGGCAGGTTGCGATCTGAAACGGCACCTTGCCCGCCAGCGGTTCGATTGCCGTGCTGGCGATGCGGGCTTCGATGCCGGCGCCTCGCAGCCAATCGACCAAAAACTGCGCCTCGATCCCGCTACCGGCTTCATAGACCTTCACCGGCTGCTCGTCCGCGGTGAACTCGATGATCTCGCGTTCCATGATGTGGCCTGGTTGGCAATTGGGTCGGGTTAGCCAGCGTATATCTATTCGGCTCAGGAACGCGAAGCTTGGCCGTCTCCGTGACGCGCTAGGACGTGCATTCGCCTACACATGCGGCGAACCACTTGGGAGCGCTCAGACCAGATCCAGCTTCCGGGCCGGGCGCTTCTGCACGCGGCAGTCGGAACAGAGACCGGTGAAGATCAGCCGGTGGCCGGTGACGCGAAACTGGTACTGCCGCTCAAGCGCTTCGCCGATCGCGGCCAGTTCGTCGCTGTGGAACTCGATCAGCTTGTTGCACTTCTCACAGTGCAGGTGATCGTGCTGCGGATAGCCGTAATCGTGCTCGTAGACCGTGCGGCCACTGAGGTTCATGCTCCGCAACAGTCCCGAGTCGACCAGTTCGCTGAGGGTGCGGTACACGGTCGGCCGGCTGACGCGCTGCCCCTCGGCCACCTTCGAAAGGTGCAGGATCAGGTCTTCGGCATCGAAGTGATCGTGCCGGCGGAAGACCTCTTCGACGATCCCGAGTCGCTGCTGGGTGATCCGCTTCCCTTTGCTCTGCAGGAACTCCTCGAACCGCTCGCGCGGCGAGAGAGCGACGTTCACAGTGCCGAGGGAGAAGTCTTGCGACATGACGGGTGACCAGAGGAGCCCAAACACCAAATCGGCGGGAAGCAGCCAAGGAAAGTTTAGCTGACCCCAAATCAAGAATCATTATCGATTTTAGGGGGATTGGCGGCGAAATCAAGCCGTGTGGGATCGTGGCAAAAGCACCAACTGGACGAGTCGCGCGTGTCCGCTGAAAAAGGCACCAGGACCCTTTTTCATTTCAGGGCCGTTGGCGAGCAACAGGCACAATTGGCGGAATGAGCCGCGGCCGGGTCGCGCATCTTCTCCATCGCCGCGGGATTCTCACGCCACCAGCGCCCGTACTCGCGCGCATCGCGGTCGAAGAGATACTCGGGATACCAAGGGAAGATAGGCTTATAGGTGCCGGTCTCGAAGCCTGCGGGGTCGGAGACCTTGTCGACCATCATGCAGCCGGCCGTGGTCAGCGGAACCGCGCACAGGCAGAGAGCGAGCAAGAAATGCGCTTTCGCCATCGTGATGCTCTCCCAGAGCACGCGCATGGTTGGTATGACCAGCCCCGTCCCTGGGGCGATGTCCGTATCACTGAACTCGCTTGAAAAACGCTTGCCGTTCGCCGCTTACGCGATTTCGTCGAGCAGGCGTTCGAGGGCGACGTTCAGCTTGTCGTCGGTTTCGTAAGCGCCGCCGGCGATGGCTGCACGCAGCGATTCGACGCGTTCCCAGCGGACGTCCGGAATCTCGGCGAGTTGGCTGGCGATGCGGCCGGCCTCGGAGATTTCGAGCCGATCGGCCAGGGGCTGAGCGGTGCCGGTTTGGGGCGCGGCTTCAGCCGGGCGAGCGGCGTGAGCACCGTGAATCGATTGAGCGCCGTGAAGCTGCGAAGGACCGTAGATCTGCATGGTGATTCTCCCTTTGGCAAGCTTACGCTACTGCCAATCGCGGTCGTCATACAAGACCACACGGCAGTGGAGAGCGAGCCAAACGTACTATGGATTACTGTGAAATGGCCGGTGATTTCTCCAGCGGAAAGCGCCTTACCTGACAGATTCGATTCGCCTGTTCGTCGGGACCCGAGGGCTCGAAAGAGCCTGCGAATGGGTGATTTGGTCCGACAAACCTCTTGGAAATCGAACACGTCCTGTCGAGTCAGTACGCTGCTGGAACTATCGCTTACCGGCGCCGCAATCCATGTCTGGGAGCGACTTCGCGAGCGCGTGAGTGAGCACCCTTGGTATCGGCATACCGGCAATACGGCCATTAACGGAAAACCGTCAGTCCTCCAACTACTTGTGTGG
>Ga0172363_10004443_pt1 | contig 11352 bp, 8 predicted proteins | sample LakKivs2_kivu2a2_FD_114541 | JGI IMG/M metagenome (GOLD analysis project Ga0172363, IMG submission 114541) | Sediment microbial communities from Lake Kivu, Rwanda - Sediment s2_kivu2a2 | ecosystem: Environmental > Aquatic > Freshwater > Lake > Sediment | place: Rwanda: Western Province, Lake... | reverse complement strand
GGGATTTTACCATAAGCTTTAATCTCTCCAACCTTCTTAATCAGATCAGCGGATCTGCGGTCAATTTTTTCGGCGGCACCAAATACTTCAGAAAGATCGACAGGCACAACTGTGATCCCTGAAGCCTGTAGGAGTTTTTCACTGGCACGCATTGTCTGGAATGCACCCGGACGTGCACCGATTGCACCGATACGAGCTTTCCTTAATCCGTTTACTACACGGCAGACACTGGCAAAGTAGTTTACATCATGCTCAAAAGTGTCGCTCTCAACTGGGTAGGTGTGGAAGGTTGTGTCGGTAAAAGGTATGCCATATTGTACAAGGTTGTTGCACACCGAAATTTTCCCGCAGAAAGCATCGCGGCGGCTGTATACATCCACCTTATTGTTGTCGTCGTCGCAGGCCTGAACCATTACCGGAACATCAAGCTTTGCCAGATTTATGGTATTAACCACCCCAAGCTCGTCACCAAAATTGGGCAGCACCACAATGATACCATCAATTTTGTGGCGGTTGTCGCTAAACAGTTTTGCGCATTTCTGCGCATCTTTTACTGTTTCGATATTACCAGTCGGTGTTTCGGAAGAAGGAAGGATGACATAACCATATCCCATTTTCTCCATCTTTTTAAGCAATACACCCCGTGCTTCATCGGCCAGTTTTGAACTGAAAATATTGCGGGTACCAACGATTAACCCGAATGTAAGTTTTTGTTTATAAGCCATTTTTCGTAATTATTAAATTGTTATTGTTAATTCTTTGCTCTTTTTACTGCTTTGTTCCAGCCATCGTATAATGCTGTAACTTTATCGGAAGGCATATTCCCGGTGATAAAATCGTTGTTTGACCGCAGTTGTGTAATCTCTTCAGGATCTTTGTAAATCCCAAGTGCCAGACCACAAGCCAGCATTACCCCCAGCGCCGAAGCTTCTTCAATATCGCTTCTGTTGATGGTTGCATTGAGCATATCGGCCTGAAACTGCATCAGGAATTTGTTTTTCACCGGACCGCCGTCCACCCTGAGCTCTTTCAGTTTAATTCCCGCACCACCGGTCATCAGGTCAATAAGGTCTTTCACCTGGTAAGCTATTGCTTCCAAGGCTGCCCTCACTACATGGGCTCTGGATGTTCCGCGTGTCATACCGCATATTAGTGCACGTGCTGTGTTGTCCCAGTAAGGAGCTCCCAGGCCTGTAAACGCCGGAACAAAATATACACCACCAGTGTCGGGTACAGACTCAGCCAAAATTTCGGTCTCTCCAGGATTATCAATTAGTTTCAGGTCGTCCTGCAACCATTTGATGGTCGCTCCGGTGCAATGAATATTTCCTTCGAATACGTACGAAACTTCATTTCTAAGAGCGTATCCTATTGATGTTACCAATCCTTCGGGGCTTTTATGCGGTTGGCTTCCAATGTTCATCATTATGGAGGAGCCTGTACCGTAGGTAGCTTTGCCCATTCCGGGCGAGAAACAGTTCTGTCCAAATAAGGCTCCGTGTGAGTCTCCTAGTACACCAGCAATGGGGATTGGTTTCGAAAAAGCGCCTCCTGCAACGGTAAGGCCATATATCTCGTCGGCAAATTTAATAACAGGGGCCATGTTTTCCGGAATGTTCAAAATTTGAAGAATCTCAGCATCCCAGTTTCGTGTATTAATATTGTATAGCATAGTGCGGCAGGCATTGGAGTGGTCGGTAGCATGGATTTTTCCCTGGGTAAGATTCCAAATCAGCCAGCTGTCAATGGTTCCGAAAAGGAGATCGCCCTTTTCTGCTTTTTCGCGTGCGCCGCTTACATTATCAAGAATCCAGGCTATTCCTGTAGCCGAAAAATAGGGGTCAATTATAAGCCCGGTCTTTTCGCGAAAGAGGTTTTCATATCCTTTTTGCTTTAATTCATCGCATTTTGCAGCACCACGATTGCATTGCCAAACAATGGCATTGTAAACAGGCTTGCCTGTATGCCTGTCCCAAACCACCACCGTTTCGCGCTGGTTGGTAATGGCTATTCCCAATACATTTTCGGCATCAATTTTCGATTCGGAAATCACATTTCGGATAACCTTTATTGTGTTTTTGAAAATCTCGACCGGATCGTGTTCTACCCAACCGGACTGAGGATAATACTGGTTATGATCAACATTGGCACGGGCTATTAATTGCGCTTTGGAGTTGAATAGTATTGCTTTGGTAGCCGATGTGCTTTGGTCAATTGAGAGGATATATTGCATGCTCTTTTTATTTGATCTTTGTAATACGTAAGGCAGTAAAAGGTTTTCCAGGCAGCTGTACCAGTGTTTTCCCGCTGAACTCACCGTTTACAGGCGTTATTGTCATATCCCATGCATTGATTATTTCAATTTTATATCTGGCAGATTCAGGTAAATTAACTACCTGGCTACGCGGCTGATCCATAGCGTAATAATTGAGATAATATTCATCTTTATAGCCAATACCGGAATAGGGCATCCACCATTCGAAAATTGTGGTTGGGTTAAGATAAACCGGAGCCGATTCAATAATGCTTTTCAAGAATTTAATCCTTTCTGGACTTTGACCTCTCAGAATTCCCCCTTTCGACCACCAGAGTACATCACCTGACTCCCATCCCCATTTAACAGGATTCTCAGTAATATATGTTTCTCCATGGCCGACAAATCCGCCACTGGTGACCCCACGCCAAAACTTGTTCACCAATTCCTGGGGAGTGAGGTTTCCCCACGACCAGTTTATATTCCCTTCGTATCGACATTCGTCGTATACAACTGGTTTTTTATATTTCTGTCTTAAATCTCTGGCCTTGTATGTCTCTTCACTTTGAATACTGGCATGGGTAAGCAAGGGATTGGTGTGATCATACCATTTGGCACCGTTATGAATTCCACGTAACCTGTTATATGGATCATTCTCAGCAAAAAGGTGTATTATTTTATCCCAATCTTCTGTTTTCAGTGAATTCATAAAATCATATTCGTTGGCCATGCTCCACCATACATTTTTAAAGGCAGCAAACCGGGCAATAATGTATTTAATATAAAACTCATTGACAGCCATACCCATATCTTTAAATCCCCATCGGTCATAAGGGTGAAAAACAATCAGATCGGCTTCAATGCCCATCGAATCCAGTTGCTGTATCCGCTTTTCAATATTCCGGAAATAGGCAGGGTTGAAACGTGTGTAATCCCATTCTTTTAATGGTATTCCTTCGAAAGGGTATAGCAATGGTTCGTTCTTGTTCCAGTCATAGTCTTTAGGGAAAATGCACATCCGCATTTTGTTAAAATAGCCATTCGATAATGTTTTCAGGGTGAGGTTTGCAAGGCTGTCGCCCTGGTGCACCCATGCATAACATGTTGTTCCGAATGAATAATGAGGTTTCCCGTCGGCATAGGCAAAATGAAAAGTGTCCTTAACCATTACAGGTCCGTGATTTTCTTTCAAAGCCGGGGTGCAAACAAATGCTCCCTTTTTACCATTCAGAGCTTTCACATTGCTGATGGTTTGATAGGTCCATTTACCTTCAGTGGCAGGCGAAAACCGGACTTTATACTTACCATCTCCATCGTAAAAACCGGCGATTGTATCAGAATAACCTGCTGTAATAAACACAGCCGAAAAGTTATTATCGACAAACGGATTGCCCGACGACGGACCGTTAAGCGTTACTTCAATTAGTTTCCATTTCTCTACTAGCTGCTGGGCAGATGCAGGAAATGAGAGCATCAGGAATGCGAAAATGACTATATGCTTCATAAATTTCATTTATTAATATTTGTTAGTTCTATCAGCTTAAATGCTTCATTTACAATGTTTTCTTTTGTTAGTCCATAATGATTGAAGATCTCGCCCGAACTGCCGTTTATCGCATTTTCGTCGGGTATACCGATAATTTTCATCGGTACAGGTCGATACTGCACAATAATCTCTGCAACTGCTGCGCCAAGTCCTCCATAGATGCTGTGTTCTTCTACAGTGATGATTCTTCCGGTTTCAGATGCAGCTTTTTTAATGATCTCAACATCCAATGGTTTCAGGGTATGCATATCAATAACCCTGGCTTCTACTCTGTGTTTTTCGAGCTCTGTTGCGGCTTCGAGACAATGAAAAACAGTTTCACCTGTCCCGATAATGGTAAGGTCATTGCCTTTATGCAGTGTTATCGATTTTCCAATCTCGAAAGGAACATCGCTGTTTATATACACATCGGGTACTGCACCGCGTCCCATCCGCACATAAACAGGGAAAGGGTAATTAACCAGTTGCCGGGTGAGAGCAACGGTTTGGGCTACATCGCATGGAAAAACAATGTGCAAACCCGGGAATGCACGCATAACTGCAATGTCGTGCAAACTATGGTGTGTACTGCCTAAAGCGCCATAGCTTACTCCACCACTGACACCAATAATTTTCACCGGGTTTTGCGAGTAGGCAACATCAACTTTAACCTGTTCAAGGCTTCGGGCTGAATAAAAACAGGCAGGCCCGCACACAAATGTTTTCTTCCCGAACGAAGCCAATCCGGCCGAAACACCAATGGCATTTTGTTCGGCAATACCAACTTCAACAAATTGGCCGGGTAATTCCTGTGCAAACCTGGTTAATGTAACCGACCCGCGGGCATCGGATGTAACCACTATAATATCTTTATCGGCTTTCGCGAGTTCGGTGAGCGTATCTGTAAATGCCTGACGGCATGGAATTGGACTCATAATTTATGTTGACTTTAACAGATTAATACTTGCATCTAACTCACCCAGGGCAATTTCCAATTGCTCTTTTGTCGGAACACCATGATGCCACTTTGCCTGGTTTTCCATGAATGAAACCCCTTTCCCTTTGATTGTGAGGGCGATCACCAGATGAGGCTTGCCGGGAACGACCGGAATGGATTGAAAAGAATGGTTAAGCCCGTTGAAGTTGTGCCCGTCACATTCGATGACATGCCATCCAAAAGCTTCCCAGCGGGAACGGATTGATTCGAGCGACATCACCTCTTCAGTGTTTCCGCTGATTTGAAGACGATTCCTGTCAATGATGGCAATGAGGTTATCGAGATTATAATGGCTGGCTGACATTGCAGCTTCATAAATTGAACCTTCTCCCTGCTCTCCGTCGCCCATTAGCACAAAAACCCTGTTTTTGCTTTTATTCATGCAGGCAGCCAGGGCCATTCCAACACCAACCGGGAGGCCGTGCCCCAATGCCCCGCTGTTCAATTCCACTCCCGGAATATTGTTTGTTGGGTGACCAGCCAATCCTGAATTAAATTTCCTGTAAGTGTCAAGCAGCGAGTCATCAAAAAAACCTGCTTCGGCAAGAATGCAATACAAACCCTCAGCCGAATGACCTTTGCTCATAATGAAGCGGTCGCGGTCTGCTTTATCGGGGTTGGCCGGATCAATATTTAAAATATTAAAATAGAGGCTGGTGAGTATATCTACCGACGAAAGTGAGCCTCCGGTGTGACCGCCTTTTGCCTGGTAAATGATTTCCAGGATTCTCTTCCTGACTTTCAAAGCTATTATTAGCAAGTCTTTTTGTGTCCTCTGAGTCATTTCTTAGTTGTGTTTATACTGAAGAATATGTCCGTTACTACCAGAAAATCGTATATATGGCTGCCAGAAAAGCGATAATAATAGCAGCGCCGATTTTGAATCTTCGGTCTGTTTCAAAAATCCCTTTTGTGAGTACAACGGCATTCGGATGTGCCGTTCTACTTTCCAGGACAGAGCTGATAATTATAATAGCACTTAACAGTAAAAATACGATTCCCATTCTATCCATAAAGGGAACATCCGGAATCATGTACTTTAAGGTAAGTGATAGCGGAATAGTGGCAATCCCTGCCCATAAAACCGACTTTGTGGTTGTTCTATTCCAGAAAAGACCGAAAAGGAAAATTGCTGTATAACCCGGAGTAAGCAGACCGCCAAATTCCTGGATGTACTGGAATACCTGATCGATATTACGTAAGAGGGGCGATAAGCAAATTGCAATTATTAAGGCCACAGCGGTTGCGATTCGTCCGGTTAAGATTAAGTTCTTATCGGATGCCTTTTTATTTATAAGTGATTTGTAAAGATCCATGGTAAAAATGGTGGATACTGCATTTGAGATAGATGCAAGTGCTGAAATAATGGCAGCTATAAGGGCAGCTATTGCAATACCTTTGACTCCCGGGAATAAGTAGGTCTTTAAAAGCCAGGGGTACGCCTCATCTGGTTTAGTTATATCGGCTTTCAGATAAAACGCCGCTAGTCCTGGCAGTACAACTATAAGGGGTAATAAGAGTTTAAGAAAACCTGCAAAAAGTACTCCGTTTTGAGCCTCTTTTATATCTTTTGCTGCCAGTGCTCTCTGAATTATATATTGGTTACAACCCCAGTAACTAAGGTTGGCAATCCACATTGCCCCTATTAATACACTTATTCCCGGCAAATACTTATAATTCGGATTTGCAGGTGAAAGTATCATATCAAACTTTTCCGGTACATTTTCATAGAGCACTTTAAGGCCGGCAAAAAAACCATTTCCGTCACTCACTGCATTCAACGCAAAATAAGTTGTCAGCAGTCCGCCACCGATTAAAACAGCTACCTGAAGAAGTTCAACATATGCAATTGATTTTAAGCCACCTACGATACTTATAAGCGCAGCCATAATAGCCAGGCCAATAATAGCATAAATCAGGGGTATTCCTGTAATAGTTTCTAAAGCCAGGCCTCCCAGGTACAGAACTGTTGTAAGCGCAATGAATACATTATCTAAAAAGAATATTATTGCCACGACAGTTTTCACATGATTGTTAAACCTGATTTCAAGAAACTGGGGCATGGTATAGATACCTTTACTAAGATAAATTGGCAGGAAAAACTTTCCTACCACTATTAGCGTTAATGCTGCCATCCATTCGTAGGAAGCTATACCAAGCCCAATGGCATAACCCGAACCGGACATGCCGATAAACTGCTGGGCCGAAATATTGGAAGCAATCAGCGAAGCCCCTATTACCCACCAGGGCAATGATTTGCTTGCCAGAAAGTAATCCTGTGAACTGCGTTCGGCCGCACGTTTTCTGCGCGACATCCAGAGACTAAATCCGATAGTGAGAAGCCCGTAAAGAATAAAAACAGCGATGTCAATATAATTGAATGTCATAAAAAAGATTAATCTAATTGAAACCTGTTGTTTTTAATACATTCCGAATACCAATACCCACTTTTCTTGATGATTCGTTTCTGGGTTTTAAAATCGACATATACCATACCCATCCTGCCAAAGCTTCCCCATTCATAATCATCCAGGAAGCTCCAGTTTGTATAACCGATAACTTTCACACCCTTATCGATAGCCTTTCTGCACATTTTCAAATGCTGATAGACATATTCTATACGGTACTCATCGTTCACTTCACCTTTATGGTTAATAAAGTCATCGGTCCAGCAGCCGTTCTCCGTTACCAGTAATTCCGGATGATTATATTTATTATCAAGGTATGAAAGCAGAGTGTATAACCCGGTTGTATCAATTGATTTATCGAGGTAAATAGTTTTCTCGTTTTTTGGACTTTCCACACCGTATGGCCACCAGCCTTTTCCATTTTCTTTCGCCAAACTAAACCGATCGGTATAGTAATAATTCAAGCCCAGATAATCAACCGGCTGATTAATCACCTCCATATCTCCCGGCTGTATAACCGGCAGTGAGACCTTTTCTTTCGCATAAAGGTCAATGATGTTTTGAGGGTATTTGCCAAAATAGATCGGATCGGCAAACCAGGCATGGTGCGAGTCGTTCACAATCCGGGCAGCTGTTACATCATCCGGATTATTCTGATCGGCAGGGAGAGCCATCTGAAGGTCGAGGGTAATACCGATTTTAGCTTTTGGGTTGATTGTGCGAATTGCTTTCACTGCTTTTCCATGGGCAACCAGGATATTGTGTGTGCATTGCAGAGCAACAGGCAGATCTTTTTTCCCGGGGGCATATCTTCCCATCCAATAGCCCATGAAACAGGTAACCCAGGGTTCGTTGAAGGTAGTCCACCAGGTAACGTCGGTTCCCAATGCTACAAACATAGTTTTTGCATAATTTTCAAAGGCATCAATTGTTTCGCGGTTTGACCAGCCGCCTTTATCTTCCAGTTTTTGCGGAAGATCCCAGTGAAAGAGCGTAACAATTGGTTCAATGTTGTTTTCTCTTAACAACCTGACCAGATCTTTGTAAAAATCAATGCCTTTTTGGTTCACCTGTCCGGTTCCTTCAGGAAAGATGCGCGTCCAGGCTACTGAGAAACGATATGATTTTACTCCTAATTCTTTTAACAGAAGCACATCTTCTTTATAGCGGTTGTAATGATCGGCCGTAACATTGCCGTTAATTATTACATTCCCGGGGGTATTGGAAAACCTGTCCCAGTTCGATTCGCCTTTCCCGTCGGCATTATGCGCACCTTCAATCTGATAGGCCGATGAGGATACCCCAAACAAAAAACCTTCGGGAAAAACAAGGGCTGAGCTTTCGCTTATTTTATTATTATCGTTATTGCTTTCCGGTCTGCAATTCGGGAACAGTAGCATAATTACTGGCATTAACCAGAATGCAGATCTTAGCCTGAACCAGGTATTTTCATGCTTTGAAGTTATGTTTTGTGTCTTCATATAATGTTTCTGATTTCGTTTTTATCTTTTTGCAAATTATTCCATTGAGCTGATTCTTACAGCCATCCATGGTTTTCCAGGCATATCTATTTCGAAAGCGCCGCTAAAAGTCCCGTTTACGGGTTCAACGGTCATATTCCATGTATCAATTATTTCGACTTTGAATTTCACGGCATCAGCAAGTCTGAACCTGGCCTTTTTCTGCTGGGTATTTCCGTAATAGAATAGGTAATAGTTATTATCCTTTATCAGGTACATCTCCTTGTTCCAGGGGTTGTGGAAAGGGTAAACCCCATCCCTGGGGCGTTGTTCCATAATTTTACGAAGGAATGCTATCCGTGCAGGGCTCTGGCCGTACAATAAACCTCCTTTCGACCACCAGAGAACATTTTCGGTATGAATGTATGTTTCGCCATGGGTGCAATAACCACCACGGCAATATACCTGCCAGAAACGACTTGTCATTTCTTCAGCTGTCAGGCTGCCCCAGTCGGTTGGAATATCGCCTTCGTAAACACACTCGTCAATTAGAACAGGCTTTTTATATCGTTCCCGCCAATCCTGGATGTGGAAAAAATCGGTGGTCTGAACACTTAGATGCGTTATATAAGGTTTAGCCTGGTCGTACCATTTCATCCCGTTATGAATTGAAACCAAATGACGATAAGGATCGTTTTGTTTAATAACTTCGAAAAGCCTTTCCCAGTCTTCGACAGATTTGGAAGCAATCAGGTCCCATTCATTGGCCATGCTCCACCAGACATTCCTGAAAGCAGCCATCCGGGCAATGACATACTTCATGTATCTCTCGTTGGCTTCGCGGGGCATGTTGTCAAATCCCCATTTTCCCCAGTCGTACGGATGAAAAAGGATAATATCGGCTTCAATGCCCAAAGCCATCAGTTTGGCAACCTGTTCTTCAAAATATCTGAAATATTGCGGATTAAACCGGGTAAAATCCCAGCCTTTTTCTTTAGAGCCTTCAAATGGATATACAAAAGGCTCATTCTGGATAAATACATCGTATTGTTTCGGGAAAATCCCCATGCGGATTTTATTGAATGGAGATTTTGAAAGTGTTTGTATGGTTTGGGAAACCATTTTATCGCCTTGCCAAACCCAGGCGTAACAGGTCGTGCCAACAGGATAATAAGGAGTGCCATCGGCATAGCCAAAATCGAAGGTATCCCTCACACTTACCGGGCCGTGGTTGTTCCCTGTGCAGGGGGTACAGTTGAAGTTGCCTTTCTGCCCATCTAGTTGCTTTATGTTGCTTTTAACCACATACTGCCAGTTACCAGTTTTATCGGGCATAAACCGGATACGAAAAGTATCATTGCCATCGTAGAAACCGTGGCAGACAAAAATTTTGCCGTTTAATCTGAATTCCGCGCTCAAGGTTATATCCGTAAACGGATTTCCATTGGTTTTGTATATAACCGGAAGCTCAAAAACCGAATACTGTTCGGTATTGCCTGCCAAGATATCTAAGCTCATGGATGTGATAAGAAGAATTATTAATAAATGCCTTTTCATGATCAATAATTTACTTTGCAGAAATAATGATTTATGGTTCTCCTCAAGCTTTCTTTATAATAATGTTGTAATAAGAAAAAAGTAATTAAATTTATGTCGCATTTTAAATGCTATCAACCCATTAAATGATAGATATATGCCATTTTCCGACATTCTGCAAACCTATGATTCGAGCAGGCCTGAACTATTGCCATACGGACTAACATGCGAAAAGTGGAAGGGTGAGTTGATGCCTAAATCGGACAGGCACAACGAAATTGAGCTTAATTACGTTGTAGATGGCTCTTTCGCATATTTAATAAAGGATAAGAAAGTGCGGATTGACAGTAATACAATTGCCATTTTCTGGGCGCTTTTCCCTCATCAGATTATTGAAACCGAAGAGAGTTGTTTATATTATACACTTACCATTCCTTATAAAAAATTTATGCAATTTGAATGGCCTGCAAACTTTGTCAGCAGTATTCTGGCAGGACAGGTAATCTTATTTAAAGAAAATACTCCCTCAACAGAAGCCGCCAATTTTGAAAGATGGTTTAATGACCTTGGTAAGAATGAAAGTGAATCGGATAAAGTCGCCTTATTTGAGATCTACGCAAGAATTTACAGGATTGCACATTATGTTTCAAAAAATCCCGAGGGAGCCTATATTGGCAGCAGCCAGGAGGAATTGACGCTGAGTGAAAAAATGGCAGTTTATATCGCCTCGAATTATCAGGAAAAAATCAGTGTGACTGAAATTGCCCGTTCAGTTGGTTTGCACCCCGATTATGCCAACCGGCTTTTTAAGAAGAGTTTTGGCCAGACCCTGAAGGATTTTCTTACCGAACAGAGGATTATTCATGCCCAACGTATGCTTTTAACAACAGACAAGAAAGTTATTGAGATTGCATATGTTTCGGGCTTTAATTCATTAAGCCGGTTCAATGCTTCTTTTCAGGAAGTGACACGAACAACTCCGAAAGAGTACCGAAATTCAGCTGGTATGACAGGTGAATAAAGCCGGACCAGCGGTATTATGTTGATTATTCAGGTCAATCCACTTTATGGCAATGTCAATTTTTTTTCACCGGCATATGTTCCTTCTTATAATCAACGGTTTCATCAATATTATCGTTGTGGTCGAGAGCACTTTAAACCCTGATGCGGTT
>Ga0172363_10004441_pt1 | contig 11355 bp, 10 predicted proteins | sample LakKivs2_kivu2a2_FD_114541 | JGI IMG/M metagenome (GOLD analysis project Ga0172363, IMG submission 114541) | Sediment microbial communities from Lake Kivu, Rwanda - Sediment s2_kivu2a2 | ecosystem: Environmental > Aquatic > Freshwater > Lake > Sediment | place: Rwanda: Western Province, Lake... | reverse complement strand
TCGAGCACATCCGACGCATCGGCCGCATCGCCACGGGGGGCCTCGTCCCGGACCTGACGTTTCTGCTCGATTTCTGGCAGAGCACGGAGCATCTCAGGAACGAAAAGGCGCGCGACCGCATTGAGGCGCGTCCGGACGCCTTCCACCGCCGCGTGAAGAAGGGCTACGCCGTCCTCGCCGCGCAGGAGTCCCGACGCATCCAGGTCGTGCGCGTGCGCGACAGCCGGTACGTCACGCAGGCGCACATCCGGGAGATCGTCAATACATGTCTTTTGGGCAGATCATCGGTCAGAGGCAGGCGGTAGCTTTTTTGCAGGCCGCTTACAGCAGCGGGCGCCTGGCGCACGCGTTTCTCTTTGTCGGGCCCGCGGGCGTGGGCAAGGCCAAGACCGCCCGCGCCTTTGCGCAGCTGCTTTTGTGCGAGCGTCCGCAGGCCAACGCCGGCTGCGGCGCGTGCGGCTCCTGCCGCAAGGTCGCGGCAGGCCGGCACCCGGACCTCATGGTCCTGGAGCCTGACGGCGAGTTCATCAAGATCGAGGCTGTCCGCGGGGCCGGACGATTCGCGAGCTTAAAACCCTTCGAGGGCCAACGCAAGGTGCTCATCGTCGACCCCGCCCACGCGATGAACGAGGAGGCGGCCAACGCCTTGCTCAAGACCCTGGAGGAGCCTTCCCCAGAGACGACGCTCATCTTGATCGCAGAGAGCATCCACAGGCTGCCGGGGACGATTGTCTCTCGCTGCCAGCGCGTCGCCTTCGGTGCCCTGGCGCCGGAAGACCTCCAGGCGCTCCTTGTCGGCCGGCTGGGCGTGGAGCGTGGCGCGGCTGCCGAGCTCTCCCGCCTTTGCGAGGGCAGCGCCGGCGAGGCCCTGCGATTTTACGAGGACGGCGTCCTCGCCGAGCGCGACGCCCTGCTGCGTTTTCTCTCCGGCGAGGGTCCGATGAAGGAGGCCGATGCGTGGACCGGAGACCGGCAACAGATGCTGCGTCTCTTGCGCGCGCTGGCCCTGTGGTACCGCGACCTTTTGGCCATGAAGACGTCCGGCCCCGTGGACCTCTTGCTGCAGCCTGCCGCTGCCCCGGCGCTGGAGCGCCAGGGCCGGCAGATGGAATCCACCGCCATCCTCCAGTCGCTGGCGGTGATCGCGCGCGTGAGCCAAGATATCCGGTACCACGCGAGCATGCGCCTGGCCCTTGAAGAGATGAGGACACAATTATGGACGTTATCGCACACGTGAGGCTGCGGGACATGGGGCCGGTCATCTGTTACCGGGCCCATGACACGACGCTCAAGAACGGCGAGACGGTCATCGTCGAGGTGGACCGCGGCACCGATTACGGCCAGGTGGCGACGGACCCTGTCCTGGTCGAGCACGTGGACCCGTCGGCCAAGAAGATCGTCCGGCCCGCGGACGAGAAGGACCTGCAACAGATCGAGGAGAACCGCACGAAGGCCAAGGAGGCGTCGCGCACGTGCAGCCGCAAGATCGACGAGCACAAGCTGGAGATGAAGCTCGTCGGCGCCGAGTACGCCTTCGACCGCTCCAAGATCCTCTTCTACTTCACCGCCGAGGGCCGGGTGGACTTCCGCGAGCTCGTCAAGGACCTCGCGAAGGTCTTCAAGGCACGCATCGAGCTGCGCCAGATCGGCGTGCGCGACGAGGCGAAGATGCTCGGCGGCTTCGGGCCGTGCGGCCGCGAGCTGTGCTGCTGCCGTTTTTTGAAGGACTTCGAGCCCGTCACCATCAAGATGGCCAAGGACCAGAACCTCTCCCTGAACCCGCCGAAGATATCGGGCCTCTGCGGCCGCCTGATGTGCTGCCTTTCCTACGAGCACAAGTTTTACAAGGAGATATCGCGCGGCCTGCCGCGCGAGGGCGAGCGCATCGAGACGCCGGAGGGCCGCGGCAAGGCTTCCTCCATCAACATCTTCAAGCGCCAGGCGGCGGTCGTCCTGGAGGACGGCAAGATGCTTCAGCTTCTGTATCCGCCGGGCGTCGGCCGGCCGAAGGTCCTAAAAAAGGAAGTATGAACGCCCCCAAGGCCTATTACGTCACCACGCCCATCTACTACGTCAACGGCCTGCCGCACATCGGCCACTCCTACACGACGATAGCGGCCGACTGCCTGGCGCGCCACAAGCGCCAGCGGGGCTTCACGACGCTTTTTTTGACCGGCACCGACGAGCACGGCCAGAAGGTCCTGAAGGCCGCCCAGGAGAAGGGGGTGGGGCCACAGGAGTTCGTCGACGGGATCATCCCGCGCTTCAAGGAGGCGTGGGCCAAGCTTCATATCCAGTACGATGACTTCATCCGCACGACCGAGCCGCGCCACGTGCGCTGTGTCCAGCATGTCCTGGACCTGATCCACAAGAAGGGCGACCTCTACGAAGGGCATTATGAGGGGCTGTACTGCGTTCCCTGTGAGGTCTTCTGGACCGATGCCGAGGCGCCGGACCGCGTGTGTCCGGACTGCCGCCGGCCGGTGGAGCGGCTCAAGGAGATGAACTATTTCTTCCGGATGTCCGCGTATCAGCAGTGGCTCATCGACTACATCGAGGCCCATCCCGATTTCATCCGGCCCGCGTCCCGGCGCAACGAGGTTCTGACGTTCCTGCGCGGGAACAAGCTGGGCGACCTGTGCATCTCGCGGCCCAAGACGCGGCTCTCCTGGGGGATCCCGCTGCCGTTCAGCCCGGACCATGTGACGTACGTCTGGTTCGACGCCCTTGTCAACTACATCAGCGCGCTGGGGTACCCGGACGACGAGAGCAAGATGGCGACCTTCTGGCCCGTGGCGCTGCACTTGATCGGCAAGGACATCCTGCGCCAGCACGCCGTCTTCTGGCCCATCATGCTGCATGCGATGGGCCTGCCGCCGCCGCGCATGATCTTCGCCCACGGCTGGTGGCAGGTAGGCGAGGAGAAGATGTCCAAGAGCCGCGGCAACGTCGTGGACCCCCTGGCCGTGATGGAGGACTTCGGCATCGACGTCTACCGCTATTTTCTCCTGCGCGAGGTGCCCTTTGGCTCGGACGGCGTTTTTTCGCGCGCCTCGCTCATCAAGCGCTTCAACGGCGACCTCGCCAATGACCTGGGCAACCTCGTCCACCGCTGCGTCGCGATGGTGGAGAAGTATTTCGGTGGCCAGGTGCCGGCGCTGCGCGAAGCGGACGCCGACGCGTACGCCGCCGCCAACATTTTGCCGAAGATCAAGACGCTCGCGCAGGACGTCGCCGGTCGGTTCGACGACCTGGACTTCACCGCCGCCCTGGAGGCGATCTGGGCCGTCGTCGGCGCCTGCAACAAGTACGTCGAGGAGGCCAAGCCCTGGAACCTGAATAAGGAGGGCCGTACCAAGGAGCTCGAGCTCTTCTGCGCGGTCCTCATCGCGTCCCTGCGGGCGGTCGCGCGGGAACTGGCGCCCTTCATGCCGACCACCGCCGCGAAGATCCTCGACCAGGTGGGCAGCGACACGGTCCGGAAGGCCGCGCCCCTCTTCCCGCGCATCCTTGAAGAAGAAAGATAAATATGGACCAGGCTGGCCGGATGGGACTGCCTCTCCTGTCAGACAATCAGAAGTTTTTCGGCAAACGTCTGCGAGGAATTGCATTTTTGCCGTAGCGACACGGGGTAATGGAGCGTAACGGCGAAAATGCAAACCGAAGCAGACGCCGAATTACTTCGTCTGACAGGAGAGGCAGTCCCATCCGGCTCTTCCTAGACACACATGCTCATCGACACGCACTGTCATCTGGATTTTCCGGAGTTTGACGCGGACCGCGACCTGGTCGTGCAGCGGGCCCGCGACGCCGGCGTCGAGACCATCATCAACGTGGCCTCGAGTCTGAAGGCGAGCCGGGATGCCGTGGCGCTCTCTGAGCGTTTCCCCCGCGTCTTCGCCAGCATCGGCGTCCACCCGCACGACGCGCGTGCGTGCGACGAGGCGGCCTTTGCCGAGGTCCGGTCGCTCGCGCAGGCCGGAAAGGTCGTGGCCATCGGCGAGGTGGGGCTGGACTTTTACCGCAACCTTTCGCCGCGACAGGATCAGGAGCGGGTCTTCGAGCGTTTCATCGCCCTGGCCCACGAGGCCCGTTTGCCTTTGATCGTCCACACGCGCTTGAGCCATGAACGCGCCTTTGAGATTCTGCAGGCAAATGCGGCGGCAGGGCTGCCGGGCGTCGTGGTCCACTGTTTTTCGGGCGACACGGCATTTTTGACGCGCTGCCTCGACGCCGGCTTCTTCGTCTCCTTCACGTGCAACGTCACGTACCGCAAGTCCGACGCGCTGCGCGCTGTCCTGGCGCACGTGCCCCTGGACCGGCTCTTCCTCGAGACCGACGCCCCGTTCTTGGCGCCGGAGGGCCGTCGCGGCCAGCGCAACGAGCCGGCGTACCTGCCGGCCCTGGCCCGGGAGGTCGGCCGCGTTTTGGGCGAGGACATGGCCAACGTCTGCGAGAAGACGACGCAGAACGCCCGCAGATTTTTTCATCTGCCCTCATGAATACGCCTGTGCCTGTCTCCCTGGCGCGTTGCCGGACGTATGAGACCGCTGAGGTGGAGGCGGCGGTGCGCCGGGCCCTCGATGCCATCGGCGGTGTGCGCGCCTTCATCCGGCCCGGCGAGCGCGTCCTGGTCAAGCCCAACCTCTTGAGCGACGCGTCGCCTGAGAGCGGGGTGGACACGCACCCGGAGGTGGTGCGGGCGGTCCTGCGCTCCATCAAGACGGTGACCCCGCACGTCGTCTGCGGGGACGCGCCGAGCGTCTGGGGCAAGAGGAGGGACGTCGACCGCGTCTATGAGGTGTCCGGCATGCGCCGGGTCTGCAACGAAGAGGGGGCTGAGATGGTCTACTTCAATACCCCCTGCCTGCGCGGCCGGTATCCCTTGACAGACTGGCTTGACAAGTGCGACCGCGTCGTCAGCGTCCCGAAGCTCAAGACGCACAACTTTACCGTTTTGACCGCCGGGATCAAGAACTGTTTCGGGTTCGTCGTGGGGATGAACAAGATGAAGCTCCACGGCGAATTCCCGCGTCCTCAGGACCTGTGCCGCGTCTTCGTCGAGATTTATGAGCTTTGCCGGCCGCACCTCACTATCTGCGACGGCATCACGGCCATGGAGGGCGAAGGGCCGGGGTCGGGCGGGACATTAAGGACGATGGAGTTGGTTGCGGCGAGCCCCGATGCCCTGGCCCTGGACATCGTCTTGGCGCAGGTCATGGGGCTTGAGCCCGCCGCCATCCCCACGAACCGCGAGGCGATGCAACGGGCCGCAGCCCGCGGCAGGCCTTTCGAGGTCGCGGTCTGCGGCGCGCCGCTTTCTTCGTTCGTGGCCAAGGATTTTGTCCTGCCGGGCACGACCCTCTTGCACCGTGTCCCGGGATGGATGCTCGCGGGGACGAAGACGCTGGTGCGTATGAGGCCGGCGATCGACGCGGGACGTTGTCGCGTCTGCGGCGTGTGCCAAAAGGGATGTCCCGGCCACGCCATCGCCAACAAGGACGGCCGCATGGTGATCGAGGCCCAGCGTTGCATCCTGTGCCTGTGTTGCCAGGAGCTGTGCCCGCACCGCGCCATCTCCATAAAAAAGAGTTTTTTCCTGCGGCTGATAGGGTCGTAAGGGGCCTGCGAGGTCTTGTCCCGGCACAGGGACGATGGGAGGAGTTTACGTATGCCGCATGTTTTTGTCGAACCGGTCCGCTGGAGGGCCGGCCGTCTTCAGATCTTGGATCAGACGCGCCTGCCCGGCCGTCACGTCTACGTGACGTGCCGCCGTGTCAGCGACGTCTGGTGGGCGATCAGGAAGCTCAAGACCCGCGGGGCGCCGCTCATCGGCATCGTCGCGGCCTACGGTTTCCTCCTGGGGATGGGCAGGAAGATAAAGGCGCAACCCCACGCGGACCTCACCCAAGAGGCCGGCCGTCTGCGCGCCTATCTGGCGTCGAGCCGGCCCACGGCCGTCAACCTCGCTTGGGCGTTGGGCCGGATGTGCCGCGTCTTCGCGCGCACGGCGTCGCGGCCGCCGGCCCGCCGGGTCCAGGCCCTGCGCCATGAGGCCGACCGCATCTTGCGGGAGGACATCGCGATGTGCCTGCGCATGGCGGCCCACGGCGCGCGGCTCGTGCGTTGCGGCGACACGCTCCTGACGGTCTGCAACGCCGGAGGCCTGGCGACGAGCGGTTACGGGACGGCGCTGGGCGTCTTTTACCGCGCCAAGGCGCAGGGCAAACGCATCAAGGTCTACGCGTGCGAGACGCGGCCGCTCCTTCAGGGCGCGCGCCTGACGACGTGGGAGCTCCTGCATAACAAGATCGACACGACGCTCATCTGCGACAACACGGCGGCGCGGCTCATGCAACAGCGTCGCATCCAGGCGGTCTTCGTCGGCGCGGACCGCGTGGCCGCCAACGGCGACCTGGCCAACAAGATTGGCACGTACATGCTCGCCGTCTGCGCGGCCCACCACGGGGTTCCCTTTTACTCGGTGGCGCCGTCTTCGACCTTCGACCTCTCGCTGCGCCGCGGGGCGGACATCCCCATCGAGGAGCGCGACCCTGCCGAGGTGACGTCGCTGTACTTCAACCGGCCGATCGCGGCGGCCGGGGTGCGCGTCTATAACCCGGCCTTTGACATGGTGCCGGCGCGGTTGGTGACGGCGATCGTCACGGAGAAAGGCGTTCTGCGGCCGCCCTTCACCAAAAATATCAGGAAGATGTATGGCTGCCCCGCAAAGAGACCTTGAGACCGTGATCGTCGAGCGGCTGGCGCGTCGCTTCCGGACGCGCGACCCCGCTGTCATCGTCGGCATCGGAGATGATACGGCTGTCATTCGCCGGGATGCCTCCTCGTATTGGCTCATGACAGCCGACATGCTCGTGGAGTCCGTCCATTTCAAAAAAGGGGAGGACCCTGCACGCGTCGGCTACAAGGCCGTGGCCGCCTCGGTCAGCGACATCGCGGCCATGGGCGGGGTGCCGCGATATGCGCTCGTGAGTCTGGGCGTGCCGCGGCGCCGGGCCCAGCGCGCGGTGGCAGGGCTGGCCAGGGGTGTGGCGCGGGCGGCACGGATGTTCCATATTGCCGTTATCGGCGGCGACACGAACCGCAGTCCGCGCCTGGTCGTGGACGTCGCGATGGTCGGCGAGGTGGAACGGCATTGCCTCGTGCGGCGCAGGGGCGGCCGCGACAAGGACGTCTTGTTCGTCTCAGGCCGCTTGGGCGGTTCGCGGCGCGGCCGTCACCTTTCCTTCGTGCCGCGCCTGAAAGCGGCGCGTTACCTCGTCACCCGCTTCAAGGTGCACGCGATGATGGACCTCTCCGACGGCCTGGCCCAAGACCTGGGACGGATGTGTCGGCAGAGCCGTCTCGGCGCTGTGATCGATGCAGAGAACGTCCCCGTGCACCGCGAGGCACGCGGCCTCGCCGCCGCCCTGCGCGACGGCGAGGATTTTGAATTGCTGTTCAGCCTGTCTGAGAGGGAGGCCGAGCGCCTCGAACGCCAGGTCCGCCGAAAAAAGACGCCCGCGCATTTTTATCCCGTCGGCCGCTTGACGCGCCGACACAGTGGTGTCTGGCTCTCCGATAAAAAAGGACGGCTGCGGCGGTTGACCGGCGCGGATTTTGCCCACTTTTAGGTCTATGAGGAAGAGTATATGTATTGAGACGCACAGCCCGGACGCCACCGAGCGCTTCGGCGAGGCCCTGGCGCGCCATCTGAGACCGCGCGACTGCCTCATCCTTCTGGGCGGCTTCGGCGTCGGCAAGACGACGTTCGTCAAGGGGCTGGCGAAAGGGTTGGGCGTGCACCGCATCCGCGAGGTGGCCAGCCCCTCGTTCGTCATGCTCAAGATATACGAGGGCCGGATGCCCCTGTATCACTTTGATCTCTACCGCCTGAGCACGCCGGGTGAGGTGCAGCGTATCGGGTGGGATGAGTTCGTGGAAGCGGACGGCGTTACGGCCATCGAGTGGCCGCAGGCGGCAGGTCCGCTCTTGCCGTCCTCGTCGCTGAAGGTCCGCTTTGCCATCCTGGGTGACCAGGACCGCCGCATCGAGGTAGAGGCCGCCGACGGCCGCGGCAGCCGTTTTCTCAAGAGACTCGCCAGGAGTTGCAAGAAGCCACGAACCCCTGGAACGCGCACGTCGTCCCTTGGACGCTGGCCGGCAGCCGCCGCATCCTCCGCTGAGGAGGCCTGTTAAAATGAAGTTCCTGGCCCTTGAGACCTCAAGCCCTTATTCGGTGGTCTGTGTGGGGGCAGCGAGCGGCCGCCTGACCGGCGGCCGGCGCGCGTTTGCCAAGGGCCGGGCTGACAGGTTGACGGGTTGGGTCCAGGCCGTCCTTGAGAAGGCCGGATGCTCGCTCGACGACATCGATGTCTTCGGCGTGGGGGCAGGGCCTGGGTCTTTCACGGGCATCCGCATAGGGTTGAGCACGGTGAAGGGTTTTGCGTATGCGCTCGGCAAGAAGTGCGTGGTCTTCTCCAGCCTCGACGCCATCGCCTTCGGCGTGAAGGGCTTGGCACCCGGCCCGTTGGCCGTGGCCGTGGACGCCCGGCGCTCCAATGTCTATTGCCGTTTTTACCGTATGACGAGCAACGGCCTCAAGAGGGCCTCCCCGGCCGGTATGTTGCCGGCGCTGGAGTTCCTGCGGCGCGTGAAGCCGGGGACGGTGGTGACGGGCGACGGCCTGCGGCTTTTGGGAAAGGACCTGGCGCGGCGCGGTTGCGCAGCGGCACTGGAAAAATATTGGTACCCCCGGCCTGAGGCGTTGGCGGCGTTGACGCGCGAAGGTCTGCGCAAGGGAAATTTTCTCAACGCCGCGGGTCTCAGGGCCGTCTATTTTTATGAGCAGGATTGTCAGGTGCGGCGTGGGTGAGGAGGGTCGCTTCCGTATGTCGCCAAGAGGGTTACCCCGTGTCTTGGAACGGCAGGGGCTCCATCGGCCGACTTGGGTCGAGGTGGACCTGGGGGCCCTGCGCCACAACTACAGGGCCTTGAAGAGGCGCCTGGCCCGCGGCACCAAGATGATGGTGGCGGTGAAGGCCAATGCCTATGGCCACGGCCTGGTGGAGGTCAGCCGGGCGCTCGTCGAGGCCGGAGTGGATTACCTGGGCGTGGCGTGCGTGGAAGAGGGGATCGTCCTGCGCCGCAGCGGGCTGCGCGTGCCCATTTTAGACCTCGGCGCGTTCTTCCCGCAAGACATCCTGCCGATGCTTCGCTACGATATCGCGGCGACGGTCACCGACATCGGCATGGCCCGGTTCCTCAACGCGGCGGCGCGCCGGATGCGCCGCAAGGCGCACGTCCACATCAAGGTGGACACGGGGATGGGTCGGCTTGGATTTTGGCATGAAGAGGCCGATAGCCTGATCATCCAGATATGCGGCCTCAAGAACCTTTCTGTCGAGGGCCTGTACACGCACTTCCCCAGCGCCGACTCCGACGAGGCCTTCACGCGGTCCCAGATCGCCGTCTTCTGCGCCCTGATCGACAAGCTCGCCGTCCGCGGCGTCACCATTCCTTTGAAGCACACGGCCAACTCGATGGCCGTCGTCGGCTTCAAGGCCGCGCACTTCAACCTGGTGCGGCCGGGCCTGGCCGTTTACGGCCTGCACCCCAAGGACGAGCTCGTGGGCCGTCTTGACATCAAACCGGTCTTGAGCTTCAAGACGCGCGTCGCCCACGTGAAGCGCGTGGCCAAGGGCCGCTCGGTCAGCTATGGTCGCACGTACGTCGCCCCCCGCGACACGGTCATCGCGACGCTCCCTGTCGGCTACGGCGACGGCTACAACCGCCTCTTGTCCAACCGCGGCGCCGTGCTCATCCGCGGGGTGCGCTGCCCCATCGTCGGCGTCGTCTGCATGGACCAGGCGATGGTCGACGTCGGCCGCCTGGCCGGCGTGCGCCAGGGCGAGGAGGTCGTCCTCATCGGCCGCCAGAAGAACGCGGTCATCCGTGCCGAAGAGCTCGCCCGTCTGTGTCACACCATTCCCTACGAGATCATCTGCTGGATCTCCCCCCGCGTCCCCCGTCTCTATAAATAACCGAGGACAAAAGGTAACGCCTACTTCGCTGCGACCCGGTCCGGGTCTGCAAAGCGAATCAATTCGGCGCGCAGGAGGCTGTTCTGGATCCGTGGAAAAAGGGAGAGGGAGACCGCTTAGAAGCCCGGCAGAGAACAGGTTGTGGCCAGGACGGCGGAGGGTTCCCGGCCCTTTTTCCGCGGATCCAAGCCGACGAGCACCGAGATTCGCGTGCAGGCCCGGACCGGGGCGTTCACGCTTATGGGAGGCGGGCGATAAAGATGAGGCCGATCGTGCCGAAGAGGGCGTGGCTGAACCAGGCGGCGACGATGGGCGGTACGCCGCCGCCCTTGCCAAGGGCGAGGCACACCGCGAAGAGGACGTAGAAGAGGAAGCTGATGCCGATGCACAGGCCGATGGAGGAGAAGGCGACGGCGCGGCCGCGGACCATGATGGAGGAAGGAATTCCGATGAGGATGACGATGAGGGACGTGAAGGGGAAGACCATCTTCTGGTAGAGGTCGACCCTGAGCCGCGTGATTGTGGGGCTCGCCTTCTTTTCGGGCAGACGGCTGATGTACTGCGCCAGCTCCCTCATGTTCATGCTCTCGACAGGGATGTTCTGGCGCAGGAAGTCGTCGGGGGTCTCCTGGATCTTCAGGAAGGTGTCGGTGAAGTAGAGGGGCTCTCCGCGCACCCGGTGGTTGTCGGCCAGCCGGTACACAAAGGCCTTGTAAAGGACCCATCGGTTGTCGCGCCAGACCGCCCTGTCCGCATAGATCTTGGAGACGACGTTCTGGTTCTCGTCGTGTTCGAGGATGGTCAGTCCCTCGATCGTCTTCGACTTGGGATACAGCCGGTTGATGAAGAAGAGCCGGTTGTGGAAGCCGTACACGGCGACGTTCTCCACCGGCGACTCGCTCTGTGCCGCCTTCTTGTCGATGTAGGTATATTTCAACAGGGAGCTCATGCGCTGGGCCTCGGGCAGGACGGCTTCGCTGACCCAGAAGATCACCAAGCTCAGGATGATGCCGAATAGGACAAACGGCCGGATGATGCGGCTGACCGTGACCCCGCTCGCGCGCATCGCGATGATCTCGTTCGACTGGTTGAAGCTGCCCAGCGTGAAGAGGGTCGCCAGGAGCGCCGCGACGGGCGTCGTCTGCGTGAAGATCGAGGGCAACGCGTAGAGATAGAGCTCCAGCACCTTCAACAGGGTCGGGTGGTTCTTGATGATGTCGCCGAGGTTGGTCAGGATATCGACGATGATGTACAGGAAGAGGAAGACGAAGAGGCAGGTGAAGAAGTTCTTCAGGAGCCGGCCGACGAGGTA
>Ga0172363_10004436_pt1 | contig 11360 bp, 7 predicted proteins | sample LakKivs2_kivu2a2_FD_114541 | JGI IMG/M metagenome (GOLD analysis project Ga0172363, IMG submission 114541) | Sediment microbial communities from Lake Kivu, Rwanda - Sediment s2_kivu2a2 | ecosystem: Environmental > Aquatic > Freshwater > Lake > Sediment | place: Rwanda: Western Province, Lake... | reverse complement strand
GAGCATCGTAGTGAGCTTGTTCGTGTACTCGCTCCCTGGCGGCTTGATCATGTTCACGGCGATCCCCGTGAGCTTTTCCACCGCCTTGTTGAACAGTGGAATCTCGTCCGGGGTCCTGCCTCCCTGCACGCCGGTGAGCCACACGAGGGGCTCTTTGGGCGCTTCCGGGCCACCTGATGCAAAGACCGAAGGAAGTGCCACAGCGAAGGTCAGCAGGAGTACCGTCACGAAAACGACCGCGTGAGCTCGACGTTCGTACCTCATCTCTTTCCTCCTTGCGCTACGTGATTGTAACGACTCATTCTATCGTTGGCTCATCGCTCTGTCAACATATAATTACAACTTCCGGCGGCATAATCGCTTCCTGCAACAGGAGGCGACCGCAGGAGTCTGGCCGCTACTTCATCAGCAGGGCCGGCAGGAAGGTCGCGATCTGCGGGAAGGCGAACAGCAGCGCGGCCGTCGCCACCAGGCCGGCCAGGAACGGCACGACCCCCTTGTAGATCGTGCCGAACGGCACCTTCGTGATGTTCTTTACCACGAACACGTTCATCGCCACCGGCGGGATTACCACGCCGATCATCACGGTGATCGCGATCAGCATGCCGAACCACAGCGGGTCGAAACCGAGCTTCACGACCGCGGGGAAGAAGATCGGCGTGGCCAGGATCATGAACGCGAGGTCGTCGAGGAACGATCCGCCCAGGAGGTAGATGAGCGCGATGAAGACCATGATCAGGTGCCGATTCACCGGCAGCGACACCACCCACTCCGAGGCGAGCATCGGGATCTTCGTCACGGCGAGGAAGTGGCCCAGGATCGTGGATCCCGCGATCAGCATCATGACCATGCACGCGGTGCGCAGCGACTCCGACAGGGACTTGAAGAAGCCGCGCAGGCCCATGCCGCGCTGCGCGACGGCGAGCAGGATGACCGCGAAGGTGCCCACGCTGCCCGCCTCGGTGGGCGTGAAGAAGCCCTTCATCAGCCCCCCGATGATCACGACGAACACCAGCAGCACCCACACGACCTCGGGCATCGCGGCGATGCGCTCCCGCCACGTCGACCGGGCGCCCTTGGGCCCGAGGGAGGGGTTGATCCGGCACCACACGACGATGGTCACCGCGAAGAGCGCCGCGATGATGAGGCCCGGCACGATCCCCCCGAGGAAGAGCCTGCCGATGGACTGCTCCGTGAGGATGCCGAAGACGATGAGCGTGACGCTCGGGGGAATCAGGATGCCGAGCGTCCCCACGCTCGACACCACGCCGGTCGACAGGCGCTTGTCGTAGCCGTAGCGGTCCATCTCGGGAACGGCCACGCTGGCGAAGGTCGCGGCGGTGGCCGGCGAGGAGCCGCAGATGGCCTTGAACGCCGTGGCGCCGGCCACGGTCGCCAGGGCCAGGCCGCCGGGGATGTGGCCGATGAACCGGTACGAGGTGTCGTAGAGCCTCTTGGCGATGCCCGCGTTGTACGCCACCTGCCCCATCAGGACGAACAGCGGGATCACCGTGAAGCCGTAGGAGGCGAAGACGTCGTAGAGGTCCTTTGCCAGGAGGTTCGCGGCCGCGCCCCAGGAGACGACGGAAGCGAACCCCACGAGCCCCACGAGGGCCATGGCGAACCCGAGCTCGATGCCCGTGAGGAAGAGGAGGATGAGCGCGGCGAGCCCGCAGATGCCGATGACGACGTCACTCATCGCCGCCCCTCAGCGTCCTGACGATGTCCGCGATCATCACCAGGCACTCGACGAAGCAGCTCACCCCCACACCGATGACGACGGGATAGAACGGCACGTGGAGCGTGGGGGTCACCTCCCCCGCCCAGCGGAGGCTGCCGGCGTACTTCAACAGGTTCCACCCGGCCAGGAAGAAGAGGCCGAGTACCAGGAGCCGGGTCGCGACGGCGAGGGCGGTGCGGGCCGGCCGCGGCAGCCGCTCGACGAACGAGTCCACGTAGATGTGCCCCCGCACCCACGAGGTGATCGGCAGCGACAGGCCGATGGCGACCGCCCCGGCGACCGCGACCAGCTCGTAGGTGCCAACGATGGGGCGCCCGAAGATCCGCAGCACCACGTCGGCGACGGTCAGGAGCATGAGGAACGCCAGCGCCGCGCCGGCGACCGCCGAGAGAACGGAACTCGCCCCCTTCACCGCATCCAGGAATCGCTTCATCGGACGTCGCTCGCCGCAGCCGCGCTGCCTACTTCTGCAGTTCCTTCAGGCGGGCGCGGCACCAGGCCAGGGCCTCGGCTGCCGGCAGGCCTTTCGCGGTCTTCTCCTTCACGTACTCGTCGAAGAGCGGCTCCACGGCCTTCGCCCACCGCGCGTTCTCCTCGGCGGACAGGGGGATGACCGTGTCGCCGAGGCCTGCAGCGAAGGCCGCGCCGGCCTTGTCCATCTCGTCCCAGGCGGCGCCGGTCGCGCCGATCCACTCCGCGCTGACCTGCTCGAACACCTTCTGCACGCTCGCGGGCAGCGACGCCCACTTCGCCTTGTTCATGACGACGAAGAACGTGATGGTGTACGCCGCGCCGAAGTCCTGCGTGGTGGACTTGATGACCTCGCCGAGCTTCCATCCCTGCAGCGACTCGACGGGGCACAGGATGCCTTCGGCGACCCCCCGGCTGATGGCGTCGTAGCTGTCGCCCATCGGCATCGCCACCGGGGCCCCCCCGAGGGCCGTGACGATCTTCGCGCTGGTGCCGGTGGCGCGGATCTTCATGCCCTTGAGGTCCTCGAGCGTCCGGACCGGGCTCTTCGTGTGCAGCAGGCCGGGGCCGTGGCCGTGCAGGTACAGCACCTTCACGTCGTCGAGCTCTTTTGGCTTGAACTTCGCGTAGAAGTCGTTGACGAGCCGGGTCGCGACCGTGCCGCTCTGCGATCCCAGGGGCAGGTCCAGGACCTCGCTCAGCGGGAACCTGCCCATGGTGTAGGAGAGGCAGGACATGCCGATGTCGGAGATCCCGTTGACCACGCCGTCGTAGCACTTGTCGGCCGGCGTCAGGGTGCCGCCGTAGAACATGGTGATCTGGACCTTGCCGCCGGTCCGCTTCTCGATCTCCTTCGCCCACTCGGTGGCGAGAATGCTGTTGCGGTGAGAGGCGGCGAAGAAGATCGAGTAGTTCAGCTGAATCTGCTGGTTGGATTGCCCCGAGGCATAGGCGTGCCCGGCGAGGACGACGAGGCACGCGACGAGCACGAGACGCCCGATCGCCATTGCACGGCGGTGCTGCATGTCGGACCTCCTTTTCAAAGGGACGCCTACGATATCCCATGAGCGCTTTTCGAGCAATCCCGCCGGCTCGAGCGGCACGAGCCGGTGATGGGCCCCGCTGATCGGCCCGGGCCCTCTCCAACTGCCCCGGCCTCAGCGGATGACGCCGGTCGCCTCGAGCACCCTGGCCGGTGTCATCGGGAGCCTGGTGAGGCGCACGCCCGTCGCGGCGGCAATGGCGTTGGCGATGGCCGCCGGCGGGGGCACGATCGGCATCTCGCCCGCGCCCCGCGCACCGTACGGGTGGTGCTTCGACGGGACCTCCACGATGACCGTCTCGATCGGGGGCACGTCGAGCGCGGTGGGGAGCCGGTTGTCGAGCAGGTTCGCGTTGAGCAGGCGGCCCTCCCCGTCGTACGCGTACCCCTCGAAGAACGCCCACCCGATGCCCTGTGCCGCGCCGCCCCGCATCTGGCCCTCGATGCCCGGGGGATGGATGGCGCGGCCGACGTCCTGGACCGCGGTGTAGCGCAGGATCTCCACCCTTCCCGTTTCGGGATCGACCTCCACGTCGACGATGTGGGTGCCGAAGGCCGCGCCCCATTCGCCCATGTTCACCGACCCGGCGACGCTCACGGGGCCGCCCGTGCCCTCCATCTGCGCCGCGAGGTCCGCGAAGGAGAGCCTCTTCCCGCCGTGCGTCGACGTGAAGACACCGTCCGCGTACCTCACCTCCCCGGCCCCGGTCTCCAGCAGGACGGCAGCCCGCTCCCTGAGCCGGTCGATCAGATCCCGGGCGGCCTTGATGACCGCGAGCCCGGTGGCAACCGTCGTTCGGCTGCCGGCGCTCGTGTCGGTGTACCCGGTCTCGTCCGTGTCGCCGACGCGGGGCCGTATCCGGTCGACGGGGAGCCCCAGCGCCTCGGCGGCCTGCATCGCGAGGCTGGTGCGGGTCCCCGTCAGGTCGACGCTTCCGGTGACGAGCGAGACGGTACCGTCCGAGTTCAGGCTCATCACGCAGCTCGACTGCGCGCCCCAATTGTCCCAGGCCGCGTGCGCCACGCCGCGACCCCGGTGAGGTCCCTCGAGGGGCGCCGTGTAGTGGGGGCTGGCGCGTGCTGCCTCGAGGACCTCGCGGGCGCCGATGTCCTCGTGAACGCTGCCGCTGACGAGGCGGGTGCCTTCGCGCGCGCTGTTGGCAAGCCGGAACTCGAGGGGACCGATGCCGAGCCGGCCCGCCAGCTCGTCGACGACCTGCTCGACCGCGAAGATCGCGGGCGTGACCCCGGGTGCCCGGTAGAAGCCCGCCTTGGGCTTGTTGACCACGACGTCGTACCCGTCGATCCGTCCGTCCGGAATGTCGTACGCGGAGAACATCGCCTCCGCAGCCATGCTCACGGGCGAGCCCGGGTACGCCCCAGCCTCGTAGCACAGCTCCGCGGCTGCTGCGCAGATCCGGCCGTCGCGGCGCGCGCCCATCTTCACCCTGATGACCGTGCCGGGCGTCGGTCCCGTGGCCATGAGCACCTCGGCCCGGCTCATGACGATCCTGACCGGCCGGCCGCACCTCCGCGCGAGCAGTGCCGCGGGCACCTCCACGTACGCCTGGTTCTTGCTGCCGAAGGCGCCGCCGACCTCGGTGGGCACCACGCGCAGGCGCGTCATCGGCAGGTCGAGAAGATCGGCGATCTGCTGCCGGAGCGCGAAAGAGCCCTGGGTGCTCGCGTGGACCGTGAGCGTGCCGTCCGGACCCCAGACCGCCGTGGCGGCCTGCGGCTCGAGGTAGCCCTGATGGACCATCGTCGTGCGGAACTCGCGCTCGACGACCACGTCCGCCCTCTTGAAGGCGGACTGCGGATCGCCCTTCTCGAGGCGGAAGCGGCTCGCCACATTGCCTGGCCGGTGCCTCCCGGCGATCGGCACACCGGATACCTGCGTCACGAGCCGATCGTGCAGCCGCGGTGCATCGGTCCTCATGGCCTCCACGACGTCGAGCACCGCGGGCAGTTCCTCGTAGTCCACGCAGATCAGGCGGAGGGCTTCCTCCGCGGCTGCCGCGCTCCGCGCGGCGACGGCAGCCACGGGATGCCCCTGGTAGAGCACCTTGCCGCTGGCAAGGGTGTTGTCGCGCGCGAAGCGCAAGTCCCGCGAGTCTTCAGAGGAACGGGACCCGGGAGCCGCGAGCGGCGGCAGGTCTGCCGCGGTGACCACGGCCAGGACGCCGGGCAGCGACTGCGCCTTCCGCGTGTCGATCCGGATGATGCGGGCGTGGGCGTGCGGACTGCGCAGGATTCGGCCGACCACCGAGCCGGGGATGCGGACGTCAGCGCCGAACAGCGCGCGGCCGGTGACCTTCTCGGCGGCGTCCACGCGGGCAGCGTGCGTGCCGATCACCCGCATTCCTGGTGCCGTTGGCGCCGGTGGATTGATCGCGGGGGCCGAGCGTGCCTTCGCGTCTCCGCGTTTGGCGCGCGCGATCTCCTTCGCGGCAGCCCGCACGGCGCGCACGATCGACTCGTAGCCGGTGCAGCGGCACAGGTTGCCGGCGAGCCAGCGCCGGATCTCCGCGTCGGTCGGGTCCGGGACCCGGTCGAGGAGCGCTTTGGCCGCGATGAGCACCCCCGGCGTGCAGAAACCGCACTGCAGCGCATCCTCCGCGACAAAGGCCCGCTGCAGGGGATGGAGCGCGGGCCAGTCGGCGAGACCCTCGACGGTCACGACCTCGCGCCCCTCGACCTCGGCCGCGAGCACCAGGCAGGAGTTCACGACCCTCCCGTCCAGGAGCACGCTGCAGGCGCCGCAGTTGCCGTCGTTGCACCCCTCCTTGGCGCCGGTGAGGCCGAGACTGTCGCGCAGCATCTCGAGGAGGCTCTCGTGGGGCTCGCAGAGCGCCTCGACCGGCTCGCCGTTGACCGTCGCACGGATGCGCAGCCGGGCTGTGCTTCGCTCCGTCGCACGGATGCGAAGTCGGGCCGGCCCCTGCAGCCTGGCTGGCTTGCCGTGCTTCGCCGCCGTCTTCGCCATGGCTACCTCCCCGCCGTCCCGGCGTTGGCGCGCTCCGCCGCGAGGGCCAGCGCCTTTCTCACCAGGACGCCGACCAGGTGCCGGCGCTGGGACTCCGTGCCGCGCACGTCCGAGACGGGCGAAGCCGCCTCCATCGCGATCCTCGCTGCCTCGCCGAACGCCTCCCTCCCGGGCGACCGGCCCACCAGCGCGGCGCACGCCTCGGGCACCGGCAGCGGCCGCGGCGCGACCGCGGCCAGCGCGATACGGGCACGCACGATGCAGCCCCGCTCCAGCACGAGCCACGCGGCCGCTCCCGCCACCGCGATGTCCATCTCGCCGCGCGGGATGAACCTGAGGTAGGCACCGCCCGAGCGCGGCACCGGCGGAGGCACCCTCAGGGCGACGAGCATCTCGCCGCGGTCCAGCGCGGTGCGCCCCGGCGCGACGCAGAAGTCCTCCACGGGAAGCCAGCGCCTGCCGCGGGGGCCCGCGATGAGGCACCGGGCGCCGAGCACGATGAGCGCCGGCGCGCCGTCGGCGCTCGGCGCCGCGTTGCAGAGGTTCCCGCCGAGGGAGGCGCGGGCCTGGATCGCGGTCCCGCCGATGAGCGACGCGGCGTCGACCAGGGCGGGGTACCGGCGCCTGACCTCGCCGCGCTCGCACAGCTCGGCGCAGCTCACCGCGGCGCCGATGGTGAGCCCGTGCCGGGAATCGAAGGCGATGCCCGTGGTCTCGCGGATCCGCTTGACGTCGATGACGCGGTCCGTCTCGATCGCGCCTAGACGCAGCTTCACGAGGAGATCCGTGCCTCCCGCCATCAGCCGGGCGCGGCCGTGCGATCCGGCGAGGAGCTCGAGGGCCTCCCCCAGCGACGTCGGGCACGCGTACGCGAATGGCTTCATGGCCCCACCCCCCGTTCCTGGAACGCCTGCGTCACGTAGACGGAGAACCGGGCGTCGCGGTCCTTCCAGGCGTCGGGACGCAGGCCGGCCTTGAGGCAGAGGTTCTCGAAGGTGGCGACCCGGTCCCACCCCTGTTCGGTCGCCACCTGGGGAAGGTACGTCGCCTCGGCCCTGCCGACCTCGAGGATGATCCCCTCCTCGCCGACGACGAAGTCGTCCGGCGACGCGATGGGCACCACGCCAGATCGGTACACCGAAATCTCGATCTCGAGGTTGCCGAGCTCGTCCGGCCTCAGGCGCGGGAAGCGGGGATCGCCGAACGCGCTGGCGAGCGCCATCTCGGGGATGAGACGGACCAGGGGAAGATCGGATTCGTGCGTGCCGATGCACCCACGCAGAGCGAGGCCGGTTCCCGATCGCTCGTAGAGCGTGACGAAGCAGCCGCGCTTCTCGCCGAGATGCGTGCTGCCGGCGGGTACGTCGAAGGTCGGGCAGCTGCCCGTCTTCAGGTACTCCTCGATTGACGAACGGGCGAGGCGGAGCAGGAATGCCTGCTCGTCGGCCGTGAGCGGTTCCCTGAGGGGGATCCCCGGCTCCTTCGCGAGATCCTTCGCGAGTTCCTTCCCGGCGGGACCGTGATCCGGGCCTGCGCTTCCGTCGGCGGGCCGGGTGACCAGCACGGCGCCGTACCCCACGACGCTGTCGGCGCCGGCTCCCGGGATCCCCGCATCGGCACTCGTGCGGGCATCGAGGAGGTGCGCCGCGGTCGCCCCGGCAGCCCGGGCGACCTGGAGCCCGACGCAGGCGGCGTCCAGGCCGCAGATCGTGCACTCCAGGCTCGGAAGCTTCCGTGCCATGACGGCCCGGTCGGCGGCGACGAGCCTCCGGGGATCGAGCGAGCAGAACGCGGAGAGGATCTCGCGGTCGCTCGCCTCGGCATCGGTCTGGCTGGGGTAGTGCGCGAGGTCGCTGGAGACGACGACCAGGGTACGGGAGAAGCCTCCCTTCGAAGAACGGACCGCGTCGATGATCGAACGGGCCACCCGGTCGAGGGTCGCCGCGTCGCCCATCACGAGGATCGGCACGATGCTCGCCTTCGGCAGCGTCGCGAGGAGGAAGGGGAGCTCGACCTCGAGCGAGTGCTCCGGCACGTGCGGCGCCGGGTCGTCGCGAATGACGGGAGACGATCCGGCGATGGCCCGGGCCAGCGTCGTGTCGACGGGCACGGTGCCGACGGGAGTCTGGAAACCGGCCCCGCAGTAGACCGCGGCCCCCTGGACGGCCACCCGGTGGGGTGATCCGATGAGGAGGACCCGCTCGAACGGTCGCCCCGCGACGGCGGCCCACGCGAATGCCGCGCACGGGCCCGAGAAATCGTAGCCCGCGTGCGGCACGAGGATGAGGACCGGCGCTTCGCCCCCCGGGACTGCGGCACCGGCCCGGCGCGCCGCTTGAAGGTAGCGGTCGACGTCGGCTCTCAGCCTGGCCGGATCAGATGGATAGAACGAACCGGCGACCGCCGGCGCACGGAGTTCCCTGGATGCGGGTTCCGACACGGGCTTCACCTTGCCCCGGCAGCCGAGGAGCGCGGCAACGATGATGATCGCGACGAGGAGCCGGTGCCCCGTCATGGCCCGATTGTACCGCGGGCCGCAGCGCACTGCAAACGTGCTACACTACGGCATCCGATGGGCCAGTTCCTGGGTTCGATCGGTCTCGGATTCTCGACCAGCCTCTCGTGCGCCCTCACGTGCCTGCCGGTGTACCTGCCCTTCAGCGTGACCGCCGATGGCCGGAAGGACTGGGGCAGGGTCGGCATGCTGCTCGCCGGCAGGCTGGCAGCCTACCTGCTGGTTGGCGCCGTCACCGGCGCCCTCGGAAGCGCGTTCTCCGCACAGGCGGTGTCCCGGTTCTCGGCGGCCGCGATCATCCCCCTCAGCGTCCTGCTCTTCCTCCGGGCCGCTGGGCTGTTCACCCGCGAGATCAGGATCTGCGCCGCGCTGCACCTGATGGGCGAGCGGGCGCGTTCGCCCCTGCTCGCGGGGTTCCTCCTGGGCTTCAGCATCTGCTACCCCTTCCTCATCGCGACCGCCGCGGCGGCCTCCGCGGGCGGCCCCTGGGGCGGGGTGGTGGTGTTCGCCGGCTTCTTCCTCGGCACGAGCACGTTCCTCGTGCCGCTGTTCCTGCTGCCCCTCGTCCGCGCGAAGGCATTCCGTGACTGGCTGGACCGGGCGGCGGCTGTCGTGGCCGGGCTCCTCGCCCTCCTCTACCTCGCGCGGGCGCTGGCGGTGCTCATTCCCCAGGCCCACCTGCCGCCCGTCGTCACGCAGGCCGACGTCGAGAAGCTCTTCCCCGAAGCGACCACGGTCGAGCTCGCGTCGAATGCCTCCCCCCGTCAGTACCGGGTGTACGGCGGTCCGGAGGATTCGCGGACGCTGATCGGGTACGCCGTGTCCAGCACCGAGTGCGCGCCGGACATCCGGGGATACGCGGGCCCGATCCCGCTGCTCCTCGCCCTCGATCCCGAGGGCGCGGTGGTCTCGGTGACGGTGCTCCCGAACGACGAGACGCCGTCGTACGTCTCGCGGCTCTTCGCCGCGGACTCCCTGGCGCGTTTCGCGGGCGCCACGTACCGCGACCCCCTGCAGATCGGCCTCGACGTCGACGCCGTGAGCGGTGCCACGGTCTCGCAGGAGGCCCTGGTGAGCACGGCGCGTGCGACGCTGCGGGCCTTCGCGACGGGAATCATGCACCAGGAGCCGCCGGGCGAGCCCCGTGCCGCACCCCGGCTCGCCGACTTCCGGCTCGCGGCGTTCGCCCTGGTGGCCGCGCTCAGCGTGCTCGTGCAGCTGTTCGCCCGGCGCCTGCGGCCCTGGTTCCTCGGCGTGACCGTGGTCGTCCTCGGGCTGGTCTTCGGCTTCTTCCTCAGCATCGCCGACCTCGTGCGGATCGCCTTCGGCATCGCCTTCGGTCCCGCGGAGCTCGTCCCGCGCCTGGCGCTGATCGGGACGGCCCTCGCGCTCGCCGTCGTCTTCGGCCGGCACTACTGCTCGATGCTCTGCCCCTACGGCTGCCTGCAGGAACTCCTCTCCACGATCTCGCCGATCCGGCAAGCCGTCTCTCCCCGATTGGACAGGGTCCTGCGCGTCGGCAAGTACGTCATCCTGCTCGCCGTGCCGGTGCTGTTCGCGTTGGGCCGCGACTTCGGATCGCTCGCGTTCGAGCCGTTCGACGCCACTTTCCGCGCAATCCGCAGCCCGGCCTTCCTGCGCGACCTCGTCGTCGCCCAGACGCCGCTCTTCCTCCTGCTCGTGCTGCTGCTCGCCGCGAGCCTGGTGACCGAGCGGTTCCACTGCAAGTACCTCTGCCCGCTCGGCGCCCTGCTCGCGCTCGCCTCCGCGGCCCGCATCGTCCCCCGTCAGCGGTTCATGCTGCCCGACCGCACCTGCGAGGGATGCGCGAAGGGGCTTTCGGACTTCGAGCCGGAGTGCTTCGCCTGCGGGGGGCGAACGCCGCAAGGCAGGAAGCCGTGAGGCGCACGCCGTGAAGCGCCATGCGGTGAGACGCGCAGACGCGATCGTGCTCGCCGCCCTCGTCGCCGCGGTCGGCCTGGGCGCGGCGGTCGTGGCCATCCGCATAACGGCGCCCGAGGCAGACCAGGGCAGCCGGCCCGCCGTGCGGGGCATCAGCCGCGCGGAAGCCGAGCGGGCCGGACTCTCGATGGTGGAGGCAGCCTGGTACACGAAGCTCGAGCGCGGCGAGGTGCGCTGCGAGCTGTGCCCGCGCCTTTGCCTCCTGCGCCCGGGCGACCGCGGATACTGCAAGGTGCGCGCGAACATCGACGGCACCCTGTACTCCCTGGTGTACGGGCGGATCGCTGCGCTCCACGTCGACCCCATCGAGAAGAAGCCCCTCCTCCACTTCCTCCCCGGCGCGAAGGCACTCTCCATCGCCACGGCGGGGTGCGACCTCGCCTGCGCCTTCTGCCAGAACTGGACCATCTCGCAGGCCTTCCCCGAGGAGACGCCGGCCGAGACCCTCGCGCCGGCCGAGGTCGTCGAACTGGCGAAACGCCAGGGATGCCCGGTGATCGCCTACACCTACAACGAGCCGACGGTGTTCTTCGAGTTCATGCGGGACTGCGCCCGGCTCGCCCGCGAGAACGGGATCCGCAACGTGTGGGTCACGGCCGCGTACATCACCCCGGGGCCGCTGCGGGAGCTGGCGCAGTACGTT
>Ga0172363_10004435_pt1 | contig 11361 bp, 11 predicted proteins | sample LakKivs2_kivu2a2_FD_114541 | JGI IMG/M metagenome (GOLD analysis project Ga0172363, IMG submission 114541) | Sediment microbial communities from Lake Kivu, Rwanda - Sediment s2_kivu2a2 | ecosystem: Environmental > Aquatic > Freshwater > Lake > Sediment | place: Rwanda: Western Province, Lake... | reverse complement strand
TCCTCGTTATCTGCCCTAATCAAAATACATCCTTCTTGATGAAGGATTCTAGCAAGTTCGTGCTCATTTTTAGCTTCCAAAACACCGGAGCGCGGCTCGCCATTTAAAGTTTTGGCAATATAACTATAACGAGGCATCGGAGCTTCCAGAGACCCGGTCTCTGTTAATTAACAGAGACCGGGTCTCTGTCGCTTTTTTACTCTATAATTACCCTCAAAACCTCTTCAATTGAGGTTACTCCTTGGGCTGCCTTAACAAATCCATCCTCAATCATTGTTCTCATCCCCTCTTTCTGGGCTTGAGATTGAATCTGGCTGGCAGTTGCCCTTTTGACAATTAATTCCTTAATGGTTTCCGTAACCGGTAGTACTTCAAAGATTCCGATTCTGCCGCTGTAACCTTCTGGCGATTCTTTTGAGGGCTTCGGCCTATAAAATTCAATATCTTTAAGGGTTGTTTTTGACTTGATTATTTTTTCTTGTCTCAAAACCCTCAAAACCTTGTCTAAGTCGCAATATTTAGCTAAGTTTTTAATTCCTGCTTCTTTTAAAGTATACTTCTCTTTTTCCGGGCAAAGCCGGCGCACTAATCTTTGGGCTACAATTATGCTGAGGGTTGAAGAAATCAGAAACGGCTCTGCTTTCATATCAATTAATCTGGGGATAGCGCCAGCTGCATCATTAGTATGCAATGTTGATAAAACCAAGTGACCAGTCAGAGCAGCGTTAATGGCTAAGCCAGTTGTTTCATTATCTCTGATTTCCCCAACCATAATAATATCTGGGTCCTGTCTTACCAAAGACCTAAGCCCGGAAGCAAATGTCAAGCCGATTTTGGGATTTATCTGAGTCTGGTTAATCCTAGGCATTCGGTATTCAACAGGGTCTTCCACAGTAGAAATATTCACGTCAGGAGTATTTAAAATTTCCATCATGGCGTAGAGAGTAGTGGTTTTCCCCGAGCCAGTGGGACCGGTAATTAAAATCATTCCAACTGGTTTCTTTAAGTTATCTTGAACTTTTTCTAAGGCAATTCCGCTGAGACCTAATGATTCAAAAGTAAAAGCCACCGATGTTTCTGGCAGAAGACGCATCACGATTTTTTCGCCATTAAAGACCGGCAGAATTGAAACCCTGATAGAATATTTATATTCTTCGGTTTCAATCTTAAATCGGCCGTCCTGGGGAAGCCGGTGCTCATCCAATTTTAGATTTGATAAAACCTTAATTCTGGCAACAATCCCAGAGCTTACCGCTCTCGGCAAAATCATGGCATCGTGCAAAATGCCGTCAATCCGGTAACGAATAACAACCTCTTTTTCGGTCGGCTCAATATGAATATCTGAAGCTCTTTCTAAAATAGCATGTTTAACTAAGGTATCAACAATTCTAATAACCGGCAATTCTTCAGCGATTTTTCTTAAATCCTCCTTTTCGCCCGCTTCCTCCTCTACTGCTTCTTCTTCTATGGGTATTATAACACCTGCTTCTTTTCTAATAATATCTCCGAATTCCGCTTCCAATGTTTTCTGGTACTGACGAAGAACGTTTTTAATGCTTTCTACGGTTGTCAAGCGGGGCAAGATTTTCAAGTTGGCTTTCTTTTTGATAAATTCAATCGTTCTTAAATCCTCAGGATCTAACATCGCTACCTCTAAATTTAACCCTTGCTTTCTGAAAGCGATGATGTTGTTCTTTCTGGCGATCGGCTCGGGAATTATTTTTAGAACTTCCGGCAATATTGTTTCTTTTTCAAGATTAACAAAAGGAATGCCTAAAATATAGGCCTCTAATTTAGCCAATTCTTCCTGACTGATTGCTCCTTCGGAAATCAAAACATCCTCAATCCTCTGCCCTGTTTCCTTAGCTTTTTTTTGGATAACTGCAAATTGGTCTTCGCTGACAAGACCTCCGTCAACCATAAAAGCCTTTAATTGCTCTGGTTCTACTCGCATATTTTTATTCCTGTAGGGCTTTTTTAACCTTCTCTACGACGTCTTCTGGCGCATAATGAGCTTTTACTAAAAAGGTAGTGGCTCCCAATTCTAAGGCCTTGTCCACATCATTTATTCCCTCAAGATTTGTTAAAATAATGACTGGAATTTTTTTTGTTTTGGGGTTGTCTTTTAACCTTTTTAAAATCTCAAACCCATTAAGTTTCGGCAGAATCAAATCAAGTAAAACCAAATCCGGTTTTTGGGTTTGAGCCAGTCTCAAACCCGCCTCTCCGTCAGTGGCGCTGATTACTTCATAACCCGACTCTCTTAAAAAATCCCCGAAAGTTCTTTGAAGTGTTGCCTCATCTTCAACGAATAAAATTTTTTTCATATTATTTAATTGGTAATGTAAAATAGAAGGTCGTACCCCTGCCTTCTTCTGATTCAAACCAAATTTTACCACCTGATTGTTTGACAATTGATTTCACGATATAAAGTCCCAAGCCATTACCTCGGGTTTGCTCTTTTTGAACGTTTTTTGCCCGGAAGAACTTCTGAAAAATATATTTCTGATCTTCTTTAGGAATGCCTAGCCCGGAATCTTTTATTTTGAATAGCACTTCTTTTAATTTTCTCTCCAACCGCATCTCTATTTTCCCCCTGCCCCGACTGTAGCGGACAGCATTGTCAATCAAATTTTCTAAAACAAGCTTTAAGCAAGAAGGATCAGCAAAAATTTTAGGCATACCTTGTTGAACCTGAAAATCCAAGCTAATGTGAGAGGCCTCGCTAAAAGGCCTGTATCTTATTATCAGTTCTCTGATTAAGCTCTCCGGAGAAATCTCCGTTTTTCTAATCGGGAAAGTTCCTTGTTCAATTTTAGAAACAATCAATAAATCATCGACAAGCTCCACCATCCGCTCAATGTTTTCTTTAATACTGGAAAGATATTCCTCTTTTTTGTCTTGAACTAAATCTTTTTTATCAAATGTTAAAATTTCAAATGTCCATTTTAAATTAGTCAAAGGAGAGCGCATTTGATGGGAAACGATGTCAATAAATTCTGATTTCATTCTTGATGCTTCAGCTAATCTTTCGAAACTGCGGACAATAGTAAATTCAATAATAAACAAGATACCGGCGATAAAAAGAATGATTATGGATATCACCTGAGGGTCTTCAAAATAACGGGTGCCAATAAGATAAGAAGCAATGGAAACCGCTCCGATAAATATTCCCATAACCAGAAAAAGAAACTGAGGGCACTGCCATAGCGAAAAGCCGTACTTCCGGCACTGGCCGACAACATTCAATTGACAAATAATTTTCTTAAACATTATATTATTATAGCACTTGCGAAAAAGAACCACAAATGATAATATTGGAAATACGGGGTATGGTGTAATGGCTAACATTCACGCTTTGGGAGCGTGCGATTCTGGGTTCAAATCCCAGTACCCCGACTGATTTGTAAAATTATTTTAAATATGGTAATATCTCAAATATGACGAATGAGTATCTTCAAAAACAACTTGAATATTTTAAAGCCCATCAAAATGAACTTGTAGAAAAATATAGGGGGAAATTTCTTGTTATAAAAGACCAAGCGGTACAAGGCGTTTACAATACAGAAATGGAAGCATACGCAGACGCCAAAAAGAAATTTGGGCTCGGGAATTTTTTAATTCAACAATGTCTTCCCGGTCAAGAAAGCTATACCCAAACCTTTCACTCTCGGGTAGCAATTTCTTGACTCTATGCGACACCACGCCTTTACTACTAGATATGATAGACGAATGCGAGTGCTATTTAACCAGGTGGGCGTGTCTTTACCTTTTACTCTGGAAGAAACAAGGACAAAAAATATTGAATTAAAAGAATACCTTGCAATATGGGATACTGGCGCAACGCATTCTGCAATAACAGAAAGAGTTGTGAATGATTTGAAACTGCAACCTACGGGAGTAAGGGAAATAAGGCATGCGGGCGGAAAATCTTCAACTAATACTTATCTTGTTAATATCGCGCTACCTAATAGAGTAATGGTGCCTCATGTACGAGTGACGGAAGTAAAACTTATTCCTGACGATAATCTGTCAGATAGCGAACAACCTCAGCTTTTGATAGGAATGGACATAATTGGTCTCGGCGATTTTGCTGTTACTAATGCCAACGGCAAAACTACTTTTTCATTTAGAATTCCATCATTCCGAGAAATAGATTTCATACCAGATGCTCAAGAACATAATATTATGGAGGGCGGTAATAGAGAACAACGGCGCGCCTTCCAGGCGAGGAAAAGAAAAGGGTTAATCTAGCGGGTGTAACACAATGGCAGTGTATCAGGTTTCCAACCTGACTATGTGGGTTCGATTCCCATCACCCGCTCCGGCATAATTAATAATAATGTATTTATATGAAAGAAAAAATTAAAAAGATTTTTAATATTATTCAGGCTCTAATTATAGTCGGTGGTAGTTTTTTATCTATTATAAAATTAAACCATCTCGAACCAAATTTTTGGGACTATCTTTTAGTTGTTCTTATTTTTATATCATTGACTTCGATAGTGTTCGTTTTCAAAAATAAAATACTTACAGAAATCAAAAAACTCTTTAGTAATAAATATCCAATTTTAAGCAGAATATTTAATATTATCTATCGGGTTATAAAAGGGTGGTTAGTGATTATTTTCTTAATTATAATTTTAGTATGGTTTTTCTTTTTAATAAAAAATAACTTTTTCTTTAATAGAGAAGCCTGTATTAAACAATACTTAATAAAAACATTGCCTACTATTGACACAGATGCCTACGTTAAAGACTTATATAAAGGAAGACTTTCTATTGATCTTACTTTTAAACCTATAGCAGTTTTTGCCAATAAGGACATAGGGGAAACTAAAAATATAGCAAAAGAAGAAGCAGAGAAGTATTGGAATCGAGGAATTTATTACGGAGAAAAAGTAATTAAAATCGGAGATTTATCAGATGAAACAAAAGAATATATTCTTCAAAACTTAGATTATGCCGCCAAGGAAAGAACTGATATAACTAAGGTTTTAGGTATTTGTGTAAAACAATAAACTAATGTATGCGCGGAGGTCAGACCTCCGCTAATGGAGTTCCTGCCCCAATGAGTTTGAGACGAGCTACGCACCGGAGAGGCCGGAAATAGTTTACTGCGAGAAGTGCTATTTAGCAGAAGTGGTATAATTAATAAAAAATACTATGCCGAAGTTTAATCAGACAATCAATTCGCCGACGACGAAACGGATTATCAGTATTATTGTCTTTTCTTTTTTGACAACCTTTGTCATTGCCCGTATTGTTGTCTATTTGGTACTTGGCCACTGGATGCCAAATTTCTTCCTGACCGTTAAAGGCGTCCATATCCATCACTTTACTTATGGGGTGGTAATTTTGGCGATAGTGGGGCTTTACTTAATTCTAAAAAGGCCTCTGCCTGACTCCCGCGCTTTTAAGTGGAGCACCTTGCTCTATGGCATTGGCCTTGGTTTAACTTTTGATGAGTTTGGTATGTGGCTTCATTTGAAGGACGACTATTGGATACGTCAAAGTTATGATGCAGTAATAATCATTGCCCTCTTCCTCTTTAATATCGCTTATTATAAATCGCTCTGGCAAATTTTGACTTTAAAACAGCTGAAAAGAAAAATCAAAACCCGACATTAAAAACCCGAGGTTGTCGCGGCTTAACCTCGGGTTTTGGGTCGGCTTTTATTCCTCTACCGAGCATACTCTACTACTCTATTTTCTCTGATTAAGGTTACTTTTATCTCGCCAGGATATCTTAATTCCTCTTGAATTTTATCGGCAATTTCTCTTGCCAATTTTTTTGCCCCTAAATCGTCAACTTCTTCTGATTTAACAAAAACCCTAATTTCCCGGCCTGCTTGAATAGCATAGGTTTTTTCTATTCCGGGGAAAGAATTAGCAATGCCTTCCAGGTCTTCCAATCTTTTCAGATAATTTTCCAGAGTGTCTTTCCTCGCTCCAGGCCTTGCCCCGGAAATTTGGTCGGCGCACTTCACCAAAATCGCTTCCAAGCTCTCGGCTGGATATTCTTCATGGTGGGCCTTCATTGCGTCAATTACTTCTTTTTCTACTCCAAACTTTTGCAAAATTTTAATTCCAATATCAGTATGGGAACCCTGAATTTGGTGATCAACTGACTTACCAATATCATGTAAAATCCCGGCTTTCTGGCTCACTTTGACATTGGCTCCAATTTCCGAAGCTAAAGCTGCTGCCAAATGGGAAACTTCAATAGAGTGGAGCAAAACATTCTGACCATAACTTGTCCGGAAACGCAACCTCCCCAGAAGTTGAATTATTTTAGGGTCAAGATCAATGACGCCGGTTTCATAAACAGCCCTCTCGCCTGCTTCTTTTATTTGGGAATTAATTTCCGATTCTGCTGCTTTTACCACTTCTTCAATTCTGGCTGGCTGGATTCTGCCATCTTGAATTAATTTTTCCAAAGCATTTTTAGCGATTTGCCGCCGCAGAGGGTCAAAACTGGAAATCAAAACAGTTTCCGGCGTCTCGTCTACCACTATTTCGCAGCCAGTTAATTTTTCCAGAGTTCTGATATTTCTTCCCTCTTTTCCGATGATTCTTCCTTTGATGTCTTCACTGGGCAGGCTAACGGTGCTGGTGGTTAATTCCTGGGCCTGAGAGAGCCCATATTTCTGAATAGCTAAAGCCAATATCTCTTTGGCTTTCTTTTCATATTTTTCCAAACCAGCTTCTTCCAATTTCCGAATTCTTCCTAAAACATCTTTTTGATATTCTCTTTCAATGTTTTCCAGCAACTCTTTTTTCGCTTCCTCTTTAGAAAGCTTAGCAACTCTTTCCAAATCTTTCAGCTCTTTTTGTCTTAAATCTTCCAAATTGGCTTTTATTTCTTTGAGTTTATCAACTTTCTGGTGAAAATCTTTTTCTTTTTCTTCTAGATTAGAAACTCGTTCATTCAAAACATTTTCTCTTTTTAGAATCAGTTTTTCCGCAGTAAAAATCTCCCGGCGTTGACTCTCCGTCTCTTTTTTCGCTGTTTCAATAATTTGAGTTGCTTTTTCCTCAGCTTTTGAAATGAGATCCTGAGTTTCTTTTTTGACTTGAGAAATTTTCTTTTGAAGTTTGATTTCTATAGTGTCGGCTTTCTTTCGGGCAATTGATTGACGGGCAAAGTAACCGAAAAGCGAACCAGCTCCTAAGGCAAGAAAGCCCACTAAAAGTAGGATAAATTGATACATATTTCCAAAGAATTTGGTTATTCATAATATTGTTCACCAAAATCCAAAATTAACTAATTTTTAATTATTCTTTTCCCTTGATGACTTCGTCAATAAGGCCGTATTCTTTGGCTTCCTGAGCAGAAAGATAAAAATCTCTGTCTGTGTCTTTTTCCACTTTCTCCAAGGGCTGTTTTGTATGTTCAGCTAAAATTTGATTTAATTTATTTTTTATTTTCAAAATTTGTTTTGCCGTAATCTCAATTTCCACTGCCTCGCCACTAACTCCGCCAGCAACCTGATGAAGTAAAATTTCCGAATTAGGCAAGGCAAATCTCTTGCCATACTCGCCAGCTGCCAGCAAAACCGCTCCCATAGAACCAGCCAAACCAAAACAAATTGTGGCAACTGCTGGTTTAATATATTGCATAGTATCATAAATCGCCAAGCCAGCTGTCACTGAACCGCCAGGCGTATTGATATATAATTGAATGTCTTTTTTGGGATCCTGGCTAGCCAAAAACAGCATCTGGGCAATAATTGAATTAGCCAGAATGTCGCTGATTGGTCCAGTTAAAAATATTATTCTCTCTTTGAGAAGACGGGAATAAATATCATAAGCTCTTTCTCCATTTTTTGTTTTTTCCAAAACTGTTGGTATCAAATTCATAAACTTTCTAACAGCTTAAATATTTTTTCTATTTTCTCTTCTTCAGTATACTTTTTTATCTCCTCAGAGTCAAGTTCTTTCTTGCCGACTTCTTTCAAAATCAAAAGGTTCTTAACTTTTTTCCTGGCTAGAGGCAAGAAAGAATCCGACAACTCTTTTTCTGTTTTCTTAATTTTGCCCAGATATTCTTGAAAAGAAATTTTAAAGAATTCTGGAACCTGTTTTTTTAGCTTTTCTATCATTGAACTCTGTTCTTCTAAAACTAAATTCTCAGGAACTTCGCATTCTGTTTGCTGGCTGATTCTCTCTAAAACCTCACTTCTCCATCTAATCCGCTCAGCCTGCTCTTTCTCTAAATTCAGTCCTTCTCCGACGCTCTTCTTTAAAGCTACTAAATCTCTGAAATCCCCCAACCCCCTGGCGAAATCATCAGTTAATTCAGGAAGTTCAATATTCTGGACAGATATTAATTTCACTTTAATATCTTTGATGCTATCTTTCTCTTCCCCGGCCTTCATACCAACTATTGCTTCTTCAAAACCAGCGACGAAATGACCCTGACCCAAAATAAAAGCATCTTTCCTGCCTAAGCAATCAATTTCCACAAAATCGCCTTTTTGGGCCGGTTGGTTTTTCAAGGAAAATTTTGCCCTTGACTGCTGGAACCACTTCAAGGCGGCCTCCACTTCTTTCTCTTCAACAAAAACTTTTCTCTTCTCAACCCCAGCCGCAATTTTTCTATAATCCGCCAACTTCATTGTTTTGATGTTAGGGTCTGACCCGGGTCAGACCCCGTTGACCGGTTAAACAAACAGGGACACTAAGGCCAGAGATAGGGTTCCTAATAATTTGACCAAAACATGCAGAGAAGGCCCGGCCGTGTCTTTAAATGGGTCGCCGACAGTATCTCCGGTCACTGCTGACTGATGACTAAAAGAACCTTTGCCGCCAAAATTTCCTGCTTCAATAAATTTTTTAGCGTTATCCCAAGCGCCGCCGCCGTTATTCATTACTGTAGCTAAAAGGATGCCAACCATTGTACCGACCATAATCAGACCGGCCTCAGCTTCAGCCCTAAGTAAAATCCCAACGAAGACTGGAATAAGAACTGCCAGAAGGCCAGGCAAAACCATTTCTTTTAGAGCTGCTTTGGTAGTAATGTCAACGCACTTGGCATAATCTGGTTTGCTGGTGCCAGCCATAATCCCGGAATTCTCTTTAAATTGTCTGCGGACTTCTTCAATAATTTTGGAAGCGGCCCTACCAACTGCCCTTAAAGCAAAAGCGCTAAAAAAGAAAATCAACATTGCTCCGATTAAACCGCCGACAAAAACCTCTACTTTTGCCAAGTCCACTATTTTTATCCGGGCTTCTTCTAAAAAAGCCGAAAAGAGCAGAAAGGCTGCCAAGGCCGCGCTGCCCATGGCATAACCCTTGGTTAGGGCCTTAGTTGTATTGCCTGCTGAATCAAGCTTATCAGTGATTTTACGGACTTCTTCTGAAGCGCCGGACATCTCCACAATTCCGCCGGCATTATCAGTAATCGGACCGAAAGTGTCCATCGCCAAGATATAGGCAGCAGTAGCCAGCATCCCCATCGTGGCAACCGCTGTTCCATATAATCCGCCGCCCGCTAAACCACTCATGGTTCCCAGCTTAAATGAGGCGAGAAGAGCTAAAGATATTGCGATAACAGTAGCGGCTGTACATTCAAAACCCACCGAGAGACCGGCAATAATATTAGTGGCGTGCCCTGTTTGAGAAGCTTTGACAATTTCTTTTACCGGCCGGTATTTTGCTTCAGTATAATATTGAGTGACAAAAACAAAAACTAAACTAGTTAAAATTCCCACCAATCCAGCGTAGAAAAACCAGATATTACCCAATAATTTTATAGTCACAAAATAGAAGGCAATGGTTGTGAGAACACTGGTTACAAAATAACCCTTGTTTAAAGCCCGCAGCGGATTATCATTCTCTTTTGCTTTGGCTGCCATAATCCCAATCATAGCGCAGATTAAACCAAAGGCCCTCAAGACCAAGGGAAAAAGAATACCATTAATTCCGAAATAAGGATAAAGAACCACTCCTAAAATCATTGCTCCGATATTTTCCGCAGCAGTTGATTCAAAAAGGTCGGCGCCTCTTCCAGCGCAATCGCCAACATTATCTCCCACTAAATCGGCAATTACTGCCGGATTTCTGGGATCGTCTTCGGGAATCCCTTTTTCTACTTTGCCAACCAGATCGGCGCCCACATCAGCGGCTTTAGTATAAATACCGCCGCCTAACTGAGCAAAAAGTGCCACTAAACTTGCCCCAAATCCAAATCCAATAAGCAAAGAGGGAATTCTAATTGCCTGATAACCCAAAAGAGAATAAATAAGAAAGAGACTGCTAATCCCAATCAAGCTCATAGCCACGATGGTAATTCCGGAAATCGCTCCTCCTCTCAAGGCAATCGTTAGGGCTTTGCTAAAGCTACTCTGGCTAGCGCTAGCGGTCCGGACATTCGCCCTGACAGCTATCCACATACCGATAAGACCGGAAAGAGCAGAGCAAGAAGCACCGAAAATAAAAGCAATGGCAATCTGGAAGCCGTAAATCCAGTTCCCGCTAAATCCATAAACGCCGAAAAGAACGAAAGCAAGAATAACCGCTACTATGCCGATAGTTTTGCATTGTCTCTTTAAAAAAGCATTAGCTCCTTTTTTAATCGCCCAGAAAATCTCCTGCATTTTTGCATTTCCCATATCGCATTTTTTAACCCAAGAAAATAAATAGCCGACGAAACCTAAAGATAAAATAGAAATAACGATTGGAATGTAAAGCATAAATTTAAATATTAAATTATTTATTTTTTTCTTCTTTTTTCTTTTTAGTTTTTTTCTCTTTTTTCTCTTCTTTTTTCTTCTCCTCAACCCTTTCCTCTTCTTCCTTAATCTCCCCGCCCTCAGCCCTGACGTCTATTTTCCAGCCAGTCAATTTGGCTGCCAAGCGAACATTCTGACCATCTTTGCCAATCGCCAAAGACAGCTGGTCTGCCGGCACAATGCAAAGAGCTTTGTTTTTGGGCATTATTCTGACTTCTAAAACTTTGGCCGGCGACAAAGCATTGGAAATAAATTTTTCCAAGTCATCAGAATATTCAATAATATCAATTTTCTCCCCACCCAGCTCGTTTATCACTGCCATCACTCTGGTGCCCCGCTGGCCAACAGCTGAACCAATTGGGTCAACTCCTTCAGCCTTTGATTCTACAGCAATCTTGGAACGAGAACCTGGTTCTCTGGCAATTGACCTGATAACCACCTGACCTTGGGAAATTTCCGGAACCTCCAATTCAAAAAGTTTGGAGATAAATTTCGGATAAGCCCTTGATAAAAAGACAGCTGGACCCCTTGAAGTTTCTTCAACTTTTAAAATATAAGCTTTGAGTCGCTGGCCGGGCTTGTAAAACTCGCCGAAAACTTGCTCTTCCCGCGCTAAAATCCCCAG
>Ga0172363_10004434_pt1 | contig 11361 bp, 12 predicted proteins | sample LakKivs2_kivu2a2_FD_114541 | JGI IMG/M metagenome (GOLD analysis project Ga0172363, IMG submission 114541) | Sediment microbial communities from Lake Kivu, Rwanda - Sediment s2_kivu2a2 | ecosystem: Environmental > Aquatic > Freshwater > Lake > Sediment | place: Rwanda: Western Province, Lake... | reverse complement strand
TTCACGCGCCATTTCATCGTCGTTCCCTCCGTTTGCCGCAAACCGCCTGACGAAGCCCTAGTGCACACCCTCCTTGCAGGCCTCGTCAGCCTCCATCCGCTCGCACTCCACCTCCCCGTCGCAGCACCGCGGGGTGCCGACCTCGGCGGCCGAGTCGTAGTCCACGACCTGCACCTTGCCGCACTCCGGGCACTTCCACGCCTGGTCCTCGGGCCACACGACCTTCGGGCTCACGACCTTGCCGTCGGCGTAGACGCGGAAGCTGTAGCCGCCGGAGGACTCCGGGGAGCACTTGTCGGAGTAGAACGCCACCCCGAACTGGACGAACGGGACGCCGGCCTTCTTGGCGATCGCCCCGATCCACTTGAACAGGGTCTTCCCGTCCCTGCCCTCCGGCACGAAGAAGCTCTCCTCGGCGTACAGGTGGATCTGGCCGTCCGGCGTCAGCTCGGCCTGCATCGAGGCGTCGGCCTTCTCGACCAGGGACAGGAGCTTGTCGAAGTCCTCCTGCGAGCACGGCAGCGTGTCCTTGATCGTCATAACCTCGTAACTGTTGCTCATCGTCCTTCCTCCGTCCCGAGCCGCCTAGCGGCTATCCTTGACCTCGTGGTCGAGGATCTCCGTGTCCTCGACCGTGGCGTGTCCCGTCTGGTCGTCGAACGAGTAGTCCAGCTCGTCCACGACCTGCTGGACCTCCGTGCCCTCGTCAACCTTCATCGTCAGCTTGACCTTCAGATCGACCTCTACCGTCCTGTACGCCATGGCTGAACCCTCCCTTTCCCATTGTTGAACGGAGCCTAGTGTATCATGTCTTGACTGCGATGTCAAGCCGCCTTCCGCAGCCACCGCCTTGACTGCTCCTCGAACACCTTGTCGGCCGTCTTGAACCTCGCCCCGTGGGTCTTGAACCCGACGATGGGGTGCCCGACCTTGATGCAGAGCTTGCAAGCGGTGCAGGTCATGTACTCGACCGTCTCGGCGAGGCAGACCCTCACCTTGCGGCCGGCCGGCGTCACGGCGGCGTTGCCCTCGTGGCCGCGGGGCAGGATGGTCGCCACCGGCCCACAGCCGACCTCGGACAGGGCGTCGGCGTGGGCGAGGCAGTCGGCGGAGAGCGTCACGACGAAGCCGTTCTCGTTGGCGTGGCGGATCGCCTCGGCGTTCTTGCCCTTGCGAGGGTCATAGTGGGTGTAGGTCCAGCCCCGCTTGCCGCGGTTGGCCTCGACGAGGGCGGCGAGGGCGGGGCGGTCGATCAGTCCGTCCTTGCCGGGCAGGTCGCCGACCTGGTTGTGCCGCCAGATCTGGTTGTCCGGCAGGGCGGCGACCTGCTTGCAGAACGCGTCCCAGGCGACCCCGAGCGTGCCCTCCCGCATCCGCTTCCAGACGGTGAAGATGGGGCCCTGCGCCCCGTAGCAGCCCCTGCCCTTCAGCGGGCATGTCGGCGGACAACTCTCCATGCAGGTGGAGCTGACGGGGATGGGTCCGACCTTGGCGTTCTCGGACTTGGCGGTCAGATGGGCGATCATGCTCCCTCCATGTTTCATGCGTGCAGTGTAGCGCGCATTCAGTGCAATGTCAAGCCAGGACGAACGGCCGTTCGCAGCCCAGCCGGCGGCATGCGGCCTTGGCACCATCGAGCGACGGGAACGAGTCGACGACCTCGTAGTCGTCCGCCTGGTAGATGTCGAAGTAGCAACCCTTGCCCTCGGTCTGGCAGACCTGGTGCAGCGTGTCCCCAAGATCCTTGCCGGCCTCCGTCGGCGCCACGATGAATGTCCTCTTGCTCATGTCCGTTCCTCCATGTTTCGAGTGCATCATATCACTTCAAGAGTGCGATGTCAAGCACCAAGGCGTAGCCGCCCTGCGAGTGGATCGGGACGATGGTCAGTCCTCGACGACATCATGCTGGTCGGCAAAATCGTGTTCGCAGAGGGGGGCGCCAGGGCTCTTCGGGCTGGTCGCAAGATATTCCTCCAGCAGCCTGAGTCGGAGAAGATGCCTCAACTTGCGCAAGCCCTTTGCCTCCACTTGTCGAATCCTCTCGCGCGTGACCTTGAAGTGTTTGCCGACTTCCTCAAGAGTGTGGACCTCGCCGTCTTCCAAGCCCAGTCGCATGGTCAAGACTTTGCGTTCCCTATCCGTCAACATCGACAAGACCAAGACGACATGATGATGTCGTTCCATGGCTGCCGTCTCGTCCAGCGGGGTCAGGCGCACGGGGGTGGTTTCCGGGTCCCAGGGATTGGCGGGGACAGGTCCGCAGGTGACGTGGATGTGGCGGGCCGCGTCCTCAACCGGCAGGTCGAGACCATAGGCCCAGAAACCGGCCGGTGTCCGGTCGAAAATCGGAAACGCCTCGCTGGAACGGTTGAGGAGCGTCCGCCGGGTGAGCGTCTCGGGCACGCGGAATGAGTACGTCAGCGGGCCGCGCACGACCGCGATGCCATCCCAGGGCAGGGCGGTCAGGCGTGGCGTCATGGGGAGGGACAGCGTCACGACGTCGCCGGGGGCGAATTCGCGGTCAAGAGTGACGAAGGCGCCCGGTTGCAGGCTTTGGTTGACGGGCCGGCCCTGGACGCGCAATTCCGCCCGCTCGCACCAGCCGGGAATGCGCAGGACCAGCGGGAACCGCACCGGCGCCGGAGCCGCGATCCGCAGAGTCACGGTTTCGCCAAAAGGATAGTCCGTGACCTGGTGGATGGTGACCGGCGTTGCCTGGGAACCGACCGTGGTGGAAAGGATCGAGGGTCCGTACAACGCGGCGGCCACGCCGCCGTTCGGCGCGCGCAGCCACATGCGGGCGCAATAGTTGGGCATGAAACGATTGACATTGCCGGTGCAGCACTCGGTGTCGTGACCGGGCTGGAAAGCCAGACGCGGCATGCTCTGGGGGTACCATCCGGTGTCGGCGTTCCAATGCGACGTGTTGGCCGCCGCGACCACCTGGTTGGGGCCGGAATAATACTGGTGGGCCTTGAAATCCTTGGTGACGCATCCCATGCCGGCGTTGAAACAGGCCTGTTCGATGCGGTCCGCCCAGGCGGCCTCGCCGGTTGCCAGCAGCATGTAGCCGGTGGTCCAGGTGTAATCGCTGACCAGGCAGGTTTCATGGACGGCATTGCTCTGCCTGCCCAACAGTTCTTCGGAGGCACTGGGCAGGCCGTCAATCAGCATGTGGTACTCGTCGAGCGCCCGGTATTCGTTGCGGACCGCATCCAGCCACTCCCGGTCGCCAGTCTGCATGTACGCCAGAATCGGCAGCTTGAGCCGTTCGGTGTATGTAATCGCGTGTCCCGAGGGCACGCCGCCAGGGGCCAGTTGGGCCAGCGTCGCGGCGGACCGGAGCGCCGCCAGGGCCCGGTCGGCCAGGGCCTGGTTCCCCGCCGCGCGGGCGGTGTAGAGCGCATGCTCGACATTGACGAGATCGCGATCGCCCAGGCAGAACACGTCCGTGGCGATGGCGTTCCCGGACGCCTGGCCGGAGGTCAGGCGTTTCACCGCAAAATCCGCGAACCGTTCCATCGCCGCGAGCACGCGGGCGTCGCCCGTGGCCGAGTGTTCGGCCATGAACGCCCGCAGCAGGACCGCATGCGCCCACAGGCTGTTCCATTCGCCCGTCTTGAGGTGGCGCGGCCCCAGATAGCCGTCGGCTTCCTGGCGGGCGATGACATAGTCAAGGTGCGTCCGCGCCCGGGCGACCAGCGCGGCATCCCCGAGCAGATGCCCGCAGCGCAGGGCGCCGTCGATCCAGTAGGCGGTCTGTTCGTACGGCCACCAGGGACTGCACGGACCGTCACGCGGAGGGACGATGTCCGCCGCCCAGCCCTGGGTGCTGAAGGGGTATCCCGCGTGCTCCGGATGCCCGGTCAGGCCGTCGCGCTGGGTTTCCAGAAAGCCTCGCAGCCAGCCGTCCGGCTTGATGGCGTGAAGCGGCAGTTCGTTAAGACAGGCATGCGGAGTGATCATGTGCGATAATCTCCTTGGTTTGATAAGCGTTCACTGCGTCCTTTTCTCCACGTTTCCGCCCGCCGTATGCGGGGGACCAGGTGCCTGTCACCAGTTCACTCATTCCCACCACCCCGCCTTCCGCCCCCGCCAGTAGGCGGTCAGGTAGTGGAACGGCGCCTCGCTCGAGAGCATGCACTCCATCCAGCGGATGTCCGGCTTGAGCTGGCGGCCGTCGGGATCAACCATCCAGCGCAGGCGCCGGCCGTTGGTCTTCGCCATGAGGGTCCTGATCCAGGCGAGTGCGGGCTCGCGCAGGTCGGGGCAGTGCGCGACGACCGTGAACGCGCCGGTCATGATCCGGTAGATCTGGTCGTTCCAGCGCACATCGGAGTAGTACGTGCCGAAGGTGGTGCCGGGGAACGGCGGGTTCTCGATGGGGCGGATGCCGGTGGGCCGCCAGGTGCCGTTGCGCACGTCGTAATCGATCCAGTAATGCTGGTAGCCGTCGGCATCCATGCCCAGTTGGCAGAAATTCCACCACCGCTGGCCCATGCGGTCCAGGGTGGCGGCCTGCGCTTCCGCGGTGGCGCCGTAGAGATCAGGCAGAATCTCGGCGATCGCGCCGGCGGCCTTGAGGACGTAGCCGCCCAGGCAGACATCCTCGAACTTGAGCACGCGCTCCACCCCCTCGCGCCGACATATTTCCAGGTGCGATTCCTCCCGCCAACGGCTGAGGCCGGCCAGGCGCAGGGCTTCCTGCCGATACTTGTCCTCGCCCGTGGCGCGGAACGCCAGGGCCTGGGCCAGCACATAGGTCGCATTGCAGTACGGGTTGGGAATATTCCACGGGAACGCATCCACGGGCTTGTTCAGATTCCAGATCTGGTAGTTCCGGCGTGTCATGAAATCGGCGATGTCGCGCAGCATCGCGTCAATCGCCGGGCGTTCGGCGGCCGCCGCGATCTCGCGGAACCGGTACAGACCCAGCAGCGCGTCGCAATGCTGATCGGGAGTCGAATGATCCTTGGGCACGAGCCCGTAGGGCTTGCCCAGCCACCCCGCGCGGCCATGCTCCCTGCCGTGGTCGTAGACCATGCGCAGGGAAGCGAACGCGCGCATGGCCTGGGCATAGGCCGCCGGGTCCGCGGTCGCGGCAAAGCGCGCCGCCTGTGTCTGCAAATAGTTCCCGGCCGACGTGATCGAGTTCTCGAAGGTCATGCCCTCATCTCTGGCGGCCTCGGAGGTGGCGCCTCCATCCAAGGAATCCCAGTACCCGTCCACATTCCAATCATTGGCCCCCTCCATATCCGCCCGTCGCACCGGCCGCACGTGGCGCGGGCCGTCGATCAGCAGGATCGAGTAGAACAGCCCCGAGGGATGGAAGAAGCTCTCCTCCAGCAGCGACTGGATGACCCGCGCCTTGCCGGGCAGGTCCAGCGTCGGTAACTCCGGCAGGAAGTCGATTTTGCTCAGTTTGTCGTAGTCGGTCATGTTCTGTTCCGTTCTATTCCCTTAATCTATTCCCTTCGTCTACTCCCTTCATCTACTCCCCCGCTTGGAAGACAAGGGGTCGGGTCTCCAAGCGGCATGCAGTCGTCTGGATCGGCCCCCTCTACCGCCAGACACAGGCAGTCAAACCTCGATTTGTCTATGATTACTACTCATGTCAATTTCTGAATCTTCGTTCCGTTAAGACCGGTTAGTTCAACCCATTCCAAGTCGGGAGTCACATAGACTTCTGCCGTCCACAAAACTCCCATTTTGATGCTATGCGTATTGTTACGACAGCGACTACTTTCAATCAACTCCGAACCGGTTAGCGAATTGAACTCGTCCCCCATAGCAAGACGCAAACATGCAAACTCATGCGAATCCATCACAATCCGAACAAGGACTTCGTTGTTCTTTTCAAATTCTGCAAACCAATCCGCAATACCACCAGAAGTCCGTTTGCGACTTTCGGCTATTTCATCTGGCATGACTGGGTTTCCCCAAAGTTCTTTCAACATACTTTTCTCCTTGATGTTTACACTTTGTTGTTTCGTCGCTCTTTTCCTCCAAGCACTAAAGGCATCTGATATTGGAGTCCTGAGAATCCTGCCCGTTTTCTTGTTGTAACAGTCTGCCAAACTCATACCTTCCTCCTTCCAATACACCTGAACATTTGAAACATTTGCCAATCCAGATTGTGCCTTCCCTCTCCGTGCGTCTTCGTTGGATTCATCTTGACAGGCTCTCCTTCTGCCCACATCGTACATTCCGAAAACAGGTTCCTGACCGAATCCACTTTCTTTTTCCATTCCTTTTCCAGAAGATGCTCATGTTCAGAATAAGCACAAACCTCGAAAAATGGAATAGATTTGCCCTTCTCTATATCTTGAAGCCCTCACGCGCGACATCCTCTTCTTCTGGTCGCGCACGGTGGACCGCGTCAAGTCCCTCACTGATTGACATGAGCAATGACCCGTCTGCCATTGACCGGGATGTGTCCTAGGGAAGACGCATGCGCCGATCTTCCAAGAGCGCGAACAGAACGGCGCACGGCAGGAGGACACCACACGCACCGAGAGTCACTTGCCAGGGGAATGAAACGCCGAACGCTTTGGTGAGTGCGGCAAGGAAAGCAATCACTGCGGCTACGTATGCCAGAATCCTCTTGAGTTTCTTAAGCATTGGTTGGGCTTACCATGTATTTTGCAGTTTTTCCGTATGACATGAGCTTCGATACGAGACTCGCGTCCTCCACGACCCGGAAACCGAGACGACTCCATAAAGGTGTTGTGCCGTAAACTGAGACCAATGCCAGTGATGCCAGATTGACTTGAACGGCGACCATGCGCATGTCTGCAACGTAGGCGGCAGACGCCCCGTGACCACGTGCCTCCGGCAGTACGACAACGTCATGTATGAAGAGGCACTCTGGTGACGGTGGTAGTGCGACGAGAAACGTGTCAAGCGGTGGAATGCTCTTGAGCAACCAGGGATGGGCGATGCCATAACCGACGGTCTTTGTTCCTGATCGGAGGATTCGGCATCCGGTCGGAAAAAGCCGGAACTTCTCCTGAAACACCTCCGGGCGCTCCGGCAGTTGCGTGTGGATGGCGTTGCCGATGGAATCAACTGACTCAAGATCGGCGTCCTTCATCTCTTGCCATTTCAATCCCCCATCACCAAGGCTCATTTTACTCACCTCTCGACCGTTTCGATGTGACTCATGGTATTCTGGTTATCGTGCCCGGCGAACGTCACGCCTCACCCTCGGCTCGCCCGCCGCGGGTGAGCCGTAGTGGTGCAGGCGCTTGTTCTGCGATTCTCATTCTACGGCACAAGGAATTGCCCTTCGTACTGCTCCACACGAGCTTTTAGTGCAGTCGAAAAGACCTCTAGTGTAGTTTCCGCATTGACGGGGGAGTCAACAAATAGCGGCGTGAGTTCCAAGTCTGTAATTCGCTTCTTGCTGGCTTTGCGACCGAACGAGAAACGCCAGCGATGAAGGGAGTTGAAAAGCGCGGCGTAATAGATAAGCGCTTCAGTTGTCATTTCTTGAATCGGCCTCAATATGGTGGCCGAATCTCCTCCATTTCCCTTCGGGAGAAATGCGTCATGTTGAACGGTTGCAAATCCAAGACCTGAAATGCAAATGGCGTGACCTGGGAACTGTTTGTCTTCCGGCAAAGGCTCCACATACTTCGTCACGCCATTGTTGAGTCGAGTATTCGTAACGAACGGGATCGGACCGTCGTCATAGTCGTCTGCACTCTTTGACCGAGCCACCGTCAGCGTAAATAGTTCAGATACTTTCATCGTTCATCTCCCGCACAAGTTTCTCAAATACCATACCCGAATAGAGCTTCTTCATTTCCGCAGTCAGTAACGCGGTGTCGAGTTGCGGATTATCAAGGTATTGCTGCGGAATTAACTCAAGCGCGCGATCGTCTAGGCGAACTGGTTTTGTCTGGCAGAACCCAGGCACATTCTCTGCTGTTGCACCAGTCTCAATGAACTGCTTCACAACTGGCGTGTAGCGCGTCATGTCATTTGGCCCCGGCACTGGCAATCTCCGCCGTTTCAACTTGCGATAACCATCGTTGCAAATGCGTAACCATAGCGTCATGGACGTGGCGGTATGAGGCACACCCTTCCGGATAACAATAATGACGGGTTCAACGGAACACTGTGGATAGAACAGTTCCGTCGAGAAGCTAGCAACTACCAACAAAGTGTTGTTCCTGAGCATACGAGTGCGCCACTCCATGTCAGCACCTTCGGAGTACATCACCGAAATTGGCAAGACGCACAGAAGAAGACCATTCTCCGTCATTTGATCCAAAGCATGTTCAATAAACTTGTACTCCTGCTCATCGCCCTTCTTTAGAGCAAATGGCGGATTCATCAATGTCTTCGTAACGGGTGGCCGAGCAGTGGGTGGTTCAATGTATTCGGCGCTCACTTCTCCATTTCGGACTTTGCGCTGGAGGGCTTTAGCAAAGCAGTTGTCATTGACAATATTGTTCTTTCCATCCCCGCGAAATATCATGTTCACGATGGCCAGGGCTGCGACATTCGCTTGTTGCTCAATGCCGAAGATTCTGTGCTTCTTGAATATGTCTACTTGGGCTGGATCACTTAATCGAACGCGGTCGTAGGCCGCCACGAGGAAGCCGCCTGTGCCGCAGGCTGGATCGTAGACTATGTCGTCCGTGGATATGCCCAGCACTTCAGCCGCAAACGTTGTGATGTGCCGTGGTGTAAGAACGATACCAATGTCTTTTGCGCCGTTGCCATACTTGAGGAAGACCTCGTAGAACTTGCCGAGAACATCTTGATGGCCGTTCATCGCGGCCTTTATGTTGATTTTGCGTAAGAGGAAGAACACCTTCACAAGCGCAGCCTTGTATTTTGCTTTTGCGGCCTCTTCATGTGGAAGTGTCAACTCCACTTGTTCTGCGAATTCGCGTTTCGAGTGAGCGATGAGCACGTCTTCTGCCCTATTGTTAATGTCGCGGACAAACACATCGGGTGAAGCGTTGAAATTCGGAAGCGTGTCTGACACCATTGATAACAAGATCGACGCTATAACCGTGGCGCGCGCATCCTTGTTGATTGATGCCTCGTGGAGGATTTCGTTGATCTGCTCAGCGATCTGCAGGAAGAGTTCCTCATCAGCAACGAGGGCATTGAGTTGATGGGTTCGTGAATCAACGAGGTGGCGTGCCTGATCGGGCGACAACAACCCCGTAATTGCTCTGTCGTTGTAAGTGACCTCTGTTGTCGTGCCATCATCACGAAGGACTGCGGTGCGCACAATATAGCCGTCTGCATCATTTCCTGCTACGCCACTGACAATGAACGGTCGGATATTCGGATTGCGCTTCAAGTCCTGCGCATAAGCCTTGGCTTCGTCGAATGCTTGGTCGATCTCGGCAAGCGTGCCTTTTGCCTCAATTATCCAGAAAGCATCCTCGCGCACTTTGACAACATACTCCGGACGTTGGCGGCCCAGAAATGGGCCAATCTCGGGGTGGTCGAGCGATTCCTGTTGGGTATAGACCTCGCCGGTCGGTGAACGAGTCGGGTTCCCCGTATCCCATCGTAATGCGCGGAGGTCATTCTTAATGAATACGTAAGACGCAAATTCCGAGTTTCGTGGCATAATTTCTTCCTCTTCAGTGTTTCCGCAGAACGCTCAGCATCAGCGGCGGCGCGCAGCGCCGTCCGCTGCATGCTGTTGTTGGGCGGCCTGCTCATCGGCCTCACCGTTCGCACCGGTGACGTACTCCTCGGCTTCTTCTCTGAAGAGCAATTGCTGATGCGAGCCTTCCGTGTACCGCACCAGTTGCCGCTCCGCAAGAACCCGTGCGACCTCGGACTCCATACCCGTAACGCTGGCAAGGCCCTTGAAGTCAAGCAGGTTGAGGACTTGAGCCGTGATCGGTCGCTTCGCGTCCCAAAAAACAAGAGCCGACAAGAATCCTCGCGCAGGCTCCGATTGCAAGAGGTCGTGAAGAACATTGCACTCCCGCTCGGACTGGCACGAGAAGAAGTAGCAGGTGTCATCCAGAACTACGGGCCGGCCTCCGAGAGGAGGGACCTTGACAAACTCTAGCTTCTTGTACAGACCAGAGATGGCGACCTTCCAGAGCGAGAAGGAGTACTCACCGACTCCGAAAATCGAAAAACGAGGACGATTGCGATAGATGGAACTGCCGCGCTTGTCGAGAAGAGCACCGTTGGCCAGGAGGTACTGCCACGCCTTTGGTGCGGAACGCTGGAGATCCTCCGGTGACGAGCTCATTGTTCTGTGAGGTACGAGCAGCCACTTGCGCGACGGCCGATTCCTGGCGAGGTCCGAACTTTTCAGCAAGGGGAAGAGGACTTCAGGTTCAACGTCAACCAGTTGTCCCATTCCGTTCTCATAGCCAGCGTCAGTCCGAACGAGTTCAAAGACGTTACTGCAGTCGTGCTTGATCCCGGATCGCCATCCAGAGAGGCCGCGCCCGACGAGGCCGTGCCACCGTTCATAGAGGCGCACATCGGCGACGAGGCTATTGTCCCTGAGTCCGAAGACAGCATCGGGCTCAGCGCTTTGCAGTGAGCTGTAGTCGCTGCACTCCTTTGAGCTGGCACCCGGCTTGAACCTCACCAGCAAGAGGCACGCGTCCACAGATGCTCCGAAGTGCATCTTGGCATCAATACGGCGCACCTCAGCATGCTCGATTGGAAGGTTTTGCGACCACGCGTAGAGCATTACCTTCCGGGCGACCGCCGTTTTGCACAGTACGGCCAAGATCCCGGGCGCATCAGCAAGCCATTGAATGTTCTTGCGGAGCATCCACTCTGATATGTCAAAGTTCGACTTCCCGGTAAGGGCGTCGATCCCCCGTAGGTTGTCCTCGTTTGTCTTTGATGGGAGATTCGCACTCCCCAAGGAACCGAGGGTGGCGTTCGTTACCCACGGTGGATTGCCAACGATGAGGATCGGCTTGGGCAACTTAGCGACGACGCCCATCCAATCCGTATCGAAGAAATCGCCTTGCTGGATTTGGAGCTGCAGATCGTGACGAATATCGTTTGTGGCGCGTGTGGCCTCTCGAACGTGGCCAGCGTTCTTGTCGACCCCGAGGAGGTTGCTCGCGCTGGGGAATGCGTCCAAGGCGGCCAAGATGAATGCACCACGCCCGCAGGTTGGCTCGATGATGGACGCGGGTGAGAAGCCAGTGCGCTGTATGACTGCGCAAACATCGCGAGCAAGACCCGGCGGGGTCTGGAAATCTCCGAACTCGACCTTTGCGTTCATCTTTCCTGCCATCGCTACTTGAGCCTTATGACGCCGGGCACCTCGACTCGTCGCACTCCTTCGACCTGTTGTCCCAGTGGTTGCAGCCGCACTTGTCCTGCCTCTTGCCGGCCAGG
>Ga0172363_10004433_pt1 | contig 11362 bp, 11 predicted proteins | sample LakKivs2_kivu2a2_FD_114541 | JGI IMG/M metagenome (GOLD analysis project Ga0172363, IMG submission 114541) | Sediment microbial communities from Lake Kivu, Rwanda - Sediment s2_kivu2a2 | ecosystem: Environmental > Aquatic > Freshwater > Lake > Sediment | place: Rwanda: Western Province, Lake... | reverse complement strand
CTACTGGCGCAACAGGTCCAACTGGCGCAACAGGTCCAACTGGCGCAACCGGTTCAACGGGTTCAACCGGTCCAACGGGTCCAACTGGCGCAACGGGTGATACTGGTGCTACTGGCTCAACAGGTCCAACTGGCGCAACGGGTTCAACAGGTTCAACTGGCGCAACGGGGGATACGGGTCCAACTGGCGCAACGGGGGATACGGGTCCAACTGGTGCTACTGGCTCAACAGGTGATACGGGTCCAACAGGTTCAACAGGTTCAACAGGTCCAACAGGAGCAGGAGAGGCTGGTCCAACAGGACCAACAGGTCCTGCTGGTGGAGGGGGTGGCAGTGTAGGTCCGGGAACTGTTGGTTATATCGCAAAATTCACAACGACAACAACAATTGGTGATAGTATCATTGTAGAAGATACAGGTAAAATAGGAATTGGAACGACAACACCAGCAGGTAAATTGGATATTTGGAATGGTTCATTGGTTCTCCATGGTGATGCTACAACGGAATCTTTAGCCATTTCTGTGACGACATCAAACTTTGCGATTTTCCAAGATCCTGGTTCTTTTAATTGGATTGAGTATGATAATCCAAATCGAAAATTAACAATTGGTGGAAATACTTCTCAAAGTGCAGATCGTTTATGGGTTCTCTCAAATGGGTATGTAGGTATTGGGACAACAACACCAACTAAAAGATTACACGTCGCAGGTGGTGATATTCTTACAATCAATTCTACTTCTGGAAATGTGTTTGGTTATAATGATTCTCATTTTATCAAATTTCGTGATGGAGGAAGTGAAGTCACAACGATTGGCGATTATGGTGGAATACGATTCAACACTGGTAATAATTCAACCACTATTACTGAAAAAGTGACAATTCTTCCAAAAGGTTGGGTAGGTATAGGAACAACCAATCCAGTATGTCCCTTAGAGATTGTTGGTGATGATGGTGTCGTTTCACCATCTGGAACATTTGGTTATTGGGGTGATGGTAATATCTCAGGTATTCTTACAACCAGTAGTTTTTTTGGTGCGATGTCTTTAAAAACGAACAATTGGATTCAAGGACGTTTCCGTGTTTTATCAGACAATCGTATTAAAAATAACATTCGCACAATATCTCCTACCGATTCTCTCCAATCTATCGAAAAATTAAATGTTGTTCGTTATCAATATATTGACCCCCATCGATCAGGAAAAAGAGATAATATTGGTTTTATCGCACAAGAAGTTGAAAATATTATTCCCGAAGTAATTTGCTATTCAACCGATTATGTTCCCACCATTTTTAAAATGGCAAATATCACAAAAATAGGGCAACAAGTAATTATTGAAATCGAACACGGACTTCACACCAATAAACACGGTCAATTGGAAATTCCTTTACAATTACGATTCTATGACTATCAACAAAATCAAATTGAAACAGAAGTCTCTATCATTGACAATACTCATATATCATTCCCTTATCAAGAAAACTATCATTTCAAAGAAAATATGATATTCGTATATGGACCCAAAGTAAAGGATTTAAAAGCAATCGATCATAATCAAGTCTTTTCTTTATCAATTTCTGCGATTCAGGAATTAAATCTAAAATTAATAGACCAACAGAACCAAATCAATCAATTAAAAGAAGTTATTTGTCAAAAATTAAATATCTTATTGTAAGATAAAATGGGGCTACAAAAACCGCTTCAATATCGTGGTATCTATTTCCCGAAGTTATATGGAACTTTAACTCGCAATACTGTTAATATTTTGAAAAATGAAGACCTCACTTTTACAATTACCTATACTATTAAATGGTATGTGATTGAAGTTGTGAATACATATAATTGTATTGGTTATCAGCCACTTATTTTCAATGATGGTTCGTTGATTGTTTCAAGTGTTCCAGAAAATCTTTATACAACAGTATATGATTCAATAAAAGCGAGCGACCCAACAATTATTGATTATTTAGATCCCATTCCTTATGTGAGTCAATTACAAATCGTTTAGACTATAAAAACTTATCTATGTAAAGAAACAAATGGGTTTAGAAAAATCTCTTTTGTTTCGTGGTATTTTAATACCCCGTATGTATGGAACTGCCACGCACGCACCAGTTAATACTCAAAAAAACGGTAATTCATTTGAAACAGGTTGTGTTATTAAATGGTATGTCATAGATACAGTAGATCAAGTAGATTACATTAATCCAGAACCATTGACCGTTCAAGAACTGAAAATTGGTTTAAATGATATTCAACAAAATATTTATACGGCTATTTATAATTATGTAAAAGCAACAGAACCAAACGTTCATGATTATCTTGGAACAATCACAATGCGTTCATAATTAATTTTCATTCATTTAGTTAGTAAATGAATGTAATTTGGGCGATCACAGTTGAAGATGATGTCGAACAATCCGTTTTTTTTAATGAATTCCGCAATATCGTTCTTCACGCACCAAAGAAGAATATCCTTTTCCTAATGTATTACCGTTCTCTTTCTTGGAAGAAAGCAATTTTTCTTAAATATATAGATGATAAATGGACGTATGATGCCGTTCCCATGAAATGGACGCATTCCCGCATTTTAACTAAGTTTTTTCAAGAAACTCAAAAATATCGTTATGAAAGTCTTAACTTATATATGAGCGGTCATTGTTGGAAGCATACTCTTTATACACAAGGAAGTGAGAAAGGGTTATACCATACTTATCAATTAGCCGATTGGGCGAAGAAACATCATATTCATTGGAATCTTATTATTTTTGATTGTTGTTATATGGCAACGATTGAAAATATAAAGTATTTATCTCCTGTCGCTTCTTATTTAATTGCTCTTGAAACAAGTCAAGGGTATGTTGGTTTTCAAATGCCCGACCTGATGTCTCTCTTTACAGAAAAAAATACATTACGCTTAGCCAAATTAATTGCCAGAAAGTTTATTAAACAAGAAGCGAATATTGAAGAATTAGGATGGGCGTCAGACATTAGCATTATTGACCTTCAAAAAGGAAAAAAACTCGTGGAATGGGTTCAAGAACATCATAACCAATTAAAACGCAACGATAAAACACGTGTTGAAATCTGTGAAACTAAGAAATGTAAAAAAGAATACGACCTTTTCGACCTATGGTTAGCAACACCCAAAACAGAAGAGTTTATCAAATTATTTCATCAAACATTACTTTTCTACGGACAAAATCGATTAATGAAAGAAAATAAAAAATTGTCGAAACGTCTCCACGGGATAGCCACTTCTTAGATGAGAAAATAATTTTAATCACTGCGTTTTTTTTAATCCTACTCGCCCCTAGAAGGAAACACCATGTCAAATGAATGCGGTATATGCTACGAAATTATTACAGATTGTGATGATAATTTGGTAAGGCTTGAATGTGCACATTTTCTGTGTCGTGAATGCTATGATAGGCTTCAAAAACAGAGTTGTCCTTTTTGCCGCACACCATTTGATGGTGCGGATTCTTCTACTGATGAAGAAGACGAAATTCCTTCTCCCCCACTTCCTTTTTCAAATCGTTCTGCGCCGGTTGATATACCGGTATCCTCTTCCTATCCTCCACGTTCCCGAATACGACGTCGCCAGCGTGCGGTAATCCTTCAAGAGAATGCTTCCCGAATTAGTAATAACTTAGGAAGACGAGAATTATGGGAATGGAATTCGGTAGATATGAATTCGTGGCAATTGAACCGGTTATTAAAACAGAAAACACGACATCGCCATTTAATTCAAGTTAGTAGGGAAATTTTAGAAGCGCCTTTCGAATGTCAAGACGAATACGATGAAATCGCCCTTTATTATATTTCTGTTGATTAAAAGTTATGATATTTTTGTAAAAATAGTTCCAATATTATCAAGAGATTGAATTAATTCATTTTGATAATTCTTTGAAATTTTGGTTGTGATAAATTTATTATCTTTAAAACAGAACGTTCCAATTCCTCGATAATAAGCGTAAAAAAGCGCCAATTTATCAAAACTTGCGAAAAATGTATTTGTTTTATAACAATGTTCGACTTGACTCCAATCACCAGAACGTTTCAAAGCAAATAATGTTCCAATAGGAACAGATACTAAAAAAGCCAAATAAGAATCTTCTTGGGTATTTTTTGTCATAAATATATTTTTCAAATATTGATAAATAACTTGTTTCTGTGATTCTTCCAATTTTTCGATTGAAATTTTATAACATTTGCTTCATTATCTATCTCCCTGTGAAAGTTTCTACGATATTGAGACCAATGAATAAATAACTCAAATCCCAAATCAATCGCATTTTGATGAATCTCATTGCCTCCAACCATAATTTCCATTTCCATTGGTTGTCTCATTTCTAACAGATAAATTACGATCTTTAAAAAATTATTAAATTAATAAAATCTCTAAGGATACTATCCGATAAATATAAGATATCATCTTTCATTTTTTCTAATTATACAATTTAAAAAAACTGATTATAAAGAATAGTTTGGGATGAATTGATTATCTTCATTTAGAATGACGAACGACAGTGGAAGCAATCTTTTTTGGGACGAGCCGATTGAGGTGGTAGAGATGAATTGTTTTTTGCGTGATTTGACGCCATCTCATATTTTGAACCCGAGTGAGTTATTTGACACGGCGGTGATTTCGACACAGGAGGTGAAGAAGAAGAATAAGGCGGATTTGATGCGAGAGCAGATTTCGCAGGAACGTCAATTAAAGAAGAAGCAGGCGGAATTCGATATTGTAAGCCGCAACATCAATTTGAAGAAGGAGGATGCTTTGGATATGCAGATGTGTGCTTTAAAGTCTATTACACAGAAGGAGGTGCGCCGTGAGGCGTTGATTCAACTATTGGGAGTAGCACTCACACAGAAACTTTGGCACGATGCGTTAAGCATTTACCTTGTTTTGGAGTATGAGAGTCCAATAACGGACAAAGAACGCAAACACGACCATTTGAAGTGGGCTCGTGAGGTGTTTAAGAAGAAGAAGATTGATCCGGTGGAGGTTCAATTCACGGGAGCGGTAGATGTAGCACCCATGAATAAGTTCCTTACGGGAAACATTCGTTTGGATCCTTGGCAGAAACAAGTTTTGAGCCGTATCAACGAGGGAATTTCTCCTTTGGTGGTTGCGCCAACATCTTGTGGTAAGACACAATTGGCTTTATATCAGGTTCAAAAGGCGAACCGAGTGATGATTGTAGAGCCAACGCCAGCCCTTGTTTTCGAGGTTGCTGCGATTGTTCGCCATTTGATTGGCAATCACGTTTGTGTCATTGCTGGAAACAGTATGATTCAATTTAGTGATGATGAGCCTCGTGTTTGGATTGGCACAGCGCCAGAACTCGAAGTTTATCTTGTCAAGAATGATATTTTGATGACGATGGATTATGCGATTTTTGACGAAATCCATTGTCTCAATGACCCGAGTATGGGTGCTTCTATTGAGAGATTGCTTTATGCGATCCCTTGTCCGTTCATCGCACTGAGTGCGACGATTGATTTAAATAGTGCGCAAGAAGTTGTGTCCTATTGGTCTCGACGGATGGGAGTTCATCGACCGATTGAACTTTTCGTTCATACGGAGAGATATCTTAATTTGGGTCGATGGGTTTTCCAGGATGGTAAGTTGGTGAAAATTCACCCATTAGCCTCAATGACAGTTGATGATTTGCATGATGATGAGAAGTTCAAATTATTGGACTTTTCACTTACACCGCAAGATTCGTGGGCGTTATACCAGTCTATTTTAGAATTGGATACTCCTGTGAAGATTGAGACGGATCATTTGAAGATTTATCCTGATGTGGTTCTTCTACATTTGGACGATACTCGTAAGATGGAAGCAAGTTTGAAGAATGATTTGCGTCGTTTGGCTTTGGAAGATCCGGAAGCCGTTGAGGCAGTCTTGATTGACTTTAAGTTGAAAAAGCCCAAATCGACAGATTTCCATATTACAGAATTGGCGATGAGTTTGAAAGCGGAAAAGAAAACGCCGGCAATCATCTTTGTGGAGGATGCTGCGTCAGCAATCGATCAAGTTCAAAAGTTGGTGATTGGTTTGGAGAAAGCACAAGAAGTGAAGTATCCGAATTGGCATCATGAAATTGAACGTCGTCAAGCACGATATGCAGTTTTCCAAGAAGCATTGGAGAGTATTCGTAAAACGAAGATTAGCCAAACGGGTCAATTTAAGACCCGTGAGGATATTGAGAATGCGATTGAACGGCGAACTCGTGAGGAACAGGAATCCCCGAACGGTCAAGCAACAGAGGTTGATCCTTGGTCTCCACATCCAGATTTTGTGATGAGTCCCGGTGGTCCTATTCACGATAGTTTTATCAAGAAAGCCCGAATTACTCTTTCCAAAGCATCAAAAATGCGAATTGGATATGAGAATATTCTTATTCGAGCCCTTCGGCTTGGTATTGCGGTTTTTACGCAAGATATGTCGGAGAGTGAGAAAGACCTTCAATATCAATTGTTGGTTCAAGATTACGCTCAACATCGTCGTTTGGGAATCATTTTCTCGGACAAGCATACGTTAGCATTTGGCATTAATATGCCAATTCGAACGACGGTTCTATTGACCCTTCCGGGTTATGAACCATTTGCGCCTTTGCTCGCTCATCAAATGATGGGTCGAGCCGGGCGACGTGGGTATGACAAAGAAGGTCATGTCATTTATGCCGGAACGAATCCTTTGCGATATATCAAGAAGGAATACGGTCAATTGAAGGGACAGCCTCATATTTGGTATGATACATTTCCCATCGCACAACGTTTGTGCGGTGATTATGTGAATCGGTTGAATGCTGGTGGATGCTTGCAGAAGCCAGATTTTGACCCAATGACAATTCAAAGCATTGAAATGAATGAAAAATGGTGGTCTTTTTTCCGTGTTGCGGAAAATGCCGCTCAAATTGAAGCAATTGCTTCCAAGATTCCCGATAAAATCACCGATTTGACAGTGAATCAACAGGCTTGTTGGTTTGCTCTTTTTGTGTGGATTACAGGAGTGAAGTATCAAGGCATCAGTCGAGACGGATTGAGTCGCCAGATTCAAACAGAGGTTATCGAGCATTTAAAGACATTTGGAATTGATGATTGTGAAGATGTGATGCCATTTGTGTATGCTTATACACAATTTAGATGCCCTGATGAGGGGATTACCACGAAAGAAGTGGAGATGGCGACATTGATGCATAAGGTGGGTCAATTGTTGGTTGATTGGTCGAAAGAAGAGTCAAATGACATTTTGAAGACAATTTTCGCACGAGTGCGAGATTATACATTGAAGTATCGAACGCTTCAATATTTGAAATAATTTAATTCATATTCATATTCATATTCATATTCATATTCATTTTGCGAAATTCGCAAAATGAAATCCGTTTAAGAGGTTCATTGGAGAGAAGGGAAATTAATTTCATTATTTTTTGGGATATTACGAATAATCGCTGGAACTCTCATACGAAAAAGAGTGAAAATCATTTGATTAACTTGATTTACTTCTACATTATCCTGAACTGTTTCTAATAAAAGGTGTAATTTATAATGGGTTTTTAGATAGAGTTGATTCATTTTGATATGACGAAACGCCATCCATATTTGAAAGATGAGAGTATAGTCGGTAAAGAATGGAATTTGCCCTTGAAAGGATTCTTGAAAGGGGAATTGAATTTCTGGATTCCAGAGTTGATTTTGGATATATTCCCAGAAGGGAGTTCCAACTAAGTATTGTTCGGGTGTAAAGAAAACAATATTTTCGGCGACTAATTGTCGAATATCTCTTAATAAATAGGTTCGTAATGAATGGTTCATTCTTCCAGACGGCTTCGTTTGCGTGGATTGGCGTGTTCCTCTATTGGATTCATTTTTTCTAAAATCATTTTATGACGCATCGTTGCGTTTTGTTTCTCCGTGATGAAATCGTTCGCACGTAGATAAACAATCATCTTTAATTTTTCCTCATCGGTTTCTAAATCTGGGCTTACGCTATCTTCCAACCAATCTGTTTGAAGGAATGTTTTCACCCAGCACGCTTTTCGTCCTGGAAATACATCTTTTGGCATTTGATCCATAATGACTTTAACGGCTTCTGCGTCGGGAAGAGCATTATGAGCGTTTTCAATATCTTTACCAGTTGTCGTTTTATACAAAGATGGCAACTTATAATCGGGTTCATTGCCAGCCATATATTTCAAGCCATTGTGAGAGAATCAATCCAAATGATTTCTTGCCAGAAATTGTTTGATAGAATATTTTTGAAAATAGGATTCCATTCTGGTTTCCGCATAATTTCAAGAACTCGAATTTCAATGTAAGGAAGATCAAATAACAATCCGTTATGAGCGACCATATATAATTTCTGTTGTTTGCGAGCAGAAGTTTTTGCCAGCATCAAAATCCAATCAAAAAATTGGAGGAGAACGAGTTCTTCCCGTCCGCTAAATGGACCCGTTAAATTTTTAATATTTGCCTTAGAAGTCCAAGCCCAAAACTTGCTATTCTTCATTAAAATGTGTTGGTTCGCAATAATTCCTGCCGCCTGTGTAATTTCAAAGCGATGCGCTTTTTTCAATAAATTATCCTTTCCTCCTTGAAATTCCGTTTCCAAATCGTAGGCGCAAATAAATTCCATATTTGTATGTTTATATACTTTATCACTTAAATATATTTTTATTCATTTTTTTTATTCATTTTTTTTATTTATTGAAGTAGAGATGAATATATTGAATGTATTGAGTTCTTTACATTGGAATTGGAAGAATAGAAATCATCGTTCCATTGTAAAATTAGATTATTCGAATTCGAATACGAACAAACAAATACAACCGGTCGTTCATTTATCACTTGAAAATCCAATTCCAGGACATTTTTATACTTTATTTATGGTTGATCCGGATGCCCCTTCATCTAAAAACCCAATTTATGCCGATTACGTTCATTGGATTAAAAAGAATATGATTTTACGTGAAACCACATTAATTCAAGGTGAGGATATTGTTCCGTATAAAGGTCCTGCTCCTCCGCCCGGTTCAGGAACTCATCGTTATATTATGATAATTTACGAACATTCTCAACCAATAGATTTTTCAGGGGAGATCGATAGACCCAGCCAAAAAACCAAAGAACTAATTCAACGGATTTTAGGAAATAACGCAACACCAATCGGATTCACCTCTTTCACTTTTACCAAATAGTGATAAACGCACGCATCGTGCGTTTATGCTATATTTGTATATTCGATTTAAAAAATGTCAATGGCTCAGGAGGAGTATGAGCGAAAGCGAGATTTATTTGTGGAGCGGTTTGTTCCTTATTTGAGGGAGCATGTGCCGGCGGAGGAGATTGTTCGGGGAGTAAGTTTCCTTCCAATAGTAGAGGAGGGTGATGGGATTGTGTTAGGTAAGGAGAACGATGGGTATTACAAGGGGAAATGGAATTTTTTTGGTGGTAGCCTTCAAGATAAGTCGTCAAACCGCTTACATCCGACATATGAGGATATAGCGAGAGGATTATTTGAGGAAGTTGCGGAAGAGTTTGGTGTTATTTTGAAGGCGAGTTCATTCCAGAAGAGTTTAATGGATATTTACCACGCAGTGATGCGTAAGAAGGATCAGAGCGAGGTATCAACTTTAATGTTTTTGGTTAAATACAAGGATTTTAGTCCAGAATTATGGCGAGAACATATGTCAAAACGAAACAATGAAAAGAAGTGTTGGCGAGAACATGATGATGCGATTGCGATGCGAGAAGATGAGTTAAAATTTGATGAAGTATCATCATTTGTGCGAGGATATATATCAAGACTTTATTTACGGGCGAGAACGAAATGGAACGCAGAACAGCCAGGTATTTCGTATCATAAACAGGAAAAGATTGTTTCGTATATGTAGGCGGCGTATTTTTTATAGTGAATTAATAGGACATCGATGGAGTCGTCGTTGTTTACGATTAGAGGGAATGCCGCCATACAAGGATTCCTTATATCGAATACAGTGGGTTTTACAACACATACAGTAAATCCAGGAGAAGATTATAATTTATGGGTAAATTCATCGAATACACTTTATTTTGGAGATGAACCAGTCACTTTGGGTATTCCTGCTACGGGTCCAACTGGCTTCACAGGTGCGACTGGTGCGACTGGTGTGGCTGGTCCTATTGGAGCGCCGGGAGACCGTTATAATACTGTTTCAAGTCCTATTTCGATTGAACCGAGATCGGGAGAACCGATAACCATGAGTGTTGGGATATCATTATCTTATATTCCTGGAAATTCAGTTGTTGTTATTCAATCAAATAATCAAGTCAATCGATTTGAGGCAACCGTTCTTTCGTATGATTCAGGAACTGGAATATTAGTTTTGACCGGGATTGTAAATATTTCCGGAGAGTTTGGTTCTGTTGTTATCTATAATGTTAATCTTGATGGTATCGATGGACCGACTGGACCTACTGGTTTCAGCGGACCAACGGGATATACGGGACCGACGGGTGTAGCACCTCGTATTACCGTAAAAGATACAAACACGAATACTGTTTATAATGTAGATACAATTGAATTTAATACTTCCAGTGGTTTTCAAGTGACGGGTCCAACTGGCGGCGTTGCGCTTATTTCATTGGGTAGCGCTTGGTATCATCTCATACCCGAAGGTGTTGGTGGAGGAATCGGTTCAGGACCTATCATTCACCCAACTGGTGAAGAAGACCTTAAATTAATTGCTGGCACTGGCATCAAAATTACAACGAACTCAACAGCAATTCAATCAGTCACATTCGAAAATACCGCACCAACACAATGGCTTCAAAATCAAGAATCAATTTACTTTATGAATGGTAATGTTGGTATTGGAACAAATAATTTAACAGAAGCATTAACTATCGTTGGAAATGTAAGTGTATCAAGTTTAGTCCTTTCCAATGGCGTCTCCTTAACAAGATTAAATGCGAACCCCGGTGGTTCAAATACACTTTGGGTAAATCAACAAGGATTTCTCTATCTTGGAGATAATTTTATTGACTTCACTGGACCTACCGGCTATACTGGCTCAACCGGTGCGACTGGTTCAACTGGATCTACCGGTCCAACTGGCGCAACAGGTGATACGGGTTCAACAGGTTCTACCGGTTCAACTGGTTCAACAGGTGATACGGGTTCAACAGGTTCTACCGGTTCAACTGGTTCAACAGGTGATACGGGTCCAACCGGTTCTACTGGCGCAACAGGTTCAACTGGATCTACCGGTCCAACTGGCGCAACAGGTGATACGGGTTCAACAGGTTCTACCGGTTCAACTGGTTCAACAGGTGATACGGGTTCAACAGGTTCTACCGGTTCAACTG
>Ga0172363_10004432_pt1 | contig 11363 bp, 12 predicted proteins | sample LakKivs2_kivu2a2_FD_114541 | JGI IMG/M metagenome (GOLD analysis project Ga0172363, IMG submission 114541) | Sediment microbial communities from Lake Kivu, Rwanda - Sediment s2_kivu2a2 | ecosystem: Environmental > Aquatic > Freshwater > Lake > Sediment | place: Rwanda: Western Province, Lake... | reverse complement strand
CAACTGGAGTTAGTGAAGGAGTGGCTGCAGGAGATTCGGTAGGTTTTACCACTGGAGTAGTTGATGGAGTGGCTGCAGGCGATTCAGCTGGTTTAACTACTGGCGTAGTTGAAGGTGTTACAGCAGGAGTTGGTGAAGGAGTGGCTTCAGGTGATTCAGTAGGTTTAACCACTAGAGTTGGTGAAGGAGTTGCAGCAGGTGATTCAATTGGTTTACCTACTGGAGTTGTTGAAGGTGTGACAGCAGGTGATTCTACTGGTTTAACTACTGGAGTGGCTGCAGGTGATTCGACTGGTTTAACTACTAGAGTGGCTGCAGGCGATTCAGTCGGTTTAACTGCTGGAGTTGTTGAAGGCGTGACAGCAGGTGATTCCACTGGTTTAACTACTGGAATAGTTGAAGGAGTTGCTGAAGGTGATTCAGCTGGTTTAACTACTGGAGTAGTTGAAGGAGTTGCTGAAGGTGATTCAGTAGGTTTAACCACTGGAGTTGGTGAAGGAGTTGCTGCATGTGATTCAATTGGTTTACCTACTGGAGTTGGTGAAGGAGTGGCTGCTGGAGATTCAGCTGGTTTAACTACTGGAGTTGGTGAATGAGTGGCTGCTGGAGATTCAGCTGGTTTAACTACTGGAGTTGGTGAAGGAGTGGCAGCTGGAGATTCAGCTGGTTTAACTACTGGAGTTGTTGAAGGCGTGACAGCAGGTGATTCCACTGGTTTAACTACTGGAGTGGCTGCAGGTGATTCAATTGGTTTAACTACTGGAGTTGCTGCTGGAGATTCAGCTGGTTTAATTACTGGAGTTGTTGAAGGCGTGATAGCAGGTGATTCTACTGGTTTAACTACTGGAGTGGCTGCAGGTGATTCAATTGGTTTAACTACTGGAGTGGCTGCTGGAGATTCAGCTGGTTTAACTACTGGAGTTGTTGAAGGCGTGACAGCAGGTGATTCTACTGGTTTAACTACTGGAGTAGTTGAAGGAGTTGCTGCTGGAGATTCAGTAGGTTTTACCACTGGCTTAACAACAGGTGTTAAATTAATCGCTGATGATGTTTGCAGAGGTATACTCGATGTTATTTCCAGTAATTTTTTTCTACATAAAACGAATTCATCATTTTTATTATCTGTCCATAACCATTCAGAATTATCATTTATTTTAGATAATTCTATGTCCTCAACTTTTAGTTTATTTTCCATTTTTTTACCATAAGAAGTCGTATATTTCCAGTCTTGATCATTATAATTATATTTTATCCAATCTGGAGGAATCTTATTTGGTGGAAAACCCTTACATTTCCACTGACTTGATAAAGTTGGCTCACCTCCAAAATTTCCAATAAATTCTCCATTTCCATATAAATTTATCATCTCAATCGAAATAATTTTTGGATTTGAATTTGGATAATCAAATGAATAACTGGTATTGGTTTCATTACTATTCCCATTCTTACTACCAATAAACTTTTCATCTACCCACAAAGAAAAATCACCCTCAACTGCAACATCTATTGGAAAATTGCTTCCTTCTGTTGCAACTGAACTTATAAATCCCAGGCTAAAAAGTAAAAAAAATACTTGAAATAACCTCATATACTTAAATCAAATATATTTTTTTTATATACAATTACGTAATTTTAGGAATTACGATTAAAATAAATATTTACCTTACTATCTTTATCTTTCTTTTTTACATTTATACTCTTCTTACTTCTTATACTCATATAACAATCATCCACCGTAATAAATTCACTTTCCAAATCCATCACATAAATATTGCATTCCTTACATCCTATATTTATTATCAAGTCAACCAACAAACTTTCTTTCTCAATAAATATAAAAGATTTACCCCTATTTTCCAAATTAATCACAGAAATACTCGAAAAAACATCAATGGGATAAAAAGAATATTCCTTTTCAATTATTCGGTTATATGCATATTTTATTGGGTTTAAATTATTATAAGTAAAATTTTGATGGATTAAATAAAAACTAATATCCTCTGTCAAATATCCAAATGTAATTTCACGATTATTCCCCATTATGATCTGTGTAACACTCCGATCTATATTTGGATTTATCAAACAAGCACTATTTTTATTTGCATATTCGGTTGGTATAGATTCAAATTCGTACATCCATCTTAGAGCGACTAAATCAAGAGGTAATAATGAAACGGCATACCCTGAATTTTTTGTTTCAAAATCTCTTTTCGATGGTAAAAAATAATTTTGTGTACAATTTGTCATAACCGTATTAAATAAACTATTCTGCAAATAACCTCCAATTCCAGCATACCCCGAAGAACCATGAACTACCCCCGGTATCACAAGTGAATCAAATAATTTATCATGAGGATGTGCTAAACCAAATCCATGTCCAAATTCATGCAATAATGTCTGATATATTTTCCCTCCATCATCAATATTTTCCATAGTCACAAAATCGCTATTCAAAAATAAAATAATTTTTTCGTCGCTATATTCCGGTGCATAATAAATTGCATTTGGTCCAATGGCACCACTCAGAAAATTTAATTTAGGTGCTAACACACAAACAAAATCAGCTTCACCATAATTCTGCACAATTCTTGTATTTTTTTCAAATAAATTACAATATTGATCAAATACTTTTTTAACTTGGTTTTTATAGTATGTTGTCCAGTCAATCGCTTTTATTTCATCGATTAAAATATCTTTAATTGCTAAATTTAAATCAACATCATCAGAGGGTTTCCAGAAATATAAATTAAAAATACTAAATCGACTTAAATCAAAAATATATTTTCCAATTATAGAAGCACAATAGGGATTGAAGGGTAATTCACGTATTTTAATATATTTTAGTGATTTTTCATTTAATTTCTTAATACTTTTAATATATTTTAGTAAATTTTTTTGTAAAATATCAATACCACAAGAGTGCATTAATTTTTTATGGAAAATAAAATAAATTTTAGAACTTATTTTGTTATATATATTATGATACCAAAGACTGTTTATTATACTCATGAAAATAGTGAATCTGTAAAAAAATTTCAAGATCAAATTAATTATTCTAAATCAAAAAATAAAAATTATAAATTCATATTTTATGATGATATAAATTGTGTTAATTTTATAAAAAAATATTTTCCTGATTTTTATCAATTTTATATAAGAATAAATGAAGGATATGGGGCAGCTAAAGCTGACATTTTTAGAGTTTTAATTCTTTACAAATATGGAGGAATTTATATTGATGCTAAAACCAAAATTGAAGATATGGATGAGCTCTTCAAAAAATATCCAAATAAAGACTTTTATACTTGTTCTTTTTTCAAAGATGATAAAATTTCTCATGAATTAAATATAATTATTGACACCAAATATCAAAATTTTTTTATGGCAACTCAAAAAAATGGTAAAATAATTACAAAAATAAAAGATGATATGTTTTCTAGGTTGAGTTCATATGGTAAAGTAAAATTATGTCCAGCAATGTTTATTATTAGTAAAATTACTAAAAAATTTGGTGACGAAAAAAGGGGTAGTTTTGGTACTTTTACTTATACTGGACCTGTAATATTTACTAAGATAATTAAATCAAACCCCGACATAATATTTGATGTTGCTATGGCAGATAAACAATATGTAATTTATAATTCACATATTCCAAATTTAGAAAGATTTTTAATTAACCTAATTAGCCCAAATGAATTTAAGAATTCATATCATTTCAATAAACTTCCACTTCTAAAAGATATTTAATTTGTTATTTATATTATGGATATCGGATTATTTTTTGATAATGAAATTGTTAATGGTAATTATTCTGATTTGGTACCCCGAGTTATATTTGTTCCAATAAAAGACTTAAATTATATTAATAATACCTATACTGAACGTTCCAAAAATATATCACTTCCCCTTCTTAAAAATTATATCAATAAATTAGAAAAAAGTAATAACTCCAATGACAAAAATTCTGCAACCCTACTTAAAAAAATATATGAAAAAAGAACCAAAAAAAATTTTAATCAAATTTCCCAACAAAATCTCCTTAATTTAAATGTTAATATGAGTTTAAATCCAATACATTCCAAAGAATATAATTTTAATGTTTACCTAAAACAACAACTTGAACGTTTTGACCATGAATCTGGTGGAATGAGCATTGATCTTATCAATAATGTCTCCAAATTTATTAATTCAAAATTATACAATCTTAATACAAAAATTCTTATATTTGACTATGATAAAACCCTTACAATAACAGATAGATTCCTAACATTTGATCCCTATATATCAAATCAATCTAATAATTTAAATAACCATAATATTAATCGTTTTTTACATCCATTTTGGAAACTTAGTAATGAATTGGATATTGAAAACATCCCAGCAAAATATATTCAATCACTTTTCGGAGGAAAAAAAAGATGCAATGCACTAAAAAATCTCTATAACTCTGCAATTGCAAATAATGTTCAATTAGTTATTCTAACAAACAATCCAATTGTTATTAATGACAAACAAGTAGATATGCTAAAAGAAAAAATAAAAAATATTAAAGAAAAAAAGGAAATTACTATAAATAATAAAGAAATACTTAAATTCAGAAATCATGTTACGCCAGGATCTAATTTAATTTCAAAAACACTTAAAACAATTGGGTTTAATATTGAACCAAAAGATATATTCTTCAATTTAGAAAATAATAAATATGCAACTATTGAAAAAATAATAATTCCCTATTATGGTCTTTATGATTTGAAAAAAAGTATTGAACCATCAATATCTAATCAGATAGAAAAAATGTTTGATAATTAGTTATAATTATATTCGGATTCAATAGCGAACTGAATATTCAATTTTTTGTCTGCAGTAAGGACAAGATGCATTTGGCTTTGTGGAATGTTTCCTGAGACATTCATAGTGAAAATCGTGGCCACACTTCAGGATAATTGTTCTTTTCTCAGGTTCTTCAGAATATCCCGCCGAGCAGATTGAACATTCAGTAGAAACTTCTTTGCCAAATGGGACATCAAGGTGAGTGCAGATATAACTAAGACGGAATGAAGTAAGGCTTTTTCCAGAATCCTTGTACCCTCTTGACAACATTTTGTCCAAACGAGACTTCATCTTGAAGACATATTCCACATAGCTCTCACTTCCAACAGGAGCAACTTTTCTTGGATCAATCATCCAAACCAAATTTCCGAACAAAGCATCTCTCATACATTGGAGTGTCCATTGAGAAGAACTCATTTCACCCCTACTCCTTGGAGGAGGTACTCTTGTGAATATCTGACCTTTCAAATTGATTGCAAGATTGTTGCAAGTGAAGTCACACAAATTAACATTGTCTTCGTTTCCTTGTCTGTTGTTAGGGATAACAATATCCAATTTGAGTTTTTTACCTCCTCGAAGTTCCAAAACCAGCTTTTCCGCTGAATACTTGTTAGGCTTTTCACTTTTTTCAACAATGAGATCAAAAACACCGAGCATGTCGATGTAATTTTTGGCAACAGTAGAGTTACCAATTGATATATCCATATCGTTTGGAGTTTCATTTCTGATGGTGTCTCTGACCCATCCTCCAAAAACATAAACAGGGCATTTTTCCTTGTTGAGCTTGTCAACACTTTTCAAAATAAATCCTAATGGATCCTTTGATTTTTTGTGACCAGAAGATTCTGGTAAAAAGTCTGCACTTTGTGCACATATAACCTCGTCGGCCATTTAATGAGTGTAAATGATATTACAATTTACTATCAATTTTTATAATTATTCCATAATTGTTCTTGATATTATCTCCTTATCTTTTGACAATGTCATAGTATATCGGGTATCCATAACATCATTGTAGCATTCAGGAAATATCTGTTCAATCTCCTCGACTGAATTTGGAAAGTCCCAAAATCTAACTGGATAGTCTTTAACGTAATTTTTCATTTTTCCATCTTCTTCAATATCAATAATCATCAAAAATTCATTATCACCAAATATTGGCTTAATCGATCGTAAATCGAAAAATTCCTGTCTTTCTATATCAATGATTCTTATCACCTGTTCCATCTTATCCACTTGATTACTTAAATAAACATCAAACTCTTCAATGTATTGATAAGTACAATATTTCTCGAGCATTTCCCAGTCAGAAAAAACTGTCAAAATACTTCCATCTGTTTCGATAAATGTTTCATCTTCAGATTGTTCTTCGATATTTAATATTAAATCCCAGGTGACAATACCGCTAAATGCGAGACCTCCTTTAGTTAGGGATTTTCCGCGAAAATTTTTCACTAACATTTTAACTATAAAAACTATAATAAAAATAAAATCATTTTTTCTCTAAAATGGTTTGTAAAATAATTTTTCCTTTAACCCATAGGGAATTGTTGATTCACTAATTCTTTCCTTAAATATATCGTTTGTAATAAGGTTTCTATTACATTTGAATGAATAAAGAATCGGACATTGCTCAACAAAAGTAATAAATTTTCTGAAAGTTCTTGGATACATTAAATTTCCGGAAAAGTCTAAGTAATAAATAATCCCTTGATAATTGTGTAAAAAATTTATTATTTCAATTATTTCATTATTTAATAAATTATTATTTGAAATATTTACTGATAATATCTTACAATTTTTGATTTTATCACGATGATAATTAAAAAACCAAATAAATTGTTGAAAATTATTTATTTTTTTTGAAAGATTTAGGGAAAATGTATTTGGCAGATTATCGGAAATAGTAATATTAAATTTAGGCGGAGTAACAATTAATTCCCTACCGTCAGTAAGATGGAGTGAAATTTCTTTAATATTTGTTTCATCTGGGTTTATATCAATTTGTACTTGTATATTTTTTGGCATATAGTAAACTAAATATTTTTTAGAGATTTCTAAAAAAAAATTTATATTTATATTTTAAATGTTATTGAAAACAATATTAGAATTCAGATTAGCTTTTATTATTCTATTTTTTACGATTGCCTGCTTAATTTTTCATATTTATACCGTTAAAAATCCTCTTAAAATTACCGATAAAGATGAAATATTAGATTCACATATAAAATTCAATTTGGAAAACAAAGATCTTATTACTAGTGTAATTACTCAAGTTCTTCAACAAAGACTTCAACTTCTTAAAGATAATAAAATGTCATTTAAGGAGTGGGTTGATTTTAATAATCAAAATAATTCAATAAAAATAGGAAACAGTATATTTTTTATCACTGTTGTTGAAAGAGTTTTTATAAATTCTAATCTCCCAGATGATTATATTTTAAGAGTCTCTGAAGATAAAGAATATATGGATCTTTCTTGGAAAGATACTCTTGATGATATTTCTGATAAGTTTATAAGTACAAAATATGTTCCAGATGGGAACCTTCTTATGAATATGTTTTATACCGGAAGTCAAAAAGTAGTTAATCAATTTGACTATTACTGGATTTCACCTCTAACTAACAAAATTATTAGGAAAAAAAATTTTTACTTAATCCATCCAGAATTTACTGACATTGAAGGAAATAAAATAAAAGGAGTAATAATTGGTATTGGTTATGCTGTAGAAAATATATCAGAAACATACCAAATACGTTATTACGATTATATATCACCATGGGCTAAAATTACAATAGCATTATCTGTAATATTTATTGCTTGGGTTATTTTATATACACAGGAAACTACTGTAAAAGGTTTTATAAAGTCTTTAATTTTTGTGATATTTTCATTATTATTTATTATATTGTACTCGGGTGTTATAGAGAATCAAAATTCACAAAGATCTGAATTGGAAAAAATAAATACAATTGATAATGGAGTTTTAAGTGCGTCATTCTTGGTTGGGGTCAATATATTTATTATAACTGCGATAAAAACGCGTTTAATGAATCATCTTAATAAAGAAACGTCATTAATTTTTGCGGTATCAATAATATTACTTCTTTTTGCGATTTTCAGATATACTAATTATACAACTTTACGTGAAATGATAACAGTTCGTATAACAAGTCAGTATCTTTTTAACTACTCAGTATTATTAAATGCATTTATTTTAGTTAATTATATAATTTTTACAATTATTTTTTTTACTGAAAGGATTAAATATTAGATTTTTTTATTTTTCGTAAAATATATTTATTATATTTTCTTTTATAATGAATATAATTATTTTAAGAAAAGAAATTAAAAAAAATGAATACCGCACTCCACTTATTCCATCTGACTGTAAAAAATTAATTAATGCTGGTTATTCCGTATTTGTCGAATCAAGCGACAACCGCTGTTTTAAAGACGGTGAATATTATGAAAATGGTTGTGAAATAATCGATAATATCAATCGTTCTGATGCCTTAATTGTTGGTTTGAAAGAATTTGATTATACAAATAATAAACTTTTTTCATTAAATCATCTTTATTTTTCTCATTGTTTTAAAAATCAAATTGGGGCAGAATTAATATTAAAAAATTTCAAAAAATATGGAGGTACCATTCTTGATTATGAATATATGTTGGATAAAAATGGAAAAAGATTAATTGCATTTGGATTTTGGGCTGGGTTTGCAGGGATGAGTTTAGGACTTGCACAATATCTTCAAAAAATAAATAACTTGCCAGATTTAAATAATCTACATCCTATTTTTAATTACTATGAAATCATCAAAAATTTTAAAAAAATTAATTTTAATAATATAAAAATTGCAATTATTGGAGTGAATGGTAGATGTGGACTTGGATGTAGATATTTACTCGATAAATTAAATATAAACTTTACTGGATATACAAAAAATGATCCCAAAAATAATCTTGAAGAATTTGATATTATTGTAAATTGTATTTATTTGAGTCCTGATTTTAATGGCATCTTTCTAAATAAGGAAAATTTATATAAATTTAAAAATTTAAAAGTTATTGTAGATGTTAGTTGTGATATAAATGCTAAAAACAATCCTATTAAATTAGATTATAATTTAACAACATTTAAAGAACCAATTTATAAAATAAATGATCAGATAGATATAATATGTATAGATAATTTACCATCTTTTTTACCAAAAGATTCAAGCATCGAATTTTCTAATAAATTAACGCAATTATTATTGAAGGGTGGAAAAATTTGGAGTGAATTGTTGGAATTATTTTATGAAAAAATAGGATCAAATGCAGCAGAAAACGCTTTGAATTAAACTATTGCATTGAGCGCGACGACGACGCCGGGCACTTTCAAGAATAATTGTTTCTATATCGTCATTATCTGAATCAGTTGCCGATGAATTATCATTTTGTATATAAAAACTTCCTGAAGAACGTAACATATTTATTTTATATGTTATTTTCCTTGATTTCGAAAAAATTATTTTAGTAATTTATAAATATTTATACCAAACGCTCCAAATCCCATAATTATGTAAAAATCGTAAATTATATTTGGAGTTTTAGTTTTCATATATGCAGTATATAATAATATTGGAGCTACTACCAAAACGTGAAAATAGTTCCACTGATAATCTCTTAATCCATGAGTAAATAAGCGATAGGTATGATATAAAATAATTATAACTCCTAAAATACCCAATAAATTATAAAACCAATTTGGAGTATTATTTCTAGAAAATCCAACAAAAAGAAGGATAGATGTTACAATAAATATATGGAATAAAAAGAGAAATTGAAAGTAATTTAATCCCAAAATTTTAATTTCATTTATTTTCATAGTTTTATATAACAAATTATTTCTTAAATAAATTATGAATATAAAAACGTTATTTGATTTAAAACTCATTTTTTTAATTTCAATTTTTATTGTTGGTATGACAATTTTTCATTTTTATTCCAAAAGACATCCAATCAATATTTCGCCGCAGGATACAAAATTAAATAATGAAATTAAAAATAATTTAGCGAATTTTAAGTATATAAATGAGAAAATTAGTTTTTTTTTACAGGAGAGAATGAATTTATTGTTAGATGGAAAATTAAGTTTTGAGGAATGGATTGAATATAATAAGAAAAATCGATATATTGATATAAATGGGATAAAATATTATATTTTTATTACGGAAAGAATAAAAACCCCTGAAGCTGGTGCCAAAGATAATTTTGTTTTAAGAGTACATGCTGATGATCAATTTATAAATATATCTTGGCATGATTTATTGGAAAATGTTAAAGATTATTTTGTCAGTTCTAAATTCTCTACCGACCCTGATATGATGTTAAATTTATTTTTTTCTGGAGATCCTCATTTTGTTAATGATTTAGATTATTATTGGATTGAGCCAACGACAAAAAATATAACAAAGAAGCATACAAAATTTTTATCGCATAGAGAATTTAAAGATCGAAAAGGTATTTTACATAATGGAGTTATAATAGCGATTGGATATCCTGTTGAAAACTTAACTGACACTTACCAAATTAAATATTATGATTACATTTTCCATTTAGTTCTTGGAGTTATTTATTTATCAGTCATTTTTATCACTGTAATTATTTTCCAGCAAAATTCTTTGAATAAAGGATTCATAAAAGCAATAATTTTTTGTGCAATCTCTATGATTTATATTATATATTATTCAAGTGTTTATGAAAATCAGAATTCTTTGGAAGGTGAGGCGAATAAATTGAATAATATGGATAATGGAGTTTTAAGTGCATCTTTTTTAGTCGGTGTCAATATTTTTATTATAACCGCTATTAAAAGTTCATTAACGAATCATTTGAATAAAGAAACCTCCTTAATATTTGCAGTTTCAATAATTTTATTGTTGTTTTCTATTTTTAGAATAACAAATTATACTTCATTGAAGGAATTGATTGGTATTAGGGTTTCGAGCCAATTTTTATTTAATTATTCAGTTTTGCTTAATTCATTTATTTTGATCAATTATATAATTTATATATTCTTTGCAAAAAGAGTTGTTTATTAAAAATTTTGATAAATTATGAATAAAAAATAATTATTCAATGAATAATTATTTTATTTGTGATACAATATTTTAACTTATATCATTATTAAAAACTCTTGGATAACAGGATCCAATCAGAACCATTGAACATAAATGTAGCTGCATTATTTTCTGTTGTATAGGTTGCGAGAAGCGAAGAAGCCTCATTATTTACTGTAAGATTGTTTCCGGCAGTAGTCAATACAATTGTTAATACTTGTCCATTTGTTGCTCCTGTATTTTGAAGAGTAGTTGTTACAGCCCCTCCTGCAGTAGTTGCGGTATAGTATGATGAGGCTGGTGTAAGGTTTCCAGATGAGCTTATTGGAGTTTCATTTGGAACCATTATCTTTAAACCAGTTACTGATAAATTATCACCTAAGGTAGTCGCTCCAGTACCTACAGTTAAAGTTGTAGTTCCGT
>Ga0172363_10004428_pt1 | contig 11366 bp, 24 predicted proteins | sample LakKivs2_kivu2a2_FD_114541 | JGI IMG/M metagenome (GOLD analysis project Ga0172363, IMG submission 114541) | Sediment microbial communities from Lake Kivu, Rwanda - Sediment s2_kivu2a2 | ecosystem: Environmental > Aquatic > Freshwater > Lake > Sediment | place: Rwanda: Western Province, Lake... | reverse complement strand
CGCGCTCGCGCACCGATGCTCGGCGATCTGACCCATCACCTCATCGATCGCCGCGTCCACGTTCTCCGCGTCCACGTTCTCCGCCTTCACTGCCTTCTTCTTCGTCACTTGTTCATCCTCCTTCTGATCGCGCCTGCCCATCGCACCGCGACCGCTGCGACCTGATGTAGCTCTTCGAGCATGCGCACGGGGTCGTGCTCCGCGAGCACCTCGGCGACCTCTTCGCGCAGCACGTGTGCCCACGTGAGCGCGTTCGTCTGCTCCGCGAACTGCACGTCGTGACGCACGGTCGTGAGCGCGTACGCGTGCATCGCCGTGCCGGTGCCATCGGGGTAGTCCACGTCGTCGTGATGCCCGAGCGAGCGCTGGCGTCCGCGCTCCGTGAGCACCGCACGGATCTCGGGGAGGTCGCGGAACGTGCTCTCTTGGAAGTGCGCGAGCGCGAGACGCATCACCGCGAGTGAGAGCGTCCACGAGCCTTCGCACGCTTCGACACGCTGCCCTTCGACCAGCACGCGCCACGTGCCGTCACGCGTGCGCACGAAGCGCACATCCACGATGGTCGCTTCCTCGTTCATGCCGCGCTCGACTTCCGCAACGCACGCACGCGAGCGCGGAGCGTGCCTTCGTCCATCCGCTCGGGCGGACGCGCTGCGCGCTCTTCGGCTGCGCGGATGAGCGCGCGCTCGCTGCGCCGCGCACTCGCGAGCTTCTTCTGCGCTGCCGCCAACGCGCGTTGACGCCTCACGATCTCAGCCGTCCAGCGATGCACATCCGCTTGCGCCTTCACGAGCTTGCTGGGCTTGGGCTTCTTCGCACGCGGCGGCACGACCGCGAAGCACGACTCGCCGAAGAGCTTGTAGAACTCTTCGCGCTCGCGCTCCTTCACCGTGCCCGGCATCACGAGCCCATCCGCGAAGCCGATCGCGTGCAGTGCCTTGCGCTGCCCGTGCGCGAGGTAGAGCGCCACGCCGTCGATCGTCTTTCGCAGCGTCGGCATCGCGTGAAGGTGCCACGACACATCCTGCATGCGCGGCATCGTGTAGGTCACGCCGCGTGACTTTCTGAGCACCTTGATCACGACGCGCAGCACGTTGAGCACCTCGCGCTCGCTCCACCCGTAGGGAGTCGGCGGCTTCTTCTTCGTCGTCGTCATGACGCCCTTCTACACGATCCGTCAGTAGTCGATCCACGCCGCTCGGATGAGCGTCCAATCGAGCCCGAGAGCAGCGCACGCTTCGACCTCGATCTGCATCTTCTCATCGGGCGTGAGCCACACGTGCGGGAAGCGCGCCATGAGCGTGAGCCCTGCCTCCTCGTTCGGCCCATCGCACGACGCGAGCACGCAGCGACCGTCGGGCACCTTCGCGTGCCCTCGTACGAGCAAGCGTGTGCGTCGTTGCGTGCTCTCGTGTTCGAGCTTCACGGCTTCATCCTTTCGATGACCTGACTCGCGTGCCGCTCGATGCACGCGATCTCGCCCTCATCGAAGTCGCGAGGCTCGTGCCCCATGTCCGCATCGTGCGCGTGGCAGTCCTCGCGCCACGTCGAGACATCCGCGAGAGCCTTGCGATACGCGTCGCGCTCCGCTTCGAGGGCACGGATGCGCGCACGTGCTTCGCGCAGTTCGGTGAGCGCGCGAATGAGCGCGTCGAGCGTGTCTCCCGCGCCGTCCCACGCAGGCTCCGGCTCGCCGCGCGAATACGCGTCGAGCACCACGTGCGCTGCCTCTAGCTCGACTTCGATGTCGAGGGGCTTCGCTTCATCGCTCGCCGAGTTCACTTGAGCCTCCGTGGCGTGCGCTTCGTGGGTGTCGCGATCGTCGTGTCGGTGATCGGGAACGTGACGCGCGCTTCGGGGCACGGTCCGATCAAGCGCTCGTGCATCTCGCGGAACTCGGGGATGTTGAGCGCCACGTCACGCGCGAACTCTTCCGCGTTCGGCGCGTAGGGCTTCGTCGTCACCGCACGCGCGAGACGAGCCTTCGCTTCCGGCGTGTCGAGCATCGGTGCGCGCCAGAACGCAGCGCGCTCCTTCGCGCGCTCTCGCTCGGGCGCGAGACACTGCACGCAGTGCACCTCTCCGCGCTCGCGCACGGCGTACGGATGCACGACGCATCGGATGTGCGTCTCGTACCACTCGCGGCGTGCGCGATACTCCGTGGGAGGCGGCGGGATCTCTCCCGCCGTGATGCGCGCTTCGATGCTCGCGTCGATGCGCTTCGCTTCTGCGATGGCTTCCTCGTTCGTCATGCGGGTCTTCTACACGGGTCAGTTGACGTGCGAGCGCTGCCACGCGCGCTCATCCGTGAAGTGCGCGCCCCACGACGACGGATCGCCCATGTCGCCGACCATGCGGCGCACGGCTGCGCCGAAGCCCTCGTCGATGGTGTCGTCCACGACTGCGATCACGTCGCGCCATGCCGCTGCGAGCGCTTCCGGGGGCGGCACCTGGGCACGCCACTCCGTGCGGTCGAGAGCGAGCGCGAGCGTGTACGCGAGCGGCACGACTGCGCTCGTGAACGCGAGCGAGCCGTGCGCGCTCAACTCGACGTGCACGTGCCGCGGTGCCTGACAGAACCAGACGCCGAACGTGCGCGGGGGCAAGTCCTTGAGCCCAAAGCCTACCGCGGTCCCGTTGACGAGCTTCGTGCGCGGCTCGTTCGCGAGGATCGCTGCGATCATCTCCGGCGTGTCCGCTTCCCACACGACCTCGTTCGGCTCCATCTCGTTGTCGATCTTCATCTCGTCGCTCATCGCTTCTCTCCTTCTTCTGAACTCATGTCTGCGCGAGCGCGCAGCGGGCACCACGTCGGCGTGCAGACGGCCGGCTTGCCGCAGTGCGCGCAAGCCAGCAGTCGCCGCCAGCGCCGCAAGCTGGGCGCGCGCTTCGTCGCGCTCTGCCTCGTACACCCGCGCGCGGGTGAAGTCCGCCATAGCATCGTCGCCCCCTTCCTCGCGGACCTCGGCGACCTCGGCGACGATCACCTGGGCGGCCTGCGCCATGCGCTCGCAGAGATGCCCCTTCATGGCCTCCTGTTGTTGTTCGTGGAAGAACAGATGCGGTGCGTCCTTGAGCGCCTGCATCGCGTAGTCCACCAGTGCCAGCAACAGCCGTTGCGGGTTGTCGATCAGTCGGGTCATCGCTTCACCTTCACGGTTTGGTTCGTCCTCAACACGCGTGCGACCCATTCGCGCCGCTCTTCGCTCGTCACGTCGCGCAGCATCATTCCTTCGCGCACCTCGATGCGGTCAGCGTTGCCCACGACCCATCCTATCCACTCGCTCGATCCTGGTTCGTAGCGCTGCTCTTCGATGTTGAACCCATCCGCGTATCGGCCTGCGTAGTCCCGCGTGAGCACATCCACGATTGCGCGCGTCACGTCCACTTCGTTCGCGCGTGCCCCGAAGCGGAGCTTCATGTCCACTTCGATCGTCGAGCCTACCTGCACCGTGCGCGTGACCGTCAGTCCCTTCGCGAGCGTGAGCAGTTCCTCTCCGACGATCTCGACCTCGTGCTCAAGGAGCGTACGACGCACGGGGCCCGTCACAACACATCCTCGCCGCCGACGCTGACGCGACTCAGCATGCGCTCGAAGAGCTTGCCCGCTTCCTCCCATTCGGGCGCGCTCTTGCGGGGCTCCCTGTAGCGCGTGAGAGCGTCGGTGCCGTCGAGGTAGCTTTCGAGCACGTGCTGCCCTCGCATGCCCTCGTTGCCGTACTTGAACGCTCGCGAGAGGTGCCCTCCCGACGGCGTGAGGAAGCGGACCCCGTAGTACGCCCAGCCCTCGGGGATCACGCCTCGCACGCGCCTCGCCTTGGGCGTGAAGAGGTTCGTTCTCCACGTCACGTCGATCACGTGCTTTCCGTCGAGCACGACCCACCCGTGGTGGACCGGGAAGCCCGCGTCGCTCACCGCGTAGCCCTCGCAGTACGTGAGCCGCGCGTGTCGGTCCGCGAGCACCTGTCCGTTGTAGAAGCACTCCTTGAGTCGCCAGTGCGAGCCGAGCTTGCGCACGTACGCGCGCTGCTCCGCGTCGAGAGGATGTGACTCGAACGCTTCGCCGCGGTCGAGCACGTAGTCCGCGCTGCCACCGGGGTAGGTGTACGCGCCGTGCTCGCGCATGCAGCGCGCCTGCATGAACGCGAGGGTCGTGAGGTGCGCCTTGAGTTGCTCGATCGTGCTCATGCAGGGCTTCTACACGATCGCGATCAGGGCTTCTTGAGGATGTGCTTCTCGGCCTGCTCAGCACGAGCCTCGTAGTGCTCCACGTCGTCGAGCAGCCTCGCGACGAGCGTGCCCGCGAACACGCCGTCGCCTGGCTTCGCGCTCTTGAGCAGCGCACGGATGCGCTCTCGCTCTTCGGGTGTGACTCGGCCCTTCACTTGAAGTCGTTCCTTGCGAGGATGTCGAAGTCGATCGCGCGCAGCGCGTGACCGATGCGCCTGCGTGCGTCCTCGGGCACGTAGTGGCCGGGCGTCGAGTCGAGCGCGGAGTCGGCGCGCTCCATCGCTGCCTCGAACGCGGCGCGTGTGTAGCTCTCGATCACGTTGAGCAGCGCGGCGTGATCGTCCACGCGGATCTCGACCTCGGGAGGGTCGTTGCCGTCGCGCGTGATCGCGCCTCGCAGTCGCGTGGGCCGCACGCCTTCGTCGTCTTCGATGATGTACTTCTCGAACGGGTTCGTCGTCTTCATGTCGTCGTCTCCTTCCACTTCGGCACGTTGAAGCGCTGCACGAGCCAGTTCATCACACGGATGGTCTCGTCGCACAGCGCTCGCTCCTTGTGACGTGCGCCCATCTCGCGCAGCGTCGCGATCACCTCCGCACGCGTGGGTCGCCCCGTGCTCGCGTGCTTCTTCTTCGCTGCGCGCGGCAGCGTGTCCGTCACGTCCCACGCGATCACGCGCTCGCCCGTGACGCGGCACTCACGGATGCCCACCTCGCGCACGCACCCGAGTTCCTGTAGCTCGGAGAGTCGCTTGTGCCCGCTCTTGCTCGCGAGGCCCGCGTTCAGTTCGGAGCCCGTGACTGGCCCCTTGCTGTAGATGTGCTCGTACGCGCGCCAGCGCTGCTTGGAGAGCAGCCCTTCGGCTTCGATGCGCCTGTAGACCTCCGCGCTCGTCTGCCGCGTCACGGCCGACCCTCCGCCTGCGCTCCGGTGCCGTGCTTCGCGCACGCCTCGGGGCACGTGCACTCCGCTTCGCGCGGCTCTTCGACCGGCAGCGTGGGAGGTGCGGGCACGACGAGCAGATGCCCCGTCTCGTGATCGTGGAAGAGCCCCACGTCCACATCCTCGTTCATCACGACGAGCGGCACGCGCGCTTCGGTCGGCGTCCACTGATCGCGGTGCTGCATGAGCCACGCGATCACGCGCAGCAAGAGGCGCATCGTGCGTCGCGACTCGCCTTGCTCCTTCGCGAGCGCTGCGACGATCTCGTCGCGCCCTACGGCGATCGTGTGCGGCGTGTAGCTCTTCTTCGCGCGTGTCCGTGTCCCGTTCTTCTTCTGCTTCGGCTTGCTCACTTCATCCTCCTCTTCGTCGTCGGAAAGAAGCGCTCCCAGCGGCGCACGAGTGCATCCGCGAAGAGCGCAGGCAGCTTCGCTTGCTCCGCGGCCCATCGGATCTGCTCCGCGCTCGCGTAGCCCGCTGCCTTCGCCGCAGCGAGCCACTCGTGCGTGTGTCGGTTGCACCACGGTGTGCCTGGCTCCGCGGGCGTGCGGCAGCCTGCGAGTTCGCAGAGACCTTCGCGCGGATCTTCGTCGTTGTCCCTCACGCGCCAGTAGTGCGCGTGCGAGTAGCCTTCGTCGCCAGGGATCAGGATGGGCTTGTCCACCACGTCAGCCCCCGAGCCTGCGCGGCTTGCGCGCGACCGTTGCCATCACCTGCGCTGCGACCTGCGCGATCACGCTCGGCTTGCGCGCGCGTCGAGCTTCATCCTGCTCGCACGCACGCAGGCACTCGGGGCACGTGGGCCTGCGCCGCTCGTAGCCTCGCCGGAACTCGCACCAGACCGCGCACGTCGTGTACGCGCCGCCTCGCGTGATGGGCGGAGGCACGGCTTGCTCTTGCGTCGCGTGCCACGTGAGCCCGTCGCTCGCGAGCACGCACTGGTAGTCACTCATCGGCGAGTTCCTGCGCTTCGGCGTCGTACTGCTTCGTGTCTTCTTCACTCATGCGCGCACCTGTTCTGGTAGGCGCAGCACTGCGATCACGCCACGAGCTTCCCCTCACGAGGTAGCCCTGCACCTGCCGACCGGGAGTGCAGACCCGGCAAGCTCGGGACGTGATCGCAACGCTGCGCTCACGCCTTCTACACGATCGCTCAAGGAGGGTTGAGCGTGTTCGCCGCTTCGAGAGCCGCGCGCATCTCGGCGAGCTTCGGCAGCGCGAGCGCGAGGTCATCCCGTTCGCGAGCAGTCCACGACGAGGATGTCTGAAACACGCGCGAGTCGGCCTTGCGCACGACCGTGACGATCAGGATGGGTTGATCGAGACGCACGAGCGTCATGCGCGGGCTCGTCGCCTTCTCACGCACCTGCCACGAGACCATCCAGTCGTTCGCTCCGAGCATCGCGACGAGCCACGTGCGCACCGCGTCGCGGAACGCGAGCGTCGTCCATGCGTCGTACGTGCGCCGCTCCCACGGCAGCCCTTCGAGGTCTGCCGGGGGAGACGGGTCGATGTCCCACAGCGGGTTCGGTTCGGGGAGCAGCACGCCGCCCGCGTGATGGACGCCAGCGATCACTCGCCCGCCCTCGGAGAACGGGTTGTCGCGCCACGACGCACGCTTCACCTTCGGCGGAGTCATGCTCAGAGTCTACGGGCCTTCCGTGCGGCTCGCACTTCGGCTTTCTTCGCCTCGCGCTCTTCGATCGCGAAGCCCATCTCCGTCTGCTTCCCACGTCCATCCGCGAGCGCGAGCGTAAGTTGCTCGCGAGCGGCGCGCACGCGCTCGATCGCGCGCTCGGCCATCTTCTCGTCGCGCTCGATCAGGATCACGCGACGCCCTGCGCGCACCCCTGCGACGCCTGCCGTCGCGCTGCCCGCGAACGGATCGATCACGAGGTCGCCGGGGTTCGTGAAGTTCTCGATCAGCGAGCGCAGCAACCACTCAGGCTTCTGCGTCTTGTGGAACGTGTTCGAGTCCTTCGTGCCCGTCCAGATCCCCGCGCGCCCTCCGCCGTTCCACTCGCTCAGTCCCTTCGCCGTGTGCCACGACGCGAGGAAGGGCTCGTGTCCTTGCCCTGGTCCGTCGCCGAGCACCTTCGGCATCGGGTTCGACTTGACCCACAAGCACTGACGACGAACGGATGCGCCTGCTTCGGTGATCGCGACACGCCACGGGTGCATGAGCGCATCCGTGCCGAACACGAGAGACCACCCGTTCGCGCATGCGTGGAAGAGCTTGCCCGCAGCGAGGATCTGCTCGTTCGAGATCGAATCGAAGCCCACATCCTTCGTGTCGAACTCGTTGTAGGCGAGCCCCGCACGCAGCCCTTGCTCCTTGCGCACGAGCATCTTCGTGTGCGTGTGCTCGTCGTACGGTGGGTCGGTGATCACGTGCGAGCGCTTGCCTCCGCGCAGCCGATCGATCTCGCGTGCGAGCGCGTCGAGCAGCACGAACGAGTCACCCACGTAGAACGCGCAGAGCGCCGACGCATACGCGGGCTTCGTGCCCGCGAGCGTCGGCCATCCTCCCGTGCTCTGCACCTGCGCACCGGGCTTCTTGAACTCGGGCATGGGTCAGCCTGCCTTCTTCGTGCGCAGTGCCCTCGCGCGTGCCGCGAGCCTCTCGTCGGTGAGTTGCTCGATCGACTGGTTGTCCCCGCGGAACGCGCGCACGGCGTACGACACGTCGTCGTGCGCCGCGTGCTCGCCTGCGAGCGGTGGGAAGAGCCCACGAGGATGCGCGGCGCGATCGTGCACCGGGTGCCCGCACTCCTCGCACTCGTCGGTCGCGTCGTGCAGCGGAATCGCCGCGTGCGGGCGCATCACCCGATCTCCAAAGCCATGCGGTGCCACGGGAGCAGCGCGACCTCGCGATCGGGCAAGCGCACATCGGTGAAGCGCTGCCCCGACTTCTCCACGATCTCGACGTGGAACGTGTGCGGCGCGTCGGGCCTGCACACGAGCGCGATCATGCCGGGGTTGCGAAGCTCGGTCTGCGTGTGAACGCGCCCCCCGATTCGCACGAGCACCTCGGCTCGTGCGATCGGAGATGAGTCGTCGTTCTTCACGGTGTAGACGCGGCGGGTGTAGTCGGCGGGCTTGCTCATGTAGGAACCTCCGCCGACCTTCTACACGATCGCGCTCAGTACTTCGCGGTCGCGCCTGGCTCCCACTGCGCGGGGATCCCCTTGCCGTTGCGCCACGTCTTGTCGGGCTGCGTCTTGAGCTTGAGCACAGGCACGCCGAACGCGAGCACGACCTCTTTCCAGATCCCTGCGCCTGGATCGGATGGCTTCTGTCCGTTCGACTGTCGGTGCGCCCAGATGAACTCGATCGGCATTCCCGCCGCGCGCCCGTTCTCCACGAGCCAGCGCAGCGCTTCGCGGAACGACTCGATCGCGAGCCCGTCGAGCAGTGTGGGCTTGCCGCCCCACGTGCTCTCGACATCCTCGCGACGCGGCGTGCTCGGGTCATCGAGCAGGCCGGGGTAGTGGCCCTCGCATTCGAGCCCGAGCGAGAAGCCGTTGAGTTCGTTGCCGTGATAGAGATACCACGAGAGCGGCGCACTCGCGGCGAACACGCCGTCGCGGAACGCAGTGACGTGAGCGGGGATGTTGAGCGCGCGACGATACGCCTTCTCGCGATTGTCGCTCGGGCCGAACACGCACGCGGTCTGGTGAATGCCGATGCCCGTGATCAGCTTCGCCTCGCGCACGACGGTCTTGCCGTTGAACACCTTCGACGTGTTGATGACGGACCCATCCGCGGCCTTCTTGCGCGGGAAGAGCGTCGGGTGTTGCTCGGAGCGCAGATCCAAGAGTCGCACGGTCATGATCATCCTCCCTTGCTGGTGGTTCGCGGTGTGCGCTGCTCACGCACCTTCGCACGCAACCATCGCATGACGGTGCTCGTCTGCGCGAGAAGGAGATCGACCGCAAACTCCGCGAGCATTCTGCGGAGGTCGTTGCGCGAGTAGATGCGCGCGTCCGCGTCGCCCACGCGAGCTTCGATCATGCCGGGGAGCAGTGGGAGCACGCTCGCGACTGCTTCACGCGCGAGGTGATGCGGCGTGACCTCGCAGTCGATCGCCGCGTGCACCTCTTCGCGTTGCTGCGCGCGGAGGTGTGCGCGCAGTCGTTCGGCAGCCTTGTCGAGCGCGTCCATGATCGTGTGCAGCGTAGCAGGATGTCAGTCTGGATCGACTCCGTAGAGGAACGCGTTGCGTGTCCTCGCGGTTCCCTCACCGCACTCCGCCTCGCGCCACAAGCCCGACGAGAGCCGCGCTTCGAGCGCGCGCGAGTCGGTCACGCGCCCGAACCACATCGACGGCTCCGGCGCACACGGGAGCGCGCGAGCGCCCTGCATGAAGTCGCGCACGCGCTCGTAGACGCCTCGCCACTCGCGTGCGTGCGTGCTCGCTTCGTAGGGGTAGGGCCATCCGATCGGATCAGCGGTCAACGGTCCTGCGGGCAGCGAGAGCACCCACGCGCGCGCAGTGCGCCCCGCTGAGAAGCGCGGCATCGTGCGTCGCAGCGCAGCCGAGAACGTCTCGTGCTCACGACGACGCGTCTCGACCACTTGGATCATGCCGCCGCAGTCGTTCGTGACTGCACCTGCCCAGGTCGCTTCGTGCACGCACGCGCGAGCAGCGAGGATGCCGTCGTCGCTCGTGAAGCGAGGACGCCCCTGCGCGAGTGCAGACGAACGATCACCGCAGTCGGAGATCGCTGCGGCGAGTAGAACAGCGGCGAGTAGTATCCACATCCTCATACGTCCTCACAGGTCAGAACCGTCGTCCTCGGGATCGAAGAACTGCGTCGGGTTCGGCGACGACGAGCCGACTCGGCGATAGAGCACTGCGATACTCGATTCAAGCCTCGTCATCGTCACGAGAGCCCAGCCCTCACGAGCGACGAGGTTCGCCTCCGCGAGCAGCTTTACGAAACCATTCGGGGTCGCTGGGTAGTACTGCCCCGTGATGCTCGGTGCCACGGGGATGCTCGTGCCCGCGATCGTCGCAGGGCTAGAGGCTCTCGTCTCCGCGCTCATCTTCGACCTCCGTCTCTTCGCTCTCTTCGTTCACGCTCGCAAGCGCTGCCTCTCGCTTGCGCAAGAACTCACGCGCGAGCGAGCGAAGCTCTTGCGGCGAGAAGTTCACGCGACCGGCGAGCGCGGCGAACGTCGGATCTTCACCGCTCGTCTCTGCGTCCTCCGCCTTGCGATCTCGGATGGCGCTCTCCGTGCGCATGATCGCTTCGCCGCGGAGCAGCATCGATCGCTCTTGCACGAGCAGAAGCGATCGGATGACTTGCTCTTGCGACTTGAACGGGAGCGCGAACTTCGGGAGCCCATCCTCTCCGCGTAGCACCTTGCCGTCCTTGCCGACGAGCGGGAGCGCGCACTCCGCGAGCGCATCGAACGAGCGACGCAGCACGCGCATTTCCGCGACGCGCTCCTTGAGGTACTCGTCTTGGATCTTCTCCAAGAGCTTCATCTCCGCCGCGGCCCACCACGCCTCGCGCTGATCCTTCCAGCCCTCCGACGACGCGCGCGCCTGCACTGCGCTGATCGACACGCCGTGCTTGCGTGCGAGTTCCTCTGCGGTCGGGTTCGCGGGATCGGTGATGAACTCCGAACGCAGCCGGAACCACGTCGCCGTGCCCTTGTGATAGGGCTCCTCGCGCTCGACCACGGCAGCCGCAGTCGGTGTGAGGTGCGCGGGCATGGCGGGCACGAGCAGCCTCCGCGGGGCCTTCTTCTTCGCGGCGCTCATCCGTGCTTCCGCTTCCGCAGCGCACGCGCGCGCTGCGCGAGGTCGTCATCGGAGAGCGTCGCTGCCTGCTCGGTGCGCTCTTCGAGCGGCACGCCTTCGAGCATCGCCGTGTAGCGGTGCCGCACCTCCGCGAGCAGTTGCCTCACCTGCTCGCTCGTCTCCGGGTCGCGGAGGAACACGGCCGCGACGCCTCGCACGCGCACGTGGAAGTGCGTCGTGAGATCCGACGGGTCGAGCGAGAAGGTCACGTCGAGGTCGGTGGTGCCGAGCGCGTGGCGCAGCGTTGCCTGCACCATCTCCGCGATCGTCTCGCGACGCTTCGACACCGGGCACGCGTGCAACGCGCGGGTGATCTCGATCCACGGCTTCTCCGACTCGTATGCGTTCAGAAGGCTCTCGCCCATCGCGGCATCACTCCCTT
>Ga0172363_10004427_pt1 | contig 11366 bp, 11 predicted proteins | sample LakKivs2_kivu2a2_FD_114541 | JGI IMG/M metagenome (GOLD analysis project Ga0172363, IMG submission 114541) | Sediment microbial communities from Lake Kivu, Rwanda - Sediment s2_kivu2a2 | ecosystem: Environmental > Aquatic > Freshwater > Lake > Sediment | place: Rwanda: Western Province, Lake... | reverse complement strand
CTCCTCATTTTATGAGGGTTAAAAAGGTAGCGGGTAATGCCCGTCGGCCGTGAGGCTAGAGGTGCGAACAGAGACGTTCCGAGCCGAAAGGCAAGGAATACCCTAATAGGGTGAGTCTAAGGAGCAATCCTTAGGGTGAAACGGCCAAATCCTTACTGGAAGCAAGAGCAAGTATTTCGACAATCTCCGGATTTGTCGAAATGAAAAGTAGTTCGCTTGAGCCTGAGAGTAATTTCAGGCCTAGATAGATGATTGCCCAAGACAGAATTCGGCTTATTGCCTGCTTGAGCTTTTTAATTTAAAACAAAAAGGCCAGAGTTTTTCCTCTGGCTTCTGGTTTCTTTTAGAAACTTTTAACTGTACATTAGGTTAAGCATCGCCATTTGGAAGTAAAGTCCGTTGGTGACTTGACTTTCCTTCCCTGGTCCTCGACTAAGGTAGATAGCTCTTGGGTCGTCGTCCATCCATTTTGGCATTTCTCCTACTCGGGGTAAAGGATGCATCACTAAGGCATCCTGCTTCATCTTGTCCCGGAGCTTTTTAGTCATGCCATAGCGTTTATTGTAAATCCGCCGGAGCCAAGACTTAAGGAAAGGAAAGACTTTTAAGAGTTTACCAAGCAGTTTTTTCCTTTCCAGTTGTAATCTGGTGAATATCCAGACATCAACTTCGGGCGCATATTCTAAGGGGCAGGTACTCTTTATCCAAGGAATGTCTTTCCTTTCTGCTTCGGCCAAGATTTCTGCTGGAAGATTATTGCCTTTCTCGGAAATTAAGACAAGCTTTTTTATTCCCCAGCCAATCAAAGCCTTGGCGTCAGAATGGAAGACCCGACTATCACTCAGCTCACCCACTAAGGCAACGACCAATTCTCTGTTTTTCAAAGCCTCCCTTTTGTTCCTCCAGATGGTATAGATATCAAGACCCATCTGGGTTGGATGCTCACCATTGCCATCGCCAGCATTAGTGTAGCTAACCCAGGGAGCATATTTCTCCAAAGTTTCTGCTACTATTTGGGCAGAGCCGGCGGTAATATGTCTCATAATAAGAGCGTCGACCTTAAAGTCGCCACAAGTCCGGACAGTATCTTCTAAATCTTCCCCTTTGGCAATTGATGAGAATATTCTGGCATTTTGGACCGGGATAGGAGTGCCGCCCAATTTAGCTACAACAATGCAAGACCGGAGAAATGTCCTGGTGCTAGGCTCTTCAAAAGAGACGGGTATAATTTTGTTAGCCAATGGCTTTGGTAATAATGCCGGGTTCAATTCATCAATTCTTCTTAATCTGTTTGCTTCTTCAAAAGCTACTTCTTGAAGTTCTGGCGGCAACTGATCAGCTGAAACAATATGATGCGGTACTTTCACCTCGATATCCTCCTTCCGTTATTCTTATGTAAAAGGGCTGGTTAGAAATTTCAGCCCTCCTTCAAAAAATGATAGCTAAAAATTTAAGATTTGTAAAGATTAAGTTAAAATATTAAAATAAAATTATGAAATTTCATTCATTAAAAAAATTATTATTTTTAATTTTGGTAATAGAAATAGGCCTGTTTGGGTTCCTTTTTTTTCAAGAGATAAAAAAGACTACTACCCACCCTCCGCCCTTCAATCCCAACCCACCCGCCCTAAAAAAGGAAAGAACTCAATTTAAACCAGAATATTTAACTTGGGAGGAAGCTACTACTAATGCTCCTTGGTCAAAAAGGGATGCTCAGACAGCGGTCGTTTTTGATGATAAAATTTGGCTGATGGGAGGAATCGAAGATGGCGAGACCAAACTTCCTTACGAACTTCATATTCATAAAAGCGATGTTTGGGTTTCAGAAAATGGGAAAGATTGGAGGTTGGTAACTAATGAGGCTGACTGGGGGGAAAGAAGAGCTCAGGCCTCGGTCATTTTTAAAGATAAAATTTGGCTAATTGGAGGTTGGGAAAAGAAAAGCTGGGAACATAAAAATGATGTTTGGTATTCAGACGACGGCTTAAATTGGCTTTTAGCCACTTCTTCAGTTGGCTGGAGCCCAAGAAGGGGCCACTCAGTGGTGGTTTTTAATGATAAAATTTGGTTAATAGGAGGAGTTGACAATCAAGGAGCCAAAAACGATGTCTGGTGTTCCGAAGATGGAGTAAATTGGGAATTAGTGACTGACGAGGCACCTTGGTCGAAAAGATATGACCAAACTGTGACAGTTTTTAAAAATAAATTGTGGCTGATAGGCGGAGTCCAACCTGGCCTATCCGGAGAAAAAGATATTTGGGTCACAGAAGACGGAAAGAATTGGCAATTACTTACTAATAATCCTCCTTGGCTAGGGAGGCATGGCCATTGCGCTCTTTTATTTAAAGATAGAATTTGGATTTTAGGAGGCTGGGATGGAATAGGAAAAGGATTTAATGATGTTTGGTATTCAGAAGATGGCCTCAATTGGGAAAGAACTTTAGAGAATGCTCCCTGGGCAGGAAGGGAAGACCATAGTTGTGGTGTCCTCAAAGAAAAAATCTGGGTGATGGGAGGAATGCTCACTGGTGGAGGCAGACAAAACGATGTCTGGTATTCGGTTGAAGTCGAAAGTTAAAATTTTAAATTTCAAAATTATGGAAATATCTCCAAACCCTGGGAAAAAATTAATTATTGAAGTGGAAGGAATAAAATGGGCCAGGTATCCGATAAAAACTCATTTCATCGGGGTTTCCGACAGGTTAGAAGATATAATTGAAAAATATGTTTTACCTTTTGCCAAAGAATCTGACATTATTGTCTTGGGCCAAAAAATTATTTCTATTTTACAAGGAAGAGTGGTTTATAAAAAGGATGTTAAAGTTGGATTTTGGGCTAAGTTTCTTTCCAAATTTGCGAAAAAAACTCCCTCTGGATTTTCAGTAGGCAATCCTTTAAAAATGCAGCTAGCCATTAATTTAGCCGGTTTACCGAGGATTTTATTTGCTACGGTTTTGAGTGGAATTTTTAAAATTTTTAGAATTTACGGAATTTTTTATCGAATATCTGGTCATCAAATTTCTCAAATAGACGGTTTTTATGGGGAAGCTTTTCCCCAGTATGCTAAAATGGGGATTTTGGCTCCTCAGAATTGTGATAATCTTTGTCAGCAACTAAAAAATAAATACGGTCTTTCTTTTGTGGTTGCTGATGTAAATGACTTGGGAGGAAATATTTTGGGTAAAACTAAAGATTTAAAAGGGGAAGAAAGATTGATATTAAAAATATTAAAGGATAACCCAGCTGGTCAATCCAAAGAGCTAACCCCAATCATAATTATCCGGAAGATAAATGAAGATTAATTTCTTGAAAAATATTTTAAATATCCAAACAAAAAACATTACTTCAGCCGCCTTTATTTTAGCTGGAGCTTCTTTTGTCAGTATTCTCTTAGGGTTGATTCGTGATCGGCTTTTAGCTAGAAATTTTGGATTAGGTGACGAGCTTGATATTTATTATGCTGCTTTTAGGATTCCGGATTTCATTTCCATGGTCTTGATATTGGGAGCAATCGGAGCAGCAATTATTCCAATTTTTAGCGAATGTTTGGTTAAAAACCGGGAAGAAGCTTTTAAATATCTCTCTAATCTTTTAAATTTATTTTTAATTATTTTAATTTTGATTTGTGGAATTTTGTTTATTTTTGCCCCTAATTTTATTTCTTGGATAGCTCCCGGATTCTTAGCTGAGAAAAAAGAACTGACTATTTTGTTGACTCGGATTATGTTTCTGAGCCCGATTTTTCTGGGGATTAGTAATATAATTTCGGGAATTTTGAGGATTTTCAAAAGATTTTTAATAACTTCTTTAGCTCCAATAATGTATAATTTCGGAATTATTTCTGGAATCCTCTTTTTTGTTCCCCGAATTGGTCTTCCAGGATTAGCCTGGGGAGTAGTTTTTGGGGGATTTTTGCACCTTTTAATTCAGGTACCTGTTTTAATTAGGGTTGGATTCAAGCCTAAAAAGATTTTAAACATTTCCGAACCCGGTTTTCTAAAGACTCTAAAACTAACTATTCCCAGATCAATTGGATTGGCGGCTACTCAAATTAATTTAATTGTGGTTACGGCCATTGCTTCCACCCTGGCTACAGGAAGCATCGGCGCCTTCAATCTGGCTGAAAGTCTCAGCCGGCCCCTTTTAACTTTAGTCGGCATTTCCTTTTCGACCGCTGCCTTTCCAGCTTTGAGTTTAGCTTTTTCTAAAAAAAATAAAGAAAAATTTACTAAAATATTTTTTTCTACTTTTAATAAAATTCTCTTCTTTATTTTGCCCTTGAGCTTTCTCTTATTTCTTTTCAAAGATTTATTGGTTAAAGTTATTCTCCGGGTAGGAAAATTTGGTTTAGTTGACGCCCAACTAACTGCTGCCTGTCTGGGGATGTTTTGTTTGGGAATTTTTGCTCAGGGATTAGTTCTTTTAATCGCCAAAGCCTTTTATGCTCTTCAGGACACTAAAACTCCGGCGGCAGTTAGCGTAATGGGGATGATAATTAATATTATTTTTTGTTTTTCTTTTATTTGGCTACTTTCCTTTCCCAGTTCCTTCCAGCAATTTTTAGTAAATATTTTAAACCTCCCGGCTTTAAAAAACATTGAAATAATTGGCTTACCCTTAGCTCTTTCCCTTTCTGCCATCTTCCAATTTTTTATTCTATTCCCTCTCTTTTGGCGAAAAATATATGGTCGCCATTAATATAAGAAATTTTTGCATAATTAGTCACATTGACCATGGGAAATCTACTTTGGCTGATAGATTTTTAGAATTGACGGGAACCGTACCCAAAGAAAAAATGAGACCTCAATTTTTAGATTCTATGGATTTAGAAAGGGGGAAGGGGATTACCATTAAAATGCATCCCGTTCGGATGACCTATAACTTTAATCTTAAATCTTACATCTTAAATCTTATTGATACGCCAGGCCATGTAGATTTTTCTTACGAAGTTTCTCGTTCTCTGGCAGCTGTTGAGGGAGCAATTTTATTAGTTGATGGGGCTAAGGGAATTCAAGCTCAAACCATGTCCAATTTAGAATTAGCCAGAAAACAGAACTTAGTAATTATCCCAGTGGTGAATAAAATTGACCTATCCAATGCTAGAGTTGAAGAGGTGACTTTAGAGTTAGCTAATCTTTTAGGAATAGATAAAAATGAAGTAATCAAAATTTCGGCTAAATATGGGATAAATATTGAACAGCTTTTAGAATCTATAATTGAAAAAATCCCTTCCCCAAAAGGCAATCCTCAAAACCCCTTAAGGGCTTTAATTTTTGACTCGAAATATGACCCTTACTTAGGAGTAATAGCTTACTTGAGAGTAATTGATGGTCAGGTTCAAACCGGCAGCAAAATTTATTTAATGGCTACAAAAACCGAAGCTGAAACAAAAGAAATAGGTTATTTTACTCCGGAACGCTCAATTCAGAAAACCTTAAAAACTGGAGAGATTGGTTACCTTGCTGCCGGGATTAAGGAACTAGGGAAAGTAAGGGTAGGGGACACCGTAACAAAAATTCCAAATTTGGAGCCATTGCCAGGTTACCAAGAGCCAAAACCAATGGTTTTTGCCAGTATCTGTCCCGAGAACTCTGATGATTACGAATTATTAAAAGAGGCTTTAGCCAAATTAAAATTAAATGATGCCTCTTTAACTTTTGAACCTGAGCTGAAAGACTACAACCCGCCCACCGCATCCTCCCATTCCTCGCTCCGCTCAGAACGGGCCCCATCATTAGGTCGGGGATATCGGTGTGGATTTTTGGGCTCTTTACATGCAGAAATTGTTTCGGAAAGACTTCGTCGAGAGTTTGGTTTAAATTTAGTAGTTTCTACTCCTCAGGTCTTTTACAAAATTATTAATCAAAAAAATCAAGAGATTTCTATCTATTCTCCTTCAGATTTCCCAACTCCGAGCGAAATTAAAGAAATAAAAGAGCCCTGGATCCGATTAGAGGTAACTACCCCTCAAAATTTCCTTGGTCGAGTTTCAGAACTTTTGAAAAGCTTAGAAGGGGATTATATTGAAACTAAATATCTTAGTTCGAACAGGTTACTTTTGATTTACGAAGTTCCTTTAAGAGAAATTATTATTGGATTTTATGATAAACTCAAGGGCCAGAGCCAGGGTTTTGCCTCGGCGAATTATGAAATTTTGGGATATCGCCCTGGGAATTTAGTTAAACTGGAAATTTTAATTGCTGGGGAGAAAGAAGAAGCTTTTTCAAAAATTGTTTCCAGGGCCAGAGCCTTCAAAGAAGGGAAAAAGATAATTTCAAAATTAAAAGAAATTTTACCTCCTCAACTTTTTTCAGTTTCCTTACAAGCTGCAGTTTCTGGGAAAATTATTACTAGAGAAACGATAAAAGCTAAAAGGAGAGATGTGATAGCGCCTCTATATGGCGGGGACTACACTCGAAAAAGAAAATTATTGGAAAAACAAAAAATAGGTAAGAAAAAATTAAAAGCAAAAGGGAGAATCCGGCTTTCTCCCCAGGTATTTTTGGAAATGTTTCGAAGTTGAAAATGGGTAAAAAATCTGTTACTGTCTAACTAAAGGAGCTAATAAAAAGGCAAACATGCTTAGGATTACCAGAGAGATTAAAATAATCCAGACCAGTCTAAAGATAGTTTGTGGTTTCAATTTCGGCATAAATATATGATATCAAAATCGAGGAGGTTTAGAAAGGGTTCTCATCAGACTATATTTTTTTCTATCTTAATTGGTTTTTTGCTTATATTGGTAATTGGTTTTTTAATCTTTTCTAATTTTAAAATAAGCCAAAGAAGGGCCGAGCTAACTGCTAAAATTGAAGATTTAAAAAAAGAAATTCAAATTTTAGAGGAAAAAAATCAGGAATTGCAAGCGGGAATTACAGAAACCCATAGCGAAAGCTATTGGGAAGAAAGGATTAGAGAACAGGGGTATAAAAAACCGGGCGAAGAACAAATTGTCGTTTTGCCGCCAGAAGAAGGGGAAGTCAAAAAAGAAGAAAGCAGTTTTTGGAATCCTCAAAACTGGTGGGAATGGATAAAAAGTAAACTGAGTCGATGAAATCTCCGTTTTCATCTTCACCTTCGTTCCGTTGTCTCGGAACTCGGTGCGGGATTAGTTGAGCGGTTCAACGTCACCTTCCCAAGGTGAAAAGACGGGTTCAACCCCCGTATCCCGCTCTAAATAGCAACCATATATAAATTTTGTAACTACTTGGTGAATTAGGTATAATATAATTATGCCAATGCCAAGAAGACCAAGAGTAAACTGTCCGGTTTGCGGTAAAGAGACGCCACGGCCAGGTTACAAGTATTGCAGTAATAAATGTCAGCAGGAATTTCAGTATCAATCTTATATTAAAAAATGGAAAAGCGGTAAAATTAAAGGATTGAATAGTCTTGGTTTAGTCACGCCAAGTATTAAAAAATATTTGCGCAGGAAATTTAAAAATAAGTGTTGTTTGTGTGGCTGGTCAAAAATTAATCCAGAAACAGGACTGGTTCCGTTAGTAGCAGACCATATCGATGGTAATTGGGAGAATAATACCGAAGAGAATCTACGTTTAATTTGTCCAAACTGCGATTCAATAACTCCTACGTTCGCTGCTCTTAATAAGGGGAGTGGACGCAAGAATCGAGCCCTCAGCAAGAGAGCTCAGAAAGCACGTTTGTTGACCCGACTATAAATACGCCGATGTAGCTTAGTGGTAAAGCAGTAGTTTCGTAAACTACCGACGGCAGTTCAATTCTGCCCATCGGCTCTTTTCTCCCCGCACCAAATTTTGGGACGGGGTTTTATTTTAGTAGAATTTATGGTATATTAGAAAAAACCATGAATCTTATTTCTGAAAAAATCGAAGGTTTAGAAAAAAGACTCCTCAAGCTCGAGGACTGTCTTTGACTTGGCAAAGAAAAAAGAAAAAATTAAGAAATTAGAAAAAGAAACTCAAAAATCAAATTTTTGGCAAAATAAAGAAAAGGCAATAGAAATTACTCAGGAATTAAGCGAATTAGAAGGAGAAATTGCTAATTTCAATAAACTAAAGATAGAGTTAGCTGGGCTAGACACTGAGAAGGCAATTGAAGTATTTGAAAAAAAACTCAGAGAAGAGGAGTTACGAGTCTTTCTTTCGGGGAGATACGACAAAAATAATGCTATTTTATCAATATCGGCCGGAGCTGGTGGCCAGGATGCTCAGGACTGGGCAACAATGTTGCTCAGGATGTATGAAAGGTATGGTCAAAGAAAAGGATATCAGACTGTTGTATTGCATCAATCTTTTGGTGAAGGAGGTGGGCCGGAAGGAAGGATTGGAACCAAGCAAGTCTCCTTAGAAATTAAGGGAAATTACCCTTATGGCTTTTTTAAAAAAGAAACCGGGGTTCATCGATTGGTCAGAATTTCTCCTTTTTCAGCAAAAGCTCTTCGCCACACCTCTTTTGCTTTAGTGGAAGTAATACCGGTAATATCAAAGGAAGAGGAAGCTGAAATTAAAATTAAACCAGAAGATTTAAAATTAGAGACTTTCCGAGCCTCAGGGCCTGGCGGTCAGTATGTTAATCGAAGGGAAACAGCGGTCAGAATTACTCATTTGCCAACTGGAATAAAAGTTGCCTGTCAATCAGAAAGATTACAGGGGTTGAACAGAGAAAAGGCAATGAAAATTTTGTTGGCCAAACTTTATCAATTAAAGAGTCAAAAAACTGAGAAAGAATTAAAGAAAATTAAAGGAGAACAAGTCTCCGCTAGTTGGGGAAATCAGATTAGGTCTTATGTTTTACATCCTTACCGTTTAGTAAAGGATTTGAGAACTGGAGTCGAAACCTCCGACATCGAAGCCGTCTTAGACGGAGATTTAGATAAATTTACTGAAGAAGAAATTAAAATTTAATATATTGGGGTAATACAAATGATATCTTTTCAGGCAGTTACTAAAATTTTTCCTCCTAATATTCTTGCCTTAGAAAATGTCTCTTTTGAGATTAAACCAAAAGAGTTTGTTTCAATTGCCGGGAAATCAGGAGCTGGCAAAACTACCTTGCTTCGAATCCTTTTAGCCGAAGAAAAACCAACTAAGGGGCGCATTTTTTTTGATGGTCAAGACCTCTCTAAAATAGAGCCAGCCCGCCTACCCCAACTTAGGCGAAAAATTGGTGCTGTTTTTCAAGATTATAAATTACTTCCTTCAAAAACTGCTTATGAGAATATTGCCTATGTAATGGAGGTCATTGGAGCGACCGAAGAGGAAATTGCCAGAGATGTCACTCAGGTTTTAGAAATTGTTGGGCTAGAAGGGAGAGCCAAAAATTTCCCGGCCGAGCTTTCGGCTGGCGAACGCCAAAGAGCAGCAATTGCTAGGGCCCTAATTCACCGACCCGATGTTATTTTAGCCGATGAGCCAACCGGTAATCTCGACCCTTACAATGCCTTAGATATCATTCGTCTTTTGTTAAAAATTCATGAATTGGGTACCACGGTTATTTTAGCCACTCATAACAAAGAGATAATCAATTCCTTAGGGAAAAGAGTAATCACCCTAGAAGAAGGCAGAGTAATTAGAGACGAAGAAAAGGGCCGCTTCGTATTTTAAAAATGGTTACTTTAATTAAAAGAATATTTAAATCGGGTTGGTTAAGTTTTTCTCGAGATGGAGGATTGGCAGCAGCCACCTGCCTTATTATGTTGATACCGATTTTGTTGATAACTTCTCTTTTTCTCTTGAAAGATGTTGGTCAATTTTTAATTTCAACTATTCAAGAAAAAGCCGATATTTCAGTTTATTTTAAAGAAGGAGCACCAGAAGAAGATATTTTAAAGGTTAAAGAAGAGGTTTCTGAAATTCCGGAAGTAAAAAGTGTCAAATATGTTTCAAAAGAAGAAGCGCTGGAGAGCTTTGTCCAAAGGCACAAAGATGACCCAGTTTTAATGGAATCCCTGGAAGAGGTCGGAGGCAACCCCTTTTTAGCTGCTTTAAACATTAGATCATTCGAAGCTAGTCAATATCAGGCCGTGGCAAATTTTTTTGAAACCGGAATTTTCGAAAATTTAATTGAGAAGATTGATTATTATCAAAGGAAATCAGTTATTGATAGAATTTTTGCTTTAACTTCGGGAATGGGGAAAACTGGGATTTCTCTCTCTATAGTTTTGGCAATCGTAGCTATTTTAGTTGCTTTCAATACTATTAGATTAGCAATTTTAAATCAAAAAGAAGAAATTAAAATCCAGAGATTGGTGGGCGCCAGCAATTGGTTTATCCGGGGGCCATTTTTGGTTCAGGGAGCAATTTCGGGAATTTTTGCTACTATAATTTGCCTTTTAATTTTTACTTTAATTTGCTGGTTTTTGAGTCCCAAAATTGAAATTTTATTTTCCGGCCTCAATATTTGGAAATACTTTACAAGCAACTTCTTTACTATTATTTTACTTCAGTTAGTCACTGGGATTGGCCTAGGAGTAATTTCCAGCACCATCGCCATCAGAAAATACTTGAAAGTCTAAACATTGCCGGGTCGTCTAATGGTAGGACCATGGACTCTGGATCCATGTATCTTGGTTCGAATCCAAGCCCGGCAGCACTATTGAGCACGGTTCGAAAGACCGATCCGTCTAAGCGGTTGCTAATTGGGTGGTTTTTTGGTAGAACAAATGAAAGGTTTATAAAATATTTAATAAATAAAAATTATGCCTGAACAGCCGCAACAAATTAAAATTAAGGCGAAGGATGAAGAATTAAAAGGAACTTATTCCAATTTGATGCAGGTTTTGCATACTAAAGAGGAATTTGTTTTAGATTTTTTTCTAGTCTCGCCCCCGGAAGGAATTTTGGCCTCCAGAGTAATTATGAGTCCCGGCCATTTGAAAAGAATGATTAAAGCTTTGGAAGAAAACCTCTCCAAATATGAAGAGAAATTTGGCAAGATTGAAGAAGCTCGAGTGCCTGAAGCCCCTTTAGGTTTTCAAGTTGAGAAATAATAAAAAATAGTTTATACTATTAAGTCTTTTTCCATTCGATAGGCATCCTCGCCGTCTCTGTAATAGTGTTTGATAACCTCAGTAATTTTAAAGCCTAAATTTTGAAAAAAAGATATAGCCTCTTTATTGCTTTTTCTAACCTCGAGAGAGGCTTTTTTTAATCCCCTTTTTTTAAATCTGTTCAGTACAAAAAAAACCAATTTTTTGCCGATGCCCAGTTTTCGATACTTCTTATCTACTGCCAGAGAGTCAAAATCAATTACATCAGCTTTATTATAGGCAATAATATAGCCGACTTTTTTGTCGGCTAATTGGGCAACAAGGAAATCGTCGGGGTGTCTCTTGGAGAGACTCTCCAGTCTTCTCTTAGAATAAGCGCCTTGTGGGAAAGAGGCTT
>Ga0172363_10004426_pt1 | contig 11367 bp, 7 predicted proteins | sample LakKivs2_kivu2a2_FD_114541 | JGI IMG/M metagenome (GOLD analysis project Ga0172363, IMG submission 114541) | Sediment microbial communities from Lake Kivu, Rwanda - Sediment s2_kivu2a2 | ecosystem: Environmental > Aquatic > Freshwater > Lake > Sediment | place: Rwanda: Western Province, Lake... | reverse complement strand
CTCTTCGTGGACGCCCGTTATGAGAAGGTCCGGGAAGCCGGGCAGGTACGTGATGCAGCTGTTTTACTGGCCACAGGCGTCACTCCAGCGGGTGAAAGGCAGGTTTTAGGCGTTTCAGTGTCCCTGAGTGAGCATGAGACCCACTGGAAAGCCTTCCTGAAGGGCCTAAAGGATCGAGGCCTGTGCGGTGTGAAACTGGTGATCAGCGACGACCACGAAGGCTTGGGAGCAGCCAGGCGAGCCGTTTTGGGTAGTGTGCCCTGGCAGCGCTGCCAGTTCCACCTGCAGCAAAATGCAGGGGCATACTTACCCAGGCAAGCCATGCGCTTGGAAGTGGCAACGGATATTCGCTCCATGTTCAATGCTCCGGACAGGAGAACAGCAGAGGAACTCCTGCAGGCAGCCATCCAGAAATATGCCACGACCGCTCCACGCTTGTCTGCCTGGTTGGAGGATAATCTCGTTGAAGGGTTCACGGTCTTCGATTATCCTCTGGAGCATCGCCGTTCGATCCGCACCACCAATAGCCTGGAACGTATCAACAAGGAGATCCGCAGGCGAACCCGGGTGGTGGGTGTTTTCCCGAACGAGGCATCTTGCCTCCGGCTGATCTCCGCACTCTTGATGGAGACCAGCGAGGAGTGGCAGATCGGAAAACACTATTGTGCTGGTAAGTCACTAGATTGTTAAAGTACGATGGATACTTCTGATATGAATTTACAGAAAAAAGGTTGCGTAATCTATAATAATTCTAGTGGGGTTTATCCGAAATATTTTTTACATGTTAACCAAAAATATTTTGTAAAATTGCCTTTGCATAAGCAAAACGTTAAGGTAATGCCAGAATAGGAAAATATGAAGAGTAAAGATTCATTTCTCTCGATCATCACCCAGTATGTTCTTCTGGGTATCATGCTGGGGTTACTCTTCCCCATCCTAGGAACGGTTCTCGAAATATTTGAAAGTGGGCTGTCATTTACCTGGTTATCCGTGATCCAAGTACAGGCCAATCAACCGCTCCTTTGGATAATTGACACAGCCCCACTATTCTTGGGACTGACGCTTGGTTTTGCCGGCTTTCGTCAGAAACGCATCGAGATAATTAAAGCCGATCTTGAACAAACCGTCCAACAACGCACCGAGGAACTTGCTTCTGCAAATACGCTATTACAGAGCGAGCTGGATGCTCTTCGCCAATTGGAAACGGTGCTAGAACGCGGCAAGAAGGAATGGGAGGCTACGTTTGACACGATTGCCGATCTCATTTTTCTGACAGATGCCCGTGGAAATATTATCCGCGTTAACAAAGCCGTGAATGACAAGCTTTCGATGGGGTATAAAGAATTGGTTGGAAAGCCGCTTTACGAAGTTCTTGGCCTGAAAGAAAACGGATTGCCAACAGATAAAACGAGCGAATTGGAATTTCCTATTTTCAAGGGATATTTTGAGCTTTTTATCCGGGCTGCCCGGTTTGAAGGATTGCCTCCCCGCGACATTTACATCTTGCACGATATCACTGACCGGAAAAACATAGAAAAGGAAATCCTGCGCCAGAAAACCTATTTTGAAGCGCTGGTACAGAACAATCCCGCTGCCATAGTAGTCTTGGATACAAATGAAAGCGTCGTTTCGTGCAACCCGGCCTTCAGCCAATTATTTGGATATTCCAGCGACGAGATCCTCGGAAAGAATCTAGACTCCGTTATCGCGACCGAAGAGACCATTCACGAGGCCGCCCAATTCACCCAACGAGCACTGGCTGGGACATTCCACGCGATTAGCCAGCGCCGCTGTAAAGACGGGACGATGGTAGATGTTGAAATCCTGGGAGTACCTGTTGTTGTTGGCGCTGAAAAGGCTGGTGCACTCGGAATCTATCACAATATCACTGAACTTGTGCGCGCCCGAAAAGAAGCCGAAGCAGCCAACAGCGCCAAAAGCGAATTTCTTGCCAATATGAGTCATGAAATCCGCACACCAATGAATGGCGTTATGGGCATGTTGGAATTGGCACTCGAAACCGAACTAAACCCTGAACAGCATGATTATCTGACCACCTCCCTGCATAGTGCAGAAGCGCTCCTGGCCCTGCTCAATGACATCCTTGATTTCTCGAAGATCGAAGCAAAAAAGCTTGAACTGGAGGTTATCGACGTCAGTCTGCGTAACACCATCGAAGACGTAGCCTCAACGCTCGCAAAACGCGCCAACGATGCCGGTCTGGAACTCGCCTGCCTGGTCCATCCGGACGTGAAGTCTGCTTTGCGCGGCGATCCGTCACGTTTACGCCAGATCTTGATCAATCTGGCAGGAAATGCGCTCAAATTCACCCAACAGGGCGAGGTGGTAATTCGCGCGGAACTCATCGCTGAATCCCAAACTCATGTCACCATCCACTTTTCCGTGCAGGATACCGGCATCGGGATCCCCCCGGAACGTCAGGCTTCTATTTTTGACCGTTTCACACAAGCCGACGGCACCACAACACGCAAATATGGCGGCACCGGCCTGGGGCTTGCGATTTGCAAACAACTTGTGGAAGCCATGGGCGGCACAATCGGGGTGAAAAGCTCGGCTGGAATCGGGAGTACTTTCTGGTTTGATATTACCTTTGAAAAACAACCTCCCGAAAAACGAGGCACATCTCCTCTCACCATCTCACCAGTAAACCTGCAAGGCTTGCATATTCTGGGCGTCGATGACAATGAAACCAACCGGATGATATTGTCAAAAATGGCCGAAAGTTTTGGCTCCCGTATCGAGACTGTCTCCGGAGGCACAAAAGCGTTGGAAGCACTGCAAAACGCGCAACGGACAGGCGACCCGTTCCGCGTTGTCTTGCTTGACATGCAAATGCCCGGAATGGATGGCGAACAGACCACGCGTGCCATCAAAAGCGACCCGCTCATTAAAAATGTCAAAATCGTCATCCTGACATCCATCGGTCAACGCGGCGACGCCATTCACATGGAAGCCCTGGGCTGCTCGGGATACCTGCTAAAACCCGTCCGTCAGCAAATGCTTCACGAGGCGCTGGTTGCAATCCTCGGTCGCACCGATCAAGGCCCGGCGCTGGTGACCCGCCATATTCTCTCTGAACAAAAACGCTTTGGGTTAAAAGTCCTGCTCGCCGAGGATAACCCCATCAACCAAAAACTTGTGGTCATCCTCCTAAGGAAAGCCGGCTTCTCAGTAGATACGGTCGACAATGGCTTGCAAGCCGTTGGAAAAGTCCGCGAAGAACCATACAGCGCGGTACTCATGGATGTTCAGATGCCCGAAATGGACGGTTTCGAAGCCACCCGCCGCATCCGGGAATGGGAAGCCGAAAAGCAGCATCTCCCGATCATCGCCATGACCGCGCATGCCATGAAAGGAGACCGGGAACACTGCCTCGAAGCAGGGATGGATGACTACATCTCAAAGCCGATTGAACCGTCTGTCTTGATCGGCGTACTCGAACGCTGGGTACAGATATCGAACCCGGAAAAACCGCACCGTCTGGAGACCGAGGAACCGGTCCCCGCTATAACTACATTTGTCCCAGCCCAGGCAGAGTCCCCCCACCCTGCCGCTGACGAGTTGCCAATGGATATCGAAGACGCCATCGAGCGCTTTGATGGGGACCGGGAATTCTTTATTGAAATGTGCGGCGAATATATCCAGTCTTTGTCTGTGCGAATATCAGAACTACAGGCAGACATCCTGACCCACAATGACAAGGACCTGACTCGTCACGCCCACAACTTGAAAGGCCTTTCAGCCAACTTCAGCTCCGGTCCGGTCACCCGTCTCGCGGCCGACCTGGAAACCATTGGACGCCAGGAAGATCTCTCCACCGCTCCGGAAATTCTCGCACACCTTGAGAAAGAATGCGAAAGGCTAAAAGTATTTCTAAATAAATCCGGGATCACATCCTGATCAACCATGTTCCACAGATAAACAAATTGTTAGGTTTATCCGCACATACACTGACTATAATATTTATAGAGGACACACATATGAAAAACAAGTTTTTGCGTAAAGGACAGGGATTCGCAGAATATACAATAATGATCGCCCTGGTTCTTATCATCGTGATTTCCTCGTTACAACTGACTGGCGTGTCAATAAAGGGGCTTTTTTGCCAAGCAGTGATCGGTTTGGGCGGGAAACCAGGATTGTGCAGCGCCAGCCTGTTCCAGGATGATTTCAACAACCTCGACCAATGGAAAATCATCAGCGGGAAGTGGAAAACGGATGACGGGAAACTGTGTGGGGGTCCGGGGGAAGGGCGGATGTTCACCGACATCCCCGGGGCGAAGGATTATGTCATCTCTTTGAATGGCGCGAAATTGGATGGCGGCAACGGGTTTGGGCTTTACTTCCGGGCATCCAATTTCTCTAAGGTTAATGGATACGATTTTCAGTTCGATCCGGGGGCAGCGGGATTTCTATTTCGACGCTGGTATCAGGGCAATGAACTCCCGGCTCAATCCTACGTACATAAAACCGACTACGATTATTACAGCCAGCCGCACGATATCAAAGTCGTTGTACAGGGTGATACTTTTACCACCTTTATAGACGGCATCCAGGTCAATAAAGTGACCGATTCAACCTATACCGATGGCGGTATCGGACTGCGTACATGGGACAACACCACCGTCTGTTTTGACAGCATCCAAGTGGATCCGCTCCCCTAAGGAGATATGATGAGTCTATCCAATTCTCCCTCCTTGCAAGAATACAAAAATGGGATTCCCGAAAATAAGCGCAATCCAAACTCCCGGAAAAAAACTTTTCGGCTTGTTTTGCTCTTCCTGCTTATTATCGCCCTGGGACTTCTATCGGCACAATTCTTTCAAAACGACATCGCCGCCATGCTGGCAGGCAAGGGGACGCTTTCCGGCAGAGTTGTGGACGAAAATGGCAATGCATTGAGCGCCCAGGTGTATGTCTTTGGCATTGATCGACCCGAAAATACCGATGCGGAAGGCTATTTCACCTACAAGAACGTTCCCGCCGGAAACCGCAGCCTGATCATTGCCTACAATGGCACCGCCCAAGAATTCATCGTCCAAGCTCTGGCTGGAATGACTGTCGACGTAGGTGATCTATCATTCCTGGTTTCCACCCCTACCACTCAACCCTAGTTCACCAGAAGGTGGAACATGTCAGTAAAAATATTACTGGTTGATGACGATGATATGCTGCGCAAGATGATGGCAACCCTGCTAACCAAACAGGGATTTGACGTCCTGCCTGCTGACAGTGGAAAAAACGCACTTGAAAAACTAATAACCGCCCGCCCCGATATCATCCTGTTGGATGTGATGATGCCCGACATGGATGGATTCGACGTTTGCAGGCGTGTTCGTGCTGACGCGTCCATCAGCCACATCCCGATCATCATGTTGACCGCTCTCGACAGCATTGAGAACAAAGTGAAAGGCTTCGAGGCTGGAGCAGACGATTACATCGCCAAACCCTGCAACACACTTGAACTGGTTGCCCGCATCAACGCCCTGCTGCGCCGCAGCGAGACAACCAAACCGCAAGCAGAATCCCGTGAACCCGCCCAAACGATCGCAGTTTTCTCCTTACGCGGCGGAGCAGGAGTTTCCACGATCTCGGTAAACCTGGCCGCCGGGCTGGCTGAATTATGGGGGATGCAAGTTGCCCTGGTGGACATGGTCGCCGTCGCCGGGCAAAGCGCGTTATTCCTCAACCAGTCTTTGCGCAACACCTGGGTCGACCTGTGCTCCATAAAAGTCGAAGAGATCGACGAAGATGTCGTGTTGAGCGCTATGCTGCCCCATGAAAGCCGGGTCCGCACGCTGGCATCGCCGGCGCGTCCTGAACAAGGTGAGATGCTCACAACCCCGGCAACAACCCGCGTCCTCGACATTCTTCGGAATAGTTTCCCCTATATCATCTTTGACCTGCCCCATGATCTGAGCGAACGCACGTTGGTCGCACTCGACCACAGCGACATCATCCTGGTCATCGTCCAGCCGGAAATTGCATCGGTGCGGGCCGCAAGTTTAGCTTTGGAAACTTTTGATACCCTGCAATACAAAAACAAGAAAGTCTACATCATCTTGAACTGGACTTTCCCACGCCAGGGACTAGCCCTTAAAGATATCGAGCGCCTGCTCAAATCCAAGATCGACCTTACCCTGCCCTATGCAGCCGATGAATTCATCCCCGCGCTCAACTACGGCAGGCCGCCCGTTTTGGAAAAACCGGAGGAACCACTGGGCATCATTTTCGAAGATATGGCAATGGCGCTCAGCAAAGAAGCCCAACGCACGGTCCGGCCCGAACAGCCGACCGCAGCCTGGAAGCGGGTTGCAGATAGAATCCGCGCCCGCAAGAAGACCTGAAAGCCATCCACCATCCACAGAGGCCGTCTGGAAAGTAAATCCCAAACGGCCTTAAAGTTGGAAAAAACATCGAAATTGTGCGGAACGCAAAAAATTGGCGGCTACCTGGCTGCCAATTTTTTCATATTATGGGCAATACTGACTAAACCCCACTCTGTTTTGACCTTATCGTTGCCCCTCAGGTGGAACCTTCGGAAGCTCATATTGTGTTTGATGATGCCAAAGACCGGCTCCACTTCGGTGGAGCGCTCTGCTCGCAAGCACTGCCCAGCCTCGCTGGTGAGATTTTCCCTGGCCTGGCGTCGATATTCAAGGAGGCGAAAGCTGATTCGGATCTTGCGGTTGCCTTTAGCCTTGCTACACTCCCCCTTGAGCGGGCATTCGCCACACGCATGGCACTCGTAGAGGCGTCGATCGGTGACATACCCGTTGTCGGTGGTGTAGCGGGAAGCGTACTGGAAGGTCAGCCGCTGGTGAGCCGGGCAGATGAACTCATCCTGTTCGGGGTCATAGTCGAAGTTCTCAGCTCTTACCTAACTTATTTTCCCCGTGTTGATTCCTATGTAAGGACTTATAAGAAGGCGCGCTCCTATGTTTGGGGTCTGAGCTTGGCCATAATAGCCATAGTTGGTGCCTCTCTTACAGCATTGTTTTTTAGAGACATTGCAATTCTTCTATCAAGAATTGGAATTAACCTAACGATAATCGGTGCCACCATAAGCAACATCATAGCTGTCGGGATCATATTCCTGATCGAGAAACTCATATCTGCGATTAGGAAGGCATCTAGTAAGAGAAGCATCAGTCTTGTTTCTAAGTGAATTAGTCTGGTTGGTGTCTTTTCTTCACCACTCGTAGCCAAATCTTGCGCCTCACATTTTGCAATTGCAATTCCCGCCCCAGAAAAACAGAATATTTTTCATGGCTTAACTGTACTGCTTACCTTTTGAGCAAAGGCGCCTAGTGTTCTTGCCACAAGTGGGCCCGGTTGGAGTCAAAGCGGCTTGAAAAGCTTACTAGCGATTGCGCTGTAAATCATACATCAATGTTTTTTCTGCGGAGAAATCGCTAAGTTTGGAGAGCCAGATATTGCCACGAATTCGATGTAGAATAACTTTTCCCGTATTTTGCACTTGTTTTTCCATCTTAGCGTTTGTTCCGCACTCTAGCGGCCTTGTAGCGTCTTCTTGGATCTTTGAGCGGTTGGGGGCATTCTCTTCTCAACTCTTGCATTTGGTCCAGTAGCGATACCTCGGTTACCTACCGTCACGAAAATATCGCCCCTCCTTTTCGGGGGGTAGAATTTTAGTACCCATTATTGGGAGTTGGTAATGGATTTCGAGGTCGAGTATTACCACACAGATCTTTTTCGTGCGCTCATTGATGAGAATAACAAGGGATCAAAGGGCCACCCGGTTTTTTCGGCCCTGCTTTATGTTTTTTGCCCGATGGCTGCCAAATGGTGGCTGGATGGTGTCGTTCCCGTTGTTCCATACGATCCCGTCTGGGAAGCGGCCAGCGATTTCGCCTCGGGGGTCACCCTCAAAGAGTCATTGGAGAAGAAGGGGGTACCGGACCTGGTGGGCCATGTCAAGAAATACGTCGAGGAGGTCGCAGCCTATCGCAACCATGCCACAACCAACTATCGCGGTTCCGAGCTCTCTCCGACATTTACCGGGGGGAAGATTGAGGTGACTGCACGCACTGGCTACCAGGCGGTGTTTAACCGATATTTCGGCGGTGATTGGCGGAATGTCCTACGTTATAGCCGCGCCTGGGCCTTCACAATCCATGATTGGAGAGGCCTAGCCGACATTCAGCCGGGTAAGGAGAAATATGAATTTACGAGGATAAGCGTTGCCTTCGGCGTTCCAGGATTAGGCCGGCGTTCGCTGGAATGGCCGGCATGGGCCTGGAAAGTAGAAAACGGTTATGCGTTCAGGATTGTGCTGGGAATGATGGTCAATGGCGATATACAGGACCATTTGCGGTTTGCGTTGGCCGCCAGGAGCGTTGGTCAATTCGTTCCCTCAAGGGAAGGCGATAAAGAGAAGCGGGAGATACAACCTTGGAAGGTGGTTCCGCATATGTACTCTCTTGAGCGCCAGTTCGGTTATGCCAGGCCATACCAACCGCGCCTGGATATAGAAAGACTCGTGGCGGCGGTGCCGGATTTAGCAACAATAGCCGAGAAAGGCAGCCGCCCGCCCCTGGGGGTTCTTTCGCAGGAAACAAAATGCAGATATTGTGGTTTTAAGGGCGCTTGCTTTACCACTACCGAAGAAGTTTCTCCTTTTATTTACAAGACTATCTCGGAAGATGCGGCAAAACTCGACAGGGTCATCGTATGAAGCGAAAGAAGAAAAGACTCTTAGCGTTTTCTCCCTTGTTTCTCGCCGTTTTCGTTATTGTCTTATTCATAGGTGTTCAGTCTGCAAAAGCAACCGGGATTCTACCGACCGGAACCCCACCCCCCGCCTCGGAACCGACGCCAACACCAACGCCCCAACCCGATGGAACTTCAGGCGGCACCAACACAACCGTAACAAACGTAACCAATATTTTTCATCACCTGCTTTTCCCCGCAGAGACGATCTCGGAAGCATTGGGGAAAGTATTCATGGATGCCGCCGATTCGCAGTCTCACCAACTGGTCGAGCAATATGCCACGTGGTACCAGGCAATCGGCGAGATTATTCAAGCGCCCAGCGCCGGTGACTATGCGCGCGTCGCACAATCGAGCTGGCCGGTGGCTGCCGCCCTTGCTCCAGCTTTATTTATTTTGAGGATTGCACTTTATAACTGGAACCGCCTGGTGGGGGAGGAGGACAGCGCCCTCAGGGCGGCGGGGGACATTTTGACCGCCCTCATCCTGGCCGTACTTTGCGGCTGGTTCCTCGATTTGATCGTGCGGTTGGGCTGGTGGATGACCGGTGCTGCCGTAGGCGAGGCAGGGGATATGGCCATTGACTTCGTCAAGGCATATTCCGTCCAGGGTGTGATCGAAAATGCTGCCAGTATCGGTGCTTTCGGCTCATTCCTGGGAATCCTGATCATTGCCGTGGAATTGGGCGCGGTCCTTGCGCTGGCCGGGATGCTGATGGCTTTTGCTGCGGCGAATGCGGGCCTGTTTCTCCTGTCGGTCCTTGGGCCATCAATAGCGGTTGCGAGCGTCCTGCCGCAAATGCGCTGGCTGCGCTCCTTGTGGCTGAAAGCGCTGACGGTAATTGCGATCTTGCCATTAGTAGCGGGAGGTATCTTCAAGGCATCTACCTATATGACCAATGTGTTTACCCCCGGCGGTATTCTAGCGTTGTTCATCCATCTCATGTGGCTCTGGGGAGCTACAGGGGCGATGCTGTCGCTGGCGGGTATATTGGGCAAGTTCACGATCTCTACGACCACCGATGCGATCAACCAGCTGGTGAATGCGGTCAAGGGAGTTGTAACCACGGCGGCATTGGCGGCTACGGGCGTGGGCGCCATTGGCGCTGCCGGTGGCCTCGCCGGGGGAGCAGCGGGGGGAGCTGGGGGAGCAATGGGAGGCGCTGCCGCGGCAGGAGCGACTCCGGGCCTTCCCGGCGGAGGGATTCCGATGGGCAGTCTGTCCATCGGAGGAGGTGGCGAGTCAGGAGGGGCGGCCCTTGTCAATGCCAGCTCGCATTTGGGAGCGGCCCAAACATGGTCCAACCGGGGCGCCTTGCTCGAAGCGTTCGGACTCCACCGCCCGGCCCAATTCGCCAGGGCGCTCTCGAACAGCCATAATATCGCCGCTCACCAGGCAGAATTGTCACAGCGAATGGAGAAGCTGGCCGGAGGGGCGAAGGGGTCGCCGGATAACCAGGATAGACCCGAGAGAATGTTCGACGATGTTGGTTTTCCGGTTTCTGCCAGTGTACGCAAACAGCTATTGGATGGGTTTGGCGGTTCCGCCGCGAAGTTCCGCGAGAGCTATGCTGAGATGCGGCCCATGCTCCAGCAACATAGTTTAGCCCCGGAGATCTTTGCCTCCGGCGGTGATCCGCGAAAAGTCGGCTATATGGCAAAGATCTACTCAAGCGAAAAGGAATCTCTTGGCCAGTTCCCTGACCAGCTTGCGGAATTGGCCAGGCGTGCGGGTTACGACTTGAAATGGCTGGAGGAGTGATCTGACCCTGGCGGACCGAGTTCGTTTTCTACCGTCGTTAATAAATCGCGGTCGAAAATCCTTCGGTATACTGATTTCCAATGGCCCGCGTTGGAACGATCACTCAATTTTTCCCATACGAATTCTTCGGTATGTTTGCCGGCATTCCGTTCTGGCCGGGCGGGCTAACCCTTCTTGCCGCCTCTCCGGGGGCGGGCAAGACCTCCCTTCTCCTACGGGTCATCTTCGAAGGGGGGATGGCGGGAATACCTTCTGCGTTGGCCTGTTATGAGCATACCGAAGGGGAGTTGAAGTTTCGCCTGAGGAGGCAGGCCCAGGCCATGGTCGCCGGAGCACATGGCGACGCAAAGGATTCTGATACGGAGAAACAGCTAGCGAATTGTGCTGCAGCAGTATTGATCGCAACCGATTACAAGGAAGATACGGTCCGAGGCATTGAAACCACGTTGTTGCAGGACTATGGCTTTCCGGACAGGGGGCCGGCCATCCTGGCCATCGATTACCTGAATGTCATCCCGGTCGTCGGCCTGACCGGGATGATCCCCGTGGAATACCGCAGCGGGGAGGCGGCCGCAGCCCTCCATGAGGTCGCCAAAAGGCATGGTTGGGCCGTGATCGCTGCGGCGGCCCTGAAATCCGACGGTTTCGAAAAAGAGCAGCCGGGCCTGGAGGACCTGTTCGGCGACGAGCGCGTGCCGTACGAATCGGACCGGGTATTCTTCATGAGGAAAAGGGGCAGCCCCCGGAAATGCGGCTGCGTTGACCTGACCGTTCATGTACTGAAGGACCGCACCGAGGTGATCCGCACCTGGCCGATGGATTTTTGGGGCGGGCGTTTCTATCCTGCCCTGG
>Ga0172363_10004423_pt1 | contig 11372 bp, 7 predicted proteins | sample LakKivs2_kivu2a2_FD_114541 | JGI IMG/M metagenome (GOLD analysis project Ga0172363, IMG submission 114541) | Sediment microbial communities from Lake Kivu, Rwanda - Sediment s2_kivu2a2 | ecosystem: Environmental > Aquatic > Freshwater > Lake > Sediment | place: Rwanda: Western Province, Lake... | reverse complement strand
TCTTAGACTCCATATACCGACTTGAATCAACATATAAATATCTCAACACCTTAACAGCTTCATTACCAACCCACCAACCAGATTTATTCTTCCATGGAATAATATTAAGAAATTCAGTATCATAACAACCAATCCTTAGATAATTCCTATTATTAGTAATTATACCACATGCATCAAAAATTCCTCTAATATAATGTCTATTATCAACCCCTAAATTACTCAATAATCTAATTAGGTCCTTAGAATTTATATTAGTATAGATTCCTATATATGGAATTCCATTAATATTTCTCTTTATTTTACGTGGAACAATATTAGATCTTAAATCACTCAATAATAAAAATATATGTCCAGCATCTACTTTTGGCAATGACACTCTAACACGCGTCCTGTTTTTGTCAATATATGCTTTCTTAAGGAGATACCCACGCCAATATGCCCCTATTTCATCAGATGGATTAGTAACTAACGATAAATCTATACTATATTTCATCGTCGTTCTACCCCTAAAGATAAACTTTAAATACAGCAAAGATAAAGAATAAGGAGATTAAAACATGTCAGTAAACTTCAAAATCCCAGATGTCAACAAACTAGTGTCATGTCAATTCTTCCAAGTACCAGTATCATGCGGACTATTAGCAGGATACCAATGGGACCCAACAACCAAAACATTATACGCCAAAGAATCACAAGTAATAATCCCACCAAACCACGGATACACCCACGTAGTAAACGACCCAGTGCCACTAGCAACCTGCGACTCAAACGGCCTAATGTCACTCGATGACAAATGCAAACTAGATTCAATGCTCCAAACCCGCTTAGGAATCCTTGGATACCAAGGTGCGGGATTCCCAGACGATGGCGGTTGGATGTGCTTTCCTGAAGGATCACAAGTCACTTGTCCAAATTCAACAACTAAATCAATCCAAGACTTAAAATTTAATGATGAAGTAATAACACATAAAGGATCAATTAGAAAAGTATTAAAATTATTCAAACGGCAATATAATGGCGAATTAATCAAAATATGGATGTCTGGGCATCATAATAATAAATTAAAAATGACTCCAGAACATCCATTATTAGCTATTAAAAATAAATTTAAACATTCATCTATTAAAATAGCATATTCTGGGATAAATGATAAGCCATCATGGATACCAGCATGTGAATTATCAGAAGGTGACTATATTGCACGTAGATTTGCATCATCTAAAGAAATAGATAGAAATGAAATTTGTATTAATGAATTAGCTGAACAAATTATGGTAAAAGAAGGATATGCTTATAGTTATGAATATGCGAAAGATTCACTATCTAAAGGGAAAGAACACACAAGTTGGCCTAATACATTTTGTAATGATGCAAAACCAATATTAAATTCAATTGGAATAAGTCCAGAATTCCTAAGATTATGTGGATATTATTTATCAGAAGGCCATATAGATGGTTCAACAAACAAACCAAAAGAAATTATATTTAGTATTCATACTGAAGAAGCCTTTGGATCAATTGGTGCCGATATATCTTATTGTTGTGAATTTATTTTTGGAATTAAACCAAAAATCAAACAAAGCCCAAGTGGCGGTAATTGTCACCAACTTTGTTTAAATTCTTCAATTGCCGCACGGTTTATTAAAAAACTATTACCAGGAACAGCGCATACAAAAGTTATCCCGCAATGGATGATGGAATTACCACCAGAAAAACAAAAACATCTCTTAGGTGCTTTTTTCCAAGGTGATGGTTCAATTAATATAAGAAAAAAATCAAAAACAATAAATTGTGGATTATGTAATGAACAATTAATAAATCAATTATGTGCATTATTAGAAAGACAAGGAGCAACACCTATTTTAAGTTCAGGTAGAACATTTTTAACAACAACTAAAAAATGGTATGATAAATTTATTGTCACAATACAATCATCTGATTTGCCATGGCTGTGGTATGAATTAGGAGGACCAGAACTTATAGCAAATAATGAAAAATGGCCACTTAGATTGAATTTTTCAATTAAATCAGATAACTACACACTTAGAAGAATCAACACAATAGAGAAAGAACAATATAATGGTAATGTATATAATATAGCAGTAGACGAAGATAATAGTTATATAATAAATGGTGCTATTGTTCATAATTGTGGTGATATCATCCTAGCAGCCGGTAGCGAATTCATCTCAATAGAAAGAATCGGAAACACAGTCAGATTCACAGTAGACAGCCCAGTGCCATTAAACTGCTCCTGTTTTATTTCTGGATCTCAAGTTTTAATGTCTGATGGTACTACTAAAAATATTGAAGATATTAAGGTTAACGATTTAGTTATTACACATAATGGTAGTATTTCAAAAGTATCAAAAACATTGGTTCGTGAATATAATGGTGAAGTACTTGATTTTGATATAGTTGGACATAAATCTTCTTCATTTGTAGTCACTCCTGAACATCCGTTATATGCATATAATGAAGTTATCTCTAAAAGAAGAAAACAAGCTCTAAAAAGCGTTGGTTATATTAATACAGTAGAAGAGGAATGGATAAAAGCTGGTCAATTAAAACAAGGTGATTATTTAGAGAGAAGATTTAGTCATACATTCAAAAAAGATGTAGAAATAATTGATATTACAAATTTTTCTAACAGAAAATGGTTAGAAAAGGATGGAAAAGTATTTCCATCAAGAGATATGTTCGGATTAGAAGGAATTGATGGAATTGCTTATGGAATTCCAAAGAACATTGAAGTAGATCAAGATTTAATGAGATTATTTGGGTATTATTTAGCAGAAGGATGTATTAGTGAGAAGAATGGGCTTAGATTTACAGTTCATATTGATGAACTTCTTAATGCTGATATTGGTGCTGAAATTATACGTATTATGCGCGATAAATTTGGTTTAGAAGGAAAAATTTATAAATGTAGTAATACCAAGAAAGCAGTTGATATTTGTTATAGATCTAAAATTCTATGTGATTTACTAGAGGCATGTTGTGGGAAATATTCAAAAACAAAGAAAATTTCTCAGTGGATAATGGATTTACCGTCTGAAAAGCAATTATATATTCTATCGGCATTTATTGAAGGCGATGGATACTTTAGAAAACGTCACTCTGAATTTTCTATTGAAATTTCAAATGAGCAATTAATTAATCAATTAGCATTCATTGCTGATAGATCTAATATCCCTGTTAAGAAACCAAAACCTCGTCATAATGGTGGATTTAAAAATTCAGTAGTCTACAGAATGTTTATATCCTCAAGTCATGCGCCTGAGTTAACTAAAGAAATTTTAGGAATAAATCAAAAAGACGCACATACTCATAATTTTATTAAAACAAGCGAAGGCGTTTTAACTAAAATTAAAGGGATTCAAAAGAAACATCATTCAGGATTTGTTTATAATTTAGAAGTAGAAGGTGAACATACGTATATTGTAAATGGAATTGCTGTTCATAATTGCGAAGCCTGCGCACAAATCTTCTGGATACAGGATGAAAGCGAAGTTAACGCAATCAGACCACCATCCTGCAACGGAAAAATGCCAGGAGTCAACGCTTACGGCGAACTAAAAATCTACACTCTGCCAGAAAACATCATCGTAGACTCAAGAAACCCATTAGACACCCTAAACAAAAAAGCCAATTACCCAGCATTAATATTCAGCAGATACAGCAGCGGACTCACCCCATACGAAAACGAAATAGCGGCAATACTCAAGAGAAACTCAAACAAAACAACTAACGTCGGCTGGCATATGACACCCGGAACAAAGGGTGTAGTCAACAACATCTGGTATATGGGCAACGCCAGTGATGGTAGCGCAATCAAATTCGAAATGTGGCCAGAAAGCACGCCAGGAATGCTTGGCCAATTACTTTATAACGGAAACCTAATTACAAAACAACCAGCAGTAATTATAGATTATACCTCTGGGGTCCTGAACGACAATATTTATGTCCTCAAGAAATGGAATATGAAGACAGCAGCAGTTATAGGAAGCAGCTTCAATGCAAGAAACGTCTGGCGCTACGACAACCCAGAGAATGGCACAACCGGAACAGATCCAAAAACTCTAGTCCTAGACAAGACAGTAGACCTATTACCAATCGGTACCTTAGTAGACGTCTATCAATTCGAAACAAGCAGAACAAGCACCGCACGGAACGTAGTATCCTACTTCATCAAAGAACCGAACGCCAACCCAGCCCAGCTTTGGGCCTTAGCAGCTGCAACAAGATTTGGCGACTTACTGACCGCACGCGAAGAAATTAATAACCCAATAAGTAACACCGCCCTTACGGCCAGCGAAAGTGACGTAGCAGACATCAGATTATTCGAGAATGACGAATTGGGCCTAACCAATTTCGAAGACAGACTACTGCTCTCGAATGACGGAAAAGCCTCAATAGACTCATCAGGACACATAGAATATCAACCATCAGGAACAACCATCAATAATGATATAGTAGCAGACGTAGATTACTCAATTCCTGGAATGCACGTCTTAGAACAGGATAAGACTGCCGTTGGTGACCTAAACGGCGATGGCATAATTGATACCTCAGATTTACAGATCTTCGCTTGTGCATACGGTTCCAAAGTTGGTGATCCAAATTATAGAACAGATTGTGATTTCAACGAAGATGGATTTATCGATGTCAGAGATTTAGCGATCATAGCTCAGAATTTCGATCTGTCCGTCGAGAAAGTCGTAAATAGACCAGTATTCCTCTGGCACAGACAAAATCACACTAATGTCTACCTCAAGGGACAGATCGGAATGCCTGAGGAAGCCGCCCAGATATATCCACCATATGATATTCTACTAACCGCCCCAGTAGACAAATATGACGACAGTTACTTCAAAGTGACAAAACGCGGCGTCTTCACGGTTGGTCCTTTTGCTGGCGCACCATACATTGTGGTAAAAGGTCTTCGTTGGAAAGACCTTCCTGCTCAGGGCGTAATGAGAGTACTGACTGGCGCATTTAGAAATGTAATTTGGAGATATTACTTCAAGCTTGACTTCGCTGACCAAGACGATAATTCATTGGTACTTGTTGGCCGCGACATTATTTTCCCATTCGATGAAGATTTCCCAATTTATAACTTCGCCACGGACTGCACCTATAGCCCAACCTCGATCAGCGACATCACCGGAACATCTTCTGCCGATGTGGATACACCGACCAACACAACGGTAATTGAATTACTACACCAAGATTATACTGCACCAACAGTCAGACTACAATTTGATACTAATTATTCATCTGGTCTTGAGGCGGTACAATTACAAATTATTGTTGGTATCCTCGACATGAGCGTACCATACCCTCTGGCAACTGGTGCTGATCCAGCTGATGATTATGTTCGTGGTTTCGCTCCTGGTTATATAGTTAGTAAGGTTATGATCCAGACTGGATTTATTCTCGATGGTATTGGAGCTACTACTAAATCAAGTCCTGAAGCATTCAAGGTTTATAAGGGTGGCGAGTTAGCTGTGCCAGTTGATGGTCAGACAGAGAAATGGAATAATTTGGAGATTATGTACAAGGATGGTCAGTGTTGGGTGTGGTGGAATGATTTGTTGGTATCGCCCGATACCACTTTGAATGCGGCTCTTCCTACGCCTGTTGCTGTTAATACTCCATACTTCCCGTTGCAGACTTTGATGACACATGGTAAGACGGCTCTTCGGTTGTTCCCAGGTTCTGTGATCAGGTCATTAGAGTTGAGGAATCAGGTTATTAATTACAGTGAATATACTAAGGGGCAATTATCGATTACATCATAAGCCGAATCTTCTCATTTTAATTTCTAGACGTAATCCTCGTAATTCATATGTTTCTGTAGGCACATACTTATTATCATCATCTACTAATTTCCTTAATATATTCTTTTCGGTTTTCGTTACCTTATTATCTTCAATTATTGATAGTCTTATAAGATTCAAAGCTTTATTTTCAATTTGTCTTACTCTTTCCCTTGTCATTTCTAGGTCTTGGCCGATTGCTTCCAATGTGCGTTCGTAAAAGAATCTTGATTTTATGATAAATTGTTCTCTTTCATCTAACTTTAGAATATATCTATTAAGATCTTCAAATGTAACTGGTATATATGGTTCTTCATATTCTTTACATTTAATGTCTCCACCATGTAAGTTTAATACTTGTCTACATCCAGGATTATTATGTAATATTTCCTTTGATTCATCGTCGTCATTATGTCTCGCATTCCAAATTTTCATAAAGATATGATCAGGTATTCTGATCGCTAGTGATTTTGCGGCTGCTCTCTTTACAGCCCCCCAAATTGCCTTATATATGTAGGATCGTACCATCTTAGGTTCTAAATTTATATCTATATTAGATTGGAATAATCTTATAAGCGTTTCATGGCATAGATCTTCTACTGATATGACTGAATTTGTGAATTTAATGAATCGTTTCTTTATAATGAAGAAGATTAACTTTTCATATTCTTTTACGACGATTTCCTGTTCCTGCGGTGTCATAGCTCATCCTCACAGGAATAATATCAAAGAAGCAAGTTTTGTTAAGCTAGCAACGAATCTATATCAATTTCCTCACCAGCTTCTGGCGGTGCAGCCTCCGGTGGTATAGCCTCTTCTGGTGCTGGTGCTTCTGGTGCACCACCAAGCTCACCAAGGATATTTTCTGGTTCTGGTGGTGCCTCTTCTTTCTCTTCTTCCTTCTTCCTTGCTTCTGCGAACTTCATCTGCCATTCCTGTTCATACCGTAATGATTTTGTGTCCAACATCGCATTAGCAATAAATTTAATGTACTGGACTGGATCATCCGTATCCTTAGGAATTAATACAGTACCCCAATCTAATAATTTATTATCCCTCTGTAATCTTGCTAACCACACAAATGGATCTATATTCATCATTTTCATATCAAGTTGTACGCCTTCTTTATCACTTTTAAATCTTAAGCCTTTACCATCTGGTGATTCAACAGGCTCCCAAACGCGTTCTTTTGGCTTCTCTACCTCTGCAACCTCAGGTTCAGCACCAAGAGTATCTTCTTGTGGCTTCTCTTCGTCTTCCTTTGGCTCTTCAGCACTAGGTGGTGTGTCGGCAGCTAAGAGTGAATCGACGTCAACGTCTGGCTCTCCTTCGGGGGTCTCAGGGGCTGGAGTCTCACCGAGTTGCTCTTCACTACCAAGACCAGAAAGAATATCTTCTGGATCTGGTTCAGGTTCTGCTCCAAGATCATCACTCCTATTAATTTCTGATGGAGATTTTATAGACATACTTGTTTTTAGATTGGTGAGTACTTCACCCAAACTATTCCTCATACGTCTTACTCTATCAACTATGTCCATTGCCATTTGTTATCGCCCCAATTCAAGGTCTGGAACAACAGACGCCGCAATGTCATCAACACTAGAAGGTTCAGGAATAGGTTCAGGAATAGGCTCTGATTCAGGAACCTCCGGAATTTCAAGATCTAAATCATCCTCAGCACCCTTCTCATTAGCAACCATAGTATTAATAGTAACAACAGCGTCCTTAACAACCTTCAAACTCTCGCCAAGTTCATTAAAGAAATCTAAAAGATTAATCTTGGTGGCTTTACCAGCCTCATCCTTAGAATCAAGCTCAATAACCTTAATCGTAGGATCTGTTAACCCTAATTCCTCGGCAGTATTATTCCAATTTTTGATAAGATCATCTAATTTCTTTACAACGTCAGCCGAAGCAGTCAAAGACTCAGACTGCTCGTCCATAGTATCATTTGGTTTATTCTTGGTCTGCTCTAACACATCCGCCTCAGTATCTAGACCAGTAGCTGGACTCGGCTGCTGTTCTGGAGGAACAGAATCAAGTAGATTTTCAGCTGGCTCCTCTTCCTGCGTAGCCTCCGGTTCCTGCGATACCTCCTCAATAGGCGAATCAGCCAAATATTTATCAATATCGATATCTTCTTCCTCAAGGCGAATATTCTTAGGCATACTCTCTGGTTTAAGAGGGCCAGTCGTACGAGATATATCACCCATTGGCTGGTTACGCGGCTTCGGTTGTGGATTTTCGATTGGGACATCGCTAGCAATAGAACCAGGTGGCACTGGTTTCTTTCTAGTCACAACTGCAGCTTCAAGACCTAATTTCTTACTTAACTCATCCCTAAATGCCATGACTATCTCCTTAGTCCTTTAATATCTTTGCTATTATATAAATAAAATGACAGAATTTAAAGAAATCATTCAGGTAATAGAGGAATACATCAAGGATAAAAACAATCCAATCCTATTAATCGAAGCAGGAAACCTAACCGACGCAATATACGCGGCAATATGTCTCAAAAATCTAAAACAAAATGGATACCATACTATATTATTAATAGATCAAAAAATATCCCCATTATTTGAAAACCAACCATTTATAGATAAATTATTCCCATTCAAGATAGATTATAAATTCCGTTATAAATATAGGGAATATATGTTAAAGAAGGAATATAGATGGTTAATGCCAAATCCAAAATTAGCATTACAATACCCAGAACTCATGCTACAGACACATATAATATTAGACCAATATATGATTAATTCAGGATTTGAAGAATATAATAAATCACTATCATTTAATATTAAACCATACCCAATTATAGATAAATTAATATCGGATTTCAAAATAGGATTAATTATCGGCAATGTTGAAGGCGTACAAGACATCATATACGCCACCAGGTCAAAACATATAGGCGTCTGCAACCTATCTGGATTATCTTATCAGTCTTGTCAAGATGGAACTAAATTTGACATTTCTCAACAATTATACTTGATTAGTAAATGTAAGGCGGCTATTGGGCGTGGAGACGGTATATCTCTATTAGCTTCTATTTGCGGTTTACGGGTTATAGAGATATGTGTTGATAAGTATAGTTCAGTAGGTAATATTCTTGGATATGATAAATATATTAGTGTTAGTAACAATAATGATGCTGTTAGTGCTTTATTTAACCTTTTCAATTAGTAATTCGATGCCTGATCCACTTAATTTATTGAAGTTGCGGCTTTCCGTAGCTGGTGTTGATTCTTTCTTTGCTTTGGCTGCTGTTGCGGCTGCTGCTCGTTCTTCAGGTGTCATCTCTGCGACTGGTTTCTTCGCGGATGGGGCTGCTGGGGCTGGGGCTGCTGGAGCTGCGGCTTCGGCTTCGGCTGGCTTCTCGGCCCCGGCTGGCTTCTCGGCCCCGGCTGGCTTCTCGGCCCCGGCTGGTGCTTCTGCTGGTTTCTCTTCGGGCTTTGCCTCGGCTGGCGCTTCTGCTCCCGCACCTGCGCCACCACCCATCTTACCAGCCTCAGTATCAAACTGCTTATTCATATCCTCCTTAATCTTAGCAGCATAACCAGACATAACAGCTTGACCATCCTTAATAGCAACCTTCAAAATATTCTTAATCTTATCACCAGCGCCAGGATCTAATTTCAAGAAAGCCTTAGACCTAGTAGCAATAGAATTTAAATCTTTAGCATATCCATTCATGAACTGCATCAACTGTTTAACACCATCAACGCCAAAGAAAGCCTTAGCAGCTTCAGGGTCTTGGTCAGGATTAGTGCCATAAGCACGCCCGTATGAATCAATCAAATCCTTGAAAGCACCCATGAAGAAATCGCCAATGCCACCACCGATCTTCTTGCCGAGCCAAGACATAATACCTTCATTAATAATCTGAGACTCAGTAATAGTCATATCCTCAGAAATAACAATACCTTCTAAAATTATATTATCGTCATATAAATCACTATGTGGGAATTCATCGATAGAATTCAAAATCTCATTCATTTCGGCTTTGGTCGGCATTGCTTTACTCCCTTGGAGGCTGTTCTGATGGCGTTCTCATGGCACCTACCGGTCTGACAAGGCGTGCCAGCAACGATCTTGGTGTTACGGATTATCTTGATCGGCTTGGCCATGAGTTAAACCTTTCCTAAGTTTATATTTGAATATCTCCCTTGATTTCTTATCGATCTTCGTAGATTCCTCTGAATATTTCCTATGAAAATATTCAACAAATACTCTATTACCAATAAACACAAAATCATATGATACTTTATCAATTAAGAAATCCATAAGATCCTTCTTAAGAACATCAGGATTATCATTCTCAAGTATAATTTTATGAGGAAAAGTTAATAACTTTGGATTATAATAACTAAAAACCTCTTTATCTTTAATAGATTCAACAACAACAGTATCGCCAATAACAGATTGAACATTATTGCTAGAATCTTCCTCTGTAACAGTCAGAGGAAAATGTTTTTTCAAAAAATCAATTAAATTATCAAAAAGACCAGCAGATTTCAGCTTATCAACAATAACCTTCATCTTTGCCGCATTAGATTTACATCCAGTCGAGAATGATAAATGATCTAACAATTCTTGATAACAATCCGGATTATTCTTAGCTAACCAAACATGAAAATTATGTTCCCTTGCTAACGAACAAAATTGACTATATCTTATCTGATATTCCACATTAATATTTACACAAGATTACTTGGGAATAGAATAGACTCAAGATTAGACTTAGGATCACCAACAATCTTTTGATATTGATCATCATATAATTTACTCATAATCTCAGTTTCCAAATCCATATCTCTAACCATCGTCTGAACAGACGTTGGCTTACCAATAAATTCATTACCATCTAAAGTTGGAAATGCATATGCAGGATGAGTCTGAGTCTTATCCATAGCAGCAATATAACAAGGCTCATTCGGGGACGCACCACCACCACACGTAGTATCATTTTCTAAAGATCGCTTCACAATAATCCATTGTTGTCCACCAGCGGTCAACCAAACACCACAGCACGCACCAGATCTCCACCCAGCCTCATACCATTGGACAGTTTGAGCATCAACATCACAAGTAATTTGATCAGGGGCACCTGGATCGCCAGTTGGGAATACTGGAGCAGTTGCACAAGCTATAGATTGTTCAACACAAGTAGCATCTTTAAGTGTAGCTGTAACAATACCACTACCATTAGAACTATTAATATACATAGCCATAGGACCACCATCATGCCTAAATTTCAAACTCAAGCCACAATAAGCATTATTAGCATCATTCAAATCAGAGAATCCACTATCATCAGATGTATATAGAGTCTTATTTGAACCATCTTGAGAGTATACAACGGCCAAAGGCATATTATACACTTTATATAAAGTATCATAATTACAACATATAGAAATATTAATATAATAATCACCAGATGGGACATCTTTATAGACGCCCGTTGGTTCGCCAATATTGTTCTTACAATCTAGAACAAATGTCTCAACGTCAGCACATGAATCAATTGCTCTACTAATATTA